>Ga0209024_1000213_pt1 | contig 119357 bp, 102 predicted proteins | sample AutmiccommunBRH5_FD_187380 | JGI IMG/M metagenome (GOLD analysis project Ga0209024, IMG submission 187380) | Deep subsurface microbial communities from Mt. Terri, Switzerland - Autotrophic microbial communities BRH/5 (SPAdes) (version 2) | ecosystem: Environmental > Aquatic > Deep subsurface >...
TGCTCCACGCTCCTTTGAGCAAATCGTCTCCAGCTTGAACGAGGCACTCGATTCCTTCTCCGAGACCATCTGCTCAAACCTCTTTAGACACGCCAATTATACGACCGATTAAACGCAGAATGCTCTAAGCTGCGCCCGCGTGCGGCTGGGAGCGCACTGGCCGAGCGACATCATCGCAGGTGTGATGGTGGCTTTGCCGTGGCTGATCGTCGTCGTTTTTTCAGTACGTTTTGCAGAGCGGCGAGATTCATCGCTTGTCCTGTCTTGAGGAATTTCCGGGGCAATGCCTTAGCGCGCCCACTATTCTACCTCATCTTCATCCTGTTATTTTGCGCGAAGGTGGAAACGCGTTTAGAGGTGTCTTCGATTCCATGATCCTGTCGTGGATCTTAGCCTCAACCCCATTCTGTCATGTCTGCCGCGTTCTCCGTCAAATTCCAGACAGCGCATGTGCTGATCGCCCTGCTTCCTACTCTTGCGACGGGTGAAGCCTTTTTTCATCGGTTTAATGAGGGTCCGCCGCCGCATCTGGTCGATATATCGGCTGATGGATCTGTGGCGCTGTTGACCTACGGAGAGCTCTGGAAACCGGAGGAAGGCATCGTGGCAACATTTCCGCCAAAGTATCCACGCCAGGAATACATCGCGATCGCACCGGACGGTGGTTCGGCCTTTTACACCCTGACCGATTTTCATCCCATCAAGGGCTACACCTACATCACAGCCCACCAAGGCTATCTGGACGGCACGGAGGAATCGCTCGGATTTAGCGACTGGTCGACGAGTGACCTTTCGTATGATCGTCATGGCGGTTGGCCGTTTTGGTCCACTCAATGGTGGCCGCCGATCTATTACGTCAGCGGCGACACGTCCGGCGGATCTTACGCTTCATACGCTATTGGCGACAGCTTCGGGATCTCTGGAATCGCGGCTGATGGGCGGACATTCTTCGGCGTGATGGATGATTCGCTGGCCCTCTGGACGCAGACGGAGGGCCATCAAGTGCTCGCGCCGTTTGCATTCCCGGAGATGTCACCGCGCGTCGCATCCCGGGATGCTCGTTACCTCGCCGGAACCTATCAGATGGAAGGAGAATCCGTCTACCGGTTCTGGTTTTACAGCGAGGCGACCGGCATCATTGAGCTTCCCGGAACCCGTCCTGTTGGCCCCCGGCAGTTCCTCTCGACCCACATTTCTCCCGACGGCACGCTGGTGCAGATAGACGATCTATACTGGCTCGAGGGAATGCTTCATACCTTCGAACAAACGGCGGCGGACGCGGGACACCCGCTGACAGTTAACGACGGCGACCATTTATTCATCTCGGATGACGGGCGCGTGCTGGCGTCGACAGGATGGTATTTACGCCTCGCGGATGACCAACCACCGACCGAGCCCCCGGCGGTGACGCCGCTGCACTTGGAATTTGGTCAGGCACAGTTCGCGCGCTACGACGCCATTGCCGGGCGGAGCTTGGCCCAACTCTATGCGGATCCGGATTTCCCCCAGGCACCGGATCGCACAGAAGCGTTTTCTCGTTTTGAATATCAAGGCGCTGGCGACTCCTTTGGCCTCCGTGCTTGGGCATGGCTCGTCCCGGAGGCAACAGGCGACTACACTTTCTGGATCGCGTCTGATGACGAAGGGGTGCTCAGCCTAAGTCTCAATCCCAATCCGGAAGAAGCCGCGATCATTGCCCGGGTTCCCGGACACACACTCGAGCGTCAATATGAACGGTATTCGGCGCAACAATCGACCACGGTTCATCTGGAGGCGAGCAAGGTTTATTATCTTGAAGCGCATATGAAACAGGGCTGGGGCGGTGCCCATCTATCCGTCGCCTGGCAAGGGCCGGATTTTTCACGACAAGTCATCCCGGGAAAGGTTCTGGGACTGCCGTTACGGGACGGCGGAACGGTGCATCCCCCACTCTTCATGAACCATTCGGCCAACATGGCATTTTATGACGGTATTCCCGGAGGAACCCTTGATGCGCTTTACGCTCACGAAAAATTTCCCGATTCTCCCGATCAAATACTGGAATTGAGCAATCAGGCCGGAGGAGCCACCGTCCTCAGCACACGGCTCAGCGGTGACCATTTGGGTCTCTACATGTGGACTTGGTTTGTTCCATCGAGCAGTGGACTGCATACGTTCTGGCTTTCTTCAGACGATCAGGGCGAACTCTGGTTGAGCAACAGCGCCCAACCAGGCGATGCCGAACGGATTGCCAATGTTCCCAGCAACACGAAGTTCGAACATTTCGGTTGGTATCCAGAGCAGCAGTCGGAACCGCGCGACTTACAAGCCGGGGTTCCCCATTTCCTCGCCACGGTAGTCAAGCAAGGTTGGAGCAATGCCCACGTTTCAGTTCAGGTGCAGGATCCAGAGGGAAATTCCGGACTCCTTCCCACCGCCCAGTTAACGACCTTACCCGGGATGTCTGGCTGGGATACGCACATGCCAACGCCGGACTTTGAGGCCGGACAGGTTGCCGTTGCCCGCTACCACGACGTGATGGGGAACAGACTGAGCGCTCTCCGCAATGCAGCCAAGTTTCCGACCGCCCCGAATGAACTCTTCACCCGCACGGAATTTCGCGACACTGCGACCGCGAGCAACTACGGAACCTACGCCTGGGCTTGGCTCATTCCGGAAATTTCGGGCAATTACCGGTTTTGGCTGCTTTCGGATGATCAAGGAGAGCTCTACCTCAGCCCGACGTCCGACCCCGCCAACGCGCGCATGATCGCCAACGTCGATACCTACGTGCATCCCAATCAATTCGAAAAGTTCGAAAACCAACATTCCGACTGGATCCGACTGGAAGCGGGGCAACCCTACTACATCGCCGGGTTGGTTCAGCAGGGATGGGGCGGCTCGTTCCTCGCGGTCCATTGGGAGGGGCCTGGTATTTCGCGAGCGGTCATCCCGGGCCATGTACTGGCGCTTCCGAACGCTCCGACGCCATAAAGTTTCAGTGCCTATCCGACCTGTTCCGGGTAATGACTGGACTGCATGTCCCAAGTCTATAGGCATGACAGCATGGTTCTATTTTCAAAACGCGCTCTCTCCAGATTGCTCGCTCTCGCACTTGCACTGACCGCGGCAAGGCTCTTCGCCGGTGACAGTGATTTTTCCGAAATCGAAGCGCTCCTTCAGGGACACTCAGAAGCCTGGAATCAAGGTGATGCCGAGGCTTGGGGGGAACCTTATGCGGAAGATGCGGCGTTCATTAACATTTTTGGAACACGTTTCCCCAACCGTGAAGCAATGATTGCCCGGCATGCGGATCTATTCGCAGGCGTGTTCCAAGGTACATCCCTCGAGCTCAAGGTCATCCACCTGCACGCCCTCGCTGAGAATGTTGTCTGTGCGGAAACCCTCTTGACAGTGACGGGCTTCGAGGCGCTACCAGGGCGAATGGTTCAAACGACTCCCGGAGGTCTTACAACCCGGATGACATTTATCCTGAAGCAAGATGATGCCGGTGCATGGCAAATCGTGTTCGCTCAGAATACGGCCGTAACCGCCTCCTGAACCAGGGGTTCCTGCCCTGAAAGAGCGGCCTCCCATAAAGAGCCAAACGGCAAGCCTCTGGTTTCCAGATCGGATGACATCATTGATCCGTCAGGCCCTCGCCTTTTCCCTTGCACCACGGGCGGGACCGACGAAACTGGGCCAACGATTCGTAGGGGTGTCGGCGGCGGCCGGCTGAGACGAGGAAACGAACCTTCCACAAACCCTTGGAACCTGCCCCGGGTCATGCCGGCGAAGGAAACGAGACCCTCGTGAAAGCTTTCGATCATGGCCTGCGGCAGACGGATCTTCATCCATCTACGCACCACCAACCTTCCTCAGCCATGATTCAACCCGGCAGCGACCACGATTCCTCCGCCTCCACGCGTCCCGGCAACCTTTTCCCGAATTCACACCGGGTTTACCTCGAAGGCTCCCGCCCCGACATCCGGGTGCCGATGCGCGAAGTCCGTCTCTCCCCGACCCGCCTGCCCGACGGCTCGCTGGAAGAAAATGAACCGGTGCGCATCTACGACACCTCGGGAGCCTGGGGTGATCCCGCTTTTCACGGCGATTGCGAAGTTGGCATCCCATCCATCCGCGGCACATGGATTCGCGAACGGGGAGACGTGGAAACAATCGAAGGACGCGTCGCGCGGCCGGAAGATGACGGCTATCTCTCCGATCAACATCGAAAAAAGGCGCTCGAGCGGGCCGGGAAAAATCAGTTGATCCCTTTTGACCGGAGTAATCGGCCTGTGCTGCGGGCAAAACCTGGAAGCTGTGTAACGCAACTTCATTACGCGCGCCGGGGCATCATTACACCCGAGATGGAATACATTGCCATCCGCGAGAACACCCGGCTGCAGCGCGAACGCGAAGCACTGGAAATGTCCGCAGATCTGCCGGGCAATGACCTGCGCAAGCAGCACCCGGGGCAATCATGGGGCGCGAGTATTCCGCAAGAAATCACCCCGGAATTTGTGCGGAGCGAAGTTGCCCGCGGCCGCGCGATCATCCCGGCCAACATCAATCACCCGGAGCTCGAGCCGATGATCATCGGCCGGAACTTCCTCGTGAAGATCAACACCAACATTGGCAACAGCGCGGTCGCTTCCTCCATCGATGAGGAAGTGGAAAAAATGCGCTGGTCGGTGAAATGGGGCGGCGACACGCTGATGGATCTTTCCACCGGAAAGAACATTCACCAAACCCGCGAATGGATCATCCGCAACTGCCCGGTCCCGGTGGGCACCGTTCCAATTTACCAAGCACTGGAGAAAGTAAACGGCCGGCCGGAAGACCTCACCTGGGAGATTTTCCGTGACACGTTGATCGAACAGGCCGAGCAGGGCGTGGATTACTTCACGATTCACGCCGGCGTGTTGCTCCGGTTTATCCCGCTGACGGCGCGCCGGATGACAGGCATTGTCTCCCGCGGTGGTTCAATCATGGCGAAATGGTGCCTCTCCCATCACAAAGAAAACTTTCTCTACACCCACTGGGATGACATCTGTGACATCATGGCCGCTTACGATATCTCCTTCTCGATCGGAGATGGCCTCCGCCCGGGCTCGATCGCCGATGCCAATGATGCGGCCCAATTTGGGGAATTAAAGGTTCAGGGCGAACTGACCGAGCGGGCCTGGGCAAAAGGTGTCCAGGTGATGAATGAAGGGCCGGGCCACGTCCCGATGCACATGATCCAGGAGAACATGGAAAAGCAGCTGGAATGGTGTCATGAAGCACCTTTCTACACGCTCGGGCCGCTGACCACAGACATTGCACCGGGCTATGATCACATCACCAGCGGGATTGGCGCTGCCATGATCGGTTGGTATGGAACCGCCATGCTCTGCTACGTCACGCCGAAGGAGCACCTCGGGTTGCCCAACAAAAACGATGTGCGCGAAGGGGTCATCACCTACAAGATTGCCGCCCATGTCGCCGATCTGGCGAAAGGTCACCCCGCTGCCCAGTACCGCGACAATGCGCTCTCCAAAGCACGGTTTGAGTTCCGCTGGGAAGACCAGTTCAACCTTTCACTCGATCCTGAAAAAGCACGGGAGTTTCACGACGAGACGCTGCCACAGGAAGGTGCCAAAACAGCCCACTTCTGCTCGATGTGCGGACCAAATTTCTGCTCGATGAAAATCACCGAAGACGTGCGCAAATACGCCGCCGAGCGGGGATTGAGCGATGAGGAAGCCCTCGAAGCCGGCATGCGCGAAAAGTCAGCGGAATTCGCCGAAAAAGGCGCAGACGTTTACGTCAAGTAATCTCAGCTTCAGCACCTTTCCTACAAGCAGCCTCTCCACTACCTGGAGGGGCTGCTTTTTTGCGGAAAACCTGTGTCAGTCTTCTCGGCGCACCGGCGTTAGACTTAAAGCCGGCAGGTTTTGATTTCCTGCGCAATAATCCCGCTGGCGCCGAGGGCGGAAAGCTGGTCGATGATCTTATTGAGCCCTTTGCTCCGGACCATCGCGGCGACCGCAATCCACTCGGGATCGCTGACCGGGGAAAGGGTCGGACTCTTGACGCCGGGCGTGATTGCGCAGGCCGCGTCCTTATTCTTCATCGGCACCACGTACTCGAGCAACACATAGTCCCGGGCCACGAGCACACCTTGCAGACGCTGGATCAGCGATTCCAACTCGGCACAACGTTCTTCGCCTGAGCGAGCAATCACCACAGCCTCGGACCGCATGATCGGCTCGCCGATGATCTTGAGTCCGGCCTCGTAGAGCGTGCGACCGCTTTCGACGACATCAGCGATGACATCGGCCACGCCGAGTTGGATTGAAATCTCCACCGCTCCGTCCAAGCGCACGACATCCGCCTCGACTCCGCGCTGCTCCAAGTCGGCCCGCACAATGTGGGGGTAACTGGTCGCAATGCGTTTGCCTGCAAACTGCTCCGGCCCAAATGCCTCTTCGCGCGGAATGGCATAGCAAAAGCGGCTTTTTCCCAGCCCAAGGCCAAGGCATTCGTCGACCGCGGCTTGGCTGTCCAGCGCGAGATCACGACCCGTAATCCCGGCATGAACAACCCCCGAACCGACGTAAATCGCGATGTCCCGCGGACGCAGAAAGAGGAATTCCACCTCGTGCTCAGCATCGCGGACCACGAGCTCACGGCCCCACCGGCGGCAATTGTAGCCGGCATTGCGCAAAATTTCGATAGCGGCCTCGGAGAGCGCGCCTTTATTGGGAACGGCGAATTGAAACATGGGATGGTCGATTCCTAGCGGAGCTGCGGGAGGATGAGCAAGGCCGAAGGTTTCAGCACCTGCTCAGCTGCGTTCTATAAGTGCCGGTAGACGTCCTCCAAAGAAATCCCTTTGGCCAACATCATCACCTGCAGGTGATAAAGCAGCTGCGACATCTCCTCCGCACAGCGATCGGTGGTTTCATATTCGGCTGCCATCCAGACTTCGCCGGCCTCCTCGAGGATCTTCTTTCCGATAAAGTGAGGGCCCTTGGCCAAGGCGCGGACGGTGCCGGAATTTTCATCCCCGCTCGCCTGCCGGAGTTTCAGTTCCTTCCAGAGTGTCTCGAATGATTTCATAACGCGGCCCAGAAACTGCGGGAAACCCCTCTCCAGCGAAAGTCTTTTTTCCCCGCAGGTTTTTAAAGTAGCCTCTCGATGAATAATTAGTAAAAATCGCCGGCGTGAAATGTAAAAATTTGCCTTCGCCGCATTTCGCAATCCCCCTAGAGGACAGCCGTCCGGACCCCGGAATGGAACGGAATTCCAGACAGGGGCTACCGGCAACTCTTCTCGCGACCTAACCCAATCTACTTATGGCTCAGCCGAAACCGCTCATTCTCATCGTTGAAGACGACAAGCAAATCGCCCAGATGATCGCCGAACAGCTCGAAGCGGCGGGCATGATGACACAAGTTTATCACCGTGCAGCCAACGTGGCGCGATTCCTCTCTGCCAATTTTGCCAACCTGATTCTGCTCGACATCAATTTGCCGGATCAAACCGGTTTCGCTCTCGTCGAAGAGCTCAAGAAGAACAACCTGCACGTTCCGATCATCTTTTTGACCGCCAACAACAGCGAGCTCTACAAAGTCAAAGGTTTGGAGATGGGCGGGGACGACTACATCACCAAGCCATTCAGCTTTCCAGAACTGATCGCGCGGATCAATGCAGTACTCCGCCGGGCAGAAACCGCCCACGATTATCATATCACCCGCAATGCCTCGGTCGCTCAGGAATCGTTTGAGTTCTGCGGTGCCACGGTCCATCCGCTCCGGTTGGAGATCGAATTTTCACCGGACGACCGCCACAAGATCGGCAAAAAGGAGCTCGGGATCCTCACCTATCTGGTCAACAATCCGAACACAGTGCTGACCCGTCGCAGCCTGATCCATTCGGTCTGGGGCATTCACGCGGACATCCGCAGCCGGAGCCTCGACCAATATATCGTCAAGATCCGCAGCGCCTACAATGAGCGCGGCCTCTCGCTCGACGCCTTCCGGACGATTCATGGCGTTGGTTACATTTACAACACCGAGGATCTTTCCAACACGATCGAGCAAGCGGGAGCCACCAAGTCCTAATCCAAGATCCCGAGGCGTTTACGCGCTTGGCGGGCCGAGGAAGTCATTTCCATCTCCTCAAGAATGCGAACCACTTCGGCCGGATTTCGGGAATCCCCGTCCAGAGGGTCGACTGCGTGCACCGGGTCCAAGCGCGTCATCTCCAGATTTCTTCGCAGAATCTCCTGGTCGGCGTGGACCACCGCTTGGAAACGTTTGGGTTCCAATTCGCCACAGTGGGCAATGATCTCCCCGACACTGCCATACTTGCGCAGCCACTTCACTGCCGTTTTGGGACCGACGCCTTTCAGTCCGGCGATGTTATCGACGGCATCTCCAATCAGAGCGAGGTAGTCCGGAATTTTGGCGGGCGGTAAACCGATGCGCTCTTCAATCGCGTGCGGATCCATCCGCCGCCAGCCGAGTTTCGGATTGGCGGTCGGCGGCGGCAGCAGCTGGTGAACGTTGGCCGTAACCAGCTGCCCCAGATCCTTATCCGCGCTGACGATGACGACCTCATTTTCCGGGACGCCCAGCTTTTGGGCGTAGGCGGCAATCAAGTCGTCCGCTTCGACCCTGTGTTTCTCGATGCCGAGGTAACCCATCGCTCGCGTCCAGTCCTTGATCCAGGGAAGCTGCTGGCGCAGCGCTTCCGGCGTTTCCACCCGATGTGCCTTATAGTCTGCACTCAGCGCCTCTTGGCGGGCAGCACCGCCCAGATCGAAGAAAACAACCATGCAATCCGGTGACAAATGGTCCTCCACCCACCAGAGCGAGCGCACCCAGCCATGAATCGCACCCGTGGGAAATCCGTCCGCACGGGTGAGATCCGGCATCCCGTAGAATGCGCGAAAAGCGAGGTTATATCCGTCGATCAGAGCGTACTTCATGCAGACAGGCTGGGAACCCGTCCGCAGCGCGGCAATGCTCAAGAAGCTGCAGTATCTTTTGGGAACGAGCCCGCTCGGCCTACTCCAGATAAAGGCCGTCTTCGATCGCAGGCTTCTTTGCGAGTGCTGACCATTTTTCGGCAAAGGTCTCCGCATCATCTGCAAAAAGCGGGCTGATCTCGAAAGTCACCGTCGGCACACCCTCCTCGTCTGCCGGCACGTCGACACCGGCTTTTTTCAACCAGCGCGCCCACAACTTGAGTTGATCCGCCCGGCAGGTATCCGGCGAATCTTTGCCTTCAGCATTCTTGACCGGACTGAAATCGTCGTCGCGAATCGTTTCAATGATGACTGGATTCCGCGCAAATGGCAGTGCGTCGAAAACGAACATCTCGAACTTATAGCCATTCGGCTCCTTCGGCGTGACGGTGGAACCATCGGCCTGCAGCGTCGGGATCTTCTTGTGCGCCCGGTGAAAAGGCAGTGCAAAGGCGGCATCACCACCACCGACACGCGCCACAAAATCGACGGAAAGCACGTGAATGGCGATACTCCCCGCTCGAAAGCGCAGCTCGCCCTCGGCGGTGCGCTCTTCCTGCATCGATTCCGGCAAATCAGAATACTCCACCACCACCGTCTTGCCATCCTGTCGGCAAAAATGCCCCAGCTTTTCGAGGGGGTACGCCTTGGGGATCATCTTGCTCGACATCTCCGAACCGCGTTCGAGGTGAAAACCGATAAACGCCGGATCCATGCAGCGGACCAATGGATTATCCACTTGGAAGTAGCTGATCATCTCGACTCCGGCAGCCTGCATCGCACCGATCGCCCCACTGCGAACCAGCGCCCGCAAAGAACCACCATGCCCGTCTGGGCTCATCGCGATCGTGTCGGTAGCCTCGAGAATGATCTTTCCGTCTTCATCCACCGCCGGCATGCGCCCTTGCTTGAAAAAATGGACCTGGGCCGCAGAAAGCCCCCAGTAATCGGCAGCGCGAAAGGCTTCTTCGGTGGCCACATGATTGAGGTCACTCGTCATGATAAACCAAGGAATCGTCTCGCCTGACTGCTGCTGCGCCGCCCTCAACTTTTCGGCAAAAACCTGAAAAAGCGGTTTCCGCTTCACCGGAGTGACCGGAAAGGTGCCCTTCGGGCCGTCGTACCCCAACCGCGTGCCTTGGCCGCCCGCCACGGTGAAGGCGGCCACCCGGCCCGCGCGAATCGCACCTTCGCCGAGGCGCGCCATTTCCTGCCAGAGGGCTTGATCGCCTCCCGCCGCCGGATGCCGCTCATAAGGAGCCGGTTCAAGCCCCTCAAGAGAAGCCGCTTCTGCATGGCCTCCACTGATTAGCGTATCGAACAAGCGGGAAACCTCCTCCAGGTCGATTTCAGCCGCTTGATTGAGCAAACGCTGTTGTTGCGCCGGGGAAAGCGATTCCCAATGGGCAAAGACATGGCCTTGCCCGGCGTTTTCAAATGCATTCCGAATCGATGCGGACGTGTCTGTCATGGCGGCGGAAGCTACTTCAGGTCCCGCCAGCGGTCACGCGAAATTCCGTATTTTACAGAAACGCCACAATCGCGCCCTGTTCAACGTCGCCGATTCTCAAAAATGTAAACCGTCTCATCCGGGCGGACATACCCCAATTTTTCCCGCACAACCCGCTCGAGAAACTCCGGATCTTCCAGCATCAGACGAAGATAACGCTCCCGATACTCCTGCTGACTCTGCAGCTCACGCACTTCGGCGAGGATCGTCTGTTCGCGTGAAGAGATGTGCTGATATTCCCGGTAAGTTTGCAGCAACACAGTCGAAAACGAAGTAATCGCCGCAATGAGGATCAGGCCAAGGAGCCCTAAAATGCACTTGCCGAGAAGCGACGTCATCAGACTCCACTACAGAATAAGCCCGCCGCTGCTGACAACGTAAAAAATCCCACCTGCAGGGAGATCTTCGAACCGACCTCACCGCGGGAGCTTTCTCGCGAAAGGCTGGACATGAACTCTGCGAATCGTTCACCTTGACCATTTGCGCCCGCCCTCCCGGAAGTGGGCATTCTCCAACAACTGACATTGTGAGCACCGAAGCCAAAGAACCAAAAACCAGCCCCGGCAACCGCCTCTATGAACGGACAAGCGAAGAGGAGCTGCTGAAATTTTCCAAGGACGCGATCAACAAGTCCCTCTCGAAGGACGACAAAATCGCCATGTTTCGCTCGATGATGCGGATCCGCAAGTTCGAGCAGGCAGCGCTGCAATCTTACCAGAAGGGGAAGATGGGCGGCTTTCTCCACCTCTACATCGGGCAGGAGGCGACAGCTGTCGGGACCGTTTCGCTTCTGGGCGATCACGACCACATCATCACTGCTTACCGCGACCACGGCCACGCGCTTGCCGTTGGCATGGGCATGAAGGAATGCATGGCCGAACTTTTTGGAAAGGCCACCGGCTGCTCCAAAGGCAAAGGCGGCTCCATGCATTTTTTCGCTCCCGATAAGAATTACTGGGGTGGGCACGGGATTGTCGGCGGTCAAACGCCCCTCGGGCTGGGGATCGCCTATGCGCTCAAATACAAAGGCCTCAAAGGCTGCTGCTTCTGCTTCCTCGGAGACGGAGCCGTCAACCAAGGGCCCTTTCACGAATCCCTCAACCTCGCCGGACTTTGGGATATTCCCGTGATCTATGTAATTGAGAATAACGGGTATTCGATGGGGACCAGCCAAGTGCGCTCCAGCGCACACCCGGACGGTGGCCTCGCGCAACGTGCCGAAGGCTACAAAATCGATTGGGATGTGGTCAACGCAGAGAACCTCTACGAAGTACGCGCAAAAACCCGGAAAGCGCTTGACCGTGCCCACAACGAATCCCGTCCCACAGTGCTGGAATTCATGACTTATCGCTACTACGGGCATTCAATCGCCGACGCCAACCACCACCGCTACCGCACGAAGGAGGAGATCAAATCCTATCAGGAAAACCGTGACCCGATCGAGGTCTGGAAACGTATTCTCCTGACCGAAAAGGTCTTCGACGAAGATACAGCCAAAGCAATCGAGGCGGAAGCACGAGATGAAGCCAAAGACTCCATCCAGTTCGCAGATAATTCGCCCGACCCAACGCCGGAGGATATCCTGACCGACGTTTACCATTCGGTGGACAATCCTGAATCCCACTCCAATGAAGGCACCATCTTCTTTAATGACCGGCTTCCGTGGGATAACACCTACCAACCCTAGCCGCATTGCAGAAACGTTCCCACGCAACCGCTGAATTTTAAGATCCTCCCCTTCCATGGCAGTTAAAACTTACCGACAGGCGATCAAGGACGCGCTCGCCGACGAGCTGGAGCGCGACGAAAACGTCTTTATCATGGGCGAAGAAGTCGCTCAGTACAATGGGGCCTATAAAGTGACTGAAGGTCTCTGGAGCCGGTTCGGCGACAAGCGCCTCGTCGATGCCCCCATTTCCGAAGCTGGCTTTATCGGTCTCGGCATTGGCGCTGCCGTCATGGGACTGCGGCCAGTAATCGAGATGATGTTCTTCAGCTTCGTTTACGTGGCATGGGACCAAGCGGTCAACAATGCCTCCTCGCTGCGCTACATGAGCGGCGGGCTGATGAATGTACCGCTGGTGATTCGCGGCCCGGCCAATGGTGGGACTAACGTCGGAGCGACCCACAGTCACACTCCGGAAAATCTCGTCGCCAATTTCCCCGGCCTCAAAGTTTGCTGCCCGGCAACACCGGCAGACGCCAAAGGTCTGATGAAAGCGGCCATCCGTGACAACGATCCTGTCTTTTTCATGGAAAGCACCGTGCTCTACGGCGAAGAAGGCGAAGTTCCCGATGACAAGGATTTCATCATCCCGCTCGGAAAAGCAGACGTGAAACGCGAGGGAACCGACATCTCCCTCATCGCCCATGGGCGCAGCGTGCTGATGTGCCTTAAAGCCGCCGCCACGCTCAAAGAAAAACACAATATCGACGCGGAAGTGCTGGACCTCCGGAGCATTCGGCCGCTCGACGAAGCCGCCATCATCCAGACCGTCAAAAAGACAGGTCGTGCGCTGCTGGTTGATGAAAACAAACCCTACTGCGGAATCGGCGCCCAGATTTCCCACCTCATTCAGCGCCGGGCATTCGACTACCTCGACGCCCCGGTTCACCGCCTCAGCGCCGTCGACGCACCCGCCATCTACAGCCCGGCAGTCGAACCCATCCAATTGCCCGACGATAAACTCATCGTTCGCGAGGTCCTCGATATGCTGGCCGCGCGGAAACGTTGAGCTCGCCCCAGGCCTACTGTCCGAGCACCCTCATCCTTCTTCCTCCATCCTTCATTCTTTTCTAAACGTCCATGGCCGAAATCATCGAAATGCCGAAACTGAGCGATACCATGACCACGGGTACGCTCGTGAGCTGGTTGAAAAAAGAAGGCGATGCCGTCTCTGCTGGCGACATGATCGCCGAAGTCGAAACCGACAAAGCCACGATGGAAGTGGAATGTTTCGAGGACGGCGTCGTGCTGAAGCACTACATCAAACAAGGTGAAAGCGTCGCCATCGGTGAAGCCATCTGTGCCGTCGGTGAAAAAGGTGAAAAGGCCCCGGAGGTAGGCAAAGCGGGCGGCACCTCACCGGCCAAGGCCGAAAAAACGGAAGGTGCCGAGCAATCGGCCGCCCAGAAGAAGGACAAACCAGAGGAAAGCCCAGCTCCCGCCCCCACTCAAGAAGTGGCCGAAAAGGTTCCGTCCGGCGGTTCCACTACCGACGGAGCCGGACGCATAAAAGCCTCTCCCCTCGCCCGAAAGATGGCTGCGGACAAAGGCATCGACCTCGCTACAATCGAAGGAACCGGCCCGGGTGGCCGCATCGTCAAGGAAGACGTGCTGAAAGCGGAAAAAGGCGGAGGAACCCCAAAGGCCCCCACGCCCGCCAGTACACCCGCTGCAGCTCCGGCGGCTCCGATTCTGGAAGATCAAGAGCTTCCGGTTTCCAACATGCGTGCCGCCATTGGGCGGGCACTGGTTGCTTCCAAAACCGAAGCACCCCATTTCTACCTGCAGATGGAAGTCGACGGGGCACCTTTGGCCAAGTTGCGCTCCGACTTGAATGATCGCCTCGCAGAGCTCCCACCGGAGCAAGGCGGGGTCAAATTCACTGTCAACGACCTCATTCTCAAGGCGGCGGCAGAAGCGGTGCGTCGCGTGCCTGCCATCAACCGCTCATGGCATGGGAAGACCATCAAACAACATGGTGCCGTTCAGCTCGCATTTGGGGTCGCGATCGACGACGGCTTGGTCACCCCAGTGATCCGGGACGCTCAAGCGAAGACGCTTCGCCAAATTGCGCAGGAAGCAAAGGATCTCATCGGCAAAGCCCGCAAGAAAAAGCTCAAACCCGATGAAATGAGCGGCAGCACACTGACTGTGACCAATTTGGGCATGTTCGGGATCTCCGACTTTTACGGAATCATCAATCCACCCAATGCCGCCATCCTCAGTGTCGGCGCAACCATCCGGCAGCCGGTTGTGGACGACTCCGGCAATATCGTGGTCGGTTACCGCATGAAGGTGGGCCTCAGCGGCGACCACCGTGTGATCGACGGCGCAGTAGGGGCGCAATACCTAGCGGCCCTTCGTGAGATCCTCGAAACGCCTGCTCTGATGCTGGTGTAGAAGCCGTCTCCTCCCTTTCGTTATTGGTTAAAAGCCGTGCCAGTTCGCTGGCACGGCTTTTGTTTTTCTCGGCAGAAGCCAAGGATTTAAGCCCATTCTTTCATGAAAATACTTAATTCCATGCAGAAAATTACCTACATAGTTTCAGTGCACAGCTTATTTCCTTGATTTAGCTTTTCTCGCTTTCCAAAAACTAATCTGGGCATTTTCCCTGCTGTATTGAATCCAGTCCGCACCGAGGTGCATCCCTTGCTACCACTTGGAACAAATTATGGGCTCCGACCGTATTTCCGTCCTCATTTTTTTCCTTTTGGCTCTGCTCATTGTGGCACCGCTGATTGTAGGAATCTATTTTCTGACACGTCCCGCCATTGACCGCGAAGATTGGCGAGCAGCGCTCAAGCCGCATTTTTATATCTCGCGAACAAGCTTTAGCTGGATTGTGCGATCGATCGGTGCATCACTGCTGCTGATCAGCGTGCTGGCTATTTATGCCACCACACAGATCAGCAGCCTGCAGGCTCACTAAGTAGTTTTGAGGTAAAACAGGGCCGGCTTCAAAGGCCGGCATCTTGTCAGCCTTCCGCCCGGGCTCGGGCATCGGCTTCGATGGCAGCCTTGAGCCGATCGATGTTCTTCCGGGCAGAAGCCTTGGCAGCCGAAAGATCTCCCGGCTGGGCCACATCTTCCTTGGCGAATACATAGAACTTGATTTTGGGTTCCGTTCCGCTGCCGCGCACGGCAAACTGATAGCCGTTGTCCAGCTCAAGGAAATAGAAATCCTGCTTTGGGATCTCTTTCCCATCCGCATCTTCAAAGGATTCCTGTCCAAAGTCTTTAAAGGAAGCGATCTGAAATCCCGCCAATTCCTGCGGAGGATGGCTCCGGTAGCTTTTGAGAATACGGCCAATCTTTTCAGAACCAGCGGCTCCTTCGTAATAGAGGTTAACGAGATCTTCGAGGTAATAGCCAAACCGCAAATATACTTCGTCCAAGTAGTCGGAGAACGTCCGCCCCTCTTGCTTGAGCGCAGCAGCAAGTTCGGCAAACATCACCACAGCCGCGTTGGCATCCTTATCCCGGACCCGATCGCTCGCGAGATATCCGTAGCTTTCTTCTCCGCCAAAAACGTAGAGCGTGCTATGCTCGAGCAGCAATGCCGCCCGTTTGTCCCGGGGAGTCGCGTCGTAATCGAGGACAAGGCCTTCCTTCTCCAGGAGGGCCCGTTGCAACGTTTCTTCGTAGATCCGCAGTTTTTCTCCGATCCATTTAAAGCCGGTGAGTGTGTCGATAACCTTGAGCCCATGCTTCCGAGCGATGGCCGCCTGCAATGGAGTCGTCACAAATGTCTTTATAAGCGCCGCGCGGGAGGATCCGTTTTTCGGCAAGAGCCCCATCTGCTTCATCTTGGCAATACGGTAGGCCGCGAGCAGTGAACCGATTTGATTTCCAGTCAGCAGCTGCATGTCGCCCTCTTCCGTGCGCACAGCGACGCCCATTCGATCGGCGTCGGGGTCCGTCGCCATGACCACATCCGCGCCGATTTGCTTCGCTTGCGCAATCGCCATACTCAGGGCCTCGGCATTCTCCGGGTTCGGTGATTTAACCGTGGGAAAACGCCCGTCCTGAACCGCTTGCGCTTCAACCATCGAAACGGTGAGTCCCAATTTTTCGAGGATCTTCGGGCCAGTAACACCACCGGTTCCGTGGATGGGGGTGAAGACGATCTTCGGCTGAGCGGCCTTGAAAACTTCCGTGTCCAATACATTTTCCGCCAAAGCCTCGAGATAAGCCGCATCCGCCGCCTCTCCAAGCATGACAACCCGGCTCAAATCCAAATCAAAATAAGCCGGCGTCTCCGAAAGGGGCACTTGATAAACTTCGTGAATAATGCCTTCGGCGTGAGGAAATACCACCTGAGCCCCATCTTCGAAGTAGACCTTGTAACCGTTGTCGTGGGCCGGGTTGTGGCTTGCGGTAATGACAATTCCGGCGGTAGCGCTCAATTGCCGCACCGCAAAACTCAACTGCGGCGTGGAACGCGGCCCCTCAAAAATCATCGCAATCCCGCCTAGCCGGGTCCAAGTAGACGCCGCCAACTCACAGAAATGGCGCGAAAAATGCCGCACATCGTGGGCAATTACCAAACGCGGGACCTCGCGACGCCCCTCTTTCTTCTCGAGATAACGGGCGGAATACCGAAAAAGACCGATAGTCGCGCGAACAACGTTAAAGTCGTTCATCATGTTGGTGCCGACCGCCGCATGCGCAGGCGTCTGCATACTCCCTTGCGGCGTGCCTTTTTCGGCCTGCGTCACTCGGTTGCCAATCGTGCGATTGCGCATGCCTCCGGTTCCAAACTGAAGGGCGGTATAAAAGCGGTCGTTCAGCTCATCCCAAGCCTGCTGGCTCACCAGCTCCTCAATGCTTGCCACCGCCCATTGCGGAAGAAAGCCACCCTCGAGCCAAGACACGAGGTTGTCCACAGAGGAAGTGAGTAGGTGGCTGGATTCACCAGCTTTGCGAATATCTGCAACGATCGGATTCATGGTAAATAGCGTAAAGGAATGGATACAACGAAAGTCGCCCGACGATCCCAGCGAGCCAGCCTGGACGCAAGCCGAGAGTGGATTTTAGGGGATTGGCTCACCCCACGCCTTAACTTGATCCAGAGGATCGGCCGCGGCCCTTTTCGCCGATAATAAGGACGCTGAACCGGATAATAGCGGCAAACACTGCACCACCGATAATGTTACCCGTGGTGGCCAATAGCAGAAACCGGATGGTATCAGTGACACCGATCGGCCCGGCGACCAATAGGGCAGCAAATATTTCCACCGCACCGACAATGGAATGATGCAGGTGCCCCAGTCCAATCACAGCCGCAATAATCCAGACGAAAACGATCTGGCCGATCGTATCGCGGCTGGACGAAACAAGCCATCCCATGAGCCCCATCAGCCAACCGGCCAGACAGGCACTCAACAAGATAAGCCACCAAGGATGATCCACCAGCTTGGAGCCGATCGCTAAAAACGTCTCGTGAGTCGCAATTTCAAGCCCCGGCGAAATAGTCACCAATATCCAGGCAAAGAGAAAACACCCCGTTAGGTTGGATGCATAAATGTAAGCCCATAAGCGGGCAAGGGGGCCCAGCCGGGATCTACCCGTCATCACCGGGAGGAGTGCAATGGTCGTGTATTCCGTGAAAAGATCGGAATGACTGAGGATCACCAGCACGAACCCAACGGCATAGGCATTAGCCATCATTAACCGGAGCGTCAGGGGCGAAATATGGATGCTTTTTCCCATCAGAAACGCGATGGCGAGCACGCTGGCACCGATCCCAAATCCTGCAATCAAGCCAGACATGATCACACCAACTGCAGGACGTTTCAGTTCATTCACCGCCTGTTCCACTTCCCTTTCCAGAACGGTTTGGTTCGGCGCGAGGGCACCAAAACGTGTCCGTGGTTTATCGTCGGAAATTCCCATATTTTGCATGGCTCGCCTCATACCCGGGCCTCCGGACTATCGGTTAATCGGCCTCAGACGCAAATTTCCCGGTCATCCGACTTATTGACAGCTCGATGCCAAAACTACTTGGTGACACCTTACGATGTGCCCCACAGTGTCCATTCGCCAATGGTTCCCTTGGATCCTTCTCGCCTCGATTTTGATCGGATCGGCGGGCGTAAACCTGATGACGGGTTCAATGGAGATTTCGGCGCGGCAGCTAATTTCCATCCTGATTGCACCTTTCGCGGGTGCCGAACGGCTGGCTGATTACACGGACGGTCAATTTGCCGTAATCTGGTCCCTGCGGCTGCCCAGGATGGTGCTGGCGATCATTGTCGGGGCAGGGCTGGCTATGGCAGGTGCGGCAATCCAAGGCCTGTTTCGCAATCCCCTTGCGGATCCGGCGCTGATCGGCGTGACCAGCGGGGGTGCGATGGGTGCCATTTTGGCGATCGTGGGGGGCAGTTTGGTCGCGGGACTGCCACTCTGGATGCACGAGGCTGCGGTTCCACTCGGGGCCTTGATCGGTGCATTGCTGGTGACCGCTTTAATTTACCGGCTGGCCACGTTCGGCGGGCGAACTTCAGTGAGCACATTGCTGCTGGTAGGAATCGCTATCAATGCCTTGGCCGGAGCGCTCATCGGCTTTGTCCTCTTTTTCGCCAATGCGGAAGACATGCGGAGTTTTCTCTTCTGGACCCTCGGAAGTTTGGACCGAGCCACGTGGAAAGAACTGCGTTTCGCGATCATACCCGCGATCCCTGCACTCCTTGTGCTGCCTTTTTATGCACGCCCCCTCAACGTTCTCCTGCTGGGCGATTCAGAAGCCTTTCATCTCGGAATCCGGGTGCAAACGCTGACCCGCCAAGTCGTTTTCCTCGCAGCTGGACTGGCGGGGCTGACTGTCGCGCTGGCGGGAACGATCGGCTTTGTCGGGCTGGTGGTTCCCCACATCATGCGACTATGGTTAGGTCCCGATTATCGTCGCCTGTTTCCTGCCTGCGCACTGGGCGGAGGCATCCTTCTTTTGTCAGCAGATTCCCTCGCCCGGAGTCTGGCACCGCCCTCGGTCCTGCCGATTGGCATCCTCACCGCGATGGGCGGGGCTCCTTTTTTTCTTTTCCTGCTAGCGCGCAGACGACGCAATCTGGGGATTTAGAGACATGCTCATCGCCGAGGATCTATCCTATCGTTTTCCCCACGCCTCTAGCCCGGCGGTGGTTGATTTTTCCGGATCCTGGCAAGCGGGTAAACTTTGCGCATTAATCGGGCCCAATGGTTCCGGAAAAACAACCCTGCTCCGGACGCTTAGCGGGGAGCTCATCCCCCATTCGGGAACCGTACGCTGGGCGCAACAGCCTCTCATCCACATAGATCCGGCCGTTCTGGCCAGAAGCCGAGCCATGCTGTCGCAATCGCCCCGGCTCGATTTTTCTTTCAAGGTGGTGGAAGTTGTGGCCCTCGGACGTTCTCCGTTTGCCGGGCAGCCGGAGCAATCCGAAGACACAACCCGTATCGCAGCCGCCCTCCGTGCGGTCGAACTCGAAGGGTGGGAAACGCGTCCCTACCCCGAACTCAGTCGCGGCGAAAAGCAGCGGGTGCAGCTGGCACGGGTGCTCGCACAACTGCCTTCACGCGGCAAAGAACGCAGCGCCTTGATGCTCGACGAGCCCACCAACCACCTCGATCTCGCCCATCAACACCGCACCCTCTCGCTCGCGCGCGATTGCGCCCGGGAAGGCCGACTCGTCATCACGGTCCTGCATGACCTCAATCTGGCACTTCAGTATGCGGACCGCGTTGTCGTCCTGAGAGCGGGACGTCTGATGGCAGACGGAACGCCCACGGAAGTCCTGACCCCCCAGCTCCTTGCAGAGGTGTTCCATGTCCGGGCAAGCCTGCTCCACCTCAATGACGGGCGACCATTCCTCGCCATCGAAGGAAAAAGCCCGTAAAGAGATTGCTCTTCGTTCGATGACGAGACAGAGGCCCGGCCAGAAGAGTTTACCTTACCGCCACGCATAACAACCCCCGCCGGACAAAGCGCCCAAATCGGCTTCAGAGATCGGTTTCCCAAGCTGAAAATCATGGATCCAGCGAGTTTCGGAAAAGAATTTGCCATGCCTCGGGAAAGCGGCAAAGGTCCGGCATTTCACCCTAAATCTTTGAAGTCCATGTCTGAAGAATTAATCGGGAACGTCTTGGTCGCCCAAAGTGGCGGTCCGACTGCGGTCATCAACGCGAGTTTGGCCGGCGTCATTGGCGAGGCCCTCAACCACGAGTGCATTGAGGAGATCTACGGCGGTCTGAACGGAATCCAAGGGATCCTACAAGAGGATCTCATCGATCTGGCCGAGGAAAGTCAGCAGGCTATCCGCGGACTGCGCTACACCCCGTCTTCGGCCTTGGGAACCTGCCGTTACAAGCTGCGCAAGGAAAAGGATTTCGCCCGTGTTATCGAGGTCTTCCGCGCCCATAACATTCGCTACTTTTTCTATATCGGGGGCAACGACAGCCAGGATTCCACCGCGCGTATCTCGCAACATGCCCGCGATGCCGGCTGGGAGCTCCGTTGTATCGGAATTCCCAAAACCGTGGATAACGATCTTGTTCTGACGGACCACACACCGGGTTACGGCTCTGTCATCAAGCATGTCGCCAGCACCGTACGTGACCTTGCATGCGATGCCGCGGCGATGGGGCAGCATGACATGGTTTACATCCTCGAAGTGATGGGCCGGAATGCGGGCTGGATCGCGGCAGGCGCAACCCTCGCCAAACGCCGTGATCACCCGGAAGACGCACCTCACCTCATTTACCTGCCCGAGGTTCCCTTCGATGCTAATCGCTTCCTGACGGATGTTACCACCGTCCTGAAAACCCAAAAATACTGCATCGTCGTGGTCGGTGAAGGATTGACCGACGATAATGGAAACTACGTCTCCACCTCCGGTGCGGGAACTGACAGTTTTGGTCATAGCCAGCTCGGCGGCGCAGGCGACTATCTGAAAAGCCTGCTCGACCAGCATGTTGAAGGAATCAAAGTCCGCTCCTCGCGGTTGGGCCATACCCAGCGTGCGGCGGGTATCATGGCCTCCAAGACTGACAACGATGAGGCCTACCTCGCCGGGCAAGCAGCCGTTCGTGCAGCGCTCGACGGAATCACGGACAAGATGATTACCCTGATGCGCGGGGACACCGATCACTACACCTGTGAAACCGGATTGGCGGATCTCACGGAAGTGGCCAACGGGGTCAAACACCTCCCTGCCAACTGGATCAACGAAGACGGCACCAGTATGAGCTTTCAGTTCATCAAGTATGCCACCCCGCTGATTCAAGGCGAAGTGGACATCCCCCGGGAAAATGGACTCCCGCAATACATCCAGCTGGCGAAGATTCCAGTCGACAAGGCGCTGCCTCCGCACCGGTTCGAATAAACTTCGCACACCCAATCCACCTTTAAGACCTGCCGGAACGCTTCGGCAGGTCTTTTTTGTGCCCTATTGGGGCCACCAAGGCCGGCCTTGCCATCCGGTGTTTTTCCGGTAGACTCCAGCGCGTTCTCCACTCGTCGGGAGACGTCCCCTGCTCCTTTCTCCACAAATCCACCCCTCAGCCTTGTCCGATCCCAAACCCTCTTCAGCCCTTGGGCACCGTCGTCATCTTTCCGGCTGGATGCTTTTGCTGGCGACCGCAGCCATCGTGGCCGTACTGGCTTTTTTAATCCGTGCGCCCGATCCACTGACTCCACCCGCCGGGCGAGGAGGTTGGCTAACCGGAACCGATAACGAGAAGTTTGATCAACTTGCGCGGCAGCAAGGCGATTTTAGCGTCGCCATGCTGGAAATCGGACAACGTTACCGGGAATTGGCATGGGCAGGATTCAGCCAGGATTGGGATTATGCCCGTTACCAGCTCGCGAAGATCGAAAGAACCCTCGCCTTGGCCTTGGAACGGCGACCGGAGCATGCGGCTTCCGCCCGCCTTTTCATCGAGGAAGGCATTGCTCCGTTAAGAACAGCCTTGGCCGGCGATCCGCCTCAAGAATTCCCAGCCACATTTGCTCAATTGACTACCAGCTGCGCGCAATGTCATGTGCGGGAAAACGCGCCACTTCAGGATCTGGAACGCTGGGCATCCACAACCAGCCCCTTCAGGGAATTTTGATGCGTAAAGATGCCAAGCCTTGTACGGGAACAGGGTAAAGGCTTACTCCTCTTCCTCCACCAAAGCCGGATCAATCTGGCTATTGTCAAAAACGTTTTGGGTATCGTCGAGGTCGTCGAGGGCTTCGATCAGACGAAGCACCTTTTGAGCAGTATCCTTGTCCGTCACCGGAGTTAGGCTCGCCGGGAGATAGACCAGCTCTGAACTATCCGCCTCAATACCCGCCTTTTCCAGCGCAGTGCTCACCGCGTCAAAATCAGTCAACGGGCAGCGGACTTCGAAATGATCTCCGTGATCGAGAATCTCTTCCACTCCGGCTTCCAACAGGTGTTCCATCAGTGCTTCTTCCGTCGTCTTTTCCGCATCGATCAGGAACTGCCCTTGATGATTAAAGAAGTGGGTGAGCGCGCCCGGCTGAGCGAGATTGCCACCCGCCTTGGAAAAGGTGCTCCGAACTTCGCTCGCCGCCCGATTTTTATTATCGGTCGTTACCTGAACAATAATCCCGACGCCGCCCGGTCCATAGCCTTCGTAGAGCAACTCGAAATACTCCACACCTGGCAGTTCGCCAGTCCCCTTCTTGACGGCCCGGTCGATGTTGTCATTGGGCATGTTTGCCGCCTTCGCTTTATTGATGAAGGTGCGCAAACGGGGGTTGAACGCAGGATCGCCGCCATTGCGAGCAGCCAAGGTGATATCCTTGGCGATCGCGCTGAAGATCTTCCCGCGTTTGGCATCGATTGCGGCTTTATGGCGCTTGGTGGTGGCCCATTTACTATGTCCGGACATACAGAAGACGTGTGGTTAAATGCGAATAATCGCGGTTGACGCTGCCGATTGTCCACCGGCCGCGCAACCGAAAATAGTCCAGCCGGGATTATCGGCGGGGTCCTTCTTTCTTCTTCTTTTTCTTTCCCAAAGGTTTGGTCTGAATCGGACCCTTTTTCTTTTCGCTTTCCGCAATTTCGGCCTCGATTGCGATATCTTCAGCATCCCGCTTCCGCTTGGTCACCCATGCTTGGAAGATCGAGAAGCAGTTCGTGGTGGTCCAGTAGAGGACTAATCCGCTCGAAAAGATGTAGGTGAACGGAAAAAAGATGAAGGGCATGAACTTGATGATCTTCACCTGCGCGTTGTCGACCGAAGGCTGCGGCATCATCTTCATCTGGTAATACATGCTGGCCAGCCAGATGAACGGGAGCACATTGATCGCTGCTCCGATAACCGGCAACGTCGTGCCGAGCGGGATGGTCGCGTCGGGCATGGAAAGGTCGTCAATCCACAGCCAGTGCGCAAACCGCAGATCTGCCGTGTTGCGCAGGAGGTTGAACATCGCGATGAAAATCGGGAACTGGAGCAACACCGGCCAACATCCTGAGAGCGGGTTGACCTTGTGCTTCTTGAACAGCTCGATCGTTTCCTGCTGCTGCTTCTGGGGATTGTCCTTGTACTTCTCCTTGATCTCCTGCATCGGCTTGGAGAGCTCCTGCATGCGTTTCGATGCGCGTGCCGCCTTGGCCGTAAGCGGCCAGAGCAACAAGCGGACCACCAAGGTCATCAGGATGATCGCCCAACCCCAGTTACCGACCCATCCATGAAGAGTGGTGAGGAGCGACAGCAGCAGTTTTCCAAAAAACGCAAAAACCCCGATAAAGAAGAACATGAACCAGCCGAGGTGCATCACGTCTTCCTGCTCCTGCTCCATCCGTGAAAGTCGCTGAAAATCTTTGGGCCCGGTATAATAATCCATTGCCAGCGCTACAGTCCCCCCAGCCTCCACAGTCGGTAAGGCAAAATCAAGGTAGGCAGTGACTCCCGTCGGGGCGTCCCGGCCATCCATCGGACGCGGGAATTCCACCGGCAGGGCAACAATCCGTTGGGCCGGCTCAACCGGGGTCAAAATCGAAGTGAAAAACTGGTTCTTGACGGCACCCCATTCGATAATGCCGTCGCGCACTACCCGGTCGCGCGCACTGGAGAAAAAGCTACCCTTGAATTTACTGACCGGAATATTGTCGTAACTGCCGTCTTCGCGCGAAGAGGCATTCAGGTCAAAACCATAGGGGTCTGCACCGGTCGGTTCCGCCGTTCCGATGTTTACATGGATGTTGTCGAACGAGAACGCCGTATCGGTCGGGTTGGAAAACTCGAGGCGGTGGTGAATGCTGTAATTACTCGGACCTTCTTCCGTCGCCCGATCAATTTGAAAGATTCGCCGAACAACAACTCCCGCCGGAAGCAGCGTCTCATAAACCACCCGTTCGTCCGTCGACTCCACCAGGTCGTATTCCACTGAAATCGGAAGAAACTCATTACCGGAGGCGCGCGCGAGGGAGAGGGGAGCCACCCGGGCGAGGCGGTGCATGACCACCCGGTCTTCGCCCCCCTGCGCTTCCGCGTAGTGCTTGAGCGTCACGCTCTTGAGCGCTCCGCCGATATTGGAAAACGCCACGGTCATGTAATCATTTCCCAGTACGGTTACGGTCTCGCCGGGTGGCGGAGTCGGCCGTGACACGGCACGGGCAAGATCTGCTGCCGCAGATTCCGGAGCAGTGAACGCTGCTGTTTGGGCGGTGCCGGCAGGGGCAACGCCAAAACCACTCTCCTCGGCAGCGGGACTCTCCACTGCAGGAGATTCCGCTTCCTGCCGGGCAGCCTGCTCGGCAGCCAGACGGCTTGCTTCAGCCTGCTGACCGCTGGTCCAGATCATCAGTCCGAGACCCGCCAAGAGGAGGATCACTCCGATCGCCACGTTCTTCTTATCCATGTAAAATCTCCAAAAAAGGAAAAATCGTTTCCGACTATCGAGCGCGAGGCAAGGAAGAGCGTTCGCGCTTTGCAGTTGAATGCGAAAGAGAATGTTCAGCTGCCCGGCGTGAAAACCGCCAACCCGGCCAAACAACCGGAACGGGATCATGCCCGTGACCACCCCACGGATGGCAGTCGCACACGCGTCTCAAAGCCAACCAGCTTCCGCGCCGCGGACCGTGACGATAAATCGCCTCCACCGCGAATTCAGAACAGGTCGGCAGATAGCGACACCCCGAGCCAGGAGCCACCATGTGGAGCAGTGGCGAAAGCATGTACCGATAGAGCCCCAGTAATCCGAGAATGGGCCAAGCGGCGGGCGATACATTCTTGCGACCGTGCCTGATCATGAATCCTCCGGTGCTGGAGATGGATTCTCCAAACGCATCTGATGCACCGCAGCCCCATACCGACGCATGATCGTCGCAAGGTCAAAGCGGTGAATCGCAGAACGAGCCATCAGCACAATGTCACAATTCTCCGGCAAAGCCTCTTGATTTAGGCGGAAGGTTTCCCGCAAGAGGCGTTTCGCTCGGGCGCGGAAAACGGCATTGCCCACACGGCGGCTGGCGACCACACCCAAGCGACGGACAGGAGCGCGTTCCGCCGTCGAGAACTCCCGCAAGTGCAATAAAAAAGCGCCGCAGTCTCGACGCTTTCCTTGAGTCCGTACCAGATCAAATTCAGTGCTGGTCCGGACATGTTGTGCGCTTCGAAAACGCATCGGCGAAATCGCCGCCTAGACTGACGCGCTCAGGCGTTTGCGTCCGTGAGCCCGACGTGCGGCCAGAACTTTGCGCCCGCTGCGGGTCTTGTTACGAGCACGGAAGCCGAATTTACGAGCGCGTTTAAGCTTCGAGGGACGATACGTGGGTTGCATGGATCAAAATCGGTTTAAGAGAAAACCGAAGAAAACAGCCTGTCCTGAGCACCCTGTCAAGGCCGGAGGCAGACCAAACAATCAGAAGGGTGCTCAATGCACGCTTTCGCGGAACACGGTCGCGGGTTTGGCCGTCTCAGCAAGTCCATGAGTACCCTCAACGAGGAGCCGCCCCCATGGGGTGAGTCTCTCAGGGTCGAAATTTTCCACGATATCCAGTGACCCCAAATTCCCTCCATTGCCGGACCAGGACCAACCGAGATAGCCCAGCCCATCCTGTTCCGCTCGCTCCATAATCGTTTTCACCGCAACTTCCTTCCCCGGACCATGATCGGCAGCGAATTCACCAATAACCAAAGGGAGTTCGTGACGCGCAAATGCCTCGAGATAGGTGTCCACCTTCTCCGGCGCAGCGTAGATATCATACATGTGCACACTGAAGATAATATTTTCCAGCGGATCGGAGGAAGCGACCTGAGGAGCATCGCGTAAAGAAGTGCCGCGCCAATCCTGCCCCCAATTTGCCATATCGACCATCAGCGTGTGCGTGATTCCCGCATCTCGCAGCCGTCCAATGGCTTGTGAATGAACTTCAGCCCAAACGTCCTCCGGCCAGCCATTTCCCAGTGGTTCATTGGCGATGTTGATGATCACGAAGGCTTCCTCCCCCATCAAAACATCCCGCATACTGATCCAGTAGTCGACTGCCGTCGAAAGGGGCACGGAGCCTTCCTGCTCCCGATATCCGGTTGCATCGTGAACTTCGAGAACTGTGATCATCTGTAAATCCTTGCAGCGCGCAATAATGGCAGCGACCTCTTCCCGACCTGTGCGTTCCCAACGCTCTCCGTTACTCAATACCACCCGAACGGTGTTTGCTCCGGTAGCGGCAATAAACTTCAGGGCGTGATCAGTGGATTGCGGATACCACGCGTGCGGATGGTTGACCCCGCGCATGACAAACGGGTTTCCATTCGCATCAAGGAGGTGTTTACCCTCAACTGAAAAACCGGCCTCCAAGGAGTGATTGGCCGCTCCGATACCGAGGCAGGCCCACAGTAAACCCTCTCGGATCAAACGAAACAACGCTTCTGATATTGTCATGGGGAGATGGGAAGCACTGAACGCATTCAGGATCAGGGTGAGCCCTCCGAGTGTCAACTTCCCCCCGCGGTTCCACCGCTTTACCGCCCCCCCCCAGCAGCCCACCAGATCAGAATTGCAGCACCTTTAAATCCTGCTGAATTACAATCATGCCGGAATGGATGATCGACAGATTTGGGAGCAAACAACTGGAGAATGCTTTTTTGTGGATCACCCTCGTCCCGATTCCGGCTTGGATCCTGCTACTGGGATTCGGTCAACGGCGGTGGATGCGAACCTTGGGTCACCCACTGATTCTGCCGCTTCTGCCCATTCCACTCTGGGCCTATGTTTTTTATCAGGTTGTCATCGTCTTCGGGGCACCCGGCGTCAGTGGTGTAGGCTATTTCGATGCCCGCGGTTTTTTGAGTCACCCACTCATTTTCCTTGTGCTCTGGGCACACTTGCAGGTGGTCAATTTGTTCGTCGGCACGGTGATTCTCCGCGAGGGCCTGCGCTCCGGAACCAATGTTAAGCTCGAAGTTTTGCTGGCTTGGCTGATGGCACCCCTGGCGCTCGCAGTCTGCGCGATCCGCGTCGGAACCAAACGCACCCTTTTCCGCTGGTAAAGCGCCTTAGCTGGTCAATAAGCGGGTGATTTCCGCCGGGAGCGCACGACAGGAGCGATAGCCTTCACCTTGCCGCGGCAGATCCGTCAGAAAGCTTTCACGCTGCCCCGAATCCTGGAATTCCAGTCCGATCAAAGCCCGCCCCACGCGTTCTCCGGAATAGGCATAATTGAAATAACAAAAGCTGGCCCGGCCACGAATCGTACGGGTCAGAAAGGCATGGAGCGCCCCGGCCCGTTCATAAAATTCCAAGTCGAGAAAAACCGGGTGGCGGAGGAGATCCCCGCGCAAAGGGATCAGCCGATAGCGGACCTCCTCTTCTTCGGAAACACGTTCAAAGGAATAATGCCGCTCCCGCAGCGCCCCGGTGATCCGCTCCAGCTCTTCCGCCGTGGCGCTCACTCCGAAAAGCGGCCAAGCGTCGTCCGGGTGATTTTTGCCGTATTGAAAGGCAACGATGTTGGTTTCGCCCAAACAGTCATCGAGCAAACGCAGCATCGTCCCGGATCGTTCCGGGATGCGGATGCGCAGATAGTGCCGCGGGCGTTCCGCGATTCCCGCGCTGGCGGCGATCGCTCCCAAACGGTTGAAATCGATATTCGCGCCGCAAAGCACCACGAGGACTTTTTTACCCGTCAGTTGCGCCCGTTGCCGCCACGCGCCCGCCAAGCCCATCGCCCCGGAAGGTTCTGAAAGACAGCGCAAGTGATCCCAAAACATGCGGATCGCGTCGGACACCTCACCGTTGGTCACAGTGACGAACTCATCGATCAGCTCGCGACACACCGCAAAGGGCAACTCCCCTGCCATACGCACCGCCGTGCCATCGCAAAAAATGTCCATTTCCTCGAGGCGCACACGCTTCCCCGCTTCCACCGCCCCTTTCATCGAGGCTTGGCCGACGCCCTCCACTCCGACGATTCTGATAGCCGGGTAGTAGGTTTTTAACCACGCGGCCACGCCCGCCGCCATGCCACCGCCCCCGATCTGGAGATAAGCGACGTCAAACGGACCTTCGCCCGAGAGCACGATTTCGTCGGCCAAAGTTCCCTGCCCCGCCATCACGAGCAGATCGTCATAGGCATGAACATAGGTCCCGCCGTGAGCTTCGACGCTCTGACGCGCGGCGGTAAATGCTTCATCGTACGAATCGCCCGCCAACTCCACGCGCACCGCCTCGCCCCCCAGTTGACGCACCGCCCGCTGTTTCACCAACGGCGTCGTCTGAGGCATGAAAATCGTCGCGGGCATGCCCAAGTGCGCCGCCGCGAGGGCCACACCCTGCGCGTGATTCCCGGCGGAAGCGGTGACCACTCCCCGCGCCCGTTCCTCCGCCGACATCACCGCCATTCGATTAAAGGCCCCGCGCCACTTGTAAGCTTTGATCGGCGAAAGATCCTCCCGCTTCACAAAAATGGAAAACGGTCCCAGCCCGTCGATCCGCTCCAGCGGCGTCGGCTTGCCGACCCGGTAAACACGCTCCCGGGCAAATAGGATCTCGCGACGCAAAGTCCGCAACAGTTCCGAATCCTGAAAATCATCCATTGCCTTCAAGCCTCACAATACAGCTCGTGCAGCACGTCGAGCAACCGGTGCACATCCGCTCGTTCCACACGGTAAAACACCGTCTGCCGCTCCTTGCGAGTCGCCACCAAGCCAAGTGAGCGCATCTTGGCGAGGTGCTGGGAAAGCGCCGAGGCGCTCAAATCGATCCGCTCCAGCAATTGTCCCACCGCCAGCTCTCCCTCCACCGCCAGATGGCAAAGCACCCGAAGGCGCTCAGGATGACTGAGCAAACGCAAAGTCTCCGTCGCCCGCCGCAGACTTTCCTCCGGAAGGACAGGCGGCGGGCTGGCACGAGAAGCGGGCGTCCGCACTAAGGGCGTATCAGGCATTCTGTCACCACAGATTAGAAATTCTGTCATGGCAAGCAGGGCAGCAGGTTGTTTCGATTAAACTAATTTAGATTTGACTAATTTAGTCAAATCTTCATTTCTGGGCCGATGACAACTGCAAAATGTTTTAATCAGGATCGTGCGGTGCTGCTCTTCGCCGGAACCATGGTCACCTTGAGTGTGGCGTTGGGCTATTGGCTACATCCTGGATTTTTCGGGTTCACCGCCTTCGTTGGTGTGAATATGATGCAAGCGTCGCTGACCGGTTTTTGCCCTGCCGCGTGGGTTTTCGGGAAACTGGGCTTGGGAGCAGGCTGCGCATTTACTTCCGATTCCACTCGGTGAGGAAAAAGTCCCCTACCCCAAGCGTGGTGATGAAACGCGGGTTTCTTTCCCTCCTCCTTATAGCCGCCGCCACTCCGGCGAATTCCGCCGTAGAGGAAACCGTTTGGACTTTGGCCGCGGCCGTTCATCAAGCCCGCACTGCCAGCCCCGAAGCTCATGCCGCCGCTGCCCGGGTGGAAGCGGTCCGCGCGGCGCAAGCCCGAGTCAAGGCCGGTCAGTGGCCCGCGCTCGCGCTGGAGGGCCGTTACCTGCAAACGACCGAGGCGATGAGCGCGTTTGGAGCAATTCTCAATCAAGGATCGTTTGACGAGGAGATGAATTTCAATGATCCGGGCCGGATCGACGCCTTCACGGCGGCCCTCCAGGCGCGCCACGTCTTATATACGGGAGGTCGTCAACGCGCCGCGGAAGCCGCTGCCGCCGCGCATTCTGCTTCAGCCGAAGCCGAGCGGGAAGCCCAACTCCAAGCACTTGAGCTGGAAGTGGCGCGAACTTGGTTTGGGGTGCGGGAAGTGGAAGCCGCCAATCGCACGCTGGAAGCGGCAATCGAAGCCCTTGCCGAGAATCTTCGTGTGAGTCGGGTCCGCGAAGAGGCGGGTGAACTCCATCCCACCGAGCGCCTCAATCTCACGGCCGAACATGCTCGTCGACGTCAGCAATTGTTGGCGGGAAAACATGCAGAGGAACTCGGGCGACGGCAACTGGCCTTTTTATTGGGTCTGCCGATTGAAGAGCCTCTTCAGTTAGCTCCCGATCCCGCCAGCCCGATCAAGTTGCCAGCAGATTTCTCGTGGTCTCACCATCCCCGCCTCCGCGCGATGAAAGCACGACTGCGCGAAGCCGACGCACATGTTCGCCGGGCGCAAGGAGGCCATCTCCCGACGGTGGAAACATTCGCCCGTTACCAGTTTGACAAAGGTTGGCGACGCACCGGAGAGGGAGATTCATGGATGGCGGGCATCGCAGTGCGGGTTCCCATTTTTGACGGTTTCGCCACGCGCTCGGACCAACGTGTCGCGTTGGCGCAACGCCAAGCGGAGCGCTCCGTCTGGAACCGTACCCAAGCGGAACTCGCGCTCGCAATGGTCAATGAGCAATCGCGTCACGCGCTGGCCGAGGCCGAAGTGCGGGTCGCCACGGAACGAGTCCTCCAAGCACGCGCCAGCGCCGACCTCAGCCGGGCACGCTACGTCGCCGGCAGCCTCTCATCGACCGATCTGATCGATGTCGAAGCCCAGCTCATCGCCGCCGAAATGGATCTCATTCGCGCCCGTTATGAAGAACAATTCGCCCGGGCGACCCTCCGACATGCCGGAGGACTGCCACTCTTCGCCGAAACCCCTTCCTCCTAAATGGCTCTTTCCGAATTTACGTCCCATGAGACTTGATCGTTTCAATTTCTTCTTGGCCTTGGCCGTCCTCAGCGGCTGTTCACAGTCGGCTCCCGAGCCGGCGGCTGCGGCGGAGCGTCCGGTCGTGGTGACCACGGCGACGGCAAAGAGCGAAACCCATCCGACCGAGCGTTGGCTGCCGGGCACGGTGCGCCCCACTGAGCGGGGGGTCCTCGCGGCCCGGATGATGGGGCGGGTGATCGACGCCGACTTCGAGGTCGGAACAGAGGTCGAGGCCGGACAAGTTCTGCTCCGCCTAGAGGCACCAGAACTTGCCGCGCGCGTGGCCCAAGCGGAGGCCGCGCTTTCCCGGATTGAACGCGATCACGCCCGCGAACAAGCGCTGCTCGAAAAAAACGCCACGACCTCCGAGGCAGTGAACGCGTTGGCGGATGGCCTTCGCGAAGCTGAAGCGCGCCTGGAAGAAGCCCGTGCCCTGATGGCCGACACCACCCTCACGGCTCCCTTTGCCGGAGTCATCACCCGCAAGACCATCCAGTCCGGCGATCTCGCCACTCCCGGCACGCCGCTGCTCACACTGGAAGGTACCGACCATTTTGAAATCCGTCTCGGCGTGCCCGCCTCTTTGCCGCCGCCCGCCCCGAAAAGCCTACTCCGCGTTTTCACCAACGCCGAAGAAATCACGGCGCGGGTCGTGGCGTTTTCTCCCGCGGTCGATGCGCGCTCGCGAACGTGGGAAGCGATCCTCCGGCCATTGACCGGCGACCCGCGTTCGGGCGCGTTTGTCCGCGTGGCCTGGCCCGACGCTCCGCTTGCCGGGCTCTGGATCCCGCCGGAAGCGCTCCACGTCGTCGGGCAGATGGAACAGGTTTTTGTGGTTGAAAACGGCATTGCCCGGATGCGCCTCGTTAAAACCGGAGTACGGGTTGGAAATCGAATCCAGATCCACGCCGGCCTGCGCGAGGGAGAACGGGTGATTCTAACGCCCCCCGTCCACTTGCGTGACGGGCAAGCCGTGGAGGTACGACCGTGAGCGAAGGACATGGATTCGCGGGCCGCATGGCCGCCCTGTTCATTCATTCAAAGCTGACGCCTATCATGGTCGCGGCCTCGGTCCTGCTCGGATTGTTCGCCGTTATTCAGCTTCCTCGGGAGGAAGAGCCGCAGATCAAAGTCCCGATGGTGGATGTGATGCTGGCGCTTCCGGGTGCGTCCCCGACGGAAGTGAACAACCGGGTGATCCGCCCGATCGAAGGGATCCTCTGGGAAGTCCCGAACGTCGAATACATTTACTCCACGTCTCAAACTGGCAGCGGGATGGTGACGGTTCGATTTATCGTGGGAACGGATCTGGAAAGCGCCCTCGTTCACATCCATCGCCAACTGGAAGCTCACCGGGAACGCCTGCCCACCGGTCTCCCGCGGCCGCTCGTCAGACCCCGAACGATCGATGACGTGCCGATCCTCGCGCTCACCTTTCACAGTGCGTCGGTCGACCACCTCAGGCTGCGTCAACTGGTGCGGCAGGTGGAGGAGGTGCTCAAAGGTGTGGATCAGGTGGCTGAAACCACGGTGATCGGCGGCGCGCCCCGCGAAGTTCGGGTCGAACTCGATGCCGCCCGACTGGCCGCCTACGGGCTGAGCCCGCTGGAGCTGGTTCCGGTTCTCAAACAGGCCAATCAGGAGACTGAACTCGGCGCGCGCGCTTTCGCCGGACAAAACCTCGTTCTCGCCACTGGCGATTTTCTGCGCGATGCGGAGGCGGTCGGCGCGCTCGTTGTGGATGTTCACGCGGGCCGCGCCGTCCATCTGCGGGACGTCGCCACCGTGATCGATGGTCCGGCCGAGCCCGATCAGTACGTGCTGCACCGATCCACGCTCGAAGAGTCGGCGCACCCCGCCGTGACTTTGACTTTCGCCAAACGTCCCGGCAGCAACGCGATCGAAGTGGTTGAAGCGGTTCTGGCCAAACTGGAAACCCTGCGCGGACGCCTCATTCCCGATGCGGTGGAAGTCACCATCAGCCGCGACTACGGCCACACCGCTGCCGAAAAGAGCAATGAACTGCTCCTCCACATGGGCATCGCGGTGTTTGGAGTGGCCTTGCTCATCCTGTTTTTTCTCGGCTGGCGGGAGTCAATTGTCGTGCTGGTGGCGATTCCCTCAACCCTGGCCCTGACCTTGTTGGTCTTTTATCTTTACGGTTATACGCTCAACCGAATCACCCTTTTTGCCCTGATCTTCTCCATCGGGATCCTCGTGGATGACGCCATCGTGGTGGTGGAAAACATCGTGCGCCATGTGCGGCTGCCGGATGCGCGGAACAAATCTCTGACCGAAGTCGCGCTGGCGGCGGTCGATGAAGTGGGCAACCCGACCATCCTCGCGACATGGGCGGTCATCGCGGCAATCTTGCCGATGGCTTTTGTCGGTGGACTGATGGGACCCTACATGCGGCCGATTCCGATCGGTTCGACCGCCGCGATGCTCTTTTCCCTCCTGATTGCCTTCACCATCACTCCGTGGGCGGCCATCCGCGTGCTCCGACGACGTTTTGCCAACGCGAGTCAGTCCCCGACCACGAGTGACCCGCACGGACACGCTCCGAATGATTGGTTCACTCGAATTTACCACCGCGTGATGGAGCCGATGCTCGATCACCCCCGCTGGCGGTTCGGGTTCCTCGGAGTCATCGTGCTGCTGCTATTGGGAGCGATCGGCATGGTCGCGGGCGGCCTCGTCGAGGTGAAGATGCTGCCGTTTGACAACAAGTCGGAATTCCAGGTCATCCTCAACACCGCGGAAGGCACGCCCCTCGAGGAAACCGCTCGCATCGCGCGCGAAATGGCAGATAAGGTGTTGGCCGAACCTGAAGTGCTCGATGTGCAGATCTATGTCGGCACGGCCGCTCCCTTTAATTTCAACGGACTCGTCCGCCATTACTTCGCCCGGACCGGGCCGCACGTCGCGGATCTTCAGGTCAATCTCGTTTCCAAAGGAGAACGGCGTGCGCAAAGTCATGCCATCGCGCAGCGGATCCGTCCCGCTTTGGCGGAAATCGCCAGCCGGGAAGGCGCTGCCGTCGCCGTGGCCGAAGTGCCGCCGGGCCCGCCGGTCTTGCAAACCATCGTAATGGAAGTGTATGGCCCCGACGCCGATCAGCGTCTCGCGCTGGCCACTCGCGTGCGCGAGATCATGACCCGCACGGAAGGGATCGTCGACCTCGACTGGTATGTGGAGGACCTCCAACCGAAGGTCCGTTATCAGATTGATCGGGAAAAGGCGGCCCTCCATGGCATCGACGCGCGCACGATTGTGGAGACCCTGCGACTGGCGGAAAGCGGTGTTGCGGTGGACGAGATGCATGACCCCGAGGCACGGGAACCCGTCGGCATCGTTCTCACGTTTTCCCCGTCGGCGCAGAGCGATCCCGAAGCGCTCCTCGATTTGTCGGTGCGCTCCCCCTTGACGGCCGATGGATCTCTGGTGCCGCTGCGCGAATTGGTGACAGTGGAAACAACCACCACGGAACGATCAATTTACCACAAAAACCTCGTGCCCGTGACCTATGTGACCGCCGATGTCGCCGGCGCGGTGGAAAGTCCCGCCTACGCTCTCTTCGCGATGTATCGGGAGCTGCGCGCGATCGATCCGCGAGAGTTTGGCGGCGAAACCAATCAATTGCCGATTTTTCACCTCTCCCAGCCTTTTGACCCGCTGGAACCAGCGCTCAAGTGGGACGGCGAATGGCATATCACCCTCGAAGTATTCCGCGACCTCGGCCTCGCCTTTGGCGCGGTGTTGATCCTCATCGCCATGCTCATGGTTGGATGGTTCCGGAGTTACATCACCCCTCTGATCGTGATGTCGGCGATTCCTTTTTCGCTGATTGGCATTCTCCCCGCGCACTGGGCGATGGGGGCGTTTTTCACCGCCACGTCCATGATCGGGTTCATGGCCGGGGCCGGGATCGTGGTGCGCAACTCGATCATCCTGGTGGACTTTATCGAACTCCGGCGGCGCGAAGGGCTCCCGCTTCGTGACGCCGTGATCGAGGCCGGGGCGGTGCGGTTTCGGCCCATGCTGCTGACCGCCCTCGCGGTGGTGGTGGGCGCGAGCGTAATCCTCGCCGATCCCATTTTCCAGGGATTGGCCATCAGCCTGATGTTTGGAGAAGCTGCCTCGCTCCTGATCAGCCGCATGGCCGTGCCCGTGCTCTACTTCATGGCCAATCGCGACAGGAGTTAAAGCGACGGACTGATCTTCCTCCGCCCGCCGCGCAAATTATCCGTGGGAACAACTCCTCCTTGCTCCGGTCAATCGGTCGCCGGATAGTGCTTTGAATGTCTGAAGCCGCGGAACAGCCTTTTGTCCACCTTCACTGTCACACCGACTACTCGCTGCTCGACGGCTGCGCCAAGATCTCGCGCTACATGCAGCGCTGCAAAGAGCTGAACATGCCAGCGTTGGCTATGACCGACCACGGCAATCTTTTCGGCGCGATCAACTTTTACCGCGCGTGCCAAAAAGCGGGCATCAAACCATTGGTCGGTTGCGAAATTTATCTGGTTTACGATCACAAGCAGTCCGAGCGCCCCCAGCGGGACCGCAAACGTTCGGACGACATCAACGACATTCCCGAAGACGCGCTGGGACCGGAGGATTACCCAAAGAACCAGATTCACCACAAGACCATCATCGCCAAAGACTTCCGCGGCTACCAGAATCTGGTCAAGCTGGTTTCCGACGCGCACGTCAACGGCATGTATTACCGGCCGCGGTGCGACATGGAAACGCTCGCCGCGCACTCCGAAGGCCTGCTCGCGTTGAGCGGCTGCATGAACGGCGTCGCTTCGCAAAAGCTCATTTACAATGACTACGCCGGGGCGCGTGAGGCGACGGCCACGATGATCGACATTTTTGGGAAGGAAAATTACTTCATCGAAATTCAAAATCACGGGATGCCGGTGCAGATGCGTATCCTGCCGGGGCTGATCAAACTCGCGCGCGAATTCGATCTTCCGCTGGTGGCGGCCAACGACGTTCACTATGTTTACAAGGAAGACTGGAAGCCGCACGACGCGTTGCTCTGCATCCAGACCGGAAAGCTGGTGGAAGACACCCATCGGATGAAATACCCGAATCAGGAGTTTTTCCTCAAGAGTCGTTCGGAAATGGCGCGCATCTTCAGCGAGGTGCCGGAGTCGATCGACAACACCTTGCGCGTCGCGGAAATGGTCGATCTGAAAATCGAGTTCGGCCAAGACCATTATCCCGTTTACGAACAACCGGCCGAAGTGGTCGTGGCGAAAGATCCGACTCAGTTCGACCGCGTGCTCGATCTTTATGTGCGCGAGAAAAACAAGGTGCTTTCCCGCGACGGCGAAGCCCCCATTTCCCTGAGCTCGGAGCAACGCGCCGCCTTTAAAAAGAACGGCCTCTACCTGTTCGATCTCTGCAAAAAAGGGCTGCTGGAACGGTATCGGGTCGACTACGATGCCGTCCGGAAAGCGCACCCCGACTATCTGCGGCCGGAGGCTCCCGGCAACGGCGTCTTCAATCCGGAAAGTGACGAATTTCCGCGGGAACTCTGCGACAAGCTGGATTACGAGCTGGCGATCATCGTCGGTGCGGGGTTCGTCGACTACTTCCTGATCACTTGGGACTTTATCAACTGGGCGCGGATGCAGGGAATCCCGGTGGGCCCGGGGCGCGGTTCGGGTGCTGGTTCGGTCATTTCTTACATCCTGAAGATCACCGACATCGACCCGCTGCGCTTTGGTTTGCTCTTTGAACGTATGCTCAGCCTCGAACGCGTAAGTCCGCCCGACTTCGACGTCGATTTCTGCATGCGCCGGCGCGACGATGTCGTCAACTACGTGCGCGACAAGTATGGGGCCGACCGCGTGGCCAACATCATCACCTACGGCAAGTTCGGGGCCAAGATGGTCGTGCGCGACCTCGCCCGGGTGCTCAACATGCCCTACGCCGAGGCCAATCGGGTCGCCAAAATGGTGCCGGACGACCTCAACATTTCGCTCGACGATGCCGTCGCCAAATCGATCGAGCTGCAGGAGGAGATGAAGCGCAACGAGATCGTGCGCGAGATCATCCGCCAAGGCAAAGTGATCGAAGGCATGGTCCGCAACACCGGTAAACACGCCTGCGGAATCATCGTGGGCGACCAGCCTTTGACGCAGCTTGTCCCCGTTACGTTGCAGGAAGGCGACCTCACTACTCAGTATGCCAAAGGGCCGGTCGAAGACCTCGGCATGCTCAAGTGCGACTTTCTTGGTCTGAAAACCCTAACGGTGATTAGCGACGCACAGGAGCACATCCGGCGGACGACCGATCAGGCGGATTTCGACGCGGAGAAAATCGACATCAACGATCAGAAAACCTTTGATTTGCTCAACAGCGGGCGGACCACGGGCGTTTTCCAGTTGGAATCCGGTGGCATGCAGTCGCTCTGCCGCCAGCTCGGCCTGAGCAGCTTTGAGGAAATCATCGCTCTGATCGCGCTCTACCGTCCGGGGCCGATGCAGTTTATTCCGCAGTACATCGAAGGGAAAAAGGACCGCTCCAAAATCCAGATCCCCCACCCGCTGCTCAAAGAGCTGGTTGAAGAAACCTACGGCGTGCTGGTCTATCAGGAACAGGTCATGCAGGTCGCCCAGATCATCGCCGGCTACACGCTGGGCGGTGCGGACATTCTCCGCCGCGCGATGGGGAAGAAGATCAAAGAGATCATGGACCAGCAGAAGGAGGTCTTTGTCGAGGGAGCGGAGCGGACCAACGGCATCAAACGGAGGCAGGCCGAGGAGATTTTTGGCATTCTGGAAAAGTTCGCGCAGTACGGCTTCAACAAGTCGCACTCGGCGGCTTATGCCATGCTCAGCTACCGCACGGCGTATTTGAAAGCCAACTACCCGGTGCAGTTCATGGCGGCCGTGCTCGGCTGCGAACTGGGCAACGCCGACAAGCTCGCCCACGTGCTGGACGAATGCCAGGCGATGGAAGTAGCCGTGCTCGGCCCGCACATCAACGCGTCGCGGGAAAACTTCACTCCGGTGCGTGAGGCCGATGGCTCGCAGGCGATCCGCTTTGGACTGGCGGCCATCCGCGGAGTGGGTGAAGCACCCTCCCGCGCGATCATTGAGGAACAGGAGAAGAACGGACCATTCAAGGATTTCGAGGACTTCGCCACCCGGGTGGACAGCAAATTGGCGAATCGTCGCGTGCTCGAAAACCTAATACGAGCTGGCGCGTTCGATTCACTGGGAGAAGATCGGGGCACACTGCTTTATCACCTCGAAGGTATTCTCAAAGAGATTCAGGATCTGCAACGCGACCGGGCCGCTGGTCAGGTCAACATGTTCGATCTGTTCGACATGGGCGGCGCGGGCGAAGGGTCGGCAAAGAATGCCAAAAACGGTCGCCCATCACACCCCATGCCGCTGGCGGACCAACTCCAGGCAGAGAAGGAGTTGCTCGGATTTTACGTCAGCGGGCATCCGATGAACGCGTTCCGCGGGATCGCCGAGCAGATCGACACCTTCGCGGGCGAAGAATACACGCGGATGGAAAACCGCGAGGCCTTTCGTTTGTGCGGGGTGATAACGACGCTCGCCAAAAAGATTTCCAAGCGGGACAACCGCCCATGGGTGATCATGACCCTTTCGGGCCGCGCCCATTCCTACACGATCAATGTGTATGCAGAAGCCTACGAGCAGTATGGCCCCAGCCTCGAGGAAGGCCGCTGCATCGTGGTGGAGGGTCAGGTCATGCGCCGCCAAGACGACGAAATCCAGCTCGCGGCCAACAAGGTGCAGCACCTCGACGCCGCCCTGCCCGGCCTGATCAAGGAGCTCACCTTTGTGGTCGATGCGAATGGCCAGACGCCGGATTTCCTCAACATGTTGCGCAATGAGATCGAATCCGAGATGGGGTCGACCCGCATCAAGATCGGTTTTCTGCTCGACGATGAAGAGCTGGTCGTGGCGGATATTGCCCAATCTCTCACTTGGACCTTGCGCAAGGATGTCTTTGGCCGACTGCGACAACACCCGGCGGTGCGCGATGTGCAGTTGACCGTGCCCGAAGTGGAAGCGCCAGCTCCCCGCTGGGCCAAACGCGCCGGCTGAAAAGCGAGAAGCAGTTGTTGTTAAACCGCTTCCGGCTTCAAATCCCGACCCATTAACGCCGCCAACGCACTCGAAAGGTTCTGCCCTTCGTAGAGCAGGCGATAGATCTGCTCAAGAATGGGCGCATCGATCCCACGCTCGCGGCAAATATTGTGGAAGGATTTTGCGGAACGATAGCCTTCCACCGTCATGTTTCCTTCTTGAATCAGTTGATGAGCGGACGTTCCCCGGGCCAGTAGTTCACCAAAAGTGCGATTGCGACTCTCGGAACCGTTACACGTCAGAACCAGATCGCCGAGGCCGGTGAGCCCATAGAATGTTTCAAAACGGCCCCCCAAAGCCGTTCCGACCCGAACCAGCTCGTGGAGCGAACGGGTAAGGAGCGCCGCGCGGCTGTTGTCGCCCAGGTTGAGACCGTCACAGATACCTGATGCAATCGCATAAACATTCTTGAGGCAGCCCCCCAGTTCGACGCCGACATAATCGTCACTGGAATACACCCGCAGCGTGTCGCTACTCATCGCGTTCTGCATCCCGGCCAGACGAGCGGACTGATTACAGGCCAGAACAATGGCAGAGGGCTGCCCGGCCGCCACCTGGCTGGCGAACGTAGGGCCGGAAAGCGTCGCATGCGCCAGATCCGGAAGCTCTTCCGCAAGCACCTCGCCGGGAAGTTTATCGGTGCCTTCTTCCAGCCCTTTGCAGAGTGTCATCACCACGTGCAAGCAGCGGGCTTGTTCCCATTCCATCCGCAGCCGACGGCATGCATCCCGAAGGTAGCGCGACGGGCAGGCAAAAATCACCACTTCCGCCTCCATCAGCGCTGGCGACCACTCCATGCCGATCTGGAGATCCGGCGGTAAAGGGTGCCCCGGCAGGTGTTTTGTGTTTTCCCGGATCGTCGACAGTGCCAAAGCATCCTCAAGATTCCGCGTGAGGAGGGTCACCGTGTGGTTTTGCCGCACCAAATGAAGGGCGATCGCCGTGCCCCAGGCACCTGCTGGATAGATACAGAAATTCATCGCTTGAAGGAGGGGCGACGCTAAGTGTCCAGACAAGAGCCTCAATGCAATTCTTGCCAATAAGCGGCAATCTCCCGAACGTGGAAGGGCACTATGTTTCGGCGATTTTTCATCTGGCGCGCCCATCGTCAACTGGCTCGAACCCGCTACCGGCTGGACCGGCGGCATTACCCGGGCCAGTTTCAGGCTGGCTTTATGAGCCATTTGCATCACGCGCGCTTCTGGGAGACCAACAAGGATCCCGGAACCGTGCGGCGGCGGTGGCGCAAACGCGTTTTTTGGATGGTCGCCATCATGGGCTCGATCTTTTTTTTCTGGGTTGTTTATGAGAGCGCCCACGCTCTGATGCTCTTGCGCAGTTAAATCCTCTCATTCCGAAATCGCACGTTTCATGCAATATATCCTCGCCCTTGACCAAGGCACGACCTCCTCCCGCGCGATCCTCTTCGACAAGAAGGGCGATATCGCCGGGATTGCTCAACGTGAACTGCCGCAACATTTCCCCCAACCGGGATGGGTGGAACAAGACCCGCTGGACATCTGGAATACGCAACGTCAAGTAGCGGAACAGGTGCTGCAGGAAGCTGGGGCCGTTCCCCGGGAAATCACCGCGATCGGCATCGCCAATCAACGCGAGACAACCGTGATCTGGGAACGCTCGACCGGACGCCCCATCTACCGCGCCATCGTGTGGCAGGATCGGCGAACCGCCGAAGCGTGTGAAGCTTTGCGAGCAGCTGGCTATAGCGAATCTGTCCGTGAGCGCACCGGCCTCGTCATTGATCCCTACCTCGCCGCCACCAAGATCCGCTGGATTTTGGAAAATGTTCCCGGAGCTCGCGAACGTGCAGAGCGCGGGGAACTGGCTTTTGGCACCATCGACAGTTGGCTGCTCTGGAACCTGACCGGTGGAAAGGAACATGCGACCGATGCCAGTAACGCCAGCCGGACGTTGCTTTGCGATCTGCGCACCGGTCAGTGGGATCTTGAAATGCTCCGATTGTTCGACGTACCCGCGCGATTGTTGCCTACCATCCGTGATACAAGTGGATCCTTCGGCTCAGTTTCCTGTGGATCCATTCTTGATGGATTGCCGATTCTGGCCATGGCAGGCGACCAACATGCGGCCCTTTACGGCCAAGCCTGCTTTTCTCCCGGAATGACGAAATGCACCTACGGCACCGGCTGTTTCATCTTGATGCACACTGGTTCCGAGCCCCGCCCGTCGCACCATCACCTCTTGAGCACGGTCGCATGGCAAATTGACGGCAAGCGCGAATATGCGCTCGAAGGCAGTGTTTTTATTGGCGGGGCCGTGGTGCAGTGGCTTCGTGACCAGATGGAAATGATTCGTCATGCCGATGAAATTGAAGCGCTCGCCGAGCAAGTTCCTGACTCCGGCGGCGTTTATTTTGTCCCCGCCTTCGCCGGTTTGGGAGCGCCTCATTGGGACGCCTCGGCGCGCGGGTTGATTATCGGCATGACCCGGGGAACCAACCGCTCTCACCTTGCCCGTGCAGCCTTGGAAGCCATCGCTTACCAGTGCAGTGACGTCATTGAAACGATGCGCGATGAAACAGGTTTGCCGATCGGGGAACTGCGGGTCGATGGCGGTGCCGTGGAGAATAATTTGCTGATGCAATCCCAAGCGGACCTGATGCAGGTGCCCGTGATTCGTCCCGAAGTAACGGAAACGACCGCACTCGGGGCCGCCGGGCTGGCGGGGCGAGCCGCTGGCTTCTGGTCTCGACCGGAAGAGCTGGCAGCGCGGTGGACAGTCAACCGGCGGTTTGAGCCGCAGTGCACCGCTGAAAGGGCTGTTGCCCGCAGAAACGACTGGCGCCGCGCTTTGGAGCGTGCAAAGCATTGGGACGCATGCCCATGACACCACCGCTCAGTTTGTCCGACCTCCAGTTGATTGGAACCACCATTGCCCTGAAATGGAGCGACGGGAGGGAAGATTATTTCGACGCCCCGACGCTGCGCCGGATCTCGCCCAGTGCGGAAACGCGGGGAGAGACGGATCTTTTCGGGCGTAAAATCGGTGGCGACTCCCGGACCGATTTTTCCGGGGTGGCGGTGGAGGGCTGGGAACCCGTTGGCAATTACGCCATCCGTTTCAAGTTCAGTGATGGCCACAATACGGGTCTCTACTCATTTGTTTACCTCCGTGAGCAGGCTGACCTGCATAACGATCGGTAAATCCCCCATAAATCGGCTTGAGGCCGGCCTCAAATGTGACGATCTTTTGAACGACCCCCTGTCGCTTGAGTCTTTGCACAGGAGCGGGGCGGTCATGATTTGTTCGCCTTCCTCTATTTTTAGCCCACAAATGCTTAATCTCGGACGTGCGTGTCATTGCCGACACCCGCCGCACCCCGAAAAGAACCATGTGCAAGCCTTTTGTATCCCGCCTCCCCCTGCTACTGAGCGCTGTCGCCATTGCGGCCGGTCCATCCTTTCTCAATGCCGGCTCAGGCGACCGGCTGACGGCCGAGGAGAAGCGCAGCATGCAGCGCGAGTCACGCATCGCCATCGAGATGCTGCAGGACTACCATTACAAAAAAATGCCTTTTGTAGAGGTGGACAGCCGGGAACTGCTCATGGCGTATATCGAGTCTCTCGATGAGCAGCGGATGTTTTTGCTTCAGAGTGATGTCAACTTCGTCCTCGAGCGTTTCGAGCGCAATCTGAAGCCCTCTTACCTCTTTGTAGGGGATCTTTATCCCGCCTTTGAGATCTACGACATCTATGACGAACGGGTGCGGGCTCGTCTCGACTGGATCGCCGAACGGCTGGAGCAACCTTTTGAGGTTCAGGCCGACGATACGATTGATACCGACCGAAGCGAGGCCGACTGGCCTGCGACCAAGGCCGAAGCAGACGCATTGTGGGAAAAGCGCCTGAAATTCGATATCATCGCAGAAATTCTCGAAGGCGAAAAATCGGAAAATGCTCAGAGCAAAATCGCCCGGCGTTACGAGCGGCGGAAACGTTTCCTCGAAGATTTTGAACCCCACAACATTCAGGAAACATTTCTCACGGCCCTGAGCGGCCAATACGATCCCCACAGCTCTTTCTTTTCTTGGGATAGCGCCCAAGAGTTCGATATCGAAATCAGTAATTCCCTGATTGGGATCGGTGCCCAACTCCGCGACGTGGAAGGCTACTGCGTGGTTGAACGAGTGCTTCCAGGAGGCCCCGCCGAACAAAGCGGACAACTTCACCCCGGGGACCGCATTGTTGCCGTCGGCCAAGGAACGGACAACGAACCGGTCGACGTAATCGGCATGAAGCTGCGGCGCATCGTCCACCTGATCCGGGGAGAACAAGGCACCACCCTACGGCTGCTGGTGGAAACACCAGGCAGTGAAGCCCGCAAGACGGTTACCATGGTCCGGGACCGCATCGAACTGGCGGCAAATTTGGCCAAAGCGGAAGTGTTCGAACTTCCCGGCGATGAAAAAACCATCTCCATCGGTGTGATTGAGCTACCCTCATTCTACGGCGAGGGCGATTTCGAAGGGAACGGAACCTCGACCAGCCAAGATGTGCATGAGCTCATCAACAAGTTGATGGACATGAATATCGGAGGCCTCGTCCTCGACTTGCGGCGCAATGGAGGCGGTCGGCTGGACGAAGCGATCGCGCTGACCGGGCTTTTCATCGAAGAAGGACCGGTCGTGATGAAGCGGGGTTTTGATGGAAACGTCGAAGAAGACTGGGACCGCAACAAATCCGTTGCCTACGACGGTCCTTTGGTCGTCCTCACGTCCAAACTGAGTGCTTCTGCCAGCGAAATCATGGCGGGAGCCCTTCAGAGCTATGACCGCGCCATTATTGTGGGCGACGAGTCAACCTATGGAAAAGGCACCGTCCAAACCCTCGCAGACATCAAGCGGATGATCACTGCGCCACTTTTCAAGTCAGAGCCGAAATGGGGCATGCTCAAGCTCACGATTCAGCAGTTCTACCTTCCTGACGGCTCGTCCACTCAGAAGCGCGGGGTTCTTTCGGACATTGTCCTGCCCTCGCTCCAGAGCTCCATTATCAAGACAGAAGCAGACCACGAAAACGCATTGGAATGGGATTCGATTGCGCCCATCAGCTTTGGGCAGGTTGAAAGCACTTGGGAACAGCCCATTGCCCTCTTGGACGACAAACTGCGGGATCAACTTCGGGCACGTTCCTTGGGACGCCAGCTCGAGCTTCCAGAATTCGAGCTATTTCAACGTGAGCTGGCATGGCGCGACGCCTTGGCGGACAAAAACGAGTTTTCACTCAACCTCAACGTCCGCCGGAAAGAGAAGGAAACGAACCGTGAAATGCGCAACAACTTTGAAAACGCGCGCCGGGATCTCAGTCAAAGCCTCGGATTTGATGCCCATTCCGTCAGCCTCGCGGTTTCTGAACACCAGGAAGAAGTTCATCAACAAAAGCTCCGGGAAACGCCCCTGCCCAATGGGCAACCGCGGATGAATCAATTTTACCAAAAGGTTTTTTACTACGAACCTGAACCCAACGGAAAGATCGAGGAAGTTTGGGTCGAATACATTGATTACGAAGACGCGCTTGCCCACGCAGCTGAGCTGGCGACGGCTTTTTCTCAAGAAGCCGATGTCGAAGTGACTGAGACCGAGATGCGAACGATTCTCCAGCACCTCCGGAACGCCGATCGGGCCAATGAGTTCATCCCTGCACAGTTTTTTGCCCGCGTTCTCGGAGATAAGATAGCACCTGAACAGATTGATGCCGGGCTGCCCGCCTTTTTCCGTCGCATTGTCGAGCTCGATGAGGACATTTTGCGCGACCGTCCGATTCTCGATATCCATCTACGGGAAAGCCTCCGGATTGTGAATGACTGGATTGAACTGACCGCCGCTGAGCCGCGGACGCGACCACTGGCGGCCCTCGCAGCTGCTTCTCAGCACGAAAGCGCGGAAAGTTCTTCGGGCACCACCACGCGGTCAGCAAATTAAACGAGCGGCGCTCCAGTAACCTTTGCCAACGGGCGGACGGCTCCCAAGCGGGCTATCCGCCCGTTTTTTTTTGCATTTTCGCGTCTACTTGAGGGCACGAAAAAACCGCGGGCGACCTTGGGCATCGCTGCGCGATTCAATTGCTCGATAGCCCAAACGCTCCGCTGATCGCCGAAGCCGCTCGTGCTGTGCAATCCCTGTTTCGCAAGCGATCAATCCGGGAGAAGCCAGATAAGCCCATCCCTCCCGCAGGATCTGATCGAGATCGCTGGTACCCTCCTCGGCGGCAACCAATGCATTTCGAGGTTCATGGTCGCGCACTTCAGGGGCCGCCTCCATCCATTCTTCCTCAGTCAGGTAGGGCGGATTGCTGACAATCCAGTCAAACACAGCCTCCCCACCAAGAGCGGAGAACCAATCGGAAACCATCCAACGCACCCGCCCGTCCAACCCATTCAGCTCCGCATTTTCCTGTGCCAGCGCCAAGGCCTCTTCGCTCCGATCAACGGCGACAACCGCTGCACGAGGAAAGGCATTTGCCAGCGCGAGTGCGATTGCACCCGATCCCGTCCCCAGATCCAGTATCCGGGCAGGGGGAGCGCTCCGTCCTTCCTGAATCAAGTCTTCAACGAATTGCTCCGTTTCCGGCCGCGGGATCAGCGCACGTCGGTCAGTCCGCAATCGCAAGGCTCCAAAAGGAGTTTCACCCAAAACATATTGCAACGGTTCCCGGCGGGCTCGGCGGGCAACCAAGGGTCGCAAGCCGTCCAGAACGGGAGCCTCCATCGGTCGCTCAAATTGCAAATACAGGTCGAGACGGCGGCATTTCAATACGTGCGCTAACAACCACTCCGCTTCCAGCCGCGGATTGTCCAAACCAGCCTTGGCAAAGAATGCCTCCGTCTTGCGCAAAATTTCGATCAGACTCAGAAGCATGATTAATAGCTGCCGTCGGGAAGTGACACAAACTTGTAAGACCTGATTCCAGCTGTCTCGTATTGCCAGCGACCCGGCGGTTTCAGCAGCACCGGGAACCCCAATAAAGGACCGGAGATGAGAGACCTCCGGTCTTTTTCTTTGTCCAGACGCATCAGACCTGCGCCGTCCCGGCGAGCACCGTTGCAATACGATCTCGGCGATCAGCCTCCTGAAGTGCATCCACGACTGAATCGAGCTCGCCAGCCATAACTTCGTCGAGGTTGTAAAGCGTCAGGTTAATCCGGTGATCGGTCAACCGCCCCTGTGGAAAGTTATAGGTGCGAATCCGCTCCGAACGGTCGCCCGTGCCGACTTGGCTGCGACGGTGGGCGGCATATTTCTCCTGCTCCTCGCGAATCTTTTGTTCCAGCAGTCGGGAACGTAAAACCTTAAGCGCCTTTGCCTTGTTTTTCAGCTGCGAACGCTCGTCAGCACATTTCACGATCATCCCAGTTGGTTTGTAAAGGATCTGAACCGCAGAGTCCGTCGTATTGACCCCCTGCCCGCCTGGACCACTCGCACGGGCCACCGTAATCTCCAAGTCGCTCGGATCAATCTGCACGTCGACCTCTTCCGCCTCTGGAAGCACCGCGACAGTTGCCGCAGAAGTATGGATGCGCCCGCTCGCCTCGGTCGCCGGCACGCGCTGCACCCGGTGCACACCACTCTCATACTTCAGGCGCTTATAAACTTCCTCTCCCGTAATCAGAAAGCTGATTTCTTTATAACCGCCAGCCTCAGACACGCTTGAGCCGAGAACTTCAATGCGCCATCCGGCATTTTCAGAAAAACGTGAATAAAGGCGGAACAAATCTCCCGCAAACAGAGCAGCTTCATCACCACCCGTTCCCGCCCGGATTTCCATGATGGTATTCCGTGAGTCGCTGGGATCCGGCGGGACCATGCCGAGGAGCACCTGATCGTAAAGTGTTTCCAGCCGCTCTTCGAGCTCGGGAATTTCATCTTCCGCCATCTCCCGCAGTTCGGCTTCGCTTGAACGATCCTGCAGAATCGCCCGATTATCTGCCAAAGCCTGCTCTGTCTCCCGAAAGCTCTTGGCCAGATCGAGCAAATGAGTGATTTTTTGGTGCTCCCGCGAAATGTCAGCGGCACGGCGGCTGTCAGAAAAAAAACCGGGATCGGCCATGCGCGCATCAAGATCGCGCAAACGGGCTTCAAATGAGGAAAGATCTGGAAGTTTCGGCATAGGGTGCCTGCGAATTTTGCTTTTCCGCTGAGCGGATTCGTCTATGACAAGGAAACCTCCATTCGACGCCGGCACCACTCTGAATGCAAGCGGATTTCGAACGGCAGGATGCTCGAACCATGGCCGAAGACAGTCTCCACCGTCCCAACATCGTCGCCTGTATTTGGGATTTTGATAAAACGCTCATTCCTGGCTACATGCAGTGGCCGATCTTTCACGAATATGGAATCGACGAGAAAAAATTCTGGAAAGAAGTGAATGCCATGCCCGCACTTTACGAACGACGCGGGCAGCATGTTTCCACCGACATCCTCTATTTGAATCACCTCCTGACCTACGCCCGCGCGGGACGACTTCCGGGGCTCAACAATCGAAAGTTGCGGGAGCTCGGCAAGCGGCTCCAGTTTTATCAGGGCCTGCCAGAGTTTTTCCCCGCACTTAAACAACTGGTCGCCGTCGACCCGAACTACGCGCGTTTCGACATTCGCCTCGAACATTACGTCATATCCACCGGCTTGGCCGAAATGGTCCGCGGCAGTGAAATCGCTCCCCACCTCGAACAGGTCTACGGATGTGAATTTATCGAAAGCCCGTTACCCCCGGACTTTGACCAACAGAAAGAGTTCGAACTGGAGGGAGACGCAGAGATCGGCCAGATCGGCGTAATGGTCGATAATACGATCAAGACCCGCTACATTTTCGAGATTAACAAAGGAACGAACAAGCTGAAGTCGATCGACGTGAATGCCAAAATCGCACAGGAAGATCGGCGTGTTCCTCTCCGCAACATGATTTATATCGCCGACGGGCCCAGCGATGTCCCGGTGTTCAGCGTCGTGCGCAAAGGCGGTGGCCGAACCTACGCCGTTTATGAACCCAAGAACGAGAAGGAATTCGCTCAAAACGACGAGCTGCGTGAAAGCGGGCGCGTTCATCACTTCGGACGCGCCGATTATCGGGAAAAGAGCGACACCTATATGTGGCTGACCACCCAAGTTCGCAAAATTTGTGATCGCATCGTCGAGGAATGCCAACTCGCGTTAAACCGTCGGGTGGGTTCTCCGCCCCGTCATATTCACAAGGACGAACCTCCTCGCCCGGAAGGCCCGTCACAGGACGAACTGTTTCGCGATCCTTCTCCCGCCGCAACCGCTTCCCGCCATTCTTGAACGAGCCGTAGCAAACGGATCAACCAATCGGACGCACGCGAAGCTTCCGCCACGAGTAAAGTCCATTAGAAGAGCCACCAGATAGCCGACCTAGTACTCGCGGTCGCGGAGAACGAGTCTTCCGATGATCCAGGCGCGCCCCCATTTCGCGCACAAATCCTTCGGAACCGAGAATCGCCCCATCACTTAGATAGCGAAGCCGGCATTGCAGCAATTCGGTTAATGGCACCTTTCCGCCCGCCGCGAGAATGGATTGAACCCGCTCCGGATCGACAGATCCCTCTTCGCCGCGCCGTCCCTGGCCTCCCTTTCCGTAAAGCACCATGCGATAGCTTCCCGCCGCCTCTTCCGACCAGTGATCATGGCCAACCACTACCGCCAATCCGGTCCGAGGTCCCGCTTCCCCGCCCATGGCCTCCCCATACGAGGACCAGCGATAATCCGCCGGATCCGCGACCAATCCTGCCCTCACCGGATTCAAGTCCAGGTAGGCCGCAACCACGGTCAACGTCCGCGGATCATCCTCAATCAGCACGCTCTTAAAGCGCTCCGCCCAAAGCGTTCCAAATCGTTTATGGATACGATTATACCACCAGGAAAAGCGTTGCTTCAGCGTCTTCATGAAGGCGGAGAGATCATGCATTCGCGCCCGCAGCCGCACTTCCCAGCGAGCGGCCTCCTCTGAGGCTTCGTTCAGGATAACCGCCAAACGGTCTGGATCAGGAAAAATTCCTGCATACCCCTCACCATAAATCAGCGCATAACGCCGCACCAATTCCGATCGCGTCAAAATTTCATCCTGCGCTTCCGGAACACGCACAAGGATGTGGATGTGGTTGCTCATGATGCAGTAAGCCAAAACGTCCACCCCCGAAAAACCAGCGACTTTCCAAAGCATCTTTCGCAAAACCTCTCGGCATCCCTCATCCAGCAACCGCTCTCCCCCGACAATCCTTGAGATACAGTGATAGACCGTTGTTTCCCTCCGCTTCATCCGCATCCCCCCACCTTGGAACCAAATCCCAACCCGTCAATCTCTTTTTATCTGACAAAAAGAGAATCGATATTTTTTCCATTGCGCGGGGGATGGTCGGAGGCACCCTTTGGCCCATGCAGGTTTCTCCAAGTCTGGATGAGTTTGAGCGCCTTGCGGGTAAGGGAAACCTGATCCCGGTTTACACCGATTTGATGGCGGATTTTGAGACGCCTGTCTCGGTCTATAGCAAACTTCGGGCGTTGGGTCCTGCCTACCTGCTGGAGTCGATTGAGGGGGGCGCCCATGTGAACCGTTATTCCTTTATCGGCTGCCGTCCTACAACGCTGATCGAGGCGCACCTGAAAGGAGACACGCTGATCCGGAACTGCGATGGAAAGGTTGTTCGCCAATTCCCCACCCCCAAAGACCCTCTGACGGTGATTCAGGAAGAGATGGGGCAATATCAACCGGTTGCCCTTCCCGATTTACCTCCTTTCGTCGGAGGTGCGGTCGGGTATCTCGCCTACGAGTACATTCACTGCGTCGAACCGACCGTCCGCGTTGCGGAAAAGGACGTCCTCAAGATGCCGGTCATTCATTTCATGGTGACTCCTACCTTGGTAGTTTTCGACCGAGCCCGACAAACCATTCGTTTACTGGTCAATGCCCATTTAACCGAAGGTGCAGATCCGCAGGCGGTGTACCAGCAGGCCTTGGATGACTTGCGACAACTAGCGAACGATCTGGGAAGCGGTCGCGCTGTGCCCACCATCCCCGTTGTCCGAACCGGAGACATCCAAGTGCCCTCGGGCAACTTCACCGAAGGGCGGTTTGTCCAGATGGTCGAGGACTGCAAAGAATACATCCGAGCCGGTGATATTTTTCAGGTCGTCACCTCTCAGCGTTTTGAAAAGCCCTTCGAACGTGACGCTCTGACTTTGTACCGTGCGCTACGTGTCGTGAATCCCTCACCCTACATGGTCCTTTACGATCCAGGGCCGTTCAGCCTGATCGGAGCCTCTCCCGAAGTGCACGTGCGACTGACTGGAGACCGGGCAGAATTGCGGCCGATCGCAGGAACGCGCCACCGGGGCAGGACTCCGGAAGAAGACGATGCCTTGGAAGCGGACCTGCTGGCAGATGACAAAGAGCGGGCGGAACACCTGATGCTCGTCGACTTGGCCCGCAACGACTTAGGACGCGTGTGCGAGTATGGAACGGTCACCGTTCCGGATTTCATGGTCGTGGAGCGGTATTCTCACGTCATGCACATTGTGTCTCAAGTTGAGGGTCGCCTGCGTGCCGATCATAATGCTTACGATCTCATGCGCGCCACGTTCCCCGCTGGCACCGTAAGTGGCGCTCCCAAAATCCGCGCAATGCAGATCATCGCAGAACAGGAAACTGAGCAGCGTGGGCCTTACGCAGGCGCAGTGTGCTACTTCAGCTTCGACGGGAACCTCGACAGCTGCATCGCCATTCGCACCGCCCTTCTGAAGGATCAAATGCTCTACATCCAGAGCGGAGCCGGCTTGGTCGCCTATTCAGATCCTGCTTCAGAATATCGAGAAACGGTGAACAAGGCAAAAGGCATGCTGAATGCAGTCGCCTTGGCAGAAGCCCTCGACCGCTAAGCGCTAAGGGGAACTGCCGAAGGGTTCCCCTAGGGGGTTCTCCCCCGCAGTCCGGTAAATTCGTGCTAATCGTACCAATTAGCCGAGTACATTACGGTTTTCTCTCCTCATACCGAATGTGTTCGGGTAGGCTGCGCCTTGAATCAATACCGGGCTATGAGAGATTCCGCATCACCATACAGAAAACGTAAAAGCATCTTTTGTCAGAATGCTGCCCAGCCGGGCTCTATTATATTTACGTTCTTTAAAGCACCGCTGACAGAACGAATGGTGCGCCTGTTTTCGATCGATGGCAATCTCACTAACACTTCTTTTATAAACGAAGTGAAGCCCCATTCATAAACTTTTTATAGAAGCTAACTACACAACCCACCGAACTATGGTTTCGAATCACGACATCAATCAAGAAATCAGCGTCACACGGGCGCGCGAGGAGTCCTTTAGCCAGCCGGAAGATGTGCGAAACCTTCCGTCATCGGAACGGAGCTCCATCCGGATGTATCTCCAGGAAATCGGCAAGACTCCCCTCCTCAAACCCTCCGAAGAAGTCGAACTGGCCGCTCTCATCCAAAAAGGAGACCATCAGGCGAGGGAAAAGATGATCAAGGCCAACCTCCGCCTCGTCGTGAAAATCGCTCACGACTACAGCAATTTCGGCCTCCCACTCCTAGACCTCATCAGCGAAGGCAATATTGGATTGGTGAAAGCGGTTGAACGCTTTGATCCGGCGAAAGGCGGCAAACTCTCCACTTACGCCGCTTGGTGGATCAAGCAGTCAATCAAGCGCGCTCTGGCAAATCAGAGCAAAACAATCCGCCTCCCCGTTCACCTAGTGGACAAGATCTCCAAAATGCGTCGCACCGCCATGCAGCTGGAGGAGGAACTGGGACGCCAGCCGACGGACGAAGAGCTTTCGATTGTTCTCGATATTCCGGTCAACAAGATTGCCCACCTGAAATCCGTAAGCGTGCGGCCCACCAGCTTAGATGCGCCTGTGGGCGACGAGGACGGCACCGAATTCGGAGAACTTATCGGCGATGAAAATACCGTCGACCCCCTTGAGAACCTCCAGAACAAAACGCTGATCGAGGAACTCCGCTCCATGGTGGACCAGCTCGACGAACGGGAGGCAGAGATCATCCGACAACGTTTTGGTCTCAATGGCGAAAAGCCAAAGACACTGGAAGAAGTGGGCGAATTGTTCGGCGTCACTCGTGAACGCGTGCGTCAACTCCAGAACATGGCCCTTATGCGGATGCGTAAAAACCTTGTTGAAAAAGAACGCCAGCGTTCACAAGACGAAGTGGACGAAGAGCGACTAGAGCAGCAGCGCATGGAGGTTCTTCAAGAGTTCTACTCAACCCGCGTCGAACCAAAGATTGTTATCCATCAGAACTAACGGATCTCACCAATCCTTCGTTTCCTTTCGAGAGCCCTCTTTAAGAGGGCTCTCTTTTTGCTGTTTTTTTAACAGGCTTCAAAACAGACCCTATTTAATCAGCCATCCCAAGATATTCAAATAAACGGATCCTCCCAAATGTGGATAAGTTTGGTCTTATTCCTCTATTCATTCACACTTCCGAGACAAGAAGGCTTCAATTGCTAATTATTTGGAAAATCCAATTTCATAAAAGGCAGTCCCGTAAGCCAAAAAAGCGGACCACATATAGCAAGCTGTTGAGTTTGATTGATCCTCCCCATGGGAACACGTCTTGCCATCGAACAGGAAGTTCGCTTCATCAAGAATCATGCGGCGGCATGCGGTTGACGCACAACCGGCCATTCCGTCCCCCCCCTCTTTCTCGCACTCATAGAGCGTAAGGCAATCCGTGCGGGCATTTCTTCTCCGAAACGAGCCCTTCTAATGCGATTCTGTTCATCCAGGCCAGCGCTTTGCCATGGGCTTCCTTCCCACGCCGCCTCGCGGTGGCCACAGTTGCCCCTCGGCCAGACCTTCCCCGTGCCGGGTGGCCGAGCGCCTTTCCGGAAACGCGTTCAGGATCACTCTCAAGCAGGTGCGCCCTGCCGGGCGCACACAAAAAAGCGCCGGGCTGTTAAAAACAACCCGGCGCTGAAATTAGCCGATGTTTGGTGGCGCTGCTAGCGACTCTTAGCGGGTTGCTTCGTCGAGGATGTCACCGAGGCTCGTGAGCTCGTCGCCGCCGAGGGAATCGAAGGCGGAGGCTTCTGCGGCGAGCTGGCGCTCGTCGTAATGAGCTGCCTTGATCGAGAGACCGATGCGGCGTTCTTCGCGGTCGATCTTGATCACGCGGGCTTCGATGGTGTCACCGGTGTTGATGAAGTCCTTCACCTTTTCCACGCGATCTTCGCTGATCTGGCTGATGTGGACGAGGCCATCGATGCCTTCCTTCAGTTCGATGAAGGCACCATAGCTGGTGATCTTGGAGACCTTGCCTTTGACCACGTCACCGATCTTGAAGTGGGTGTCGATTTCATCCCACGGATCGTTGGCGAGCTGCTTCATACCGAGGCTGATGCGCTGGCTGCCGGGGTCGACATCGAGCACGATCGCGTCGATCTCGTCGCCCTTCTTCACCGCTTCGCTCGGGTGAGTGATCTTGCGTGTCCAGGACATGTCGGAAACATGGACCATGCCATCGATACCTTCTTCGAGTTCGACGAAGGCGCCGTAGCTGGTGAGGTTGCGGACCTTGCCGCGGACGCGCGCGCCAACCGGGTAGTTGTGGCGGGCCATATCCCAAGGATTCGGCTCGAGTTGGCGCACTGACAGGCTGATCTTCTGCTCTTCCTTGTTGATTCCAAGGACGACGGCTTCGACTTCCTGACCGATACGCAGCACTTCGTTCGGCTTGCCAATCCGCTTGACCCAAGAGAGCTCGGTAATGTGAACGAGGCCTTCGACACCTTCTTCGAGTTCCACGAAGGCGCCGTAGTTGACCAAGTTGACAACCTTGCCACGGACCTTGGCATTGACCGGGTAACGGTTTTCGATGCCTTCCCAAGGATTCTTGGTGGTCTGCTTGAGACCGAGGGAGACGCGTTCGCGATCGCGATCCACTTCCACGATCATCACGCTGACTTCTTCGCCCACCTTGAGCATTTCACTCGGGTGGCTGATGCGCCCCCAAGACATGTCTGTAATGTGCAAGAGGCCGTCGAGACCGTCGAGATCGACGAATGCACCGTAGTCGGTGATGTTCTTGACGGAACCGCGGCGAATATCTCCGGGCTTGATTTCGGCAAGAAGCGTGCGGCGCTTTTCCATGCGCTGTTCTTCGATCAGCTCGCGGCGGGAGACGACAATGTTCTTCCGCTCGGTATTGATCTTAACCACCTTAAAGTCGTAGGTCTGACCGATGTATTGATCGAGGTTCTTCGGGGGCTGAATATCGATCTGCGAAGCCGGGAGGAATGCGTCCACCCCGATGTTCACGATCAGGCCGCCCTTGACCTTGCCTTTGACCCGGCCGCTGAGGATGGTGCCTTCATCGGTCTGAGAGAGGATGTTCTCCCAGTTCTTCTTTTGCTGGGCGCGGTCGTAAGAGACCATCGGTCCGCCTTCGCGGCCTTCCAGCTTTTCGAGAAAAACTTCGATTTCTTCTCCGATTTGAAGTTCACCGACATCGATAAACTCGTGGGCGGGAACAATCCCTTCGGATTTGGCACCGATATCGAGGACGACTTCGTTTTCACGGATTTCCGTGATCGTGCCCTTGATGATGGTACCTTCGTTGAGGTTAGCGAGCTGGCTCTGCGCCAGCAGTTCTTCCATTACGGATGACATGCAATGAGTGGGTTGTGCTCCGAATTGATTGATAATGCCGCCACCAGGCCCTGATCCGGAGCGTTCACTGCGGGCTTCAGGCGACGGGGTTGAGGTTGTCTCAGGTGTTTTCTGACAAAAGAACACATCTCCACGCCTCGTAAACCGAGACAAAGAGCCGAACACCCTCGCGCACCCACATCAGCGAGGCAAGGCTTTTCGATGTGCTTGGAAAGGCACTGATTTCCTGCGAAACAAGGCCAGCCATGGAACGACAGAAAGGGCGAAAGACCGAAGTGTTTTCGGGCCTACTCAGCCTCAAGGGCCCAGGCTCTGAATCCAAAATCACCGGCAACGCCGGGGTGCGATTTACGTATCTGATTGGCAGCTCGACGCAGCCGTTCTTTGGTCAACTCAGCGATGGTCCGCGGGCGGCCCCAAGCATCACACAGGGCGGCGGCGGTGCCTTGGTCTTTCTTTTCGGGATCGAGCGACTCCGCCGATTGCACGAGCAGGTAGCGCCGGTGACCGCCATCAATTGCGTTTTGTGCCATTACCGCGTGCCCGAGCGTTCCCGAGCCGGCGAAGAAATCCAGCACGAGGTCTTCTCCCGAGCTCGCCATGCCGACGATCTCCTGCAGCACAGTCTCATCTTTGGGAAAATGGAAATAGTCGCCGCCCATCAGCTTACGGAGGCGTTTGGTCGCAGCGCGGCCGTCCTGATAAAAGATGCTGTAAGGAACGGTGGTCTCCCGCTCGTGCAGGTATGATTTGATGCAGGGGATGGTTGTTTCGTCCCGTCCGAAGTGAACCCGATCTTCCTCGATCCATTCCTGAAACTTGGCCGGGTCACTCGTCATCCAACCGCGCGAAGGGATCTTGACCGGCCGGCGAGTGACTGGATGGAGCACTTCAAATCGGGGTCCACCCCCTCCGGGCCAGGAAATATTGTCAGGAAAATAGATGCCTCGCCGGTCAACACAGGAAAAATGCCGGTGCGCCTTGGAAGGATGCCCATCGGGAAGCGCGCGAAACCAGCGTTTCAATTCGGCCGCCATCGCGGCAAAATCATCCTGATATTGCCGTTGCAGGCGTCGGTGCTGAGCGTAAATCGCGGACAATCCTTTCTTCTGCGCGCGCCATTCCACCTTTTCTTTCCGGAGGTGAGCAGCGTCCCGGCAATAGCAGACAATGTATTCGTGCGAGACTGAAATGAGCCGGGAATCGTTCTTACGCCCGGCCGCCCATACCATATCCGCCACAAAATTTTCCTCCCCGAAAACCTCATCCATCATCATGCGAAGCCGCGCCTGCTCGGTTTCGTCGCAGGAAATAAAGATGGCTCCGTCGGGCCGGAGCAGTCGGCGCGCAAGGATGAGTCGCGGCAACATCATGTTGAGCCAAGCGGTGTGCAGCCGACCAGATGTGTCGTTGGCTGATGGCTTGGTGAAACGCTCGGGTGTTCTGCCGGTTCGCTGGAGGTAGTCGCGGAGGTTCGCACGAAAATCATCCGCATAGACAAAGTCTTTACCCGTATTATAGGGCGGATCGATGTAGATCAATCTCACCCGGCCGGCGTATGCGGGCTGCAGGAGCTTAAGGACTTCGAGATTATCACCCTCGATGAAGCGATTCTCTGTGGTGGCAGCCTCCAGTCCCTCCTCTTTACGCTCCCGCAGGACACCGGAAGGAGGCATGTCGGCAAGCGCCTGGGCTCGCTGCTTTCCGTGCCAAGTAAAGCCGTACGATTCCTCTGATGATTTCTCTTCCGGACAAAGGAGATTCCGGACGATGGCTGGAGTCACCTTTCCCGCCGCGAGTGCCCCATCCAAAAGGACCTCCAATTGGGCCATTTCCGACGAATCGGATCCAGCGGAAGAGACAATTACGGGTTTCATGAAGCAGATCGGCGCAGGGCATCTTTCCCATGCAGGAATAAAATTCAACCCGAAGCTGCCCGAGAAGGCACTTGCGTCCTCTCAATTTCTAGTCGCTCTCGTTTCCCGCCGTATCGAGCAGGCGACGCATCCGTGTTCCGATAGTGTTCAGGTGGAACGGCTTAATTAGGTAAATGACATTGTCCATCTCTTCGAGGATGAACCGTGCATTGGCTTCCAGATGGCCGGTCACCACTACCACAGGAATCTCAGGGAGGGTCGATCGGATATCCTGAAGCACCTGCACACCACCCACATGAGGCATGTCCAGATCGAGAATAACTGCATCAAAATCAAACCCACCATTCTGGAGTGCTTGTCGAACCTGTTGTCCATCAGTGAGGGACTGAACGGCATATCCATGGGACTGAAACGCCGCCATCAACAAGTCGCGAATACCGGGCTCGTCGTCCACGATAACGATGCGTTCCGCCCCGCCTGGAAAGTTTTCCGGCTCATCCGGATCAACCGCCACTTCGTCCCCCTCGTTGATCGGCAGGTAAATGGAAAAGGTCGTTCCCTCTCCTACCGTACTGCGCAAGTCGATGGTTCCATAGTGGTTGTTAATAATTCCATAGACGACAGAGAGTCCCAGTCCCGTGCCACCCGATTTTTCTTTGGTCGTATAAAACGGTTCAAAGATGCGGGCGACGACCTCCTGCGACATTCCGACTCCCGTGTCGGACACTTCCAGGCAGACATAGTCGAGCTCGCGTGCCAAGTGAAGGTGGGCGACGCTTCCGCCGAAAACACGAAATGTCTTCAGCCTCAGCTCTCCGCCGTTTTTCATGGCGTCGCGGGCGTTCACACAGAGGTTCATGATAACCTGCTGTATTTGCGCGGCATCGGCGGCAATTGGCGGTAGTCCCGGCTCCAGATCGAGATTGATCTGAATGTTCCGTGGAAAGGTTTCCCGTAAAAGCCGCACAAATTCCTCGATCTGCGCATTGAGCCAGAACAGGCGGAAGGAAACGTCTCCCTGTCGCGAGAAGGTGAGGATGCGGCGTATCAAGTCTGAGGCACGATGCGTGGCTTCCAGGATCTTGCGCACTTTGCTCGTGCTCGGCTCGTCCAGATTTCCCCGAAGACTGAGCAATTCGGTGAACCCCCGGATGATGGCGAGGATGTTATTGAAGTCATGGGCAATGCCGCTGGCCAAGGTGCCCAGACTCTCCATTTTTTGCGCCTGCTGAAGCTGCAGCTCCAGATTTTTCTGAACGGTGATATCTTCCCGCAAGCACAGCAATTCCGTCATTTCGCCAGTGGGTCCACGAACGGGAGAAACCTGCACGCGTTCCCACAAGATTGAGCCGTCTTTCCGCCGGGTGCCGAGTTCCCCCCGCCAGACCCGACCCGCAAGGATCGTCGTTTCAAACTCGCGATAAGACTCAGCTGTCGGATGCCCTTCGCGCAAGACGCGGATATCGCCCTCGATCAATTCTTCGAGTGTATAGCCAGAACTCTCTGTATAAGCAGGGTTTACATAATGAACCCGACCATCCATCCCGGTGAGCAAAATGGCTACCGGAGATTGCTCAACCGCCTGCCCCAGCTTCGAAAAATGCGCTTCTGACAACCGTCGATGAGTGACATCGCGCGCGATAGCGACGACTGACACCGGTCGCTTTTCCGCATCGAAAACGAATGCTTCCTCCCACGAAAGCCAACGCCAGCCGGCTTCCGCCTGCCAGCGATGTTCACGAGCAACCGGTTTTTGGTCCGCCATCAGGCGATCCGTTCCGGCGTTCCAGTCCTCACGATCGTCCGGATGAATCAAATCCACGATCGATGCGCCCACAAGGCTCTCCTCTGGTCGACCGACTTTCACCGCAAAAGCCTCATTAAGGCCGAGAATCACCCGACGGCGGTCGAAGCAGATCGCTAATTCACGTCGATCCTTCCACCCCGCCAGCACCAGCGAAAGATCCGCCTCTGGTCGTCTCCCCTCGTCGAACTGAGAAATCCGTGCGGCTTGCATTTCAGGACAAAGCCGCACGAACCATGGATACCCGGTCCTGCGACTGTAACATCTCGGTTCGCAATGGAGTCTTTGGCCAATCGTAGACGCAAAAGCCAGAGGAGTTGTGAAAAGTTGCTACCATTATGAAGGGCGAAAGAGACAAATCATGAAACGCACGCCTTTCCTTTATCGGCCTTTTCCAGATGGGGTTTAGCGCTCTTTTCCAGCGCAACGACGGGAAAGACTTAACCCGGATAATGGGGTTTTGCCGCTCTGCCTGAAGAAAGACGTCCGTAAAGATTCCAGATCCTTGCGTGGCGGGTAAAGAGATTGACGGTTACTCGCCCCTGTCCAGTTTGTTGTCGGCAGCATGAATTTATCTTCCTTGGGCTGGAATGCGCTTTGGGAAGCCCGCTTTAAAGAGCTCGGCCGACCTCGCTGGGAGCCTGCGCGGGTAGTCCGACAAGACCGCGGCCAATATCAGGTCGCGGCAGAGTCGGGAATGGCCTCCGCATTCTGCAGCGGACGGTTTCTCCACGGGCTCAGCGCCAATCTCGACTACCCGGCAGTCGGTGACTGGGTGGCAATCGAGCCGTCGGCAATCGACACCTCCGCCCGTCTCCATGCGGTGCTTCCGCGTGAAACGCTGTTTGTGCGGAAGATGGCGGGCAAAACGCACCAGACACAGGTCGTGGCCGCCAACGTGGCGACCGTCTTTCTCGTCACTGGGCTCGACCAAAACTTCAATCTGCGCCGGATCGAACGCTATCTGGCAGTGGCTCAGCAAAGCGGTGCCCAACCCGTCATCGTGCTCAATAAATCCGACACCTGCGAGGACCTCGAGGCAGTGATTGAAGCGGTTGAGGAAATCGCCGCGGGAGCGCCCGTGCTTCCTGTCAGCGCGATCCGCGGCGACGGCCTGAATGAATTGTCCGCTTTTCTTCGACCCGCTCAGACGACAGCGCTCCTTGGCTCATCCGGTGTAGGCAAATCCACTTTGCTCAATGCCCTCTTCGGCGAAGAGATCCAGGAAGTGCGAGAGCAACGGGCACGCGACGCCCGCGGGCGGCACACCACTACAGCGCGGGAGCTGTTTGCGTTGCCCAACGGAGCGCTTCTTATCGACACACCCGGAATGCGCGAGCTGGGAATGATTGATGAAACGCCTCAAGCCGATGAATCCTTCGCAGACATTGACGAAATCGCGCGGCATTGCCGGTTTCGCAACTGCCGGCATGAGACCGAGCCAGGTTGCGCAATCCGCGCCGCGCTGAAAGCCGAAACCCTCGATCCGGCGCGGGTGGAGAGCTGGCAGAAGCTCGGAGGCGAGCTGACGGCGTCGGCCCGTCAGCGCGAAACACGGCTCAAGCAAGAGGAGACCAGTCGTTGGAAGCGCCTGACACTCCAGCAGCGCGAGGAAGAACAGAAGCATTTGCGCGACGAAAGCTGAGCAAAGATCCAGCCGCACGCGAGACCCGCAGCGTGCGCAGCAGGAACCACCACTACGGAATGCTGACTGTTGCTCAGGGCTCCCGCAAAAATGGCGTTTCCTCCGGGCTGAACCACCTCCCAAACCACTTTGCCCACCGCGCCCAACCAAATCAGCCTGGGCAGCAACCGATCGCTATTTGTTTCCGCAGATGTCCATTGGTTCAAAGCACAGGCTGCGTAAAAGCAGGCGATTCCCGAAAGTCCCCCGTACCCCGCCAGCTCCGGATGCACCGTGGCCACACACATCCCAATCACCGGTGCCGCACCGCATAATCCGAGCAACAGAGGCCCCGATCCCATACGCCGTTCGACAAAAATACCGGCCACGGCAATCATCAGTGCATCCCACCACAGATGGGCTAGGGTAAAGTGAACCAAGTGAGTGGTCCAAAGCGTTACTCCGCCCGATGTGATCGATCCTCGAAACAGCAGGGGCGACTGCGCTCCAGGTGCACCCCAGAGAAAGACCACAACCGCCCCGACCAGCAGGGCGACTGTAGTCCATGGAACCCCCGGGCTCCCCATGCATTTAAAGGTCTCCTTGAAGCTCATCGGCTTCGTGCTGCGTTTCACCACCCCAGGTAAACCGGAAGATTTCCAATCCTCCTAAAAGGTTGAGTCCAAAATGTTCAGACCGCTGCCGAGACTCAGTGACCTGCCGCGCTTTGACCGTTGCAGATGGGGAACGCCCAACCACCTGTCCACGACAAGATCCTGTGCCCAGCGACCGAAGAATGACGGGTTCGGTGGACGTAGATTGAGCCCGCTTCAGGTGCGTATTCCTGTCTTCAACCCGCGATTCTGCGAGGCCCCAGAATCGGTTGATTGTTTGGCGCAGCTCCACCGGAGCCGAAGATTCGGCAGCAGCAGAGGCGAAATGCGGGGCCGCGCCAAAGAGGCAACCTGTAAGAATTATCCGCGAACATGTTTTCATTTTATGCAAGGTTTTGGGTTTAAGGGGTTATTAAAAGATTCGCCGGCCACGTTGGTAGGCCGCGCCAAGTCCGAGAACCAACAGACTCACCCAACCAAGATCGATCGCTCCGCCGCCAAAGGATGGTGCGGTGCCGGGCGTCATCGGTTGATGGGTATCAGTGGCGGGACGAGGTGCCGGAGTAACGGCCGCCGCCCGCTCGCGAGCCGTCCGCTGTGCATTCCGGCGCTCGATGCCGTGATGCGCAAACTGGGCATCGTCGAGCAGGATCATTGCGGTGTCGTCCGTCACAAGCTGGTATTGGAGTGCGAGATCACGCCGCGCATCCCCCAGCTCCGAGGCGGGAATTGCCGGCTCTACCAGCGGATCCGCCCATTCACGTAACTGACGCAGTGCCCACAGACGTTCCAACTCGGGCCGGCTGGGCTCCACATCCGGCAGCACAATCGTTGTGGCGTAGGTTTTTGCTTCTCCCGTCAGCTTTCCGTCGAGGCGGAGCTCCAGCGCTCCCCCCTCGGCATAACGTCCCATCACCACGATCTGCTGACCCCGGAAAATTTTGCGGGGGCGCAGTCCGGAAACATCAAATGGACGGGCCGAACCACCGACGTTGATCTCCGCGGCCCGCAGGCTTTGAAACCCCATCTTGCTCTGGGCAAGCAGGATTTCGCCGACAATATCCTGCTGGTTGGAGATGCCCCGGGCATAGCCACCGGTGGCTTGGCAAAGCGTGTCCATCAGGGGCCAATTCGCACTGTTGCCGAGCACAAATGCAAAGAGCCGAAGGTCGTAATCCTCGACTAAACGCCGGAACTTTCTTGGGGCGGTTTCGCCGGTGTTCACTACGGCATCGGTCACGAGCACCACGTTGCTGGCGCGGTCGCTGTCCAAGCTGTTTACGCCCAGAGCCAGCCCGTCGTAAAGGTTGGTTGAGCCGCTCGGGCGAAGCTGATTTAAAGCCTCAATTACTTTCCCCACGTTTTCCGGCGAAGCGTTGACCCAGCCGTTGGTCCATTCCTGCGCTCGGTCATTAAAAATGATGATCCGAAAGCGATTGGTCGGTGAAAATGCCTGCAACGATTCACGTACGCCTTCAACCAACGTGTGCCATTTGCCCTGCATGCTTCCGGAGAGATCGAGGATAAAGACGTAATCCCCGCTCAGCAGCGGCTTCAGGTCCAGTCCGGGCGTAATCACAGCCATGAACGTGCCCGCGGACTTTGCGTCGGGCTTATGTGCATAGACTTCGACACGTCCAGGAAGGTCTTCCGTCAGCTGGTAGTAAAGAACGAGGTCCCTATCAAGTTGATCGACCGTTCCCGCCCAGCTAAAACGGCGGCAGTTCTCATCGACAACCTCGACCACTCCCGCCTCGAAACCGGGAACCCGCACAGCAGCTAATGGTGTGCCCGCGTCCACCGTTATATCCACTGAGAAAGTTCCGACAAGTTGGCTCTCGCGAGTCCAGAAGGCCGCAGCAGCCATGTCGGTTCCACCTTCTTCCAGAGGGTAACGGTAAGTCCCGACGCCGGTATCCACATTCACCGGCTCGTAATAGACGACTTCCAAGCGCGCCTCTGAACCCGCGGGAATCCGGGCAATCTGAAACCGGTGGTGTTGAAATCCATCTTTTGCAGCCAACCCGGCATCATTACCGGCAGCTCGCTCCTGCTCATAAATGCGTTCGGCCTCGTCCTTGGAAACCACTTCTCCCGTGAGCATCTGATCTCCTTGAATAATGCGAACTTCGGCCAGCGTCGCTTCCTCCGGTAGCGGCACTTCGTAAACGGCTTCACAGTCCTGAGATGACTGGTTCAGAAAAACCTGCGTCCACTCGGTGCGGGCATAGCCGCCGTTAATCTGCACGGCAACCTGATGATCCCGTAGAACGAGCGGCTGCGCTTGCCCGATTGGCGTTAAAAGTCCTGCAGCCGGAAGACTCGTCCCGGCACCCAAGAGAATTCCTGCCCAGCTCCAAAGCCTGCGGGCGGAAACGAAACAAGAAGGTGAGAAGAATTTTGATTTCATGACAGCCCACCTAAAACAGGTTTGGTGCCACCTCTGTCACTCAAATCTTAAGCCTTTGTAATCAAGCAACTTACATTCATAAAACTCGACTCATCCCGGATCGAAAGATCCCGATTTATACATTTAAAGCCAACGACCAGACATTTTATGTCTGAACGCCAAAAAGAAAAAGCGACCCCTGAGCTACGCGGGGCCGCTTTGAAAAGATGAAGGCGTTAATGGATCTGCCTTACGCTACTGAAAAAGCACCTGCCACTGATTATCGCGGGCTGCACGGGCTGCCTTAGTGGCACCGATACCAACAAAACGTTTATAATCCTGACCTACCGTGCGCACGCGTGGCTGCTCGTAACCATCTTTCACTAAACGTTCGTGGAGCACTGTGTCGATCCCGCGGATCTGGCTGCCGCCGCCGGTGACCAGAATATTTTGCAATAGATCGCGCACAGAATCAGGCGAAGCACGTTCAATCAGCTCAACGACATTGACATAGATCGCATCGAGCAGGCGGTTGCAGGCATTGCCCACGATATCCGCCACTTCGATCGTGCGGCCTTTGCCTTGCACAATTACCCGCTCGTCGATCGGGCGGCGACTGGGACCCACATAGGAATGCTTTTCCTTGATCTCGCGGATCTGCACTCCCGAGAGCTTCATGTCCGGGTAGATCTTTTCGAGACCGGCCTTAATTTCGCGATCAATCGATTCACCGGCTTGAGTGATACTGATCTGGTCGTCAGGCCCCGGAAAGTAACCCTGGACCAAACACATGTCAGTGGTGCCCGCGCCGATGTCGATAAAGAGCGAATTGGTTACCGGGTCGACGTAATCCCGCTGGCGCAAACGGGAATCATCCCGATAACCGAGTGCGGCCAGAAAGGGTTCCGGAATCAGAAGGACGCGCTCAAAAATGCCCGTCACCGCCTTGCGAACTGCTTCGCGGGCGGGTTCCGTGGCATTCGCCGGCATGCCGATCACGGCGCGGATCTCGTGTTCATTCTCCGGATCCACCATTCCGCGAATCCAGCCCATGTAGTCCTTTACTGCCGAAAGATTATCGACAATGCCGTCGGCCAGCGGCCAGACCAGATCCAGATGAATGCGATTTTCAAGCGCTTCATCGCCAAAGAGGACATCGGCATCGCCCGGCAGAATCCCGCCCACAATACCGTCACGCACATAACCGACTACTGTCGGGTAGACTTTGCTGAGGGAGAAATCATTGTCTCCCGCCGGGCAGGCGAGGACGCACGAGGTGTTGGTGCCGAGGTCGAGTCCAACCAGAAGTGTCTTTTTAGATGCTCGCGGGCTGACCCCGTTGGCAGAGGAAGGTGACGAATCCCGAGGTGCGGGTCGATCAACCGGAGAAGTTGCTGACGTGGAGCCGCCTTCCAATGTCGAGGATGGTGATTTCTGCATGCAATATCGTTTGTTAATGGTTCAAAGGGCTCGACTCCGCGGCGTGAATACACACTTCGCAGTCGTTCCAATAAGTGAGAAAGAACGTTGTCGCGTTCCTCAGGATCTGTGTCCGGATAACATGTCATCGATCATCGAGGCGATTTCGTCGCCGCCCGGTTCACGGAACGCGCGGCGGCGCGGGGGTGGAGACGAGGGACGCGCACCCACGGAATCCGCAGATGCCGGGTGAGCGCTCAGCGCAGGCGCGGCAGATATTGCATGAGAAGTGGCAAGCTCGTTTACCATACGTCGAATTACTGCCATTTGATAACACTCCCGGAACAATTCTTCAACGCGCGCCCGGCATTCGGATTCCGAAGAGCGTTCACACATCAGCGCAAGACGCCGGGGAAGATCTGCCGTCAATAAACGTTCCGCATCTCCGTGGCGTTCTTCCAAACGGTGCCGCACGACTGCATCCACCAGCTCCCGCAAGCTTTCCCATTCTGAAGAGGAAGCTTCCGCCTGTTTTACAATCCGTTGGAAAGGTAAATAATCCATCTCGCTGCTTCTGATCTTAAAGGGCGCTCGCTCGCCGGCCGGCCCGACCCGACGTGGGCTCATCACCATCCTTCGCATAGCCGCGCACTAAGGAAAATCGAAAAGCCGAGAGCTGGGGCATAAAAGGTTCCGGCATGAAGCTGTCGCTTCACCACTTTGGGTAAATTTCCCGGAATATGCCTCCGAGACAGCCCATAAATGCTCGCAGCGGAATGCGCTCAAGCAACAGCGATCCGCAATGAGGGCCGAGGGAAAGGAAATCCAACCGCTGGAATAAAACGCTCGATTCGTGCTCACCTCCTTTCCAACTTCAACGCATGGAAAACGTCCTCATCCTTGGCACCGGGTGCGCCGGTCTCACCGCCGCCGTTTACGCTGCGCGCGCCAATCTTAATCCCCTCGTCCTTGAAGGCGCTCAGCCCGGTGGCCAATTAACCACGACGAGTGAAGTGGAAAACTTCCCCGGCTTTCCCGAGGGAATCGACGGCTTCCAACTCATGGACAATATGCGGAAACAGGCTGCCCGCTTTGCCACCCGGTTCGAATATGCGCGCATCATCCGCGCCGACCTGACCGGCGGAGTCAAAAAACTCTACGGCGAGGACGGTAAAGAGTTCTCCGCCAAATCAGTGATTATTGCCACTGGTGCCAGCCCGAGAACGCTTGGGATTCCCGGAGAAAAAGAAATGTGGGGAGGCAAAGGCGTGAGCACCTGTGCCACGTGCGACGGGGCCTTTTACCGAGGAGAAGAACTGGTTGTGGTCGGAGGAGGCGACAGCGCCGCCGAGGAAGCCCTTTTTCTGACACATTTTGCATCGAAAGTCACATTGATTCACCGGCGCGATGCGCTGCGCGCATCCCAAATCATGGCGGATCGTGTTCTCGCGCACGAAAAAATCGACACCCGCTGGAACAGCGTATGCGAGGAAGTCTTAGCGGATGAAAACGGATTTACCCGGGCAGTGCGGGTGCGTGATATCCAAACCGGCACTACCAGCGAAGTGCCCTGCAAAGGCTTTTTCATCGCAATCGGCCATATCCCGAACACCGCACCATTCGCTGAAGCCCTCGACCTCGACGAGAACGGCTACTTCATTCCCTCATCCGGAAGTCAGGTCAAAACGAAGATTCCCGGAGTGTTTGTTGCCGGAGATTGCGCGGACCACGTCTTTCGCCAGGCAATTACCGCCGCTGGCATGGGGTGCCAAGCCGCCATCGAAGCCGAACGCTGGCTGGGTGAGCACGCGTAAAGCGATTTTCCGCTCATCTCAGCCACCCCCTGCAACACGGAAGAAGGCTTTGCGCCCTCTTCCTGCAATCCACGCCCTTTCAGGATGTCTTCATGCAGTGCGATCCAACCATTTTTCGACAGGAGATCATTGTTCCCGCCTCTGCGGTCGACGCCAATGGGCACGTCAACAACGTTGTCTATATTCAGTGGATGCAGGACATCGCGATCCGCCATTTTGATGCCGTGGGCGGAACAGCCGCCAGCGATGCGATCGGAGCAACGTGGGTGGTTCGCACGCACGCAGTCGAATACTTCGCCTCTGCCTTTGCCGGGGATACGCTCCTGCTGGAAACCTGGGTGAGCGATTTGCGAAAAGTGCGTTCATTGCGGCGTTACCGTTTTCTCAATAAAGCCAACGAACGGCTCTTGGTGAAAGGAGCCACCGATTGGGTATTCGTGGATCGCACCAGCGGTCGACCATGGGTAGTGCCTGACACCATTCGCAACTGTCTTCAGATACGCCCCGACGACACCACACTCCGGTCGTAAACCAGGTCCGCAGTTGCATCACGGCATCCAGCCCTTAGTTTCGTCTCCATGAAAAAACGAATTGCAGTGGTTCTTTCCGGATGCGGCGTTTTTGACGGCACGGAAATCCGCGAAGCGGTGCTCACCCTGCTCTACTTGGATCAGCACGGAGCCGAAACAGTGTGCCTTGCACCCAACATTCCACAGCTGCACGTCTTCGATCACCTCAAAGGAGCCGTCGCCAGCGGGGAATCCCGGAACGTGCTGGTAGAGTCGGCTCGCATTGCACGCGGAGAGATTGAAGACATTGCCAACGCTGAACTGGACTCTCTCGATGCAGCCATCTTCCCGGGCGGATTCGGTGCCGCCAAAAACCTTTGCACGTTTGCAGTCGATGGGCCGGAAGCATCCATCGATCCGACCACCGACGCTTTCGTCAAGCGCATGCATGCAGCCGGAAAACCACTGGGTTTCGCCTGTATCGCCCCCGCCGTCGCCGCCAAATCACTCGGCCACGAGCAACCGGAGCTTACCATCGGCATCGACGCGGATACGGCTTCCGCACTCGAAAAAATGGGAGCTCGCCACATTGAGTTACCGGTGACGGAGGCTCATGTTGACCGGAAGCACAAAATCGTCTCGACCCCGGCCTACATGTACGAAGCACCCCTCGCGGAAATTGCCCGAGGCATCGAGAAAATGATCAAAGAAGTGATCGACCTGATCTAAGGCCCCCGCCTCCCACTTTTACTTCCCATGCGCCCGCCCCCGGCCGCGCATAATTTGTCTGACAAATTATGCTTGTCGAATGAGTGCAGCTGATGGCTTGCGGCGCGCAATGGTCAAACGCACAGTCGCCCGTGATGGCATCGGCACAATTTGATATTGGGATTCACGGCTTCGGCTTGGCGGGAGTGATGTTGGCGCGCGCGCTGGAACGGGAAGGGCTTTCCTTTTGCTGGGCCGACGAAGCACTTCCGAATGCCGCCTCTCCAATGGCTCCGGGAATCATCAATCCACTTGCGGGACGAAAGATTAAACTCAGCACGGATTTTGGCGCATCTCATGAGGAGACTTTGGCTACATTTCGCGAGCTGGAGGAGCTGACAGGCCAGACGTTCTGGCACCCCACCCGATTGATAAGGATTCTGGAAAGCCCGGAACAAGCAGCGGACCTGGTGCAACGCCGGGGGGAAACCGAGCAATGGATCGGGCAATCGTTTGGGGCGGGAGCGCATGGGGAGCTTGTCCACGACCCGTTCGGCAGTTTTGAAACACTCAATGCCGGTTGGCTGAACGTTCCGGCCTTGGTGGAAGCGCTTCGGCAGCGTTACCACACCGCAGAAGTCTCGGTGGCGGAACTGACTTTACAGGCTGCTCGCCGGGTGGATTGCCGCGGTTGGCGCTGCGCCAACGACCCCCGCTGGAAGCAGCTTCCGTGGAAAAATGCGCGCGGCGAGGTAATTGAACTTAATCTCGAGGAAGCACTGCCACCCGCCTTGTGGAATGGAGGAGGCTGGCTGCAACCGCTTCCGAACGGCAACTGGCGCGCGGGGGCAACCTATGCTTGGTCTCAATTTGAAGCGCCAGCCAGCTTGATTGCGCAATCCGAACTGGTGGCAAAGCTTCGCCGCTGGTTGCGCGCCTCTTATCGAATTTTGTCTCAGGAAGTTGGTGTCCGGGCAGTTCTTATCGACTATCGGCCGGTACTGGGAGCGTTTGCCGATGAACCCGACGAACTCATTTTTTCCGGATTGGGGTCCCATGGGGCCATTCAGGCACCGATCTTCTCGCGACAGCTGGCTGCTCATTTGGCTCACGGCACACCACTCGACCGGGACGTTGCCGTTGCCCGTTTTCAGACCTGACGTTCCACCTCTGGTTCCTCCCGGTTGAAAGGCGCATGATCGAGGTATTTTTTAATGGTGCGGCGATCGACCCCCAGCTGCCGGGCAAGCTCTTCATAATTGGGCGTTCGTCGATAGAGTTCCGTGATGTAGACACTGGTGAGTTCTTTGAGGGTCCACTTCGTGGCAACCAGTTGCGATGTCAGCGCATTCCCCCGCTCAACTGCTGCCGGGGGATCATACTCGCCATGAACCAGGAGCGAGCGCATCGCCTGCTCGAGTTCACGAAAGTTTCCCGGCCATCCGTAGCCCGGATGTGAACGGCACCACGATTCAAAATCGTGGACCAGCTCTGCAGCATCCACCTCACCCGCTTCCCGCGTCGCGACGTGCCCGGCCAGAAAAGTGAGTTCTCCACGATCACCGCCTACCAATGCCGCCAAATCTGGCGTTTGCACCACATCCGCCCGCAGCCGGTAGTAAAAATCTTCGCGGAACTTGCCCTCACTGATGGCCGTCGGCAAATCCCGATTGGTCGCAGCGACAATCTTTCCCAAAAAGGATTCGCTCCGCACTTCGCCCAGACGCTGAAACTGCCGCGTTTGCAAAACCCGCAACAGCTTGACCTGGATCCCCAGATCAGTCTCCCCGATCTCATCGAGAAAAACGGTCCCTCCTTGGCCGCACGCGGCAAAAAAGCCTTCCCGATCTTGCAGGGCTCCCGTAAACGCCCCCCGGCGGTGCCCAAACAACTCTGATTCGATTAGCGTCGGCGAAAGGGCACTCAGGTTAATGGCGTAAAACTGTTGAGTGAAGTCTTCGGCAAAAATCCGCTCCTTCGGGTCGAAAGGCACGTATTGCGAGAGTCCGATTGCCCGCGCCACCACCTCTTTTCCACTTCCGGACGGACCTGTTATCAGCGTGGGGATCAATGTCATGCGTTGATATAACGCCCGCTGGTAACGACCGAGGTCGCGGGTAAAAATCGATTGGTAAAGCCGAGCCCGTAGCTGAGTGGCAGCCGGCGTCCTCCCCACAAAGAAGCGAAAGATATGATGAAATGCCCGACGGATCTGGAAGAAACAGGCAAAAAGGTGAGCGGGATCTATCGGGCGCTCTTCGCCAAACCACTCATTATACGCTTCAAGAAATCCTGAATAGATCGACACTCGTCGGCGCCCGCCGCCATCGGCATGAGCCTGCGCAATCAATTGGTCGAGCAACCCATTCATCCGATGATAAATCACAAAGTAAACCGCGTCGGCATAGATCATTCGCTCGTCAGCGCGTCCAGCACCATCCCGATAGCGGGGACGTATCGCTTCAATCGTAGCCTCAACCTTCGATAAGATGTGTTCCACATTTCGGTGCCGTTGGTCAGAGCGGGGATCCAGATTCCAAGCAACCTCCGGTTCATCGTACTCCGCCCCCAAGGCTTCACGTTCCAGCCGGACGCGCTCAACCGTGAATGGGTTACAATAAACAAGACGCGATACGGTCTGAATAAAACGGCGTTCTGCAGACGAAACAAAGAGCGTAGGCATGCTTTTTTTGTCGTACGAAATACACCAAATGTCAATGACGCCACACGCTCCACGATCCAGACCGATTCATTAACCTCATCTTCTAGCTGATGACCAATCACTTAAGACACCAACCAGACTTCTTGGCATGAATTATGGAAAAGCACATCCATGAAATGTTCCTTCAAGAAGACTCTCAATTCCTGTGTCATCCTCGCTCTTGTGATCACGGTCGGATACATCCTCTTCAAACGCTGCCCGGAAGCGCCGACCTATCGTGCGCAATACGACTTTGGCTCACAGATTTTCCTCGTTCTTGGTCGTTGAGATGCTCCCGTAACTGCGATTAAACATCGATTAACGCCCTCACCTTCACTGCCTTTTTCATGCTCCCTGAACAACTCGCGCTCGTGGCCTGTCTCCTTGCGGCGGCCAGTCTGGCAGTGGCTCTGTTAGCTCGGCAACGAGCCTATACCGCTGAACAACTCGCACGCGAAGCGCTGAAACGCTTGGAGGCAAACTCCGGTGATTCGCTTCCGGCCCGCAGCCCAAACGTCAAGCCTCAGGCACCGGCACCGCAGCCTGCTCGTGCGTGGACACCGCCTCCGGCACCCGCTCCCGCCAAGCCCCAATCTGTTCCCAATTCGGAGGGTCTGCCCCCGCCTCTCCAAAAGCTGCCCGAGCGGGCAAGTCCAGCTTCCATGCCCCGGATTCAAACGGCAGTGTCCAAGCCGGCGAGCGCTCTCCCGAAGGTTCAAAGCAACGAGTTCCAGTGGGGCAGTCGGTGGGCGACTTATCTGGGATTGGCAATGGCGGTTCTTGGAGCCGTATTTTTTGGCGTACATGCGGGACGACATACCACTCCACCCGTTCGCTGGTGCGGAATGGCTGGCTTGAGCTTGTCCTTTCTCTTGGTTGGACAATTCATGCAAACGCGTTGGCAGGGTTACGCCCGTGCACTGTTCGCCGGTGGTCTCGCGCTGGTTTACTTAACGGCTTTTGCCGCCTATGCGTTCCCTCCAGTTCGAATTGTTACCGATCCCTTAACAGGATGGATGCTTCAGGTCGCAGCGCTCAGCATAATCGTGATAGTTGCCGCGGCAAAACGAAGCGCATTAATTGCTTACCTCGCAACCGGCCTCGGAACCGTCGCTGGGTTTTTTACCATCGCATTGGACCTGACTCAATTCACCTTGCCTTACGCGCTCGGTTGGACGCTTGGTCTCGTCTGCTTGGGATCGTGGCGCAAATGGGATCGCGTGCAGATCGCGGGTTTGAGCGTCGGCATCTTCCTTTTTGCCACGCGCCTCTTTGCGGCCATTCAGGCAGAATCTGCCTTCCCCACAATCAACGAGCTGACGAGCACAGCGGCGATCTGGACAGGCATTCTATTTTTTGCCGGCCTTGCCTGCCGCCAGCGCTGGGAGAACTCGCTTTTCCGGGAACGCACGCTCGCGCTGGGTGCCGCATTCATGGTTGGTCTTCACCTCTTGGCGGTGTGGCATATGCACCCCCCATACCTTTCTGGCAGCTATCTCATCTGGGCACTTGTTTTTGCAATTGCATCGCCAACCGCCCGCCTCGCGCAATGCGGCGATCGATTGGTGGTGGGTTGGGCTCTGAAAGCGGCGACCCTCTTCGCCTTGTTTGTGGTGGCTCGGTTTGACGGCGAAGTCCGCATGCTTGCACTGGCCGTCGAGGGATGGTCACTCATTCTTCTCTGGCGGCGAAATCCGCATTTCTGGACTGCCTGCGCCTGGGGTGGATTGTGGTTCGTCGCTTGCGGATTTCTACTCCTCCACGCCTTCCAATTCGCTGAGGCATCTATCACATGGATCACCGCGATCACGTTTGCTGTGGGGTTCCTTTCGCTCTTGGAAGAACTACGGTTCAGACCGGCCCTGCAAACGGCTGGAGCAATGCCTCCATCCCAACGAGAAACGGCCAGATGGATCGGCCTGATCGGACACGCGATCCTCGCACTGATCGCCGCTCTGTGTCTCCGATGGTTGTTGGGCCACGATGCTCAAATTTTTGGCTGGCTGGCCACGGGACTCGTCGTGATGAGCTACGGCGGGCTGCGAAAATCGCCCGAAACGGTGAGCGTCGGCATCAGCCTGTGGGCGCTCAGCCACGTAGCATGGTGGGGGCAGCCTGAGACAGGATCTGTTGTTTCGGCACAGCTGCTGGGGATTTTTTTGATACTTTCAGGGGGCATACTGCTGGCGGCGACACGCGATCAGCAGAGCCGGCAGCCGCATTTCAAAAAGACTTTGCGCCAGCTCGAGATCGGAATCCACGCGGTCGGTTTGCTCACAGTTGCGGTCTGGCTTCCCAATGTAGCAAATTATCCACTACAATCGCTTATCTTTGCACTCCTTGCGCTCATCGCGGCATTGACACCCTCATGGGTACTTTTCAGCGCACCACGGCTGAGCCTGCTTTCTGCGGCGCTGGCTCTTTCGCTGCCCATTTCAGGCATTATACAGCACAATTACCACCCAGACTCCCCTCTCTACCTCGGTGTCTGGCTGTTACTCGTCGCCCATGGCTTCATTATTCGGTGGGAGCGCCATCGCCCTACGGATTGGTGGGGCGCGGCCGCAACCCTCGCTTTGGTCACCCATCTGATCCTGAGCTTTGCTGCTTGGGTTCTGGTTCAAATTGCGGTCGTTGACGAATCATGGCTCGTCCTTTCCGTCTTGGCGGCGTTGGCCATAACTGAGCTGCAACAGCATTTCCAGCGCGAGATCGCCACGGCAGTTTTAAGCGCGGTGTTCCGACTGATTCTCTGGACCTACATGTGCCTCTGGGCTGCCGGAATCGCCGGAACCTCCTTTTGGGAATGGCTCAATCTTGCCGCCGGGATTTGTATCCTGCTTACACCCCTCTTCATCAACGCCGGCAAGGAGCGCAAACGTTATTTCATGACGGCGGCGGGCGTGCTTTTTGCGCTGAGCATCATTCCGTTTGGAATTGGCTCAGGAGCGGAAAACCACGCAACAGCCGTGTGGGCCGCGGCAGCGTTTTCAGTATTTGCCATTGGGTTGATCACGCGCCATCGCAGCGTGCGGGTTGTCAGTCTGATTGCGCTCGGGCTGACTATTCTGCGGGCGTTCGTGGTTGATTTGGATCAGACATTCGAGCGCATCATTGCATTCTTTGGACTGGGCATAACGTTTCTTGCGATCGGGTTTCTTTATCAGCGCCTTCAGCAGACCGAATCCTTCAAAAACCGATCGATGATCGAACGAAATGAGGATAAGCCCGGGGACGCTGACGTCAGCGCGGAACCAGCCAAACCGCTTGATAAGCCTTGAGTTTCAAACTTCGACGGGGGCCACATTCATGGGTGATGCCATTGAGGATGTCTCGACAGCTTTTGGCATCATCCAGACTTCCGCCCAGATCCCTGAATGCAACCTTCTGCTCCCGGTCCGTGAAGTTGAACAGACAGATGATTTGCTCCTGTTTGGTCTGGCTGGTACGAATGAAGGCAAATAATTCGGATCCCAAATCGAGCACCTCTTGGCCCGCCTCCGGATGAAATGCTGGATGATTCCGCCGACGGCGCAGCCACTGCTGGTAGCGGGCAAACACGCGCGGCATCCGTGAGCCGGATGCCTCATCATCAAGCAACTCGCCAAGCTCGCTCTCGGTAAACTTTCGTCGGTTGATCGCGCGGTTGTGTCCGGTCTGTTCCACTCCTTCCTCCCAGTTAGGCGTGCCGACCAAGCTATGAAAATAGATCGCTGGCATCCCGTAGAAGGACAATGCAATCGCTTGAGAACAGAAAAAACGCGCCAGCCCCAAGTCCGGATTCTCCGATTCGGCCAATGCGTCACAATAAGTAATGTTAAGCTCGTAAGGCTGCTCCGAACCATCCGGCATCGCACGCATCGAAACCTGACCATTCCGTGCGCGCACTTGCTCCACCAGCCAATCAAGTTCAGCCGGCTCCAAGATCCCCTGTAGAGGACGCACGCCGATGCCATCATGCGAAGACGTGAAATTGAGAAACGCCTGCCCCGGAGGCAAGGCGGGGAGTTCACGCGCCCACTGCGTAAGGTGTTTTGAATCGTTGCTCAGTAGGCCATGAAGCAGCAACGGCGGCAGGCTGAAATTGTAAACCATGTGCGCCTCATCGCCTTCGCCAAAGTAGCTGATGTTTTCGGCGTGAGGCACATTCGTCTCGGTCAGCAAAATTCCGTCCGGCGCAACAATCTCCATCACATCGCGAAAAAGGCGAACCACCTCATGCGTCTCTGGAAGATGGATACAATTAGTGCCGATCTCTTTCCACAGGAAGGCAATCGCATCAAGACGCAGAATACGACAGCCTTTGGACAGATAGAGAAACAAAATGTCGAGAAACTCGAAAAGCACGTCCGGATTCTGCCAGTTAAGATCGACCTGATCCGCGCTGAAAGTTGTCCAAACGTGAGCTTCTCCATCCCGCGTGTGGACTTTGGTCAATAATGGCCACGGTCGCGGCCGGACGACGGCGCTCAGATCTATTTCCGGATCCATCGGCAGAAAGTAGAACCGGCCCGGAGCAATCCCTGTCACAAACTCCCGAAACCAGTCGCTCCGGCTCGAGCAGTGGTTCAGGACCAGATCAAACATCAGCGAAAAGTTCTTGCCGATACGTTCGACATCCGCCCATCCGCCGTAGGATTTCTCAACGGCGCGATAATCGATCGTTGAAAATCCGTCGTCGGAGGACCACGGGGAAAATGGTAGAATATGAATCGTCGAAATCGCGCCCCGCAGATGCTCTGTGCAAAAACGTTCCAGTGCAGCGAGTGAACTGCCCGTTTCCCCTCGGATCATGTCGGCGTAGGTAATCAGAATGGTATCGTTCTCATTCCAATAGCCGACGGGTTCTGCGACTTCCTCCCCGACTCCATAGCGCCCGAGCAGCATGTAGAGACGCTCCATCAGCCGGGGGGCACGGGTGCCATAAAGTCGTTCCAGCCGCTGCTGAATCCGTTGGGCCTGCTGATTGGTGATAAACTTCATTTGATTGGCGCAGAAGGTGAAGCGGAGGCAGTGCGCACAGACGGACCCCAGCCAGTCAGATTGGTCAGAATCGTGCGCAGGCTGCGCCGCAATACGCTATAACTGAAATAGCGGCTTGCCACCCGGTAATTGTGTTCCGTCACCTCCGCAAGATACGCCGGTTCGGCCAACCATCGCTCAACTTCCCGGACAACCTGTCGAGTAATGAACCCGTCAATCTCGGCGAGACGAAAGCCTTTCGGTGCAATGTCTTCGATGAAAATGGAATAACGGTTTATAACGACAGGTTTCTTGAAGTAGAAAGCTTCAAGCAGCGCGTTGCCGAATCCTTCGTAGGTGCTCGGATAGGTGACCAAGTCCGCGTGAGGGTAAAGATCCCACAGCGTGTAGAGCTTCCGGCCGAGCCCGTCAAATTGCCGCACTTCACTGACGCGGTCGCCAATGAACCGCACATCCACCCCTTCCTCCCGCGCCAGTTCCTCCAGCATGTATTTGTATTCGAATCCTTCATCGCCCGCATCGTGTGAGATGACGAGTTTGTAGCGGGGATCGTTCAGCATGGCGATGAGCTTGATGGCGTGCTCAATGCCTTTGCGCGGCACCACCCGGGTCGGCTGCAGGATAAAGATGTCATCAGCGTTCAATCCGATCTCCGCCCGAACGTCGGCGGAATAGTCATCGGGTTCAGGGGGCGGTTTTTCAAACTCGAAGACGTTAGGAACCACCAAGCTTCCCACTCCTTTGCGAAGGGACAACTGCTGCTGGGCGGCCGCATTGATCACGGTATGAGCGAGGCTGGGAAGGCGCGGTGGAAACGCGGCATCCATCAGGTCGGAAACGGCCGAAATCGAAAAACGGGTGCGTTCCCAGAAGAAGTCATGATGGTGCGCAATCGCTGGAATTCCGGTTTCTGCAATGAACTCAGTGATGGCCAACCCGAGGGGCACATTCATTGGGATGGTCAAAGCGTTTTCGGGAATAATCACCTCAATCTTGAAACGCTCGACAAACTCATAAAGCGTGAGCTTGAGGTAATCAGCCATTTCACGAAGCCGTTTGGAAACCAGGCGGGAGCGGCGGGTTTGCCCCCAGATGCGCTGACTCAACCACAGAACTTCCGGATGATTGAAGTGCGCTTCGGGAATGCACATGCTGATTTCGGGCAAACGGTCATTTTGCCCTGCGTACCAGTAGCTGATGTGGCGGTCCTCCCAGAGCACCTCTGCCCATTTGGCGCTTTCCAAGGAAACACCGTCCGTTCCGGCAAAACGCGTTGAAATAAATCCGATATTTTTCCCCATGATGTGTGCTATGGCCGAGGCCTGCGCTGTCGTCCGTTAAGCAATATCCGATCCAAGTCGCCACTCCGAGGGATCCGCTTTAGCTATCTCCAGTTGCCGCGCGCTTTGGTGCACCTTCTGCTAGACGTATCGCGCATGTGCTCACGCCCAATCTTTACCCGCTCGGCTACTGATGCAAATTGTTGTTCGCGAATATTGCGGACCAGCCCGAAGCTCCCCATCCAATGACCGAAGATCCGACGACGACAGCCCTGCTCGGTGGCTTGGCAGAAGCGGTTGAAAAGCTCCACGCGCTCCGGGAAATCGTCTTGGCCAACGCCGTGATGTGTGGGGAAATTGCCTCTCCGACTTTTGGTGAGGCACGCTTGGTGCGATTTCTTTGCGACCGCTTCATTGAGAGTTCATTGCAGAACGTTTCCACGGACGAAGCGGGTAACGCGATCGCGATGCTTTCAGGACGCCGAGGCCGGCTGGGTCGCAACATCCTTCTGGCCGCACATGTCGATAATATTTGGGAACCGGGCGTTGACCACACTGTCTCGGTTTATGCCGACACTTTGGTCGGCCCGGGAATTGCCGACAACAGCCTAGGGGTCGCCGCGATTGCTTCAATGCCGCTCATCCTCGAACACCTTGGGGTGAGCTTGGACAACAATCTGATCTTGATGGGAACGACCCGCAGCATGGGGCACGGGGATTTGGGGGGACTGCGGTTCTTTTTGGAAAACACCAAGGTTCCAATTGACGCCGCCGTCTGTGTCGAAGGCATTCAGCTGGGTCGGCTGAGCTATTCCAGTCTCGGCATGAACCGCGGGGAAATCATCGTGCAGACCCCGGAAGAAGAAGATTGGGAAGCCAGCAACCGCAGTGGTGCCATCGTCGAGCTCAGTCGCATTGTCCACCGGATCCTGGAGATCCGAACTCCGAATGAGCCTCGAACTTCGATTATCCTCGGATCGATGATGGCAGGATCGGGATTCAACGTGCCACCGCGGCAGGCGATCCTCCGTTTTGAGGTCCGGAGTCAAGCACCGGGCATGGTCGCCAGCATTCGCGAGCAGATCGAGGAAATCATTGAAGAGGTGAATGCCGAGCGGGATGTCACTGCAACCTTGCGCATTCTTGCCCGGAGGCGGCCCGGAGGTATTCCATTCAGCCATCCGCTGGTCCGGGCCACCCGCAAAATCATGCAGCATCTGGACATCGCCCCGGTGGTCATGCCCAGCATCAGCGAACTCTCTGTCCTCCTCGACCGCGACATCCCAAGCGTCACCTTGGGAGTGACGACTGGAGATCATAAACACGAGTTCAACGAGAGCATCCACATTGCCCCCATGTTCCGCGGCTTGGCGCAACTGGCCGCCACCATCCAGGCTTTCGACGCCTGTCTGACCGATGAATACGATCAATAAGTGGCTTGAAACCAACACCTTTCACCACGGTGAATTCTGGGATATCCTCGGCTTGGTCCAAGCGAAGGAACGGCAAGGCCTGACCATCAGCCTGTGCATTCCGACCTTTAACGAGGAGAAGACGATCGGAAAGGAGATCGTCATTTTCAAAAGCGAATTGATGGACCGCTACCCGCTAATCGACGAATTTGCGGTGATCGACTCCGGTTCCGCGGATCGCACCCAAGAAGTGGCCCGCGCGTATGGTGCGGACGTTTACTTTTCCGGGGACATTTTACCCGGGCAGGGCTTTAAACGCGGCAAAGGTGAAAACCTCTGGAAAGCAATCTATCAGCTGCGGGGAGACATCATCGTCTACGTCGATGCGGACATTAAGAACATCCATCCGCGTTTCGTTACAGGACTGGTCGGACCGCTCATTTACCATCCGCAGATTCAATACGTCAAAGCCTTCTACGACCGGCCACTTGCGTTCAGCCAAGGAGTCCGTCCCTCCGGAGGAGGGCGTGTCACCGAAATTCTGGTACGGCCGTTGTTCTCCCTGTTTTTCCCGGAATTGACCGCCCTCATGCAGCCGCTCTCCGGAGAATATGCGGTCCGTCGGGAGGTCCTTGAAGACATTCCATTCCCGATCGGCTACGGGGTTGAGACATCCCACATCCTCGATGTTTACCATAAACGGGGACTATCCGCCTTTGGGCAAACCGACCTCGATCAGCGCATCCATCGCAACCAATCGACACTCGATCTAGGCAAAATGTCGTTCGGCATTCTCCAGAGCTTCCTCATCCGAATCGAGCAGTTCGGACTCGTCGACAAGCTGCCGGAGATGAGCAATATTTTCCGCCAATTCCAAGCCGAGGGAAACCGCTACGAGCAGGTACTCAAGGAAATCGTGGAGGAAGAACGCCCCCCGATGAACACCCTTCCCGCCTACCGCGAGAGATTTGGGATGCGCTAGTCGCGGTCTGGAAACGTCTTAATGGTCGTGGCAGCAGGCAACCCGTCGGCAGAGGCGAAAGTTCCGCACATGCCCGAAAGCGAGCAGCACCCCGCCGATTAACGTAAGCACCTTGTCCGCCACGTGAAAATGATGATGGTGCCCGAAAAATACCGCCAGCCCGAGAAAACACAGCCCAACTATTGTAAAAGCAAAAACCGCGCGATCCTTGTGCTTCCGGCAGCCGAGAAACGTGGCAATGCCAGCGGTCGGGAGGATGCCCATTAACATCCAAGCATGAAAATGCTCTTCCGCAAGAAAGCTTCCCCCGAGAATCGGAAAGGCAATGAGAAGGACCGGAGTCAAAAGACAGTGGATGCCACAGACACCCGTCAGCGCCAAGGCGATGCCATCGAGCCGGCGCTGCGCGCGGTTGCTCCTCGCCGGAACAGCTGGGGCGGAAACCGGCGTGGGGTTATGGATTGCAGAAGGTTCCGATGACGGCATGGTGCTCGAGTTGGAAATCGATAAATTGACCAGCCTGCAAGGCTTCTCACTTATTGCAAGTCAGTTTCGCTAAACAATCACTTCCAGCCAGCGGGCTGAAATCGATGTTGTCCCGTGGAGCGGATCTACCAAGCTGGTTTCCACCCTTGAATCAAGGTGTGCTCATGCCTCCCCGGAAAGAAACTGTCCTCACGATGCAAACCGTCTCCGAACGGCTCAAAAACCGGGGACTACGCATGACACGGAGTCGCGAACGGGTGATTGATACCCTCTTGGCCGCCGACCGGCCCCTCAGCGCCGATGACATTCGACAGCGTGGCGATTTCCTGCCCTCCGACCTCGTCACTATTTACCGCAACACCGAAGCGTTGGAAGCCGCGGGTGTGCTGCAGCGAATCCTGATGGAAAATGGAACCCAGCTGTTCGAGATCACGGCACCCGACGAACATTACCACCATTTAATTTGCCGAGACTGCCACCGAACCGAGCGGCTTGATGTCTGCCTGGATCACGCGGTTGAAGCGGAAGCACGGGCAAAGGGATTCACCATCGGCTCGCACCACCTCGAAGTGTATGGCTTTTGCGAGTCGTGCGCGCCCCGCCATTAAGAATCCCAAGCGACAACGACCGACGTCAACGTTCGCGATAGACAATCCGGCCGCAACTGTCACAACGGGCCAGCGTATCTGAAGAGCGGCGAGCCTGGGAATCGACGTCTGAAGAAACCCGGATGCGACAGCCCATACACCGTCCCTCCTCAAGGGGGCACACATAAGGCGGGCGGCGGACCTGCCCTTTGACAAAATCGTAAGTCTGCAAGGCGTTTGCGCCCGTTTTGCTGCGGGCGTGCTCCACGGCGGCAACCGCATCGTCCAGCTGACCCTGATTTTCTACCTCCGATTCGGAAAGCGCAGCCAAACGCTTTTCCAAAAGGGAAATCTCTTTCGCGCAGGCTTCTTTAACCGTCTGCAGCTGTTCCCGTTTGCCATCGATCAAGTCGAGGAGTGCGAGTTGTTCGTCTTCGAGTTCCGAGACACGGGCATTGAGCAGGTCTATTTCGTGTTCGAGGGCTTTGTATTCCTCGTTCTTCTTTACCTGCATCTGCTGCGTCTTGTATTTGACGATCTTGCTGGCTACTTCTTCAGCATCACCTTCAAGACGTTGGTTCTGCGCCAACAAGGCTGTGACCGCGACTTCGACCTCCGCCACCGCCTGTCGTTCCTTCTCGATATCGGCAGCAATCTGAGCTCTTTCGAGCGGAATCTGCGCGAGCTGTTTTTGAATGTGCTCACACCGCGCATCGCGGTCCTGGAGGATGAGAAGTTGCTCAATCGGCTCGGAAACCATCTGGCGCGATTGAGCAAGACTGCTCCCGGCGAGGCAACGCAAAAGCTTTTTCAACAGCGGAATGCCATTGCGAGCCTCCCGGCCAGTCCGCCTAATCGAAGTAATGATCGGTCTAAACGATCCTTACGCCGGCCAATCGGAGCCTTCCGAAACGAGCAATCTGGCGACTGCAGCCTTCCTGCCGGACTTGGTCGAAAACGTTTTTAGCCCAAGTGGTCCGCTGGTGCGCGACCTCAAACTCGAACATCGTCCCGAGCAAGCCCAGATGGCGCTCGCAGTCGCTCAAGCCCTGTCCAGCAATGAACCCCTTCTTTTCGAAGCCGGAACCGGTGTCGGCAAAAGCCTCGCCTACCTGCTGCCCGGACTCATTTTCGCGGTGGCGACCAAGCGGCAGTTTCTCGTTTCCAGCCACACCATCGCGCTGCAGGAACAGATTCTTCACAACGATCTGGGCCTCTGCCGCCGACTCTTCCATCAGCTTCCGGAGCTCCATCCCTATCAGGATTTCAAAACAGCACTCTTGGTGGGCCGGGGAAATTACCTGTGTGGAACCCGCCTCGGACAAGCGATCGAGACTAAAACTGAATTGTTTCCCAACGATCAGATGGCGGAACTCGAACGACTGGCCGACTGGTCGCAAACCACCGAAACAGGGCTCCTGCAGGAGCTGATGCCCGGACCGCTCCATGAAGTCTGGGATTGGGTAAACGCGGACGGCTCCGCCTGCAACAGCCGCAACTGCACGCCCGAAACCTGCTTCTACCGCAAAGCCCTGCTCAAGGTCCGCCAGGCAAACCTGATCATCGTCAATCACAGCCTGCTGTTTGCCTTATTGGGGGCCGGGAAACACCCTCGGACCGATGTTGCCGGCATCCTGCATCCGCAAGATTTCGCCGTGCTGGATGAAGCCCACCGGGTTCCCGCGATCGCCACCGAGCACTTTGGCGACCGCCTCAGCTCTTACGGACTCAATCGCTTACTCGCCCGCCTCTACGCGGCACCGGGAAAAGGGAAGAAGGCCCGCGGTCTGCTGGCCCGGATCGGCTCAGAGCGGGATCGTGAATGCGTCCGTCGGGCAAAATCTGCCAGCGATACATTCTTTGCCACCATGCGAGAGACCCTGCTCGAAAAACGGGACATCGTTCGTTGCAACGAAGAGAACTGGGCAGAACCATTGCTCGAAACGCCGCTCAGTGATCTTCACAAGACTTTGGGCGACCGTCTCAATCAGCTGGAGGACGGCCCCTTGCGGGATGAGCTGAATGGTCTCCGCCAACAAGTGTCCAGCTACGCAACCGGCATTCGCAATTGTCTGTCTCTGGCGGGCGAAGATCACGTTTACTGGGTGGAACGGGTTGGCCGGAAACGTGAAACCATCGCGCTGCGATCCGCTCCCATTGATGTCTCTGCTCAGCTGAGGGAACGGCTGTTTCTGCGGAAAACAGGCGTGGTTCTCACCTCGGCGACACTTGCTGAAGGCACCTCCATGGAGAGCTTTCAAGCCAAGGTGGGCGCAGACGGTCAAACAGCCGAACAGGTTTTCTCACCGTTTGACTTCGACCGGAACATGCGGGTTTTCATCGCGTCGGATGCGCCGCAGCCAAGTCCCCGAGAATCTCGCCTCGATGCCGACTATCTTGTGGAGATGGTTCAGTTTTGCTGCCTCCGTATGCGCGGCGGTTCTCTCGTACTTTTTACCAGCTATCAGGATCTTCGCCGAACGGCCGAAGGAGTGGCCGCGGCCTTTGCCCGGGAGAGCCGCCCTTTTTATCAGCAGGGTCGTGATGGATCGCGCCAGGAACTCGCTCGCCGCCTGCTGCAGGATGGCAATGCGATCTTGTTTGGAACCGAAAGTTTCTGGACGGGTATCGACGTGCCCGGACCCTCGCTTTCACAGGTCATCATTACTCGCCTTCCCTTTGAAAACCCGAGCCATCCCATCGCGGAAGCCAAAGGCGAAGCTTGCCGCGCCGCCGGGGGGAGTCCCTTCGTGGAGCTAACGCTACCCGATGCGCTCGTGAAGTTCCGGCAAGGCATCGGGCGCTTGATCCGACGGCAGAATGATCAGGGAACCATCACGATTCTTGATAGCCGCATTCTCCACCGCCCTTACGGGCGCGAGTTTCTGGCGGTTCTTCCGCAACGGCAATTCACGCGATTTACCAAGACCGATTGCGACGAAGTCTTTCAGCCCTTGGAGGTCTAACAGGATCAGGCTTTCGCTTGCACCATCGACATCGGATCGAGCGCCTTGTCCAGAGTCGCTTCATCGAGCAGCCCAAGCTCCAGCACCACCTGCCGCAGCGTCTTGTTCTCCGCGAACGCTTTTTTGGCTACCTTGGCGGCATTGTCGTAGCCGATAAACGGATTCAAGGCAGTAACCAGCATGAGGCTGCGATTGACGAGCTCCTCGCACTGAGCCTGATTGACCTCGATACCATCGATACAGCGTTCTGCGAACGTTTTGGATCCATTGGCCAGCACCGTGATCGCGTCGAGCAGTGACTTGGCAATCAACGGAATCGTCACGTTAAGTTCAAAGTGGCCGTCCCGCCCACACATCACCACCACTTGGCAGAGACCTTGGGCATAAATTGAACTCTGCACCAACATTTCACTCATAACAGGATTCACTTTCCCCGGCATGATCGAGCTCCCCGGCTGGGTCGAGGGCAGCGTAATTTCGCCAATCCCACTGCGCGGACCGCTGCCAAGGAGGCGGATATCGTTGGCGATCTTGGTCAGACTGGCCGCGATTGTCGCAAGATAACCGGCCACTTCCACGCAATCATCGCGGCCTCCTTGAGCTTCAAAGTGGTTGTCCGCTTCGCGAAACATTAAACCGGTCTTCTCACTGAGAAAGCCGCAAACCAGACTGGAAAAATCGGGATGGCAGTTGATGCCCGTACCCACTGCGGTACCTCCGATTGCCAATTCCTCCAGCGCAGAAATCGCTTTTTTTGTGCGGACAATGCCTTTCCGAACCTGTGCTGCGTAACCGCTGAACTCCTGCCCCAGCGTCAGGGGAGTCGCATCCATGAGGTGCGTCCGACCGATCTTCACAACGTCTGTGTAAGCCTGGGCTTTCGCCTCGAGGGAGGTGGCCAATTGTTCGAGCGCGGGCAGTAAGGACTCTTTCAATGCCAAAGCCACAGCCACATGCAGTGTGGTCGGCACGATGTCGTTGGAGGACTGGCCAAGGTTGACGTCGTCGTTCGGGTGAATCGGATCCTTGGAACCGATGGGCTTTCCCAGCTTCTGGCTCACGCGGTTGGCGATCACCTCGTTGGCATTCATGTTCGACGAGGTTCCCGAACCGGTTTGAAACACATCGACGGGAAAATGTGCGTCGAGCGCACCCGAAGCCACCTCCAGCGCCGCTTCCTGAATGTGTGCGGCCTTTTCCTCCGAAAGTTTTCCGAGTGACTGATTGGCCGCGGCACAAGCCCATTTTACCCATCCAAGACCATGAATAAATGCCGGGGGCATGGGCTGTCCGCTGATAGGAAAGTTGATTACCGCTCGTTGCGTCGATGCACCGTAGAGGGCATTCTCCGGTACTTCCATTTCGCCCATGGAGTCGCGTTCCAGTCTCATGATATGCCTGTCGAAAAGGGGTGGCCAAAAATCAGGTTTGAGCTTCAATCAGGCCGCAGGCCGGCGGAGAGGTCAAACGTGAAGCCGGATAAATCGCCACACTGGGCGCTGATCAACTACGTTAGTTGGGCTTCTGCAAGGGCACCCGCCCAGCTTTTTCTTCGTCTTTGGGCTCCCGCGTCGGCACCGGAAACCGTGGATCCTCCAGCGGATCCCCCGTTTGCGGCCGCATGGGCGAAAAGGTTTCCCGGGAAGGATTCAGCGGCCGGATAATCTCCATCGGTTCATCAGCAGGCCGTTCCGCTAAACGAACGGAAAATTCCATGGGTTGACCCTCGCGATGCACGCCCACGGTTACATATTGGCCCACCCTCGTGTAAAACATGGCGTTACGGAGGTCATCGACACTTTTCACGGAGAACTCTCCGACGCGCACCAAAATGTCATCCGCCCGCAGTCCCGCATCTTCGGCCGGTGCTCCGGGTATCACCTCCGCCAATGCGAGGCGTTTGCCACTTTCTACATTGGACTCTTCGCGAACTTCGAATCCGATCCAGCCGTAGCTGATCTTGCCCGTAAACAGAAAATCATCCCTGAGCCGCATCGCCGCCCGCGCCGGCAGCACGTAGGTGGCACCGACTTCCGGTAACGAGCCAACTTGCAAACCGACCAAACGCCCGGACAGGTCGAGATAGGCCGCACCACCATCTCCCGGTGCGGCACCGATTGAAGTGCGGATATATTTGCAGGGGAAAAAGCGCCCCCCAAAGCGGCTTTCGAATCCGGCCACGAGCCCCAGATCGGGGGTGGGCGCAAAATCAAGGGGCATACTCAACCGAACCAGAAACCGACCAATAGCCGGCATTTCCGTGCTATCGGCCAAATGAAGGTAACCAAACTCTCGGGGCAAAGTGTCGAGACGCAACAACGCCAAGTTCGAGGACGCGTCCGAACCGACGACTTCCGCCGAGTAACCAACATCCCGGTGCTCCACCCATACCCGATCCGGCTGGTGCACCACACTGGCGTTCGTCAGGACCAAGCCCTGATTACTGATGAAAAACCCTGTCCCGATGACCACTTGCGGCCCGCCTTCGCCCGTTTCGCTGTCGTAGGCAGCTTTAACTCGCACAAGGGAATCCTTGTTTTCCTCGTAGATCTCCACCAAGCGCCGTTGCAGTGCCATCCAGTCGCCCTGCTGGGCAACCGCCAAGGGACTGAACAGCCCCACCAGCCATATGAGGAGGGCACCTCTACACCAACGGGATCGCATGGGTGCTAAAAATGCGACCGTGGACGCATCACCACCGAAGTGGCCTCCATCCGGCCAGTCGTCAGAGGATCCGCCACGTAGCGCGAACCTACGGCGGCGGGAACACTCAGCGACGCACTTGAAAGCACCCTCCTGAAATTGCGGGGCTCTTCTTGGGTCGCCAGCTCATCCCTGATAAAGCGAGACTGTAACGGAGTGGACAGAGAGGCCACATAAGGTGTACCCCGTTCAGGACTCGGCTGGGCCTCCACCGTTCGCTGCGCCCCCCCCTCCGACAGCGCTGTCGCCGCAACCGGCGGCATCACGTCCATCCCTGCGACCAAAGCATTGTCTTCAAAATCGGGATCCATGACGCTGAGGGAAATGGGTGATACGAACACAGCCAGAACAGCCACGGCACCGGCCGTGATCGGCGACCATTTCACCAAACGCCACCAAAACCCCGCAGACATCAAACGAGGCTCGCCCCCTTCCATCAGCGCACGGAGGCGACGGCGTTGAAAGTCCCTCTCGAAACTGTCCCAGAACTCTCCTTGTGGGCGTTCGTGACGCTTCAGCTTGAGGAGGTCTTCCAGAGAAACCGGGGGTTCCGACATGTTCGCCATCAATCGTTACTTGAGATAATCTTGAAGGTAGGCCTGCAACTGTTGTTTCGCATAATGAAGTCGCGAACGAACAGTTCCGACGGAACAGCCCATGATTTCCGAAATCTCTTGATGGGAAAGCCCTTCGATCTCGAAAAGCACCACGACCGTCCTATGCTTGGGAGACAGTTTCTGAAGGGCGTCGTTCAATCTTTCCTGGAGCTCGCTGATCATCGCTCCCTTCTCGGTCCGCGTCTTGACGGACAAGGCCTCGACGATCTCCGAGGAACTGGCTTCGTCATTGATATTCTCCAGAGAAAAGAAGCGCCGGTAACGGTTTCGCTTGAGGTGACTCAAGGAGGTGTTCACCGCGATCCGGTAGAGCCAGGTAAAGAAGGAAGACTTTCCTTGGAACCGTTTGATCGAGCGGAATGCCTTAATGAAGGATTCCTGCGTCAGATCGGCCGCGTCCTCACGATTGGAGGTCAGGTTGTAGACGATCGAAAAGAGCCGTTCCCGATATTTGCTAACGAGAAAATCAAACGCCGCTACATCACCTGACTGCACGCGCTCCACGTAAACCGCGTCGACATCTGCCTCGCGGATCGGTTCGGAGGCGAGCTCTGCAGAGGCGTCGCGTTCAATAGATCCAGATACCGCCATCATCATCAGGGGGTCGAAAATTTGTAGTTGAGTTAGGTGGGCCGAACTCCGGGTGATCGCAATCAGACCACACCCGGATTCACTTGGAAAGCTTAAACCCCACACGCTCCAAAAGGTATCATCGCGCCAGATCGGGCGCAAACCGCTCCATCGCTTGGCAGATATAATCGCCCAACAGGCGCAGGGGCATCGTGTCTTGTTGGCCCTCATAGGGAGCCAACCGCGCAGTAGCCGCATCAAGGCGCGCGCGAAACTGCTCTGCCACTGTGTTAAACACGCCCGCGTCGAGCATGGCTTTCCGCAATTCATCCAGCGTAACAACGCCCGCTTTCAGCCGCGCCGCCCAATCCTCGGCTTGGGCAGGCTCCATTTGATTCAGAAAAAGCAGCACAGGCAGGGTGAACTTTCCGCTCTCGAGATCCGTTCCCAGCGTCTTGCCCGCCTTTTCCTCGCGGGAAAGAAAATCTGCCACGTCATCAAACATCTGATAGGCCACCCCTAGTGCCCGGGCATACTCGCCAACCGCGGTCGCATATCCCGAATTACCGTTTTTCAAAAAGGCCCCCAGCCACGCCGAGACCGCAAAGAGTTCCGCCGTTTTCAAGTCAATCATCCGGTAGTAGGCGTTCAGCGCAATGCGCGGCTCCCCCCGGGCAAAGGTCTGGGCAATTTCACCGGAACACACTTGGCGCGTGGCTGCCGCGACGGCACGGCAAACGTCCACCGTCGGAAAATCCGCCGCCAGTTTCAAAGCATGGGCGAATAGTGCATCTCCGAGCAAAACTGCCACATCAGCCCCATGCTTCGCGGCAACGGTCGGCATCCGGTGGCGCATATCGGCATCATCCAGGATATCGTCATGCACCAGCGTCGCGAGATGCACCATTTCCACCACCGCAGCCGCGCGGATCAACTCATCGCTCACCGGACCTTCATTCTCCCAACCACCATAAAAAACAAGAATTGGTCGAATTTTTTTCCCACTATGGAGCAGCGTGTATTCCACCAACGGTTGGACCTCCGGCTCGAACTCCTTGACCTGAGACGCAAGAAACGCTTCCAAACGGCGCAAGTCAGCTTCGATCGGCGCGGTGACCGCAGCAATGCCTTCCGGTCGCACTGATTGAGGAGAGGCAGATGTCGGGGTGTCAGCCATTTGCCGGAATCCACACTTCCCACGATCAAAATGCAAGGAACTTGCATTCACTCCGCAGCCGTCCACGCTCGAATTCACCCTTCGTCTCTCTCCTCCAAGTCCTTATAGATGAACGAATCCCCTTGGTTCACAATCGCCGCAGCGGCTGTCGCTGCTTATCTTTTTTCACTCTGGTGGAATGACTATCGTACGGTCCGCGAAAGCCGTGCGAAGGCGGGAGCGCTCCCAGGCGCTGCACCGGTCTCAAAGTGCTGGACCATGGTGGGAATCATCGGGGCACTCGTCCTCGTCGGCATCGAATCAACCGGCGAATATGCCCTCGGCGTGGTCGGAGAACAATCAACCGTTACGGTGCTGGCGCTGCTGGGTTTCCTGGCAGCGGGCTTTTACGAGGAGCTGATCTTCCGCGGTTTCATTTTTTACGACCGTGGCGGCCGTCGTTGCCTCATACTCAGTATTCTGGGAGCCTCGCTCCTCTTTGCCCTGCTCCACTACCAATATTATCTCGCGTTTCCGGATACGGGTGGCTGGCAATTAAACCTCGGAGCCAAGTCCGGCTGGACGCTTCTCCTGCTGTTTCTGAACTCCCTCTGGTTCTATTATTTGAGATTCAGCAGGCACAATGCTCAGCGCTCACTGCTCCCCTGTTTCCTTGCTCACATGGCAAGCAACGCGGCAGTCTTCGGGGTCAAGGCTGCTCAAGGGTTTGTCAGCGGGTGGTGGTAAGAGTGTGATCGTCGAGAATTCGGATACATTTTCAGCACACTGCATTCTTCCGCAGTGAACGAAGCGCCATCAACGACTCCTCCCCCTCTTCAACCGGAAGAATGCTGCCCACCACATGCCTGCGCTTCCGCCGCCCGGGAGCAGCCTCTGAGGCCTCGCCCCGATGGGACGTCATGCCCATCACAAACGCCTTTGAGCCGAGCACCGCGCCGTCCGACAGAAACTTGAGCCGACAACGTAAGAGTTCCGCCAGAGGAACCTTTCCTCCTTGGGCAATCACCTCAAGCACCCGCTCCCTTGGAATTATCCCCTGATCGTTCACCCGTCCATTGGAGCCTTTTCCAAACAAAATCAAACGGTACTCCAGCCCTGCCTCGCGCCAGTCGGTGTGGCCCAATACTGACGCCAGCCCACATCGCGCCCGCTCTTGCCCCGCCAAAGCCTCGCCATAACTCGACCAACGGTAAGCGCCCGGATCCTCAACCAAGCCCGCCCGAACCGGATTCAAGTCGATGTAAGCGGCAACCACGCGCAGTACAGACGGAGCATTCTCGATCAAAGTGCTCTTAAAGCGTTCTGCCCAGAGGGTTCCAAACCTTCCGTGCGAGTGGTTGAACCAGATCGTGAAACGCTGCTTGAGCGTCTGCATGAATGCAGAAACGTCATGCATCCGCACTCGCAAACGAGCCTCCCATCGAGCCGCTTCGTCCGACTCCCGGTCAGCGAATAGCGCAGCCAATACATCGGGCTCCGGAAAGAAGCCGGACTTACCCTCTCCATAAAGCGCGCGATAACGACGCAGAATTTCGACACGATCTAGATCTTGTTCCCGCATTTCCGGAACGCGCACGAGCACATGTACGTGATTGGACATGATGCAGTAAGCAAGGATTTCCACCCCACAAAAGTCCGCCACCCGCCAAAGCATCCGCCGAAGAATCTCTTTATCCACATCCCCCAGAAGCCGCTCACCAGCCACAGTCCGAGTGATACAATGATAAACCGCAGCCCCTACCGAGCTATCCAATTTAAGACGTCCCTGCCGCATCCCCCCCACCTTTTTCACATCCATCCCACCGTCAAGATTAATTTTGTCTGTCCCTTTTAAATGGGCGCTTGCGGGCTGCGGGAGGCTGTGGTGCTTTGGCGGGATGATGGGGTATGCAACAGTGCTGGCGGCGATTGTTCCGGTGTTTTTGCTGATGGGGCTGGGCGCTGCGCTGCGGGCGACGCGGCGTCTGGAGGCAGAGGCTGACTCGAGTTTGATGCGGATGGTGGTGCAGGTTTTTTATCCCGCCTTGATCTTGCGCTTCATTCTGGGGAATGAGGCACTGGCCGAGCCAAGCAACCTTATCCTCGCCCCGGCGGTGGGGTTTGGGACGATTTGCGTGGGATTTGTCTTTGCGTGGGTGCTTGGCCGAATCCTGGGCTTAAAGCGAGGAGCCGGTCACCGCACCTTTGCGTTTACCGGGGGAATCAACAACTACGGTTATATGGCCATTCCGGTGGTTGCGGCCATTTTCCCGGAAAACCAGGAGAGCATTCTGGGGGTTCTGCTCCTTTTCAATGTGGGGATCGAAGTTGCCATCTGGACCGTGGGTATCGTGTTAATAACCGGTCAGTTCAAACGCGATGCTTGGCGGCACCTGTTCAATCCTCCGGTGATTGCTTTAGCTGTGGCAGTCACCTTGAGCCTTACTGGTGCGGCACCTCACCTTCCGGGATGGTTTTATGCCTTTATTGATTTTCTGGCACGATGCGCAATTCCCTTAGGCTTGATCCTGGCGGGGGCGTCACTCGCGGATCTGGCCGCCCAGAAGTCCGATTTCATTCGCCCATTAAAGGTTCCGATTGGAGCCTGTTTTCAGCGCCTGGCCTTGATGCCGGTATTTCTCCTCCTCGTCGCGGTGTGGGTTCCGGGACTGAGCTTGGAACTGCGAACCGTGCTGATGGTTCAGGCTGCGATGCCGGCCGGTATTTTTCCGATCGTGATGGCGCGGCACTACGGTGGCCATGAACTGACTGCGATTCAGGTAGTGCTGGCAACAAGCATCTTTTCCCTGCTGACCACACCGCTCTGGATCGACTTTGGGGTGCAGCTGCTTCACTAAGCTGGCGAGGCTTTGTCGAAAATGCGTTTCATCCTTTCACGTTTATGAATATGCCCGGAACTCTTGCGCAGGAATTCATTGCCCGCAGCACCGCTTTACAACAGGCGGTGGTGTCAACTAACGGATCCGCACTGGCAAAAGCCGGAACTGCAATCGGTAAGTCTTTAGCGCAAGGCGGGGTGCTCCACACTTTTGGCAGTGGTCATTCTGCTATTCTGGCGCGAGAGCTGGTGCATCGCGCAGGAGGATTGGTGCCGGTCAGCGCGATTGCGGATCCCACTGGAGGTTGGCCGGAAAAGGTGGCTGGATACGGACAGAGTCTATTCCGACGGTACGCAGAACAATACGGTTTTGCATCAGGAGAAATCGTCATTGTCATCTCCAATTCCGGACGCAATCCAAGTCCGATTGAAGTGGCTCTGGAGGCAAAAGCACGGGGCGGAGCAGTGATTGCGGTGACTGGCCTGCCCATGTCGCAAGCATCAACCAGTCTCCATTCATCTGGGAAAAGGCTTTTTGAGGTCGCCGATCACGTGCTGGACACGCTCGGTGAGATGGGGGACGCCGTCATTCCGGTGCCAGGGGAGCCGCTGAAAACCGGACCGATGTCGAGTGTCTCGGGAGTGCTCCTGCTCAATCTTATGGCTCTTGAAGCGATTGAGTGGATGGTCGCACACGGGCACCGTCCTCCCCTTCTGCAAAGTGCCAACACCGAGGGCGGCAGCGAGCGCAATGCCGAGCTTTCCGCACGTTATCGCGGGCGTTTGTGTCGCCCTCTTTAACGGTATTCCCCAGCAGTCCGGGGATTCGAGCGAACGAGCTGGGGCCAGCGGGCATAGTTGTCGCAGATCTGCGCAAATTCAGATGAGCACCTGGAGCCACCGAGCTGCACGTCGATTTCGGCGCACGCGCGAGCAACAATCCGCTGGTAGTCAGCCCCAATTCCGATTTGTCCGGCGCTTCCCTGTTCATCATGCATAGGGCCTACAGGAAAACAAAATGTAAGCACGCGTTCCGGCGGCAGTATGGCACCATCAACAGACTCAATGCTTCGGCTGACATCGACGGCGTGGTATCCGGACTCCCGAGCTTCCAACCGGCGGAATTGATCGAGTGAAAGCGGCAGGAGCACGCCGAGGGCACACGCGCCAGGATCCGGTTCAACATTCAAATAAGCAACCCACGTCGATTCGATTCCCTCGGCGGTGACAAATCCCGTGTTGTTCGCGTAGATGGCGGAAAATGCCTTGCGGTAGTTATGAAGTTTGACCGGTCGGGGGGGGAACCGTGCGTTGTCATAATCAGGGAGCGATTCCATCCGGCTGGAAGCAGCCATCAGGGAACCGTAGGCAAAAAGAAAAACGTGGAATCCTGAAGCAGCCATAGGAGGATTTTGCGACGCCAGAGTGTGCTTGATCCGGAAGGCGTCAACCCACTGTAGACGCTTTGCAACCAGCATGTGATGTGGGTCGATTGCGTGGTGTGCTTGCGACAAGCCAGTGTCATTGTCATTATCTGGGAGCATGTCTGCACCATCCGTCGCCTCGGAAAGCGGAAACTCCGAATCGTTGTCGCGTCCCCTTGCTCGTAAGGTTGTGGGCGTAGTGGCGTCCGCTCACGGACTCAAAGCGCTTCAGGGATTTTTCGCCATCGTCGCTGGCAAAAGCGAAGTGGCCTACATTATCATTGCTGATGATGTAATCGACAGCGATGAGGTGGCTACCCTGCTCTCCTCCTCTCGCGGGATTCAGGTTTGTCGAGCTGAAGACGGCACGATGCTTGAGATCGGTTGCGCCTATATTCTGCCGTGGGGCCAAAATGCGCTCGTAGTTGATTCACGACTACATCTAAATCCCATCGAAAAACCGCCAAGGCCCCATGGGCCCATCGATCGCTTTTTAATTGGTTTGGCCGAAAGCCTCGGCGCAAATGCCGCTGGAGTCATTCTCTCCGGCAACGGGAATGATGGGGCCGAAGGACTTGCCTGGATCAAGGCAGCAGGGGGCCTTGCACTTGTGCAGGATCCCCGTGACTCGGAGGCACCGGAAAAGCCATATTCCGCGCTGGCGGCCGGGGCAGGCGGTGTTGTCCTGCCCGCAGTGGCCTTGGCGGAGCATCTGGTGACCGGCGACTGGGTGAAGAAAAAAACCGCTCCCCTCGAATCAGCAGGCAGGCCGCGCTCGGCCGGCAGTACATCCTCTCTACCCATTCCTGCAGGAAGGCTGCATGAAGTAGCAGTCGAGCGGTTCGCTCCGCCCAGCGTATTGGTGAATGGTGACAAGGAAATCGTGCATTATTCGCAGCAGGCGGGACGTTATTTTTTTCAACCTGGAGGAGAACCGTCCCATAATCTCTTTCACCGCATTCGCCCAGAGCTGAGAGACGAACTCCGCGCGACTTGGGATTCTTGCGCTCCGGGCCAATCCGGCAGGCGAAGCAACACGGTTCCAATAGAAATCGATGGGCGGCAAGTTGCGGTTCAAATGATCATCCATCCGCAACCGCGTGGCGAACTGCAGGATTACACGTTGATCTTTTTCGAGGAACCGGAAGAACACACAGGAAGCGATGCAAGGTTCAGCCAAGCACAAGCACGCATCCGGGAGCTTGAGGATCAACTGGGGCAGTGCCAGCAGAAGCTTAGCGCCGCAACAGCCGCTTTTGAAGAGCGCGTAACAGAACGGACCCAGCAAGTTCGGGAGCTATCTTCGCGGCTGACGCTGGCGGAACAAAGGGAGCGCGATCGCATTGCCCAAATCCTCCACGACGACCTCCAGCAGATGCTCGTAAGCGTGCAAATGCGAGTCCATCTCCTGGCCAAGGCCCAGAACCTGCCATCGGAGTCCGTGCACGACCTCCTCACTGATCTCGAGAACACCGTTGAAATGAGTCGTGAGCTCACGATGGACCTGAGTCCGCCCGTGCTCAGTCATGATGGCTTTCTGGAAACATTATGCTGGCTGCAAAGTATTATGAAACAACGGCATCAACTGGAGGTGCAATTAACCGCCCCTGATGATTGTCCGCCATTGCGCCGCGAGCTGCGGGTACTCCTGTTTCAGGTCGTGCGGGAACTGCTCTTCAACGTCGTCAAACACGCCCAGACTGATACGGCACATGTCATTCTCTACCATGACGAAAATTCCGTAGAGATTGAAGTCCGGGACGAGGGACGGGGTTTTGATGCGCACCAATTGCCCCCCAGTAAATCGAAAGCCAGCTACGGAACCGCACATATACAGGAACAGCTGGAAGTCCTTGGCGGGCAACTAACGATCTTTAGTGAGCCAAACAAGGGCTGCCGAGCACTTGTCAAAGTGCCGATTACGGAGAATGTGCGGGACGATTCATGAAAATGCTGTTCAACACCGAGAGCGAATGCGCCGGCAGAAATGCGCTTCAGGTCTTTATCATTGAAGATCATGCTTCGCTGCGGGAGGCATTGCGTCTTTATTGCCGATCAGAGGAAGACTTGGAGGTCTGCGGAATGGCTGAAAGTGCCGAATCCGCGCTGGCGGAGCTCGAGACCTGCGATCCCGAAATCGCATTGGTCGACCTCTCTTTGCCTGGAATGAGCGGCATCCAATTCATCCAAGCCGCACGCGTGCTTCGCCCTCAGCTACACTGTCTAATTTTATCGGGACATCGGGAACGGGAATACGCGCGGCAGGCAGTCGCAGCGGGCGCGCAAGGATACCTGCTCAAAGGGCGTCCCACGGAAATTGCCCCGGCACTGCGGCGGGCAGCAAACGGCGAGCGGGTATTTTCCAAAGGCATGGAAGTGGCTGAGTCTGCAGATTGATCAATTTCTCATCGGACCAGCAATCTCCCCCTCGGAGTAAAGCTCCCACACGCCCGGCCCAGCCGACTCTGGCGACTGGACCGGCGTGGAGAACACAAGGAACACTTTGACAATTCCACAGAGGAATGAGCCGCGGCACGCTCAATCCCCGCCTAAGGTAAATGAAGCACCAAGGTGGGCCGTTTGGCTCATCTTGTAAAGGCTAGATATTACCTCTTTCAGTTAAAGCTCCGGTGTTCCGTAGCCTCCTTGAGGAAGCAATCCTCCGGTCGTCGGGGGATTTAACGGATCAGGCTTTTGAAATCATCAAAATCGCCACTGAAGCCGCGGTCTGCGCCGCGATTGATCACGGCGACAGCATCATGCGAATGCAGCGACTCGAGGTGCGCACAGGCGATCTGGAAATCAAAAAGCCGTTGATCGTGATCAAACTGTTCGTAGAGCAGGCGGGCGGCATCCTCGACAAACTTGGTTTGCACGCCGTTTAGTTCAGCGAATGCCTGTTCATCCTCCCGTTTCACCATGACCTGAGTCTCGGTAAGCAATGCCTTCAGACAGTGGTCTCGAATTTCCTCAAGCGTTATTGTTCTTCCCGGTCGCAGCTCTACGCTTACGCGTGCAGTGCTCCGCTGGCTGTGGGGAATCGCGTAGACCGCTCGGTGCTCATCGGCATGCAGCGAAAGCTCAGCAGAGCAAGGGCAAGCCGAGCTATAAATGAAATCCAGATGCATGCGCTTCCGAAAGCGACCCAAGTCATCAATAATCCCTTCATAGGCAGCGCGGTAGTACTGCCAACCCTCCAAGCCACTACGCAAGCTGCGCTGCAGCATGGGATACGAAATCTCCAACTTCAACCGTGCGCGGGTACTGCCCAGGCGCTGCTGGTAGGCCACGACGATTTCTTCGAGGAGTTCAGGTGTGAAAACACGATCCTGAAACTCATAGAAGACGCGCATGATGCGGGACATATTGATACCCTTCCTGTCTGCTCCGAGGGAGACAGTACCGGTAACCGAGGTTTCCAGCACAACAGGTTCGCCCTTCCGGGTCATGAACTTCAGCGGAAGGCGAAAGTTGGAAATACCCACCTGGGTGATCGGCACGTTTGCGCCGAGGATCTCGGATGCATCGCGGTTCTGCGTGTCAGGGAGGGATGGCTGGGAGTCGGCGTTTACCTTCATTCCGGGTCTTTCAAGCAAGGAACAAACCTACAGCTTTGTTCCCCGCAGGAGCAAGGGAGTAATCTCGCCCCCGTCAGAAGCTCAGAAGAAAAAAAAACCGCCCAGCCGAGGTCGGCGGGCGGGGTAAACATCAACAAAGGAAAGGACGGCTTATTGGCCGGCACCGACCCACTCCTGCAGGTAAGGCCGAATAACCTCAGCCCAGCGCCGATAGCCTTCAGCGGAAAGGTGTAAGGCGTCCGGCATCACTGCGGTGCTGATCGAGCCATTGGGTTCCAGGAAACGCTCGCCGATGTCCTCGAAAAACACGTGTTGACCATCATGCAGTGCGGCCAGCTTCTGATTAACTGACGCGATCTTGGCGCGGATGGGAGCGTTGGGATTCGCGTCACGGGGGAAAATGCCAAACAGCAGCAGTTTGGCCCCCGGGAATGATTCCCGCACTTCAGCAACCACTGCCTGGACCCCGGCAAGGACGTCAGCCTCACTATGGTTGGCGATGCCAAAATTATTGGTGCCAATCAACAAGACGACTGCCTGGGGCTTGAGGGCTCCCACTCCGCCGTACTGCAGGCGCCACAAGACGTTTTGGGTCGCGTCGCCGCCAATGCCAAAATTAACGGCACCAAGCGGGGCAAAATCCGCATTCCAGATGGCCCCTGACCACGCTTCGGTAATCGAGTCTCCGAGAAAAACGACCTTGGCCTGTCCCGCTTCCGCCAAGGCAACATCGGCGGCGTGGCGCTGGTACCAGGCAGAAAGAGACATCCAGCTGTAAGTAACTAACCGTGGCTCAGGCGTCGTCGCCCGCACCGGTTTATAGCCTGCCCGCATGCCACATGCGGTAAGAGCCCCTACTGTCAGGAAGATCCCGGCCAAGAGAGGAATCCAGATCTTCACGTACCCACCAGTCGATTTAACTTTCATGAGGTCCCGACTGTGAGAACCAGCCATCGCCAGTGCGAGCCACAATTCACTTTTTCCCGCTACTCGCAGGTTCTGCTCCTGCCAGTAATTCATCAATGGTGACAAACCGGTACCCGCGCGCTTTCAGCGCCGCAATGATCTCCGGAAGCACCAGCAAAGTATCTTCCCGCCACTCATGAAACAGGATGAGCCGCCGATCGCCGGAGACTGAAAGCTCGGGATCATCGAGCCCTTTCAGTGCATTGCTGACGATCGCTTCGCGGGGTGTGCCCCGGACGTCCCAATCATCAGAACTGGTGAAAGCGAATCCCGCAGGAAGCAGCAAATGCATGCCACCTTCTTCGGCAATCGCGGGCATGCGGGCATCGGATGCGATAAACGGAGGCCAATAAACCCCCGGCGCGCGACCGGTTGCTGCTTCGAGTACAGCGAGGGGCGACAGCATTTCACCGCGCAGTTCCGCATCATTCATCTCCGCGATCCGGCCATGAGTCATGCTATGATTGATGATCTGATGACCAGCCTCCGCCGCTGCCCGAGTCAGCTCCGGATACATTTCAACCTTTTCCCCGATCTGCGCAAGGGACACGCGAACTCCTTCTTGTTGGAGAATCTCCAGCAACCACGGGCTGTTTACCGGATGGGGTCCATCATCCAGCATCAGGGCCACTTCCTTTTTCACGGCGACCGCTTCCGAGGGAGGAGACGCATCAGCCAAGGCCAGAGAAACAGTCAATACCGCTAACATTGCAGGAATAAGGATCTTCATGAGCAAGAGTAGGTATGACCTCACCCACGCAAACGATAGACGAAAAGACAATGTGTTTCCCAAGTAGACGGCTTGCCGAGCAGCGAAATAAGCAGGTGCTCGGTGGTTAAAAAGGAGCGGAAACACCCGAAAGCTAAGTATTTTCGTCTATGCCACGATCACTCCCCTGCCCAAAATCATCTCCCTGGGGTCTCTTTGGGACATTTCCGGGAGTTGGCACCGACACTGCTAAAAGGGCATCGCCATGAATATTGAACTTCCACGCGGAACAGCTGCCGCCGGAGCTTATACCCGGTTAATCCAAACAGATCATGTTTTGAGTTTTGTCCATTGTTCCGAGGAGGGAGAGATCCTCGCTCAAGAGGGAGATGAGGTGGAAATCCTCGCGGAAGCCCTCACCTATTTTCATCAAATGGCCGCATTGATCGGCGAATCTTTTGGGTTGGAGGGGTTTGAAGAAGCCCGGATTCAAGGACGATCCCTTTCGATCGTGGCCATGCCCCACCAAGGCGGGCTGCTCGGGGTCGTGGTGCATGTCAAAGCGCGCCTCGCCTCAGTCATTGAAGAAATGCGCTCAATCATTGGAACCCATTAACGGGAGGGGTCGTCATGGCATTTGAAAGTATCTTTGCAAACATCCTCGATCTGCCAGGTGTAGAAGGGGCCCTCCTCTTTGGAAACCCCGGGCAGATTCTTCATAACGCCATGCCGGCCTTCATGCCGGAAGAAGCGTTCGCCGATGCGCAGCGGCGGATCTTTGCGATGTATGAAACGATGGATGAGAACTTCCTGCCCTGTGAAGACTACACGCTCAATTTTGAAGGGCACATTCTCATTCTTCGAAAGACAGACGACTGCCTGTTGCTGGTCCTTGGAACCAACAAGCTCAACCAGTCATCGCTCCGGATGGTGACCAACATGGCCATCAAGCGGATTGCGACTCATCTGGCAGAAATGCCCACCCCAAGGCTCAATGGGACAGCCCACCCTCCGGTAGTGATCGAGCCGGCGAAGACACCTCCGCCCGCAGCATCCGAGCCCGAACCGGCACCTGCCCAGCAGCAGTCCGCGCCAGTAGCCGCAGCCACGACTCAGCGTAAAGCACGTTATTATCGGGGCCAAGTCTACTACGACGAAGAGTGAGCCCCAGCGGCAACACCACATCCCCGCCTTCATCCAGGAACCATTCATGGGCTTAACGGTAGTACTGTCTCTTCCGGACGGACGGCAACGCAGCCTCTTCGCTCTCTTATTGGCCGATGCAGAGATCGAGCTGATCACGTGCGATGATTCCAGCGAAATCGGGCAGCTGCTCGCCTTCCGCCCCTGCGATCTCTGCGTCCTCAGCTCCCGTGGGCCAAGCGCCGACCGGGAAGTCCTGCTCGCAATCAAGCGAATCGCGCCGCGGTCCAAACTGCTCTTGCTGTGCGAAAAGCACGATCTCGAACATGTGGTTCCTCTGTTCAAAGAAGGGCTCGACGACGTGCTGATTCAACCCCTTCGCCCTATAACTGCGGTCGAGAGCATTCGCCGATTACTGGCCGGGGGAACTACAGAGCGCGACAGCGCTACGCCAACAACGCTCCGGACAAGTGTCGCTCCTTCCGGAGAGAGCGAAGATCCCGTCCATCTCATCTCCAGAAGTACAGCCATGAGAGCCTGCATCGCTCAATTACTCCGGCTGCGGCGCGATGCTTACAGTGTTTTATTACGCGGAGAGCAAGGAACTGAATTCGAGCTCTTTGCTCGGGAGGTCCAATCGATGTGGGGCGACCCTGGTCGTGAGGTAGAAACGCTTTCCACCGCTCAGCTCGATGCGAAAACCCTCGATAGCCTGATCGAGAGTGAACAGCATCCAGAACGACAAGTCTATTTCATCCCCCATGCGGAAGGTCTCTCAGACTCACAGCAGGATGCCGTCATTGCTTTTCTGCGGCGGCTCCGGGGGAATCGCGAGGCACAAGCACACCTCCGAATGGTTTTCAGCGCTACAACAGGCTTGGGGAGTTTGGCCGAACCGGATAGCCTCTTTGTTGAGCAACTGCCATTTTTGGTTCCCACCGTCATCGATGTGCCTCCGCTGCGCGCCCGTCCGGACGACATCATTCCGCTGGCAAAATCCGTTTTAATGAACCTGACGGCGCTCTTCCCTCGCCTTAAGGTGCGGGGGTTTCAGCCAGCTGCACTGGAGTGGATGCAGCGCGAACCTTGGCCAGGCAATTACGAAGAATTCGTCGGGCGGATCCATCGCAGTATTCAACAATGCAAAGCAAGTCATCTCGCGCCCCGCGATCTTCAGGTTTTTTTTGAGCCGTCCGATGAAATGACCGCCAAAGGTTTGTCTCCCACCCGCATCGCTCAGTAGCCCCACGGCAAACTCATCTGCCGCACCTCTGGATAGCGCCCCCCAAAGCAAGAAACACATCTTGCCATCACATCTCAAACGGCTGGCCCACCGGCAGTTTTCGGATTAAACCGCATTCCCGGGCAAAACATGTCGAGCTTTCGACGTCCCGCCTTGCACAAGCGGTGCAGGTCTCTTTGTTTGACGAGCAATCCCATGACACCTTACGAAAACAAGATGCGCGTTCCACCGGTTGTTCCGGATCTGGAATACAAGTGGACACCGGGCAATGACCCTGCGGATGACGATAGTCTCGCCGAGTTTTTCCACTCGCGTCCGATTCGCGACTTGAAAGAGCAGATGGTCGAAATGGGACGCCGCATGTGGCAGCGGTTTTACACCGACGGAAATGGCGGCAATCTGACCGTTCGCGTGGGCGACAACCTGGTGCTCTGCACCCCCACCCTGATCAGCAAAGGCTTCATGACCCCCGAGGACATGTGCCTCGTCGATTTGGAGGGCAGACAAGTCGCGGGATTTCGCAAGCGGACGAGCGAAGTGATGACGCACATTGCGATCATGAAAGCCCAACCAATGGCAAAAGCCTGCTGCCATGCGCATCCACCTTATGCGACGGCATTCTCCGTCGCCAATCATCAGCCAGCAGACAACCTCATCCCGGAAGCAGTCGTTTTTCTCGGCTCAATCGGGTGGGCGGCCTACCGCACGCCCGGCTCAGAGGCCAATGCCAGTGAAGTGGGTCGGGTGGCCCAGCAACACATGTCCGTGATCATGCAGAATCATGGTGTCATCACTTGGGGATCTCATATTGAGGACGCCTATTGGAAGATGGAAAACACCGAGGCCTACTGCCAAATGATTGCGATTGCCAAATCTTTGAGCCCGAAGCTGACAGAGATTGCTCCAGATGAAATGGACAAACTGATGGTGATCCGGCGGAAGCTCGGCATGGATACCGTTGCACGCGCCTGAGCGCGGCGGCGTTCGTCAGAGTCCCGTTCGTTTGCTGATCCAGTCGGAAACCAGCTGAAGCGCCTGAGGATTGAAGGTCTCGTCAATCCGGGCGTACTCTTCGATGCCTCCGGTGATGGCCCGCTGAAACAGGTGATTCAAGCCAGGAAGTTCGACAATCGTCACGTCAGGATTCCCCCCTGCATTCAACGCAGACTGAAAGCCGGCTAAATTCATTTCGGCCGACACCTGAACGTCTTTTGTTCCATTAATCGCGAGCACAGGGCACCGCACTTGTTCCAGCACGGGCCGCGGATCGTAGGCAAGCAGCTTGACGAACCACGGCGAGAAAAGCATCTGCAATTGCTGCTCAATCATGCCTTCTGACAACCGCAAAGCCTCCCGTTGCTCTTCCGAGTAGGCGGCCAAGGCCTCCTGCATCAGGGAACGCACCCGAGCTCGGACGGCAGGAGTGGCACCTTCTTCGCGCAGGAGCTGGAACATGCGCCGGGACAGTGTCCGTTCGCCATCCGCAGTGAGATGGGCCACGCCGCTAAGCCGGCGCAGGTCTTCCTGCTGCTGCTGAAGGACTTGTTCAATCGGCACACCCACGCCCGCCAGCGACACAATGTAGGCCACTTCAGGTGCCTCCAGTGCAACCAAAGGCGCATGGGCTCCACCTTCACTATGAGCTACTAATCCGACGCGCTCAGGGTCGATTGCCTCGTGGCGCCTTAAGTATTCAAACGCTGCCAAGGCATCGGCAGCGAAATCCTCGTGGGTTGCGGTGCCAAAATTACCTTCCGATTGCGCCACGCCCCGATTATCAAACCGCAGCACGGCAATTCCCTGCCGCGTCAGGTGGTCGGCGAGGACTAAAAACGGACGATGTCCCTGCACCGTCTCGTCCCGATCCTGTGGCCCGGAACCACTGAGAAGAACCGCCGCCGGATGCGGACCTTTGCCCGGAGGAAGCGTCAATGTTCCTGCCAAGACCACACCATCCTCAACATTGGTGAAACGAACATCGCGCACGTCATAAGGAAAGGGACCGCAAGGTTCCTGTGGACGCACCAGGCGCGGCGCTTCCGCCACCCGCTTTAAAACTAACGGCAGTAGTTGCTGGCCCATTTTCCATGTGCCCCGCAGTTCCGAACCATCGGCAGCCAAAGTTCCGTCAAACGCGAGCTGGATGGCACCAATTGCAAACCGCAGCCCATCACCTGTGTCCCGCAACTGAGGAATCCGCACGTCTTTCACCCCTTGATCGAGGACATCAAGGAAGCCAGCCAGCTGCCCCTCTTCATCCCGCTCCACATGAATTGCCAGACGCAGTTCCTGAGGGCCGGCGCGAAGGGCACCAAACCAGTGGCCGGTGAGGCCTGATCCCGGCAATCCTCGAAGCGGAACCTCGTCCGGCGCAATGCCTCCCTCCACCCGCTGCAAACGAAGAGGAAAACTGTGAGCTCCTTGGGAAAAATAACCTTCAATGGATTCTCCGTCGGGCGAAACAGTCCCTTCACAAACCGGTTGGCCAGGAAGATCAGCCAAAAAGAATGCCAATTCCCCGTCTTCCACCGTCAATGATTCTAGTTGAGCGCCACGGAGCATCTGCGCGGGAATATCAATCGACCCCGACCATGGATGCCCGGAGCCACCGGCCAAATCCAACCGCACCGCGAGCGAAACGTCCGGCATCTCAATCGTTCCCTGCCAGAGACCAGCGGCGCTAGGTTCTTCAGCGTGAGCCCGAAGACTCAGCCCAAAGGCCAGCAGGAGCAAAACGCGAAGAACCAAACGGATGGAAAACATGCTATCAAGTGAGTTGAAGTGAATGGAACCGCCTCCCGTCGAACAGAATCCGGATCCCCCGCGACGCTAATCACGGCTCAAAGCATAGGAATTTACTCCCGCTACACATGAGTTAAACACCGCAGATTACAAATAAAAAACGCCCCGGATTAAATAAAATTACGTCCTTAAGATTAAGCTTAAGCAGCTTTCCGGCCATTCAAGTTGGGCGGAGGGCAAAAAAGGAGTGGCCCCTCGAGGCGGATTTGACCTGCATCGCGCACATGAACTCCCGTGCCGTATTTCAATCAAAACCACACCTTCTCCTGGGTTGCCTGGTGACGGGGTTCGCTGGTGCCTCCAGTCAGGCAACGGTGCCGGTTGAAGAGTTTGAATTGGCTCCCTTCCGAGTGATCGGTGACGTCCTCGATAGCAGGGAAATCGTGCCTTCGCGCCTTTTTGAATCACCACTGGGTGGAACTGACTCTGTGCTGGAAATGCCGCGATCGGTGACACTGGTAAGTCCGGAGCAACTGGCAGTTTTTGGCGTGCGCAATTACGAGGACATGCAGGGGCTTTCCAGCAGCCTCTTTTCATCCTCCATTTTTGGTATCAGCGGAACGCCTGATATCCGTGGAGCCATTGCCGAAACTTATTACCGCGGAATGAAGCGGGCCGACAACCGGGGCATTTTTCCTCAACCGATCGGAGCGGCTCAACGGCTGGAAATCATCAAAGGCCCGCCCTCGCCACTCCACGGTGCCGGCGCACTGGGAGGGTATGTCAATTTCGTGCCCAAAACGGCGCGCGCAGAAGAAGGCGGTTATCTGGAGTCTCACGAAGGGCTCCTCACACTCCAAGTGGGTAGCTACAATCAACGCATTGCGGATCTGGAATTCGGCGGGCCACTCAGCTTGCCTAACGGACAGCCCGCAGGATTCTACCTTTACGGAAGTTACGAAGATTCGGATAGCTTTTACCACGACAGTTTCGACCGGTTTGCAATCCTGCAAGGAACCGTATCCGTCACCCTTTCCTCGGCCTTTCGTTTTGAATTGGGCGGTCAGTTCCAGCATTGGCGGGGCACCGAGATTGCCGGCATCAATCGTATCGATCAGACGTTGATCGACGACGGTCTTTACCAGACGGGCCAGGCATTTTCCACTGATGTAAACGGAGACTCGCTGGATCAGGGTGCCAACGGAAGGCTAAGCGCCAATGAAGTGATTCGTGCGTTATCCCTGCCGGTTGCCGGAGATGACCCTCTTTCCAATCCGATCATCCGCTGGAATTCAATCGATCCAGCTACGGACCGCGGGCAGGTCAAAGTCGACCGACGTCGCACCATCATCGATCCGGGAGACAGTGCCTACGCGGATAGCTGGCTGGGTTTCGTCGATCTTTTCTACACGCCGAACGAGCAGTTTGAGCTGAAGAATCAACTCTTCTTCGATGGTTACGAAAGTGGCAAAGATACCACGCAAGGCTTTAACGGGCGGGCTGATGTCCATGTGCTGGAAAATCGGACAACTGCGCAGTGGAATGTGGATCTCAGCGATGAGTTGCGCCTGACCCAGCACGTCATCGCCAGTGTGCGCCATCAGGATGTCGATCGGGCGTGGGCGCTCGATCTGCAAAACTTTAATCGCCGCGATGTCATGACAGGCCCTTCGATCGCAGATCAGTTTCATCGGACATCCGAAGGGGGGAGCACCGCCTATCCGTTCAACCAGCGGTGGCAATCGCGTTACACCGCCTACAGTCCCGGGGTGGTAACAGCGCTGGAATGGCGGCAACGCCACACGCTAACCTTGGGTGGGCGCTATGATTACTACACAATCGATCAAGGCTATACCGCTCGTCCCGATCTCTTTCCCGGCACGGAATATTTCAGCCTGCTTCAACTATTCTACGGAAACGGAGGCATTCTCGACTATGATCCCGTGGCCCAAACGCCGACAGATTTTCAGGAAACACGCAGACAAAGCGGCAGTGATCACGCCTTCTCGACGCACCTCAGCTTCCTGAGCAAGATAACGCCGGGACTGAGTGCCTATGTCACTTTCGCACGCCAGTCCGATGTGCGCCGCGGTGATGCGGGTGAATATCCACAGGTCATTCCGGATCCGGAGGAAGCCGCACCCCTGCCCTTGCGCGGCCATTTCCTGGCGGAAAGCACCATGATGGAAGCGGGCCTCAAGGGTCTCTGGCTGAATGATCGGCTTTTTGCGGGATTGAGCCTATATCAGCTGGACCGAACCTCCTCCAACCCGAGAGCAGTCACCACCAACGATTATCGGAACGAAGGTCTGGAAATAGAAATCCGTTGGGCAGCCACGCGTAATCTCAGCCTGTTCGCCAACGCCAACTGGCAACGCTCTGAATACTTGCAGGATTATCGGAATCAACTGGAAGAAGGCTTCTTTTTTATCAGCCACCCCGCCTTTGCCGGTATTCCCATCACGGCGGAAGGAGGTCTGCTGGATTCCTCCTATGACACGGGTCTGGCCTTCGATGACAGCGCCTATGCGGATCTCGATCCTAACCGTCGGCGGGCGATCCCCAATGCGGTGGTTTCTCTCGGTGGCACCTACATGACCAAATTCTTTGGATTCGCCACCTATGCGACTTACTACGGCGAAAGCGGCGTGGCCCGGCCGTGGTTCGTCACGCTTCCCGATTATATAGTGGTGAATGGCTCCATCTTTCTCCGCTGGGAAAGCTGGTTCGTTAATCTCCGCGTCAAAAATGCATTCGATCAGGATTATTGGCAAAACACCGACCCGGACTACCTCGGCGGCGGAACCGTTATCGCAATGCCCGGGCGCACATGGGAGCTGGCAGTCAGCCGCAGATTTTAAACGTCACCGAGAAGACGGGCGGCCGGAAAATCCCTATCGCTTGGCCCATGGGACTAGCCGCCGTTCCAGAAAGCCCACACCAAAAAAAAGACAGATGCCCAGCGCGCTGAGCAAGACGACTGTGGCAAATAAAGCGTCGGTCTGGCCGCGATTGTTAAACTGGAGCATCAGGTAACCGAGCCCCCGGGTGGACCCAACCCATTCTCCGAAAATCGCACCGATAACACTCAATGCCATCGAGATCCGTAATCCCGAAAATACGCGCGGCAAAGCAGCAGGCAAGCTGACCAACCGCAGCACCCGCCACGGTCCCGCCCCAAAGCTGCGTAATAGACGCACCATCTCCGGATTGACAGAGCCCAGTCCGTCCAAGGTGTTGACCGCCACCGGAAAAAAAGCGATCAACGCCACCACGATCATCTTTGGTGCAAAGCTGAACCCGAACCACAACACCAGGATCGGAGCCAGCGCAGGAATCGGAATCATTTGCGAAGCGACCATCCACGGGTAGGCAGCCTCGCGAAAAAGACGCCAAGTGTGCAATGCCAGCCCAAGCACAATCCCCAGCGTCGTGCCTACACCAAAGCCCGCAATAATCACCAGCGCGGTGAAACTTCCATGCCGCACAAACACATCCAGGTGCGTCACAAGAAATCTCCCCACTTGGCTCGGAGGCGGAAGTAAAAAGGGATCCAAGCCGGCCAGCCTTACATACCCCTCCCACAAAGCCAAAAAAAGCCCGCCGAGGATCATCGGAGCCAGAATGCTGCGCGATTGCAGCGGGGGTCTTGCAAGCGGAGCGGTCATCGTTCGCTCCAGTGTTCGCGTTCGAGGTACTCGAACAACTGCCGCTTCAAAGCGCCGAACTCGGGTGAGGTAACCACCTCCACATACCGGCGCGGGCGCGAAAAAGGAACCGTCACCCGCGCCAGCATCCGACCCGGTCGCGGACTCATGACATAGACATCGTCCGACAGAAAAAGCGCTTCATCAATGCTGTGGGTCACCAACACCACTGCAGTCCTTCGCTGCTCCCAGTAAGCGGTCAGCCACTGCTGCATTGAGGCCCGGGTAAGCGCATCCAGCCGACCGAGCGGTTCATCGAGAAGGTGAATCGAACGGTCGCACAAAAAGGTGCGCATCAGCGCCGCCCGTTGGCGCATTCCCCCGGAAAGATCCCGCGGATAGACATGCTCAAACCCTTCCAACCCGAAAGTGGGAAAAAGCGCCAAGGCCCGAGCCCGCGCCGCCGCTACGTCGCTGCCTTGGCAAACTGGGGCCAGAATAACGTTGTCGAGGATAGAGCGCCAAGGCATCAGGAGATCATCCTGCGGCATCAAGGCCACCCGCTCGCGCAATGAACCCGCGTTGCCTCCATCCAATTCAATGGTGCCCGCATCAGGGGCTTCCATTCCCGACAGTAGGTGTAACAATGTCGATTTCCCACAGCCACTGGGACCCACGATGCTGACAAATCCGCCCGCGGGCACCTCCATGGAAACGTTCTCCAGCGCCCGAACCGGGCGCTCTCCGGCGGCGTATTCCTTACGCAAGCCGGTGGCGCGCAAGCTGCCTCGATCCGTTGTCTTCATGCCCCGGCCGTTTGCAGCGAAAAGATCAACCGCTTCGCTGATTGTTGCGCTTCTAAAAACCCCTGCGCTTTGACCCACTCAAAGTAAGCCTGAAGCTCGGATTCCCGCAGCTCGCCCCGAAAGCCTTCGTTACCGGGAACGACAGGACGAAGCACTTCCCAAAACGGGACCAATTCCGCAGCGTTTTCACCCTCGAGCACCCGGGCCAGCGGAGCAAGCGCCTCATCTGGAGGGCGTGCCAAAGCATCCGAATAGCCCTGAACCACTGTTCGGCGGAAGGCCGTCAAGGCTTCGGGATGCTTCTCCGCGAACTCCCGACGGGCGAAGGCAACAATCTCCGGATACGGAGGAATTCCATAATCGGTCGGCAAGAAGGTGTGTAAAGTGACCGACCGGCCAGCCAGGACACCTTCATAGCTCCAAAAGCCAAACGCGGCATCCACCGTGCCCGCGACCAGATTCTGTGCGGCGTTGAAACCAATTGTCACTGTTCGCAGGCGCTCGGGATCTCCTCCATCGGCACGAACCATCGCTTCCAGTGTCATCGCATCGCTGGGAACGCCTGTCAGTCCAACCAGTTTTCCCTCCAGGTCGCGGGGCCGGCGAACGCCCGCCGTCTCGCGAGCCATCACCGCAGCGAGCGGCCGGTCGACCAGAGCCATCACCAGAACAAAATCCTGACCGTTTTCAACCGCCTGAAAAAAATCCATCAGTGGAACCAATCCGACATCCGCTCGCCCGGAAGACACCATGCGAAGAGTATCTGTGGTCGAGGTGGGCGCAGTGATAGTGACCGTGAGAGACGCCTCCTGAAATGCACCTTCATCTTCTGCCAAATAGATACCGGCGTGGATAGGGTTTGGGAGATAATCCAGCACCAATCGGACGCGCGTGTGCCCTTGTTCCGAGTCATCCTCCCGACAGGCAACGACCGCACACAGCGTCAGCCAGCAGGTAAAAATCCGGAAGCCCAATAAAATGCTGCCACGTCGTTTATACATTGTCACACCGGCAAAAGCCGTTTGCGCCAACGCTCAACCCTTTGTTGGCGGCGTCAATCATTCAATCCGCCGGCAACAACGTTCTAGAATGCAATGCGCTCATGAAACGACACCCCGCCGGCCGCTTGATCCGCAGGGTAACGTGCCTTTCGAATGGCTTCCACTGCCGGACCGACGAGCGACGGGTGACTAAATTCCAGCGTTTCCACCGCGATGACCGTGCCTTCGGGACCGACGGTTATCAACACATCGACCCAACCTCCGGGGACCACCGCCCAATCAACCGAAGCCGGAAATACCGGCACCGGCATCTCCAGGCGCTCGGGAGCTTTTTCCAGAACATTCGCTTCAGAAGCAGTCGGCTGGGGCTGGCGTGGCGGATCGAAAACCTCTGGTTGTTTGGAAATTTCCGGTACAACGGCGGGCTCTGGCGTTTCGAGCTGTGCGACCCGCTTAGGAACCGGTTGTTGGATCTGCGCAGACGTTAGAGGCACGTGACTGACAGTTGGCTCATTTTGAGCCGGTGCCCTGCGATGCGGCCACGGCGAAGTGATGTCCGTCCACATCTGGCATCCCGTCACCAAGCTGGCGAGGACCGTTGCCAATGCGCATGCCGCCAATCGTTTCATCTGGCTCGGGTATACACAGGAAAACCCTCGTGACAATCACGCGGAACGGGGAGCGAGATTTGCCAAGGTCGAAGAGTCTGCAAGGATGGCCTTTGAATGCCGGACTACTCGATTATCATTCCCGCCTACAATGAGGAAGCGTTTCTTCCCGCCACTTTGAAGGCGGCAAAAACAGCGATGGCGGCTCAATCCATGGCGGGAGAACTGTTGGTAGTGGATAATAACTCCACGGACACTACAGCTGCGGTGGCAACAACCTGCGGAGCCTGTGTGGTTTTTGAACCACACAACCAAATCGCACGGGCTCGTAACGCCGGTGCCCACGCCGCCAAGGGCCGGTTTTTGATTTTTTTGGATGCCGACACATTATTGCCAGCAGAACTGCTGCAGAGCGTCCTCGTGCGGCTCGCATCGGATGCCACCGCCGGTGGTGGCGCAACCATCCGCTTTGACGGCCCGCAGTCTTGGTTTGGAGAATGGTGCCTTTGTCGTTGGACCGATCTCTCGCGCACGTTTGGCTGGGCGGCGGGAAGTTTTCTTTTTGCCCGCGCAGATGCTTTTCGGGCGGTCGATGGGTTCCCTCACCATGTCTATGCTGGCGAAGAGATTTACCTTTCCCGCCGACTGAAGCGATGGGCGCGGGCGCATCAAATGCGCGTCGAGATCATTCCAAAGCCGCCTGTCATCACTTCCAGCCGCAAGCTGCAATGGCACCCCGCGTGGAAGGTCGCACTCATCCACGCGCTGCTCGGCGCATTTCCTTTTCTCGTCTACTCGAGGCGTTTCTGCGGGTTCTGGTATCAGCGTCCGGCCGATACCCTCAAAACCCAAACGCCTGCACCGCCTGAATGAGAAATTTGGCGAAAATAGTCATCAGAATGAGAGCCACAGGATAAGCGGTCGCATAACTGACAACCGGAATCTGGCTCTCGGTCTTGGCCGTGATCGCTCCGAGCGCCGGGGTCGACGTCATTCCGCCACAGATGCCCCCCAAGGACTGCAAAACATTGCACCGGTATACCCGGCGCGCCACCACGTAGCCAATCACGAGTGGAATCAGGGTGATAATCGCTCCCATCAGAAAGAGCGCGAAACCAAATTGGGCAAACGTCTCTACGAAGGCCACGCCACCCTCCAGCCCGGCCTCAGCCAAAAAGAGCACCAATCCAAATTCCTGCAGCATCATGCGGGTCGGTCGGGGAATATGCCCGACAATCCGCCCCACCCGGCCGAAATGGCCCAACACCAATCCGACCAACAATGGGCCACCCGCGAGTCCCAACGATAGCGCACCGACTCCCGGAAGGCTGAACGAGAGCATCCCGACGATGACGCCCAACGATAAGCCCACGCCGAGGCTCACCAAATCCGTTTCATCAAATGCTTGAGAGCGGTGACCAATCGCCGTTGCAAACCGTTCGATCGCAGCCGAATCACCGATTACCGTCACCACATCGTTGGTTTCGAGCATCGTCTGCGGCGTGGGGACGAAGGTAAATCCGAGCCGGGTCACTCGGGAAATGGTCACCCCGTGATCCCGTAGCAACTTGAGGTCCTTGAGCCGGTGGCCGGCGAACCCGCGGTCCAACACAATCAGCTGACGGCGCTCACGCTCCCAATCCTTGTGAAATGGATTATTGCTGACATGGCCAAGAAGCCGGACGGCTGAACGGATTTGCATCTCGCCCCCGACCAGAAACAGCTCCTGGCCTTCCTGAAAGGCATCGTCGTATGACAAGGGAACCCCACGGTCTCCTTTGCGGACGCGGGTCACCTGCACGCCGAGTAGCGCCAGCTCTTCACAATCTGCAATACGTTCGCCAAACAGTTCCGGATTGGTCACCGCCACCAGCGAGGTGATGATCCGCTCTTCCACTGGTTCCCCAGCCTCACATTTTTCGGCCTCCCGGCCCAAATCGATCTTCAACAACCGTGGGAGCAGTTGCACGAACAGCACCACGCCCACCACGCCGAAGGGATAAGCAATCCCGTAGCCGATTGAGATGGGTCCAGCGCCTTGCAGGACTTCTGCGGCGGCTGCCAACGCCGGGGTACTGGTCAATGCACCTGCAAATATCCCGGCAGTCAAATCAGCGGGAATCTCCAGAAGCCAGCTTCCGGCAAGGGCAACAAGGGCACCGGCCAATGTGACCAGCAAAGACAGTTGGGCCAAGGTGCTGCCTTCCCGTCGCAATGCACCAAAAAAACGCGCACCTGCGCCCACCCCAACTACATAAACAAAAAGAACCAAGCCGATTGTACCGACACCGCCGTAAGTTTGTCCCCCGAAGTGTCCCGCAATCAGGGCGACAAAAAGCACACCGGAACTTCCCAAATTCATACCAGCGATTGTCACCCGTCCCAGTGCCAGGCCTAGCCCGACAACCGCAAACAAGATCAACACCGGATGCACCATGCTTAACAAATCCCCATTCATGGGCCGGGATGCTGCCACTCCTACGTCAAAATGCAACTGGAGTTCCGGGATCCATCAACTACTTCGACCGCTTATATTAATCCCCAGCAGCTGAATTACCGATGCTTGTCCGCCTGGAGAAAAGGCCCATCGTAAAGCCCATGTCCAATCCGGTGGTAGTCGCAGCCAACAGCGCGCTCAGCGTTCTCATTTTCGCGTTTCTCATGTGGCTGATCTACGCTTTTCAGCTCGATACCTCAGCAGCTGCGAGTCTCGGGTGGCTCCCTGCATTCAATGCCAGTTGTAATGCAATCAGCGCGACCGCCGTCAGCTTGGGTATCGTCTGCATCCGTCGACAGCGGCCGAGAGCACATGCGGTGTGGATGATTTTTGCGACGGCGGCATCAGCCATGTTTCTCATCGGCTACCTGACTCACCATAGTGTGAGCGGCGATACCCGCTTCTCGGGCGAGGGATTCATTCGCCCGGTTTACTTCTTCATTCTGATCACGCACATCGTGATGGCCGCAGTGGCTTTGCCATTGATTCTGAATACTCTATCTTTCGCTGCCCTGCGGCGGTGGTCTGCACATCGTCGCTTCGCCCGATGGACCTATCCCATCTGGATTTACGTCTCAGTAACCGGCGTGCTGGTGTGGCTGTTTTTGCGCGTGCTCTACCCGTCATTGTGAAGGAAGAGCTTATTGCTCTACCGCCGCCGACGGCACGCGATCATCGATTCGAAAGGCACGGATTTCCACACTCCCCGGCACCACCGGCGGAAGCAAAACAATCAGAGACCGCCGGTTTCCGATAAAACGTATCCGATTTTCGAGCACGATGCGCTCCTCTCCCCCATGAAGCACCGTCAGCGCAACCAACACATCCTGTGCGTTAAAGAAGGGACGCACATCGATCGCCTGAGAGAGACCGGATTCTAATTGAAGCATTTGATCGCCCACCCAACCTGTCAACTGCGCCCCCGTCAGGTTGAAAAAGGCGAGGTGATTCTCCGGCACCGCGCGGTGTCCATCATCCATCGCGAACAGATGAAACTCGGGTTCGCCGGGATGGGCAGCCAGAGGATTCGCGATAAGAAATATCAGCGTCTCACGGGCACGCGGCAACGCAACGGTGCCTAGGGGATGAAACTGTTTATGTCCCTTTTCGGTCCCTTCACCCGGACGCCAGAGGATGAGTTTTTCCGGTCCGGAGTAATGCAGCGCGGGACTGCGCCGTCCAGGAGCAAGCTGGAGCGTTTCCACCCGTTCCGGCGGACCGGGCTGACGCACCAAAATGTTTTCGTATTCTCCGGTGCCGTAGGGGTAAAAGCGCAAAACAGTGCGATGCACGGTCTCCTCGGCCCCCACACCTTGTCCATTGAGAGGAACCAGCAGCACCAGCAGCAGAAAAGCTGCGATGGTCAAAGGTCGCTGTTGATGTCGAGCCATCGGAATGCAACGATTTCAAAACGCCTGGGCCCTTGAGAGAGTGCCGCCGGAGACAATTTTGGATCCACAAATGTGATCGTTCGGCAGACCAGTGCTTCGAGTGCAGCCCGACCTTCTACGCTTGCAGTAACGGGATTAAGAACATCGCCATAGGTCCGAATTATAAAAGTATCCGAGCGCACGCTCGCACCCGGGGCCAACATGGCGACCAGATCGCTCTGGGAAACGAATCCATTCGCATGGCGCGGGTATCCACTGTTGAGCCCACTGGTCGCAATCGCATCTTCAAATAATCCCGAATCCAGAAACGCCGCCAGCGATGGAAACGGCCGGCCCCGGGCGCACAAATGGTTAACGATCGCCTCCGCCAAAGCACGAATGCGATCCGCTCCCACCAAGCGTACGCCTTGCCGAAAATAACGATCGCGTTGATCGAGATGCGGCGGTCCAGCCGTGGCAAGCAGGGCGTCGTTCGCCGGTTCACCGCCCTCCGCCGCGCCGAAGTTGTGGCGAAAGATGGTGCGCTCGATCGTCACCGAGCCGCTTCCACCATTCTCTCGGAATTGCCAGCCCCGACCGCCTTCGAATGCCTGAGACAACACGATCCTCCACGCTTCCACGCTGGTGGAGTTCCAGTTAAACGCTCCCTGCAGCCGGAAATGCTGAGCCGCATCTTTGCCCCGCAGTTCGGAGGCGGTCGGCAGCAGAGGTACATTGCCCGCGGAATCCTTCTCCAACGGAACGATCCGCAAACGCGGCTGACGCGATCTGGGCAGACTCTCATCAGAGCCGCCGAGGGGTACCGCCGAAAAAAAGTAGCGATCAAACGCAGTGTTCAGTTCGCCGCCCCAGCGACTCCCTGTTACGTGCGGCGGGCGATTCTTGAAAGGCAAATGCCGAAAGTCTGCCACACCAACAGGATCGCCCTGGGGAACATCATAAAGCCGGACATCCCCGTAGGAACCGCGGGTACTGTCACGGGCGAAATTGTCGTAAAGCCAATCGGTGCCGGGAAACACATCCGCAAGATTGGTCTCAGCCTCGACGGGATTCCTTCCCGCAACTCGAATGAACTCAGCATTTGGACGACTGTTTCCCCCAAGATCGATCCAGCTGCCGGCATAATCAATCACCGGCCTCCGCAGATCAACGCTGTCACGCCAAGCACCAAGATCGCCATCGTTCGTCCAATCCCGTCCAAATCCCAAGCCGAAATGAAAGGCGAAGGTGAACATATCATCCACTCGCACTTGGGTTGAGGGGATAATGTACGGTTTTACATCCGAATCCAGTGGTGGATAAAAGCGATAAAAGCTGCCGACATAAGGCACATTCTGAATTTCCCAAATTATCTCCCCCGTCGCATCACGCCCCCGATGCATTCCAAACCGCACGCCGTTGTTCCCCAGTGGTGGATCCATCCGTGCGATGATTTCATGAGCATTGTCCACCGCCAGCGCCGTTCCGGTATAGCGAACCAAACCTGTCGGCTGCACCACAGGATCGGGATCCTGCAGCCGATATGTTTCTCCGGCCCTCAGCACTGCCTCCCCGGAATAACTACCCCCCGGCACCTCATCAAACTCCATCCAGGAGGCGACTTCTCGCGTCGAACCACTTCCAGCCATGGCGTCGATCGGCACCACGCCGGTCGACTGGCCCGTGGTCACATTTTCGACTTCCAGCAGAGGCAGACCGCGCACGGCAACCGAGAGCGCACGGCGATCCGCAGCATCCGGATCACTGAGCAGGATCGGCCGGGTGTAAGGGTTAAAGAACTCACACTCGATGTTAAACCGGATCGCCGGCTCTCGACGTACCCGAAGATCAAATACAGTCAGCCGAACAATTGCCTCCGACAGAATCGGCGTAATTGAAACATACGGAGCGCCGTCAGGAAGTGCATCATAGTCGGCAGCAGCAATGGGATGAAGCGGAAGACGCCCTTCCGCATCCAAAGGCGGAAACTGCCTCCATACCCGCAAAGCGGACCCATCGGCAAACACATCGGCGAAGCGTTCATCGTCGATCCCGCCGATAGCATCATCCAGCGCCAAGCGAATCCCACCGCCCAAAACGGGATCGGTGTTGACCAGTAAGCCCGGGGCAAGCGCCGTGATATCGTGCCGATGCCTGCGCCAAGCCGTTTGCGCTTCCGCGGAAAGTACCGCAGGAATTTGAAAAGGACTAAGAACGCGCGCCAACGCTTCGCGGGTGCTGTCATCAACCTCAAAATCCGGCAGCAGCAAACTCAGATCATGAGCGGGATTTCCGCGTTGACGCAGTTGCTGAGCTTCCAGCCCTGAGGCGATTTCATCAACAACATCTACCGCGAGAATACTTGCTTTCACCCCTTCATCGCCCACCCAGTACGCATAGCGGCCGACAATTTTTTCCCTCCCTGTTGCGTCAGGGTTTCGCAGGCTTACCAGCGGAACCGCCACATAATCTTCCGGCCGCGTAACCGCGTGTTTCCAGACCAGCCAAATCGAATCGTTGCCAATCAGACGTTCGGTATCGTCCGGCGCAGCAAATTCTCCAGGCGCGGTATCACCGCTGATCAACCAACGCGTGGTGCCTTGGCTCGTTTGAGTGAAGTTCCAAACCCCTGTCCAATGAAATGTCCCCTGCCCGCTGTCTTCCGTCAGTCTTGCCGTTGCCGTAATCCGCTGATCCGGCCCGGCGGCCTCATGAAGTTCCGCCAGTGCCAGATCCAGCGCCAACAGCGCATTTTGCCGGGCAATAGTACTTTTCAGCCGAGCAGCTGCCAACTGCGCATGGATTTGGGCAAACGTCGCCAGCCCCAGCACGAGCATAACGAAAAACGCCATTAAGACCAGAGCCGCAATCAGAGCAAAGCCCTTTCCGGATCGTATAGGCGGAACCACGACAGACACGCGACAGACAGAGCGCACGATCCGGTTTTATGGGTCACCCGCTCGCATTGGCAACCTTTGAAAGAATCAAGCGAACATCTGGGAGCCCCTTAGACCCAACTTCGGCAACGAAATCGATCTGCCAGATCCAACTAAGGATTCACGACTTCCGCGTTTTCATTGCCCTTGGGACTCTCACTCAAATCCGGTCCTACCCTAAAGGAAATAGCCGCATCCTCACGGAATCGCGCCGCGAAGGATCTGAGGTCCTCCCGGGTTAACGCATCAAGGCGGGCATCGTAATCCTCCCAATCATTGAGCGGCCGGCCATAATGCACATTGAGGCTCGCATGGGTCGCGCGCGAAGCCGGGGCGTGAAGAGACATCCGCATTCTGGCTTTGAGCCGAGCTCGCGCCCGATCCATCTCCGCTTGGGTTGGGCCCTCTTCACGCAAACGCACTGCCTCAGCTCGCAGGACGGAAAGGACTTCATCTGCCGCATCAGGCCGCGTACCCGCGTAAAATGTAAACTGCCCACAGTCCATGCCTACCGTTCGCTGAGTCGCGACAAAATAGGCCAATCCGCGATCCTCACGAACCTGCTTGAACAGCTCACTCGACATATCGCTGCAAATGGCATCGAGCAATTGCCCCCGGAGATCTTCAGCTGAAGCCACCCCCACATCTGGATAAGCAAGAAACACAACAGTCTGCTCCCGCTTCATCGTCTCGCAAAAATCACCCGCTTTCGGACCGGCAAAAGGAACGTTTGGAACGTGAAACGCCCAGTCCGGGAGATCGAGGAGGAATGCTTCAAATGCCGCAAGATCTCTTGCCGGATCGATATCCCCCACAATCGTCAAAACCAGGTTCGAGGCCAACATCAGGTGGTGGTAGAGGTTCCGCACATCCTCAAGCGTGATTGCCTCGATTGTTTCCAAATCACCCCCCGGTTCGACCGCCATCGGATGTTGTCCGAAAAAACGACGGCGCATAGCGCGACGGCCATGATCCACAATGTCGTCCTGCGATTCCCGCAGGTCCGCCATCAATGCCTCCCGCTCACGCACAAAGGACGCCTCGTCCCAACGTGGACTGAGAATGGCATCTTCGAGCAAGGTGCGAGCCAACGGAAGATCCTCGGAAAGCACCTCCAATGACAGCCCAAAGGTGTTGTTTCCAGCATAGTCGCGGAATGACCCTCCGACCGATTCCACCGCCTCGGCCACTTCATCCGCCGTCTGCCAGCGCGAGTCGCGCGTCAGCAATGTGGCGAGAAGCGACGTTACACCCCGTTTGGCAGGCGGTTCATACAAAGCGCCTCCCAATCCCGAAAGCCGTATGTGCACCTTGGGTAGTCGGGGGTCACGTTGCCAGATCAGCCGCGCCCCGTTTTCGAGCGTTTTCATCTCAAACGCATCTGGAATTTGCAGCGAGGGATTCGCAGCAGAAGGAGCCGGTTCCGCATCAAAGGAATTTACGGAGACACAGGAAAGCCGATCGGGATTGAGGTAACGTACGATTAGACGCGAAAGGCTGTCTGCAGTCACCGTTGCGAGCGCGCGAAAATAAACTTCCGTAAACCCCAAGTCTCCCACCACCACTTCCGCCGCGCCTAACCGCGATGCTTGCCCGCTCATGGTCTTGCGCACATTCACCTCGTCGACCAGCGCCAGACGACGCGCCTTCGCAACTTGAGCCTCGTCGAAACCACGGGTTGCGAGCCCTCCTATCAGTGCTTGGATCGCTACCTCCACAATCTCCCGCTGGCCGGGTTCACAAGCATAGGAAATCCAGAAGAGTCCAACCTCCCCAGGATTCCAGCACGTGGCAGAGATGTGATGAACCAGTCGACGTTCCTCCCGCAGCTCCCGCCACAAAAGGGAACTTTGTCCACGGCCCAAAATGGTTGCCAGCAGATCGAGCCCCGGAGCGTCCGGATGTGCCAGATGTGGGATTCGGAACGCCATTACTCCCCGACAGATCTGCACGTCTTTGCGCAATCGCTCCGACCTGCCCGCTAGCTGTGGTGGTTCACTTGGAATCCATACCGGCTCAATCGCCCGTGCCGAAACTGGATCAAACGTCTCTTTGAGATGCGTGCGCAGCTCAGTGTCATTGATTGCACCCACCACGACCAAAACCATATTTCCCGGCGTGTAGCGGCTCCGATAATAGGTGCGCAAATCCTCCGGCGTCAGTTGGTTAAACAGGGCTTCATGCCCGATCACCGGGAACCGATAAGGATGAACCTTGAACGCGGATCGAAAACCCGCACGGGAAAGCTGACGATCTGGATCATCGCGACCCATGGCAATTTCGCGAAGGATTACCTCACGTTCGAGAAGGATCTCTTCCTCGTCGAGCCGCGCCTGGAAAGCCATGTCCGCCAGCACATCCAGCGCAAAGCCCGCGTGCTCGGCCGGAAGATCCAAGTAGTAAACGGTGCGATCATAAGTCGTGTAGGCATTGATGTCTCCGCCGTGCTCCTGAACCTCGCGGGCGATCACTCCATCACCGCGTCGGGTAGTCCCCTTGAAAAGCAGGTGTTCCAAGTAATGAGACAACCCCGCACCCAGGTGTTTGCCTTCATGGATACTGCCAGTTCTGACCCATAGCTGAGCCGACACCAGCTCCGCCGAGCGGTCTTCCAGATGAAGAACGGTCAACCCGTTGTCCAAAGTGAATCGGTTCACCGAGTCCAACTGCAAAAAGCGGCTGATACTTCCCGATTCCGATCGAAAGGTCTCCTCCATCAACCGGCGTTGTTCGGAGTCGTTACCTCCGTGCGTTGTTGAGCCATCCGGCGAGCCGGGAGAAAGGGTTTTTGAAACGCCTCAAAAAAGTCGAAGACGCCATCAAAATCTTGCCGGCGATCGCCGGGTTGCGTTCCGAAGACGTTGTAATCAACAAGGTTGTAAACGATTTCGCCGAAGTCCGACGTGACGCGAATCCCCCACTGAGCAAAGAGAGTAGCCGCCATCGGACCATATTGTTCCAGTGCAAAATCGCGAATCCCCAAACTGAGCACACGCCCATTGACATGTCGGTTAACCGCACCTCCCCGCGGCTTACGCTCACGCTTCACCGTATAATCCAGAGCCTCCCGGATGAAAAAGTAAGCGTTTCGGTCATAACGCCGATCCTCCCGCAGGATCAAGCTGACCACTTCATTAAAATCCTTCCCGTTCATGAATCTTACTCCCCAGCAAAGACCACTCACGCTCCCATGGCGAGCGACTTTTCAGCAACCTACGCCCCTCATTTATTTATGCGACAAATTAAGCTTGCACCGTGGGTTGGGGCGGCGATGGTGGAGGCATGCGAATCAAGCGGAGGGAAACAGCGGTGTATCATTGTATCTCCCGGCTGGTGGGCGGGGAACGGTTGCTTGACGAGCAGGGGCGGGAGGTGATGCGCAGGATGCTCTGGAAGGTGGCGGCGTTTTCCGGCGTCCAGATCCTCGCTTATTGCATCATGAGCAATCACGTGCACA
>Ga0209024_1000216_pt1 | contig 118842 bp, 109 predicted proteins | sample AutmiccommunBRH5_FD_187380 | JGI IMG/M metagenome (GOLD analysis project Ga0209024, IMG submission 187380) | Deep subsurface microbial communities from Mt. Terri, Switzerland - Autotrophic microbial communities BRH/5 (SPAdes) (version 2) | ecosystem: Environmental > Aquatic > Deep subsurface >...
ACCCTCGCCAAGTATCTCGGCGATGCGCAGGCGGTCACGTCCAGGCGCAAGGGCGCGGTCTCCCGTCGCGTAGGTCGCAGGATAGCAGGGCGCATCACCGGCAAGGGCTTGGGCAAGCTGTTCAAGTAACCTACGCGGCCCGGTGCCGATTTCGGGTTGTGAAAGGGCGGTGGTGACAGAACGCGATGCGCTGGCGAAACACAATGAACGGATGACGGCGCTTGCCGGTTTCGTGAATGCGCTTGGCTTAAGGCTTATCGGGTTTGCCGTCCTGCGGCCCTTGACTGACAACCTGACCGATACTGACAGTCTGACCAATGCGGCTTGGACAACGCTTGGCTGGGGAATCGCCGGACTCGCAATGCACGGGCTTTCGCACTATATTCTAAAGCGTCCCGCCGTTAGCCTGCGACATACCCGGCAGCCTTGAAGTAATTCCAGCACTCGTCGGGTGAGCAGAGGTCGCAGATCTTGGCGATTGCGTTGAACATGTCGGTGAAGGTGCGCGCTCCGATCCGGCGCAGGTGTGCTTTGAGTTTGGAGAATGCCATTTCGATCGGGGTGAAGGGCGTCTTGGAATTGATCCTGAGGATCAATTCAGCCCTGAACGGGCGGAGCCCCGGTTGAGATCGGGACTGTAGGGGTTGGAGGGATCGGGAAAGGCCCCAGTGGGGCGGTTTCCCCGAACAACGGAACAAGAACCGGCACCCTGCCGCGCGTATTGCTTTCTCCGCGTCGCCGGTTCTGTGCGTGGCGAGATTGTCCGGAATGACCACGGTTCCGGGTGAGAGTTCCGGCACCAGAACCTTTTCAACATAAGCGGCGAAGGCCGCGCCATCCATGGCCCCTTTGATCACCCAGGGGGCGATCATCGGCTCGGCGGTGCGGCCGGCCCAGGCGATGGCGAGGCCGTGAGCGACATGAGCAGGCCGAGCTTACGCGGGTCGGTGAGGCGCGTGTCCTCCATATTGAGGCCGCGGGTCCTGGCATCGCCGAAGAGGCTCTTGATCGCCCAGCGTTTGCGGCAGGTGCGAAGGGCGATTTGCGCCTCGACGTTGGTGACCACGATCAACCAGTCATCCCTGAGCGGCCTGGCGGCGATGGTCAGAAGCGGCGCGTGGCCCGGGGCGGTGTCCTCCCGGCTGCCGGGACGGGCGCGAAAGACCCGGCTTCGCCGAGCCGGGCGCAATCGGACCCGCAGGGTCAGCTCATGCCCCTCCCCGGTGGTGATGCGGAGGTTGTCTCTGATACGGATGGCAAAGGGGATATTGTTTTTACGCAAGAATTCCATCCAGTCTGCGCCTGCGAATTCACGGTCGGCCAGAAGAAGGCGGATCGTCGTAGCGGGGAAATATGCAAGATAGCGCTTGATCAGGGTCATGCGCATGGCGGTGTCGGAGCAACCGCGGCTCTCGATCACCGTCCAGAGCAGAGGCACCCGGAACCGGCGGGAGACGAGGGCCAGCACGAGGAAATTCACCTCGCTCTTGCCGATCTGCCAGTTCGTGCGGTCGCGTGCGAACAGCCGCGACCCATGCTGCCCCAAGAGGCCGATCAGCAGCGGCAGCGCCCAATCCTCACCCAAGCGGACATGCTGAAAGAACCGCTGCAGCCACCGACAGGTCGATGCCGTCTGCACCGTTCCGGGGCGCTCACACGCGATATGACTGAGGTTCACACTTCGCGCGCTCACCATGCCGAGCATCATCAGGCACAGCGTCTCCAGACGGCTCTTGCTCAGGTCAATCCCGGGGCGCAGTATTTCCGCGAGGGCGGCAATGGCTCGGTTCGGCATCGGACGTTTCCTTGGTCGGAGTCGTCCAGTTGACTCCATCCAGCCGCCCTCAGCCAGCCCTGTGTCGTGTAGTGTGATCCTGCGCGCTTGAGTTTCATGGTGAGCGATCCCCTTGGACGGGTCTTGCCGGACAGGAAAATCCGCATCGGGGGACAAGGCTCCAGGACATGCCCCCCATCCGGAATCGATCCAGGCTTCATGCGCAAGCCCCGATGCTCGAAGCCTCAGCTCCAAACGAGATTCCCCTGGCCTTGGCCGAGGGCCTGATATCTGCTATGATCCTCGCCATGAAAGCGATCCTGCCCCTTTCCCTGATCGCGGCCACGCCGGCCCTGTCTGATGCCACCATCGGCGGCCGAACGGTGGAATGCTACTGCACCGACAGTCAGGGCGCGCGCGTCGAGATGGGCGAGACGATCTGCCTGCGCGTGGATGGCAAGATGTTCATGGCCAGATGCGCCATGTCGCTCAACGTGCCGATCTGGCGCAGGATCGCCGACGGCTGCCTGTCTTCGAGCCTCGGCCAGCCGTCTCAGCCAGTCATCGACGCGGGCGGCGTTGACGCCCAGATCTGAGCGGCCAAAGCGCAGCCGCGCGAAAATCTCCAGCATGTCGCCCGCCTGCCGCACGGTGGTGTAGTCGGGAAAGCCCATCACCCGCGATCGCGTCACATAGGTAATCATCCCCTCCTCGACCGACCCCGCCAAAACCCGTGTGCGCGGCGTCGCGCGGGCAATGGTGTCGAGCGCGGCCAGATCGCCGGCCACCCGGCGCATCGCCCCGCCCTCGAGGTTGCGGTCGGTGATCGTCTCGGGCATCTGGTGCCAGCGCGCCGGGTCCGAGGGCGCAAGCCGGATGAAGGCGCCAAGCGCCAGGGCCAGCGCCAGAACGACAAGTGCGATGCGGCGCAGCATCGCGCTAGGACGCCTGTGCCGGGTCGAGCGTGTCGGCCAGCGCCTCGGCGCGGGCGGCGATCTCGGCCAGCGTGTCGATCACCGCATCGGGCACCACCGGCACCTCTATCCGCTCGGCATCGGGCCGGGGGGCACCGCGAAGCTCGGCCAGCTCTGCCTCGGCCTTCGCAAGCCGGCCCTGAAGACTGGCGGTCTTGTCCGCCAGCATCAGCCCGGCCATCAGCAGCATCCGCGCCTCGGGGATCCGCCCGACCTGCGCCGCCAGAACGGCCGCTTCCTCGTCGAGCATCTTCGCCGCGCTCAGAAGATACGGCTCCTCGCCCGGCTGACAGGCCACCTGGAAGCTACGCCCGCCAATCTCTATCGTCACCTCGGGCATCATGCGTCCTCCCTGTGATCTGTGCCCTCAGCCAGGGCGCGCTCGATTTCGGCGATCACAAGCGCCGCCTCGTCACGATCCGCCGCCTGCGCCGCGCGCAGCGCCTCAAGCTCGGCGATCATCGCCTTGTTGACGAGATCCGGCTCGGCCAGGCCCGCCTCGAGGGCTGCGCGCAGCGCCGCGTTGCTCTCGCGCAACTGATCGTTGGCCTTGCGCAGCGATTGCAGGTCGGCGTCGAGCCTGCGCAGCGCCTCGGCCTGCGCCTCACCCACCGCGACGGGCGCCGCCGCCTGTTCCGCAAGCCGCGCACGAAGCACCTTGACCCGCTCCTCAAGCTGCGCATTGGCAAGCCTTTCCTCGTCGAGCGCCTCTTGCAGCGCCGCGACATCAACGCCGTCACCGTCACCGGCATGTGCCGCTTGCGCGGCCATGGCGCGGGCCTCGGCTTCGGCAAGCGCGGTCTCGGCGGCCTCGGCGCGAGCCTCCGCCGCTGCCTGCGCCTCTTGCGCCGCCGTCAGGCGCGCCTCCGCCTCGGCCCGTGCTTCGTTTGCGGCCGTCGCGTGCGCCTCTGCCTCGGCGATGGCCTTCTGCGCCGCCGCTGCGCGCGCCTCGACCCCGCGCCCGACCCGCTCCAGCGCCTCCATGATCCGCGCCTGCAACTCGTCGATCTGGCTCATCTTCCCGATCCCTCGCTTTCCTGCCTTGCTTTTCTGATGCCAAACCCGCGACGAATCAACAGGCAGCCCGGTTTTGCGCCCAGTCTAGCCCGTTCATCGGCCAAATGCGCCCCCCCCAGGGCGGATAGGGGGCGGCGCGCTTGAACTTCCGCGCCGGACTGGTATTGAACGGGGCAACCAGAGCCACACTCAAAGGACCGCCCCCTTGGACATTGCCGCCCTGCGCCAAGCGCACCCCGATCACTGGATGAAGGCCGCCGCCATCCGCGCGCTCACCCTCGACGCGGTCGCTGCCGCCAATTCCGGCCATTCCGGTATGCCCATGGGCATGGCCGACGTGGCGACCGTGCTGTTCGGCAAGCACCTGAAATTCTACGCCGCCAACCCCGACTGGCTCGATCGTGACCGATTCATCCTGTCGGCGGGGCACGGCTCGATGCTGCTCTATTCACTGCTGCACCTGACCGGCCATGACGACATGACCATCGAGGAGATCCGCAATTTTCGCCAATGGGGCGCGCGCACGGCGGGCCACCCCGAATACGGCCATGCCAAGGGCATCGAGACCACCACCGGCCCGCTTGGCCAGGGCATCGCCAACGCCGTCGGTTTCGCCATGGCCGAGGAGAGCTTGCGCGCGCGGTTCGGCGCGAAACTGATGGATCACGACACCTATGTCATCGTCGGCGACGGCTGTCTCATGGAGGGCGTGAGCCAGGAGGCGATCAGCCTTGCCGGGCGGCACCGCCTCTCGCGGCTCATCGTGCTGTGGGACAACAACAACATCACCATCGACGGCCCGGTTGACCTGGCGGACCGCACCGATCAGGCGGCGCGCTTCCGGGCCTCGGGCTGGGAGGTGATCGAGATCGACGGCCATGACCCCGTGGCCATCGACGCGGCCCTGACGGCGGCGAAGCATGGCGATACGCCCACGATGATCGCCTGCAAGACCCATATCGCGCTTGGCCATGCGGCGCAGGACAGCGCCAAGGGTCACGGCGCGCTGACCGATGCGGCGCAGATCAGGGCGGCCAAGGACGCCTATGGCTGGCCCTATGGCCCCTTCGAGATCCCCGCAGAGGTGAAATCCGCCTGGGAGGCCATCGGCAAACGCGGAGCCACGGCCCATGCAGAGTGGCAGGCGCGCCTTGCCGGATCAAGCAAACGGGCCGAGATCGCCCGCATCTTTGCGCGCGAGGTGCCTGCCAAGCTCTCGGCCCGGATCAAGGCGCTCAAGAAGCAGGTGAGCGAGGAAGCCCCCGAGGTGGCCACCCGCAAATCGAGCGAAATGGTGCTGGAGATCGTCAACCCGATCCTGCCCGAGACCATCGGCGGCTCGGCGGACCTGTCGGGGTCGAACAACACCCGCTCGGGCGACATGACCGTGTTCGATGTGGACAACCGCAAGGGCCGCTATGTCCACTGGGGCATCCGCGAGCACGGCATGGCCGCGGCGATGAACGGCATGGCGCTGCATGGCGGCATCCGCCCCTATGGCGGCACCTTCATGTGTTTCACCGATTACGCCCGCCCCGCCATGCGCCTCGCCGCGCTGATGAAGATCCCCACCGTTTTCGTCATGACCCATGACAGCATCGGACTGGGCGAGGACGGCCCGACCCATCAGCCGGTCGAGCATCTGGCGATTTCGCGCGCCACGCCCAACACCTGGGTCTTCCGCCCCTGCGACACGGTCGAGACCGCCGAAGCCTGGGAACTGGCGCTGCAATCGAAAACGACCCCCTCGGTGCTGTCGCTCACCCGCCAGAATGTGCCGACGCTGCGCCGCGCGCACAAGACCAGGAACCTGACCGCCCAGGGCGCCTATGTGCTGGCCGACGCCGAGGGGAAACGTCGGGCGATCCTTCTGGCCACCGGCTCGGAAGTGGCCATCGCCATGGAGGCGCGCGATCTGCTTCAGGCCGAGGGCATCGGCACGCGCGTCGTCTCGATGCCCTGCTGGGAACTGTTCGAGGAGCAGGACGAGAGCTATCGCAAGCGCGTCCTGCCCGCAGGCCCCGTGCGCGTGGCCGTCGAGGCGGGCATCCGCCTTGGCTGGGATCGCTGGCTCTTCGACGAGCGCGGTCGCAGCGGCAAGGGCGATTTCGTCGGAATGCACGATTTCGGCGCCTCCGCCCCCGCCGAAGTGCTCTACGAGAAATTCGGCATCACCGCCAGGGCGGTGGCCTCCAGGGTCAAGGCGTTGCTCTGAACCACCCCGCCGAGGGGGCGCGAGCAGCCCCCTCGGCCACCCCGGATCGTCAAACCCGGCAAAACTGCCTTCGAGACGAAAAAAAAGCCCGCAAGGGGCTGTTTTCGGTGACCTTGTCGCATTGGCCGCATTGGTCGGAGTGAGAGGATTCGAACCTCCGGCCCCTGCCTCCCGAAGACAGTGCTCTACCAGGCTGAGCTACACTCCGACCGTGAGACCGGCGAATATACCTGACTTGCCTGCTTGGCAAGGGGGGACAAGGGTAGTTTTATCTGCCCAAAAGCTTGTCAATCGCTGCGCGCCCGACCACAACAGGGACATGGGCAGGCTGCTTCTCTCCCTGGGTCACGGCTATTCGGCGCAGGCGCTGGCGCGGCGCCTGCTGCCGCAGGGCTGGCGCATCATCGGCACCACGCGCGACGCGGGCAAGGCCGCGCGCCTCGCCGCCGGGGGAATCGAGCCGCTTTTGTGGGGCGATGACCTCGCCCCTGCCCTCGCCCGCGCCACGCATATCCTCGCCTCCGCAGGCCCCACCGAGGCGGGCGACCCCGTGCTTGCCCGTTACCGGGCCGAAATAGCCAGCGTCGCCCCGCGCCTCGACTGGGCGGGCTATCTCTCGACCACCGGCGTCTATGGCGATCATCGGGGCGGCTGGGTGGATGAGCAAACCCCCCTCACCCCCGCGACGAAACGCGGCCGGCTGCGCGTCGCCGCCGAGGCCGAGTGGCAATCCATCCCCGGCCTGGCCCTCCATATCTTCCGGCTGGCGGGCATCTACGGCCCCGGTCGCGGCCCGTTCGAGAAGGTCCGGCAAGGCACGGCGCGCCGCATCATCAAGCCGGGTCAGGTGTTCAGCCGCATCCATGTGGACGACATCGCGCAGGTGCTCGCGGCCTCGATCGCCCGGCCCCGGCCCGGCGCGATCTATAACGTCTGTGATGACGATCCGGCCCCGCCCGAGGACGTGATCGCCCATGCCGCGCACCTCCTGGGCCTGCCCGTTCCCGAGGCCGTGCCCCATGACAAGGCCGACCTCACCCCCATGGCCCGCAGCTTCTATGCGGAATCAAAGCGCGTCTCGAACCGCCTCATCAAGGAGGAGCTTGGCGTCATCCTGCGCCACCCCGATTACCGCAGCGGGCTTGCCGCACTTCTGGCCGAAGAGAGCTGAGCGCGCTCCTTCATCTTGCCGGAAATATCCGGATACCAACGCCGAGCACACCACGGCGAACACACAATAAAAAAGGGCCGCGACGCGCGCGGCCCTTTCCCGTTTACCTGCAAGGGCCGGCTTACATCATGCCGCCCATGCCGCCCATGTCGGGCATCCCGCCGCCGCCACCGGCGTTTTCTTTCTGCGGCTTTTCGGCAATCATCGCCTCGGTGGTGATCAGCAGACCGGCGATCGAGGATGCATCCTCGAGCGCGGTGCGCACGACCTTTGCCGGGTCGATCACGCCGAACTTGAACATGTCGCCATATTCCTCGGTCTGGGCGTTGTAGCCGAACTTGAGGTCGTCGCTTTCGCGGATCTTGCCCGCGACAACCGACCCGTCGACACCGGCATTCTCGGCGATCTGGCGCAGTGGCGCTTCGAGCGCGAGGCGCACGATGTCGATGCCGCGGTTCTGGTCCGAGTTGGCCCCGGTCAGACCGGCAAGCGCCTTGGCCCCCTGCATCAGCGACACGCCGCCGCCGACAACGATGCCTTCCTGCACTGCGGCGCGGGTCGCGTTGAGCGCGTCATCGACGCGGTCCTTGCGCTCCTTCACCTCGGTTTCGGTCATGCCGCCCACGCGGATCACCGCCACACCACCGGCCAGCTTGGCCACGCGCTCCTGGAGCTTCTCGCGGTCATAGTCCGAGGTGGTATCCTCGATCTGCTGACGGATCTGCGCCACGCGGGCCTCGATCTCGGCCTTGTCGCCCAAGCCATCCACGATGGTGGTCTCGTCCTTGGTGATCGAAACCTTCCGGGCGCGACCGAGCATGTCGATGGTGACATTCTCGAGCTTCATGCCAAGATCTTCCGAGATCACCTGACCGCCGGTCAGGATGGCGAGATCCTGAAGCATGGCCTTGCGCCGATCGCCAAAGCCCGGCGCCTTGACGGCCGCGATCTTGAGACCGCCGCGCAGCTTGTTGACGACGAGCGTGGCAAGCGCCTCGCCTTCCACGTCCTCGGCAATGATCAGCAGCGGCTTTTGCGACTGGATCACGCTCTCGAGCAGCGGCACCATCGGCTGAAGCGACGAGAGCTTCTTCTCATGCAGCAGGATCAGCACGTCTTCGAGCTCTGCGACCATCTTGTCGGCATTGGTGACGAAATAGGGGCTGAGGTAACCGCGGTCGAACTGCATCCCCTCGACAACCTCAACCTCGGTCGCAAGGCCCTTGTTCTCCTCGACGGTGATCACACCCTCGTTGCCGACCTTCTGCATCGCATCGGCGATGAAACGGCCGATTTCGGCCTCGCCATTGGCAGAGATGGTGCCAACCTGCGCCACTTCATCGGAATTCTCGACGGTGCGGGCGGCGGACTTGATGTGCTCGACGACCCTAGCGGTGGCCAGGTCGATGCCCCGCTTGAGATCCATCGGGTTCATCCCGGCGGTGACGGCCTTGAGGCCCTCTTTCACGATCGCCTGCGCCAGAACGGTCGCGGTGGTGGTGCCGTCGCCAGCCTCGTCATTGGTGCGCGAGGCGACTTCTTTCACCATCTGCGCGCCCATGTTCTCGAACTTGTCTTCCAGTTCGATTTCCTTGGCGACAGTCACACCGTCCTTGGTGATGCGCGGCGAGCCAAAGCTCCTGTCGAGCACCACGTTGCGGCCCTTGGGGCCGAGCGTCACCTTGACGGCATCGGCCAGCACGTTTACGCCGCGCAGCATACGCGAGCGGGCATCGTTGTCGAAACGGACGTCTTTAGCAGCCATGTTCGGACTCTCCTGATATCTTGTCTAGTCTTGCGAATGGGGAAACGACCGGACGGCTCAGGCCGCCTTGGCCGCCGCCTTGTCCTCGATGATCCCGAGGATGTCGCTTTCCTTCATGATCAGCAGCTCTTCGCCATCGACCGTGACCTCGGTGCCCGACCATTTGCCGAACAGGATCGTGTCACCGGCCGCGACGGCCATGGGAATGAGCTCGCCATTGTCCTTGCGCGCGCCTTCGCCCACGGCAACCACCAGGCCCTGGCTGGGCTTTTCCTTGGCGGTATCGGGGATGATCAGGCCACCCTTGGTTTTTTCTTCGCTCTCAACGCGACGGACGAGCACGCGGTCATGCAGCGGTTTGAATGCCATCTTCGAGGCTCCTTGGCTCAAAGTTTCTGTTTTCATGGTCCCTTGGGGACCATTAGCACTCCCCATAGTCGAGTGCTAATGATGGGCAGATAAGGAGAACCAGGACCTCTGTCAACACCCCATTTCCGTAAAAATCGGACCACCTCTCCCGCGCCCCGTCATCCTCTGGCCCGATCAGCGGATCTTGCGAAACCGGGAACCCTCGGATCACGTCCAAGGGTGACGCGCGCGCCCAGATTGCCGCAGCGCAGCATTGGTGGGTGACAATGCCCCGCGCGCATCCTATAAGGCGCCAAAATCGCATCCATCACACAGGACAGACCCATGAGTACACTCGTTTTCGGCCACAAATCCCCCGACACCGATTCCACCGGATCGCCAATCCTCTGGGCCTGGTATCTCAACGAGGTCAAGGGCCAGAGCGCCGAGGCGGTGCTTCTGGGCGAGCCCAACACAGAGGCCGCATTTCTGCTGCGCAAATGGAACCTGCCCAAGCCGCGCATCATTTCGGATGTCGGGGACGGCCAGGCTTGCATCGTGGTCGATACCAACAACCCCGCCGAGTTGCCCGCCAATATCAACGGCGCGGACGTGCAGGCAATCATCGACCATCACAAGCTGGTCGGCGGGCTGGAAACCAAAGGCCCCATCGACATCACCATTCGCCCGCTGGCCTGCACCGCCACCCTCATGCTCGACCTGATGGGCGCGGATGCCGCGAAGATGCCCGACTGGGCCAAGGCCACGGCGCTGACCTGCATCCTCTCGGACACGCTCGAATTCCGCTCGCCCACCACCACCGCGCATGACCGCGCCGTGGCCGAGCGTCTGGCCGCCGATCTGGGCATTTCCATCCCCGATTACGCCGCCGAGATGTTCGCCGCCAAGTCCGACGTCTCGGCCTTTTCCGATGCCGAGTTGCTGCGCATGGATTCCAAGGAATACGAGGTCGGCGGCAAGAAGTTCCGGGTGAGCGTTCTGGAAACCACCGCCCCCGCCACCATTCTCGACCGCAAGGCCAGCCTGATGGAAAGCATGACGAAGGTCGCCGCTGCAGACGGGGTCGATCAGGTGCTGTTGTTCGTCATCGACATCCTCAACGAGGAGGCGACGCTTCTGGTTCCGAACGATCTGGTCGGGACCATCGCCGAAAAGAGCTTTGGCGCGACCGTCACGGGCGATACCGTGGTGCTGCCCGGCATCATGAGCCGCAAGAAACAGATCATACCCGCGCTCGCCCTCTGAGCCGGGCAGAGCGGGCGCACATGACAAGGCCCGCGGGGGGAGATACCTTCCGCGGGCCTTTGGGAATTCCGGCGGAGATTATCAGCGCCGCCCGGCTTCGACGACATCCTCGACCGTGCGCAGCCCCGTGCGCGGGGCCTGCACCAGCACGGCCATGTTGCCCGGCTTGTGCTCGTTGCGCAGCATCTTGGTATGCGCCTTGGGGATATCCGCCCAGGCAAAGACCTCGGACATGCAGGGATCGAGGCGGCGCTCCACCATCAGCTTGTTGGCGGCCGATGCCTGTTTGAGATGGGCGAAATGGCTGCCCTGAAGGCGCTTCTGGTGCATCCACATGTAGCGCACATCGAAGGTGCAGTTGAACCCGGAGGTGCCCGCGCAGATCACCACCATGCCGCCCTTCTTGCAGACCAGCGCCGAGACGGGGAATGTCGCCTCGCCGGGATGCTCGAACACCATGTCCACGCTCACGCCCTTGCCGGTGATGTCCCAGATCGCCTTGCCGAATTTACGCGCCTCTTTCAGCCAATCGTTATATTCCGGCGTGTTCACCTTCGGCAACTGCCCCCAGCAGTTGAAATCCTTGCGGTTGATGACGCCCTTGGCGCCCTGATCGAGCACGAATTGCCGCTTGCTCTCGTCCGAGATCACGCCGACCGCATTGGCGCCGGCGGCATTGACAAGCTGAACCGCAAACGAGCCGAGCCCCCCCGACGCCCCCCAGACCAGCACGTTCTGCCCCGGCTTGAGATCATGCGGCGCGTGGCCGAACAGCATCCGGTAGGCGGTCGCCAGCGTCAGCGTGTAGCAGGCGCTCTCCTCCCAGGTCAGATGTTTGGGGCGCGGCATGAGCTGCTGTGCCTGCACACGGGTGAACTGCGCAAAAGAGCCGTCTGGCGTCTCGTAGCCCCAGATGCGCTGCGAGGGCGAGAACATCGGATCGCCGCCGTTGCACTCCTCGTCGTCGCCGTCATCCTGGTTGCAGTGGATCACCACCTCGTCGCCGACCTTCCAGCGCCGGACCTTCTCGCCGACCTTCCAGACGATCCCCGAGGCATCGGAACCCGCGATGTGATAGGGTGCCCCGTGGCCGTCAAACGGGCTGACCGGCTCTCCCAGACCGGCCCAGACGCCGTTGTAGTTGACGCCCGCCGCCATCACCAGCACCAGCACCTCGTGGCTGTCGATCTCCCAGGTATCGACCACTTCCTGCTGGAAGGAGGTCTCCGGCTCGCCATGGCGTTCCCGCCGGATCGCCCAAGCATACATCCGTTTCGGCACATGGCCGAGGGGCGGCATTTCGCCGATTTCATAGAGATCCTTTTCAGGCGCGTCGTAGGGCGCGATGCCGGTATTTGTGTCCAAGGCCATGCTCCATCTCCTGTTCGCAATGCCGCGATGCAGAATCGCGGCAGTCTGGCCCCGGGGATACCGGCACTTCGGTAATATTGCAATATGTTTGATGCCTTGTTTTGTAATTTTATGACCCCGCAGTTGCAGAAAAATCAGCCGTTCCCCGCCGCATCCGCAAAAAGATGGGCGATGGACCTTGCGTAATAGGTCACCATGGCCTCTCGCCCCGCGACAATGCGAATCTGCCCCCCGCGCTCCTCCACCAGGCCGCGCCCGCACATGAGCTGCAGCCCGCGCCGCGCCGCATTGCCCGGATCGTCGCGCGGCAGGTGGATATGCGCCTCGGGCAGCGCCGCGATCGTTGCCGCGACGCGCGCCTCCAGCGCCGCACGGTCGAGCGCGCCGCCGGCCTCGGTGAGCGCCCGCGCCACCAGCGGCACCGGCAGCACCGGCACCACCTCGCCGATCCGCGCCATGAGCACACGCGCCAGACCGCGCACCTCGCTCACGGGTTCGCGGCGCCGAAACTCCCGCAGCGAGAGCGGCGCGCCGAAACTCACCGCCGCATAGCCGTGGCGGTGATAGCGCCCCCGCAGCCACAGCCAGGCCTGCCCCAGAACAAAGCCCGCGATCACCGAGATGCGCGCCGGAAAGCGCCGTCCGCCCGATTGCCCCGCCGCCACCAGAAGCCGGTCCTCGAACACCCGGTCATAATTCAGCGCGACCGGCACAAAGACCACATCGCGCCCGTCGGGGCTGCGCTCCTCGACGATATACTTGATCAGCCCCAGTTTGAGCGGCTGCAAGCCCCCGTCAAGGCTGAGGCCCCCCTCGGGAAATATCGCCTGCGTGACGCCGGCATCGGTGGCCATGCCGACATACCGCGCCAGCACCCGGCTATAGAGCGCCCCGTCCGCGCGGCGGCGGATGAAATAGGCCCCCATCGCCCGGATCATCCGCGATAGCGGCCAGATCTGCGCCCATTCCCCCACGGCGTAAGACAAAGCCGAACGCTCGGCGGCCAGCCAGGTTACCAGCACATAATCCATGTTCGAGCGGTGGTTCATCACGAACACCACCGTCGCTTCGGGGTCGATCCCGCGAAACGCCGCCTCGTCGAAATGCCCCAGCCGGACATGATAGAGCGACCGGCTCAACGCCTTCGCCAGACGAATGGCGAAACCGAAATAGAGGCTCGCGCTGAAGCTGGGGACAATCTCTCGCGCGTGGCGGCGGGCGCGCTCGAAGGCGACGCTTTCGGGGATGCCCTCGGCGCGGGCGTGTTCGGTCACCGCGCGCAACACCTCCGGGTCGTAGATCAGCCGCTGGATCATGTCATGGCGCCGCGCCAGCTTGAACGGCTGGATCGGGCGCTCGAGCCGCTCGTTGATCCGCGCCACCGCCCGCTCCAGCCTGCGGCGAAAGAACCAGCGCACCGAGGGAAACAGGAAATGCGAGGCAAAGGTGACGGCGGCAAACCCCACCAGCACGATCAAGGCCCAGAGAGGCATTTCCACGACACGTCCCATGCGCGACAATCAAGCAGGGTTCGGGCGCGGGGTAAATGCGGATTCCGGAAGGCCGGAAGGCCGGAAGGCCGGAAGGCGCAGGAAAGACCGAAGTAAAGGATTAGACAAGACCCGAAGCATTGCTGTAAAAAAATTCGCAGCCCATATCCGCCACATGGAAAGCAACATCCCCGATGCCCGAACGGCACATGATCGGCACCCGGATCCGCGAGCGGCGTGTGCTCAGCGGCATACGCCAGAACGATCTGGCGCGGCGGGCGGGGATCTCGCCCTCCTATCTCAACCTGATCGAGCACAATCGCCGCAGGATCGGCGGCAAGACCCTGCTGAAACTGGCCGAGGCGCTGAAGGTCGAGCCCGCGCGCCTGACCGGGGGCGCCGAGGCGGCGGTCGTGGGCGCGCTGCGCGAGGCCGCAAGCGACAGCAAAACCGCCGAGCGCGACCGGGTGGAGGAGTTTGCCGGGCGCTTTCCGGGCTGGGCCGGGCTGCTGGTCGATCTCCACCACCGCACCGGAACGCTGGAGCGCACCATCGACACGCTGACCGACCGGCTGGCGCATGATCCCTTCCTTGCGGATTCGCTGCACGAACTGATCTCGGCGGTCACCGCGATCCGCGCCACCTCGTCGATCCTGATCGAGACCAAGGCGCTCGAACCCGAATGGCAGGCACGGTTTCACCGCAACATCAACGAGGATGCCACGCGCCTTACCGAGGGCGCGCAGGCACTGGTGCGCTATCTCGAGGCGGCCCCCGACCGCGATGCCGACCTCACCTCGCCGCAAGACGAGATGCACGCGGTTCTGGCGGCGCGCGGCCATCACTTTCCCGCACTCGAAATGGCGCGGGCGCAGCCCGGAGACGTGGCGCGGCTGGTCGCAGCCGAGGCGCAAAATGGCCTTTCGGCCCCGGCTCAGGCGCTGCTCGAAACCGTCCTCACCCGTTATCTCGAGGATGCGCGCGCGCTGCCACTTCGCAGGTTTCAGGCACAGATCGAACGGTTCGGGCCGGAACCTGACCGGCTGGCCGGGGTGACCGGCGAAGGGCTCGCGCGGATATTCCGTCGCCTCGCCGTCCTGCCCGAGGACATGGTGGGCCCGGTCGGGCTGGTGATCTGCGACGCCTCGGGCACGCTGATCTTCCGCAAGCCGATCGCCGGCTTTGCCATTCCGCGGCTGACCGGCGCCTGCGCGCTCTGGCCGCTCTATCAGGCGATGGCGCAGCCGATGGTGCCGCTGCGCACCCGGGTGCGACAGGCCGGACGCGGGGCCGAGACGGTGCTGGCACTGGCGGTCGCGGCGCCCGCGGGGCCGGGCAGCTTCGAGCGCCCCGCGCCGATGCGCGCGCATATGCTGTTGCGTCCCGATCCCGGCGAGGCCGGCGGCCCGGTGCGCAGCATGGGCGCAAGCTGCCGGATCTGCCCGTTGGGGGATTGCGACGCGCGGCGCGAACCGTCGATCCTGTCACGGGGCTTTTGACAGGGCGGGCGGGAATGGAGAATAGTGATCGCAGGCGCGCTGCGCGCCTGCACCGCAGGGGAGGCCGGCGCATGGGCAAGACGGTTCTGCTGATCGAGGACGAGCCCAATATCATCGAGGCAATCAGTTTCATCCTGTCACGCGACGGGTGGGACGTGAAAACCCATGCCAACGGCGAAGACGCGATGGCGGCCGTGCGCCGCCGCGCGCCCGACCTGATCATTCTCGACGTCATGCTGCCGGGCAAGAGCGGCTATGACATACTGGCGGAAATCCGCGAGGATGCGGACCATGGCGGAACGCCGGTGCTGATGCTGACCGCGCGCGGGCAGACCCGCGACCGCGAACTGGCCGAGCGGGCGGGGGCAAACATTTACATGACCAAGCCGTTTTCCAATGCCGACATGCTCGCCGCCGTGCGCGCACTGGCCGAGACATGAGCCCCGAGCGCCTCCCGGTCTTTCTCGCCCGGCGCCACTACCGTCGTCGCAGGGTCGCCGATGCGGCGCGGCTGCTGCCGCTGACGGGCGCGATCCTGTTCTGCCTGCCGCTTGTGTGGAAAGGCTCGCCCGAGGGTGCCAGCACAGTAGGCGCGATGCTGTTCGTGTTCGGACTGTGGGTCGTTCTCGTCGTGCTGTCGGCCGTGATCGCCCGTCATCTGCGCGCCGATGAGACAGAGCACCCCGCCCGCGACGGGGCGGCCGAAGAGCGCCCCGACACGTCATGACCGTTCTCAATCTGCTGATTGTCGTATGCCTTTCATATGTGGTGCTGCTCTTCGCCGTTGCCTTCGGCGCGGACCGCGCCGCGCGGCTGGGGCGGGGAAGCTGGCTGCGCTCGCCCATCGTCTATACGCTGTCGCTCTCGATCTACTGCACCGCCTGGACATTCTATGGCGCGGTCGGCTTTGCCGCGCGGTCGGGGCTTGAATTCGTGACGATCTACCTCGGCCCCACCCTGGTGATGATCGGCTGGTGGTGGACGCTGCGCCGTCTGGTGCGGGTCGGGCGCAGCCAGCGCATCACCTCCATCGCCGATCTCATTTCGTCACGCTACGGCAAGTCGAACCTGCTGGCGGTGCTGGTGACGGTGCTCGCGGTGGTTGCCACCACGCCATATATCGCGCTGCAACTGCAATCGGTCACGCTGTCCTTTGCCGCCTTCGCCGAAACCGATCCGACGGCCACCACCCTGCCCGACATGCAATCCACCGCGCTTTGGGTGGCGGTCGGGCTGGCGCTTTTCACCATCCTGTTCGGCACCCGCAATCTCGACGCCAACGAGCGCCATCACGGCGTGGTCATGGCCATCGCGATGGAAGCCGTGGTCAAGCTCTGCGCGCTGCTCGCGGTGGGGGTGTTCGTTGTCTGGGGGCTGGCGGGGGGCGTCGCGGGCACACTCGAGCGGATCGAGGCCTCCGGGATTTCGCGCTTCGAGGTGTCCGGCGCCCGCTGGGTCGGTCTTACCATGCTCTCGGCAATGGCCTTGCTGTGCCTGCCGCGCATGTTTCAGGTGATGGTGGTAGAGAACGAACACGAGGACCACCTGCGCACCGCCGCCTGGGCCTTTCCCGGTTATCTCCTGTTGATGAGCCTCTTCGTGCTGCCGATTGCGGCTCTTGGCCTCGATCTGCTGCCCACGGGTGCGAACCCGGATCTTTTCGTGCTGACCCTGCCGCTGATGGAAGGGCGCGACGGGCTGGCGATCCTGTCCTTTCTTGGCGGGTTCTCCAGCGCCACCTCGATGGTGATCGTCGCGGCAATCGCGCTCTCGACGATGGTGTCGAACCATGTGGTGATGCCGCTCTGGCTGCATTATTCGGGCACGGTGGCCATGGTCTCGGGCGATATGCGCAACGTGGCGCTGATGGCGCGACGGCTCAGCATCGCGGGGGTGCTGTTTCTCGGCTATGTCTATTTCCGCATCTCCGGCGGCGGCACGGCGCTTGCGGCGATCGGCCTCATCGCCTTTGTCGGCGTGGCACAGTTCCTGCCCGCGCTCATGGGTGGCCTGTTCTGGCGGGGGGCGACGCGCACCGGCGCGCTCGCGGGGATCTCCATCGGGGCGGCGGTCTGGCTCTATTGCCTGTTCCTGCCCAGCTTCGGCCCGGAGATGATCGTGCCGCAGTCGGTGTTCGACCACGGGCTTTTCGGCCTCTCCTGGCTGCGCCCGCGCGCGCTTTTCGGGGCCGAGGGGATGGACCCGGTGATCCATGCGCTGATGTGGTCCATGCTGCTCAATCTCGCGGCCTTCATCCTGGGCTCACTGTTGAGCTTTCCGCTGCCCCTCGAGCGATTGCAGGGCGCGCAGTTCGTCAATGCGGTCGAGCATTCCGGCACGCAGGCCGGCTGGTCCGGTGGCATGGCACAGAGCGAGGATCTGCTGATCATGGCGCAGCGGATCATGGGCGCGCACGAGGCGCAGGCGCTCTTTGCCGCCGCCGCCAGGCGCCAGGGCGTGGCGGGCTATCTGCCCGAGCCGGGCCCGGATTTCATCCAGGAGCTCGAGCGCGCGCTGGCCGGGTCGGTCGGGGCGGCCACGGCCCATGCGATGATCGCGCAGATCGTCGGTGGCACGGCCGTCTCGGTCAGCGATCTGATGGCGGTGGCCGACGAAACCGCGCAGATCATGGAATACTCCTCGCGGCTCGAGGTCCAAAGCCAGGAATTGGCCCGCACCGCGCGCCAGCTGCGACAGACCAATGAAATGCTGACCCATATTTCGGTTCAGAAGGACGAATTTCTCAGCCAGATCAGCCACGAGCTGCGCACACCGATGACCTCGATCCGCGCCTTCTCGGAAATCCTGCGCGATACCGGGGATCTCGGCCCGGAGGAACAGAAGAAATACGCCGCCATCATCCATGACGAAAGCGTGCGGCTCACCCGCCTGCTCGATGATCTGCTCGATCTGAGCGTGCTCGAAAACGGGCAGGTAGATCTCAATATCCAGTCGGGTTCGCTGACCGGGCTGCTCGACCGTGCGGTGCGCGCGGCGGGCGGCGAGACCGGGGATTTTGTCATTCGCCGCGACCGCAAGGCCGAGCAGATCGAACTGACAACCGATCTCGACCGGCTGGCGCAGGTCTTTATCAACCTCATCAGCAATGCGCACAAATATTGCGAGGCACAGCCCGCGGTGCTGACAATCCGCCCCGAGGTAAACGGCACGCAACTCGTGGTGGACTTTATCGACAATGGCAGCGGGATCCCGGCGAGCAAGCAGGCGATGATCTTCGAGAAATTCTCGCGCATCGGCGTAAGCAAGGCAGGCGGGGCCGGGCTTGGTCTTGCGATCTGCCGCGAGATCATGGCGCGGCTTGGCGGTGACATCTCCTATCTGCCGGGGCAGAAGGGGGCCGCTTTCCGGGTGCGCCTGCCGCTCGAAATCGACGGGCCGGCGTCGCAACAGGGTCGCAGCAAGGAAATTCGCAGCAAGGAAACCGATTCGCCGTAAAGAAATCGGTAACCCGTTGCGCCTATAGCTGATCTATCGACACGGGATTCGGGCGGCTCCAATCATGGCAGCGCAACAACAGACTTCGGTCCTGCAGCGCAAGACCCGCGCGGCCCGCGAGGGAAGCGATTCGCGCGTGATGTCGCCCGCCAAGGCGCTGCGCCTGTCTCTGGCGCGCGCAGCCGACACGCTTTTGGGCCTTGCGCTGAGCGTGGCCACGATCGAACAGCGCCGGATCGAGGCCGCCGAGGTCGAGGGCGAACTGGGCTCTGGTGGCCTTTTCATGCTACTCGACGGTGCCAACGGTGCGCGCGGGGCGCTTTGGGTCGATCCCGCGCTCATGGCCGGGGTGATCGAGGTTCAGACGATCGGGCAGGTTCTGCCGGGGCCGGTGCGCCCGCGCACGGCCACCCGCACCGATGCTGCGATGGTCGCGCCGCTGGCCGATGCCATGCTCGCGGGACTGAACGCGGAAATGGGGTCGGGTCAGGCCGGATATGTGCCGCGCGAATTTCGTTTCGGCGACCGGGTCGAGGACGGGCGCGCGCTGGCGCTGCTGCTGAGCGAACCGGAACTGGATCTGTTCCGCCTCACCGTCGATCTCGATCACGGCGCACGGACGGGACGGCTCGACCTGCTGCTGCCGCCCGCGCCGGTCGGGCCGCCCGGCGGCGCGCGCGGTGCCCGGCAGGCCGGCACATCTTCGCAGCACGCCCCCGACATGGCCGCGGTCGCGCTCGGGGCTGCGGTGGTGCTCGACGTGGCGCTTGCGCGGATCAGCCTGCCCTTGCGCGCGGCCATGTCGCTCAAGCCGGGGGACCGACTCTATCTGCCACGCGACAACCTCGCTGCGGCACAACTGCTGGGCGCGGGCGGCCATGCGGCGGCCCATGGGCGGCTGGGGCAGCGCGAGGGCTGGCGCGCCTTGCGATTGTCAGGACCGGTCCAGAAAGATGCCGCGCCGAGCGGGCCTGCCACGACCGACCAGGCCACGCCCGAGCCTGCCCGGATCCCCGCGATTGCATCCAGTGCCGACTGAGACCATGGCATCGGCGGCGATGACGCCGGACAGCCGGACACAAGCACACACCAGATGGCGGATCACGGCCCCCGACATCGGGGCAATCACGGAATGTGGTGGCATTGCCCGCATGAAATCCGCCATATTGCGACAAATCGAATCATCAGGAAAAGGACTGCACGCATGTCCAGCGCAGCCGCGTCAGGCAACACCCGGCCCGAAGACCCCCAGGCCAGGCGGACCCGGCTCAAGGAGATCATCACGCAGAAGTCGTTTTCCAACGAAAGAGAAGTGACGCTTTCATCCGGGCGAACAAGTTTCCTTTATTTCAACATGAAACCGACGATGCTCGATAACGAGGCCGCTTACCTCATCGCAAGGGAAGTGCTTTCGTTACTGCCTGCCGAAACGGATATGGTCGGCGGGCTCGAGATGGGCGCCGTGCCGCTGGTATCGGCGCTATGCCCGGTCGCCCATGTCGAGGGCCGCAAAGTCCAGGCATTCTTCATCCGCAAGAAGAAAAAGGACTACGGGGCACAGAAACTCGTCGAGGGGCTTGCGGACGGGGTCAGCCTGCGCGGGAAGAATGTCGTCGTGGTCGATGACGTGACGACCACTGGCGCCTCTGTCGTTTCCACATTGGAAATCTTGCGGGATCTGGGTGCAAACATCCTGATGGTGCTTTCGATCGTGGACCGCGAAGAGGGGGCGTCAGAGCGTTTTGACGCCGAACAGCTTCGCTTTGTCAGCCTGTTCAAGGCGAGCGAGTTTTCCTGAAAGCCTCCCGCCGCCCCGGGTCGTCGCCTCTGCGCGAGGGGTGACAGAACGATGCAAGCCGCCGAATCGTGCCTGTGTCATCCGCGCGGTATCGACATGCCCGCAAGGCAGAGCACCGTGACAGAATTGTAACCGGCCCCCGGATATTGCGGTGACGCCCTTTTTTGTGCCAAGATGCGGTACAAGCGCGCGGTGGGGGTTATCCACAGAAACATACATTTTGCTTCCACCGGGGCCGTGACGCTATGCCATCGGACCAGGGACCGAACCCCGGCGACACGAGAAGGAAGAGGCAATGAACGAGGTCCGCGCATTCAACCCCACGGGCGCCGGGGTCGAGGCTGCCGAGAGCGTGCCGCACTCGATCGAGGCCGAACAGCAACTGCTCGGCGCGATTCTCACCAACAATGACATCTTCGACCGGGTCGCCTCGATCATCGGGGCGCAGCATTTCTATGACCCGGTTCATGCCCGCATCTACGAGACGGCGGCCGCGCGCATCGCGCGCAATGCGCTGGCCTCGCCGGTCACGCTGCGCGCCTTCCTCGAGGATGATGCCGGGCTCAAGGAACTGGGCGGACCGGCCTACCTGGTGAAACTCGCGGGGGCCGCGATCTCGACCTATGCCGCGCGCGATTATGCGCAAATGATCTACGATCTCGCAATCCGGCGTGAGCTGATCGCGCTCGGCCACGACATCGCCGCCAAGGCCGCCCGCGTCGAGGTGGCCAGCGAGCCGCGCGACCAGATCGTCGAGGCCGAGCAGCAGCTTTACCTGCTGGCCGAACAGGGCAAAACCGACAGCGGCTTCCAGAGCTTTCTCAAGGCGGTCAAGGATGCCGTGGACGTGGCCAATGCCGCCTATCAGCGCGAGGGCGGGCTGGCCGGTCTCGCCACCGGGCTCACCGACATGGACCGGAAACTTGGCGGGCTGCACAAATCCGACCTGCTGATCCTTGCCGGCCGCCCCTCGATGGGCAAGACCTCGCTGGCCACCAACATCGCCTTCAACGTCGCCCGGGCATACAAACGCGGCACGCTGCCCGACGGCACCGAGGGCGCGGTGGATGGTGGCGTGGTGGGGTTCTTCTCGCTGGAGATGAGCGCCGAGCAGCTTGCCGGGCGCATCCTCGCCGAGGCGTCGGAGATCCCCTCGCACAAGATCCGCCGCGGCGACATGGATGAGGGCGAATTCCGCCGCTTCGTCGAGGCGGCGAAATCGCTCGAATCCTGCCCGCTCTTCATCGACGACACCGCCGCGCTGCCGATCAGCCAGATCGCGGCGCGCGCGCGCCGGCTCAAGCGCACGCACGGGCTTGACCTGCTGATCGTGGATTATCTCCAGCTTGCGCGTGGCACCGCCGAGAACCGGGTGCAGGAAATCGGCGAGATTTCCATGGGCCTCAAGGCCATCGCCAAGGAACTCAACGTTCCCGTGATCGCGCTCTCGCAGCTCTCGCGTCAGGTGGAGAACCGCGAGGACAAGCGCCCGCAGCTATCGGATCTGCGCGAATCCGGCTCGATCGAGCAGGATGCCGACGTGGTGATGTTCGTCTTCCGCGAGGTCTATTACAAGGAACGTGAAAAACCGGGCGAGGGCGAGATGGAAAAGATGGCCGAATGGCAGGAGGCGATGTCGCGGCTGCATGGCAAGGCCGAGGTCATCATCGGCAAGCAGCGTCACGGGCCGATCGGCACGATCGAGCTCAGCTTCGAGGAGCAGTTCACCCGCTTCGGCAACCTCGTGAAGCCCTGGCAGCAGGATCACGGGTTCTAGACGACTGCCACCCCGGGCACGTCCCGTGCCATCGTCCCGATCACCGCAGCATTGTGCCCCGCATCGCGCAGCCGGGCCACCAGGTCATCGGCCTGCGCGGGATCGACCGCCGCCAGCAGCCCCCCCGCCGTCTGCGGATCGTGCAGCAGCACGGCGCGCGGGCCGTCGCCCAACCCCGCCACCGGCGCGGCACGGCGGTTTGCCTCCCAAATGGTCGAGCGGATGCCCCGCGCGGCCAGCGCCTCGGCCCCGCTCAGCATCGGCACCGCCTCCAGATCGAGCCGCGCGCAAAGCCCCGAGGCGCGGCAGATATTGCCCAGATGCCCGGCAAGCCCGAAGCCGGTCACATCCGTCATGGCATGGGCCTGCCCGAGGATCGCCGCAGCATCCCCCTGCGGCTGCGACAAGAGCGCAACTAGCGCCGCGATGTCGCAGCCCCGGGCCGCGCCCCGCATCTCGGCGGCCAAGAGCGTGCCCGACCCGATGCCCCGCGTCAGGATCAGCGCATCGCCCGGCCGCGCGCCCCCGAGCGTGATCGGCGCGCGCGCCACAAGGCCGGTGAGCGCGAAGCCGAGGCTCATCTCGGCGCCCATGCTCGAATGGCCCCCGACGATCCGGGCCCCCGCCCCGGCCATCACCGCATCTGCGGCCTCCATGATCTCGGCCATGGTGCGCGCCTGCAACGTCTCGCTCATGCGCGGCAGCGTCACCGAGACAAGCGCCGCCTGCGGGCGCGCGCCCATGGCCCAGATGTCGCCAAGCGCGTGCAGCGCGGAAATACGCGCCATCAGCGCCGGATCCTCGACAAAGGCGCGCAGGTGATCGACGCTCAGCACCTGGCTGACACCCCCCGTCTCGATCACGGCGGCATCCTCGCCGGTCCCGGCAATCGCACCGCGCAGCACTGCGGGCGCGACCTTGGCGCCGCAGCCGCCGCACATCGGTTCGGCCCCGCTCTCCTCCGACAGCGCCCGCTCGCGCGGCAGCGCGGGCGCGGGCATGGCGGGCAGCGGATCGAATTTCGCCATGAAGGCGCGGTCGATCCGGTCCTTCCAGCGCCACAGAAGCGCGCCGGAAAAGGCCAGCCCCGCCTTTTCCGCCAGCGCCACCTTGCCACCCAGCGAGATCAGCTTGAGATAGTCGCGCTGCGGATGAAACGGGCGCAAGGCCCCGCCCGACAGCACCGCGCGCAGGTTGTCAAGCAGCACCGGCGCCGCGCGCACGGCGAACACCCCGGCCTTGGGTCGCGGCGCGTGGGCCAGGTGCGCGCAATCGCCCACGGCGAACAGCGCGTCTTGCCCCTCGACCCGCAGATCGGCCCCGACGCGCACGAACCCGCCCGCCGTCACCGGCAGGCCGGACTGCGCCAGCCAGCCATGCGCGCGCCCCCCCGCCGCCCCCACCGTCAGGCGCGAGGGCACCCGCGCGCCGCCGGCAAGGCGCAGCTCACCCTCGCGCACCGCCGCGACCTCGGTTCCGGTCAGCACCCGCACCCCCTGCCCCGCCAGCGCGCGCACCAGGCGCGGGCGCAGCACCGGCCGCTCAGGCGCGATATGCGCCGCCCGCTCGATCAGGCTCACCTCGGCGCCCGGCCCCAGCCGGTGCGCCATCGCCATGGCCAGTTCCACCCCGGCGATGCCGCCGCCGATCACCGCCGCCTGGGGCCGCTCCTCGCCCGCCGCCACCCGCGCCACGAAGCCTTCCCATCGCGCGGCAAAGGGGCCGAGCGGCTTGACCGCCACCGCGTGCCCGGCGAAACCGGGCAGGTCCGGCATGGCCGAATGGATGCCCACATCGAGCGAGGCCACGTCGAATTCCACCTCGCGCGCGCCGACCGCGATACGCCGCGCGCCCGCATCAATCCCCGTCACCGCCCCCACGATCAGCCGCGCGCCCGCGAACCGCGCCAGCCGCACAAGGTCGATCTCCAATTCCGACTGGCGGTAATGGCCGGCCACCATCCCCGGCAGCATCCCCGAATAGGCCGCCACCGGCGCGGGGTCGATCACCGTCACGCGCACCCCGGCCAGCGGCCGCATCCCCCACATGCGCAGCACCAGCGCATGGGCATGGCCGCCCCCGATCAGCACCAGGTCGCGGCTCAGCGGCACCGGAGAAGCCATCATCGCGCGCGCCCCTCAGAACGGAAAGAAAAACGGGATCACCAGCACCGCCACCACCGCGAAAATGATGTTGAGCGGCAGGCCCACGACAAGGAAATCGCGGAACTTGTAGCCCCCCGCGCTGTAGACGAAGGTGTTGGTCTGGTAACCGATGGGCGTGGCAAAACTGGCTGAGGCGGCGAACATCACCGCCATGATGAAGGGGCGCGGATCATAGCCCAGCTGCACCGCCACCCCGATCACGATAGGGCCGATCAGGATCGCCACGGCGTTGTTCGTCACCATCTCGGTCAGCACGCTGGTCAGCACATAGATCGCCGCGAGAATCACCAGCGGACCGAACCCGTCCAGAAGGCCCACCACCGTCTCGATGATGAGCCTCGCCGTGCCTGTCTCCTCCATCCCGAGACTTACCCCCAGCATCCCGAAGATAAGGAACAGTATCCGCCAGTCGATCGCGTCGAACGCCTCTTCGGGGTCAACACAGCGGGTCATCATCACCACCACCGCCCCGATCACCGCCAGCCCGGCAATCGGCATGACATCCGCCGCCGCAAGGCCCATGACGCCAAGGATCGTCAGAATGGCGATCGGCGCCCTGGAGCGGCGCATCGCCTGTTCCGAGGGCGCAGTCAGGTTGACGATGCCGCCATCCTCCATCAGCCGCTGGATGCCCTCGGGCGGGCCCTCCAGCAGCAGCGTATCGGCGAATTGCAGCCGCACCTCGGGCAGGTCCTGACTGATGTTCTGTTCCTGCCGGTGCACGGCCATAAGATAGACGCCGTATTTGCGGCGCAGCTTGAGATCCTTGATCGGCTTGCCACGCAGGTGCGAATTGGGGCCGACGCTGGCCTCCATGGTGATCGTGCGATCCGCCGTCACCGGCTCGAAGCCGCTGTCATCCATGCCGCGAAACTCGATCTCGCCATTATCCTTGAGGCCGAGAATCTCGCCGGTATCGGTCTTGATCACCACCCGGTCGCCCGCCTCGAGCACGATGTCATGCAGATGGCGGCGCATCGACAGCTCGCCGCGCACCACGTCGAGGATGCGCGCGCCCGCGCGGTTGAAGGGCAGGTCCTCCAGCGTCTTGCCGATATACTTCGATTCGTGCGGGATGAGCAGGCGGGCAAGGAACTTGCGCTTGCTCTCCTGCCCCAGCACGCTGGCGAGCGAGGCGCGATCCGGCAGCAGGAAACGCCCGGCAAACACCATGTAGATCAGCCCCACGGCGGAAAAGATCAGCCCCGGCAGGGTCATCTCGAACATGGTGATCGGCGGCTGGCCCGCATCGCGCGCCACCCCGCTCATCAGGATGTTGGTCGAGGTGCCCACCAGCGTCAGCGTGCCGCCGAAGATGGCCGAGAAACTCAGCGGGATGAGCAGCTTGGACGAGGACACGCCCAAAGAGGAGGCGACCGAGATCATCACCGGCGTCAGCAGGATCACCACCGGCGTATTGTTCATGAAGGCCGAGGCCCCCATCGCGCCCAGCATCATGAACAGGATCGTGCGCAGGAAAGAGCCCCGCGCCTGGCGGCGCAGAAAGCCGCCGATTATCTCCAGCACGCCGGTGCGTTCAAGTGCTGCGGAAATGATGAACATCATGGCGATGGTGATCGGCGCGGACGAGCCGAACACCTTGAGAAAATCGCCGGTCTGCACAATGCCCGTCGCCAGCAGCGCGGCCGACGCCCCCAGCGCCGTCACCTCGGGCGGGTAGATTTCCTTGAAGAAACAGACGAACACCACCCCGAGGAGCAGCAACACGAAAATCTGGTCGAATGTCATCGGTCTGCCCGCCCCTCAAGACCATGTGGCAGCGAGCACTAACAGCAGGACGTCCCCGGATTTCAACCGGCAAATGAAAAATCATTCTCGCCCCGCACCGAATTCCGCCCGAAACGGCGCGAGCGACACGCCAGAGACACCTTGTCCGAACTACACCGGGGCCGTGGGGGCTGGCCCCCCACTGCCCTCAATGCAGGACGAATTCGCCGGTCACGTTGCGCCATTCGCCGGGCGCGATCATCTTGCGATGGGTGAACCGCACCGAATGCAGCGGGCCGTCGATCTCTCGCTGCCAGAATTCGATGAAGCCGAACAGCTTCGGGTGATCGGGCGCGATATCGTAATCCTGCCACAGATAGCTGTTGAGGACGTTTTTGTAATCGGGCATCCGGTAGAAGAATTCCGCCGTGGTCAGCCCATAGCCCTTCAGCATAAGTTCGGTCTCTGATATCTCCATGTCTGTGCTCCTGTCACTGCCTGACAGAACCAATGTGCCACCAAAAAATTACTTTACAATGAAAACAATATGTTATCACTCGTGATCCGGGGCTGCCAGATGCCCCGCCCCAGCCCCATTGCACCCCATATCATGGAACTGTTATAGTCCGCCCAACAAGATATAGCGGCAGATCACAGGACCATCAAAAACGTGAACGATACGCCCCAACCCCCTGAAATCACCGGCGAAACCCCGCCAGAGCCGCCCCGTCACCACGGGCCGCAGATCTCGATCACGCAGGAGATGAAGACCTCCTATCTCGATTACGCGATGAGCGTGATCGTCAGCCGCGCGATTCCCGATCTGCGCGACGGCCTCAAACCCGTGCATCGCCGCATCCTCTATGCCATGCACGAGGGCGGCAATACCCATGACAAGCCCTACCGCAAGTCGGCGCGCGCGGTGGGCGACGTGATGGGCAAATACCACCCGCACGGCGACAGCGCGATCTACGACGCGCTGGTGCGCATGGCGCAGGATTTCTCCATGTCGCTGCCGCTGCTCGACGGGCAGGGCAATTTCGGCTCGATGGACGGCGATAACGCGGCGGCAATGCGCTATACCGAGGTGCGCATGGCCAGGCCGGCGGCCTACCTGCTGGCCGACATCGAGAAGGACACGGTCGATTTCCAGGACAATTACGACGGCAAGGACCGCGAGCCCACCGTCCTGCCCGCGCGATTTCCCAACATGCTGGTCAATGGCGCGGGCGGCATCGCCGTCGGCATGGCCACCAACATCCCGCCGCACAACCTGGGCGAGGTGGTGGATGCCACGCTCGCGCTGATCGACAATCCCGAGCTCGAGAGCGAGGACCTGATCCGCTACGTTCCGGGCCCGGATTTTCCCACCGGCGGGCTGATGCTGGGCCGGTCGGGCGCGCGCAAGGCCTATCTGGAGGGGCGCGGCAGCGTCATCATCCGCGCCAAGACCCATGTGGAGGAGTTGCGCCGCGACCGCTTTGCCATCGTCATCGACGAGATCCCCTATCAGGTCAACAAGGCGACGATGATTGAGCGCATCGCCGAGGCCGCCCGCGACAAGCGCATCGAGGGCATCGCCCATGTCCAGGACGAGAGCGACCGCAACGGCGTGCGCGTGGTGGTCGAGCTCAAGCGCGACGCCACCGCCGAGGTGGTGCTCAACCAGCTTTACCGCTTCACGCCGATGCAGACCTCGTTCGGCTGCAACATGCTGGCGCTGAACGGTGGCAAGCCCGAGCAACTGACGCTCCACCGCTTCCTGTCGCTCTTCATCCAGTTCCGCGAGGAGGTGGTCGCGCGCCGCACCGCGTTCGAGTTGCGCCGCGCGCGCGAGCGTGCGCATGTGCTGTGCGGCCTGGCCGTGGCGGTGAGCAATGTCGATGAGGTGGTGGCCACGATCCGCGCCTCGACCGATGCCGCCGAGGCAAGGCAAAGGCTGATGGAGCGTCGCTGGCCCGCGGGCGACATCCTGCCCTATATCGCGCTGATCGACGATCCCAGCCACCGCGCCAACGAGGACGGCACCTACAACCTGAGCGAGGTGCAGGCCCGCGCCATTCTCGACCTGCGCCTGCAACGCCTGACGCAACTGGGCGTCAAGGAGGTGACCGACGAGCTGCAGGAGCTTGCCGGCCGGATCAAGGATTACCTCGCCATCCTCGCCAGCCGCGAGCGGATCATGGAGATCATCTCGACCGAGCTGCGCGAGGTGCGTGAGCTTTTCGCCGTGCCGCGCCGCACCGAGATCGTGGACTGGTCCGGCGACATGGAAGACGAGGATCTCATCGAGCGCGAGGAGATGGTCGTGACCATCACCCAGGGCGGCTATATCAAGCGCACCGCGCTGGACGAGTTCCGCGCCCAGAAGCGTGGCGGCAAGGGGCTGAGCAGCATGGCCACCAAGGACGAGGACGTTGTCACCTCGCTCTTCGTCGCCAACACCCACACGCCGCTTCTGGTCTTCACCACCGATGGCATGGTCTACAAGCTCAAGACATGGCGGCTGCCGCAGGGCGGGCGCACCTCCAGGGGCAAGGCCATCGTCAATATCTTGCCGATCCCGGCGGGGGTGTCGATCGCGGCACTTCTGCCGGTGGACCGCGCCGAAGAGGACTGGGACGATCTGCACATCGTCTTTGCCACCTCGGCGGGCGACGTGCGGCGCAACGCGCTGTCGGATTTCACCAATGTCATGCGCAACGGCAAGATCGCCATGGACCTCCCCGAAGGCGTGCAGCTGGTCAATGCGCGCATCTGCTCGGACGCGGATGACGTGATGCTGGTCACGGATGCGGGCCGCGCGATCCGCTTCCCCGTCAGCGACGTGCGCGTGTTCAAGGGCCGCAAATCCACCGGCGTGCGCGGCATCCGCCTGCTCAACGGCGACCGGGTGGTGTCCATGTCCGTGATCGGCCATTTCGAGGCTACGCCAGACGAGCGCGCGGCCTTCCTCAAACGCTACAGGATTGAGCTTGGTGCCGAAGAAGAGGCGGCAGAGTCCGATGAGGCGGTGTCCTCCGACAACCTGACCCTTTCCGATGACCGATATCAGGAGATGCTTGACGCCAATCAACTTCTCCTCACGATCACGAGCCGGGGCATGGGAAAAACGACGTCGAGTTTCGATTACCGCACCGCAGGCCGTGGCGGACAGGGTGTCACGGCGATGGACCTTTCGGAAAAGCGGGGCAAGGAAACCGGCATGCTGGTGGCCTGCTTCCCGGTGAGCCGCGAGGATCAGATCATGCTCGCCACCTCCACCGGCCAATCAATCCGCGTGCCGGTCGAGGGGATTTCCTTCCGCTCGCGCGCGGCGGGCGGCGTGCGGGTGTTCAACACCGGCGCGGGCGAAGAGGTGGTCTCGGTCGCCTGGATCGCCGAACAGGCCGACGCGAGCGAAGAGGCCGAGGGCTGATCGGACGGGGGCCGGCGTGGAATCTGCCGACCCCCCGGCACCTCAGGGCAGAAAGACCGGCCTGCGATCCCCGGCGGCAAAGCGGCGCAGCACCACCGGATAAAGGATGTGCTCCTGTTCGAGCACCCGCGCGGCCAGGGTCTCGGGCGTGTCGCCCGCCCGCACCGGCACCCGCGCCTGCCCGAGAATCGGCCCGTCATCGAGCGCGGGCGTAACCTCGTGCACGGTGCAGCCGGCCTCCTTGTCGCCCGCCTCGAGCGCGCGGGCATGGGTGTGCAGCCCGCGATATTTCGGCAGGAGCGAAGGGTGAATGTTGATCATCCGCCCCGCCCACTGGCCGACGAAACCCGCCGTCAGCACCCGCATGAACCCCGCAAGGCAGATGAGGTCGATCTCGTACCGGGCAAGCCTTGCCGCGATCCCGGCCTCGAAGGCGGCGCGATCCTTGCCGAAGGGGCGGTGATCCACCACCTCGGTCGCAAGACCCTGCGCCCGCGCCCAGGCGATGCCACCCGCCTGCGGGTCATTGGACAGGACAAGCGCGGGCCGCGCCGGATGATCGCCCGTCATCGAGGCGACAAGCGCGCGCATGTTCGACCCGCCCCCGGAGAGAAAGATCGCAACGCGCCGTGTCACAGCAGGCGGCCCTCATAGCGCACGCCCGCGCCCACCACCACGCGCCCGATGCGCGCGACGCTCTCTCCCGCCTCCGCGAGGGCGGTCTCGATCGCGCCCGCGCGCGCGGGATCGACCACCACCACCATGCCGATACCGGAATTGAACGTCTTGAGGAGTTCCGGCTCCGCCATGCCGCCCGTCGCGGCCAGCCAGCGAAAGACACCCGGCAAGTCCCATGCGCCAAGGTCGATCTCGACCCCCAGCCCCGCGGGCAGGACGCGCGGCACGTTCTCGGTCAGCCCGCCGCCGGTGATATGGGCAAGACCCTTGACGCCGCCCAGCCCGAGCGCCGCCAGGACGGGGCGCACATAGAGCCGCGTCGGCGCAAGCAGCGCCACGCCAAGCATGCCCTCGCCCCAGGGGCACGGATCGCCCCAGCCCAGCCCCGAGACCTCGACGATCCGGCGCACAAGGCTGTAGCCGTTGGAATGCACCCCGTCCGAGGCCAGCCCCAGCAGGACATCGCCCTCGGCCACCCCTTTGGGCAAATCGCCGCCGCGCTCCATCGCGCCGACAGCAAAGCCCGCAAGGTCGAAATCGCCCGCGGGATACATCCCCGGCATTTCCGCCGTCTCGCCACCGATGAGCGCACAGCCCGAGGCGGCACAGCCGCGCGCGATTCCCTCGACGATGCGCGCGGCGGTCTCGACCTCGAGCTTGCCTGTGGCGAAATAGTCCAGGAAAAACAGCGGCTCTGCCCCCTGGCAGATCAGGTCGTTGACGCACATGGCCACCAGATCGACACCCACGCCCGCGACGATCCCGGTGTCGATGGCGATACGCAGCTTGGTGCCCACCCCGTCGGTCGCCGCAACCAGAACCGGATCGCTGAACCCCGCCGCCCTGAGATCAAAAAGCCCGCCAAAGCCCCCCAGCCCAGACATCACGCCGGGCCGTTTCGTGGCAGCGGCGGCGGGCTTGATCCGCTCAACGAGGGCATTGCCCGCGTCGATATCGACGCCCGCCTCTGCATAGGTGATGCCGGTTCTGCTCTCGCTCATGGCGTCGTCCTCTTGCGTGTCGCGGCACGGGTTAGACGATTGCCCCGCCCCGCGCAATCGCAAAGCCGTGGCGTGCGCCGCGGCAGGGGCCGATCCGCGTCGCGCGCTCAGATCGCCATCCGCTCGGCCAGCCGCGCCTCGATCAGGCCCACGACATGCGCAAGCCCCGCCTCGGCGCCGTGGCCGGTCAGGCCGCTTGCGGCCTGCGCCAGCCCCGAATCGCCCGCCGACTGCGCCACACCCTTGAGGAACTGCGCCGCATAGGCCAGCGCCGCCGCGCCGGGGCGGGCGGCCAGCACCGCGCGGACATGCTCGAGATCGTCGCGATAGGCGAGACGGTCGGGCCGGATCTGTTCCTGCGAGAGCGCGTAGGGCCCCGAAGGGCAGCGGTCTGGCGGCAGGTGACGCAGGATTGCCTGCTGAAATTCCGCGACCCGCACCAGCGGCTTGGCCAGGAACCCGTCGGCCCCCGCCTGCCGCGCCGCGCCATCCAGCCCCGGATCACCGCTCATGGCGAAAATCACCGGGATGCGCGGGCGCGCCGCAGAGAGGCGCGCGATCAGATCGAGGCCCGAGCCATCCGGCAGCCCCGGATCGACGATCAGCACGGAAGGGCGATAAACCTGCAAATGCCGCTCGGCCGCACGCAGGCTGTCGGCGCGGCGCAGGCGCGCGCCGCTGCGCAGGCACATCAGGCGCAGGGCATCAGAGGCGTAGCGGCTATCCTCCACCAGAAGCACCGTCAGCCCGAGCAGGGGACGGGAGGCCGGAGAGGTGCGCGGGCGGGCGAGTGTTTCCGGGTCGATCATCGCAGGGCTCCTTTCGGAATCAGAACCCGCTCAGCTTGCCCGCTCATGATGAACGCCGGGTTAATGGCCGGCTGCGTCGCCCTGCCGCTTGAATCAGCCCCCCGCCCGCGCCATAACCCCGCCAGACCAGCCAGAAGGAAGTGCCCCATGATCGGACGTCTCAACCATGTCGCCATCGCCGTGCCCGATCTCGAGGCCGCGAGCGCACAGTATCGCGACGCGCTCGGCGCGAAGGTCGGCGCGCCGCAGGACGAGCCCGATCATGGCGTGACCGTCGTCTTCATCGAACTGCCGAATACCAAGATCGAACTGCTCTACCCTCTGGGCGAGAACAGCCCGATCAGGGGGTTTCTGGACAAGAACCCCTCGGGCGGCATCCATCATGTCTGCTACGAGGTCGCGGACATCCTTGCCGCGCGCGACCACCTCAAGGCCAGCGGCGCGCGCGTGCTCGGCTCGGGCGAGCCGAAGATCGGGGCGCATGGCAAGCCGGTCCTGTTTCTGCACCCCAAGGATTTCAACGGCTGCCTGGTGGAACTGGAGCAGGTCTGATGGGTATCACCTCGGCCATCGTGCTCTATGTGGTGATCTGGTTTCTCACCTTCTTCGTGATCCTGCCGATTCGCATCCAGACGCAGGGCGATGTCGGGCAGATCGTGCCGGGCACGCAGGCGGGCGCGCCCGCGCATCATCACCTGCGGAAAAAGGCATGGATCACCACCGGCATCGCCGCTGTGCTCTGGGCGATTGCGGCGTGGGTGATCGTGTCGGGCATGATCTCGGTGCGCGACATCGACCTGTTCAACCGGATGGGGTCGGCCGCCGGATAGCGTGGTAGATATGGGTGAAGGTCGCGGCCCCCAGCACCGGGACAAGCAGGTTGACCAGCGGCACCGAGAGCGGCATCGCCATGAGAACCCCCGCCGCCCAGATCGTCAGGCGATGCCTGCGCCGGAGCCGTTTCGCCCCGTCGCGCCCCTCCCGGCGCATGGCGGCGAGCTGGAAATACTCCATCCCCAGCAGATAGCCGTTCAGCCCCCAGAAAATGAACAGCGCAAACGGCGTGAAGATCGCATAGAGAACAAGCGCGGCCAAGTTTGCGCCCACGATTATACCAAGGAAATTCACCGTGTCCCTGAACGCCTCGGCAAGGGGCACGGCCGGGGCCGGGGGCAGGCCGGGGTAGTGGCGATCCTCCACCGCCTGCGCCACCTCGTCGAGAAACAGCGAGGTGATCGCCGAGGCGACCGGCACCATCAGGAAGACCGAGAGCGCGATCATCAGGGCGAGCGAGCCAAAGCCGAGCAGATCACCCACCCAGGTCACCTCGCCGATCACCGGCAACACCGTGGTGTCGCCTACCATTGTCTGGATCAGCCAGAGCACCAGCGCATAGACCGCCACCAGAAGCGCCAGCGTCAGCCCGATGCCAAGCAGAAGCACCCGGCGAAAGCGCGGGTCGCCGATCTGTCCGAGCGTCCTGAGAAAGGCCGAAAGGATCATTCCGGCATCCAGGCGATCACGGCCTCGGGGTCGGGCCGGGGGCGATCGGGGGGCGCGGCGCGCTCGGTGCCGATATGAACGAAACCGACGATCGACTCCGACGGGCCAAGCCCGAGCGCCGCCTCGGCAAAGCCCCGCTCATGGCTCGCCCAGCCGGTCAGCCAGTTCGCCCCCCACCCCGCCGCCAGTGCGGCATTGAGCAACCCGTAGGCCACGCAGCCCGCCGAATGGCTCTGCTCGATGGCAGGGATCTTGTCGGAGGGCTTCGGCGCGGCGATCACCGCCACGGCTAGGTGCGCGTCGGTGAATTGCGCCTGCTGCCTGGCGATCTCCTCGGCCGAGCGCCCGAGCCGCGCGCCCGCCTCGGGCACCAGCGACGCGAGCCGCACAAGCGCCGCGCGCTCCAGCACGACAAGGCGCCACGGCTCCAGCTTGCCATGGTCGGGCACGCGCAGCGCGGCCACAAGAAGCGGCATGAGCGCCGCACGGTCCGGCACCGGCAGGCCGAGCGTTTTCGCCGGGCGCGAGCGGCGCGTTTGCAGGAATCTCAGCGCGGCAAGGTCTGGATCTGGCATGGGCTCTCCCGGATTTGTTGTGCCTATCATGTCTGCAACCGCGCGCGCGGGGTCAAGCCCGTTCGGCACGCCTCCGCCGCTTCGGTGGCCGCCGGCGTGCTGCCCAACATCGCTCCCCTTCCCGGACCGGCGGAAAGAACTCACGCGACCTCACGCAATAGTCAGGTCCAATTACAGCCGATATGTGCCACCCTGCCAGCGGGCAACCCCCTGCATCACGTCAGAAACCGGAGAACACCCCTTATGAAACGTCACTATCTTGCCGCCGCCACCCTCGCCCTCGGAGTGATGACAGGACATCAGGCAGCCGCGCAGGCCTGTGCCGCGGATGTCGAGGATGCGTTCGATCTCGAAGAGGCCGCGATCGCCGAAATCTATGACTGCATCAGCGACCGGATGGTCGAAGCCTATACCACGGAAGGCAATGAGGTTGCCGCCGCCTATCGCGACTGGGCAAAGACAAGCACCCGCCCCGCCGTGGCCGGTGCCCATGACAACCGCCTGCTGTTCACCTTCGCCAATGATATCGCCGCCGAGCAATATCTCAAATATGCCGAAGACGGCGTAGTGATGCCCGCAGGCTCGGTTCTGGCCAAGGAAAGCATCACCATCTCGACCAAAAACAAAGAGGCCCGCGTCGGCCCGCTTTTCATCATGACCAAAGGCGAGGCAGGGTCCGCGCCCGAGACCGCGGACTGGGTCTATTCAGCGGTGCAGCCCAATGGCAAACCGATGAGGATCAAGCAAAGTTTCTGTCACGATTGCCATGTATCCTGGGAGAGCCGCGACATGCTGGGGTATCCGCTCGAAGAGGTCCGCCTGTCCAACTGAGCCACCCGTTGCGCAATTTCCGGCCCGGTCCCTGCAAGGGGCCGGGTTTCGCTTTGCAAATCCGTCACCATGCGCCATGCAAAGGGCATGACCCCGCGCATCCGTGCCCTTCTTGTTCACCTGTTCACCGCGACCGGCGCCGTGTTCGCCATGCTGGCCATGCTCGCCGCGATCGACCGGGACTGGCGGACGATGTTCCTCTGGCTCGTCGTGGCCCTTGCCGTCGATGGCATCGACGGCCCGCTTGCGCGACGCTGCCACGTCAAGACATATGCCCCCGAATTCGATGGTGTGCGGCTCGATCTCATCATCGACTACCTGACCTATGTCTTCATCCCGGCTTTCGCGCTCTTCAGATCCGGCCTCCTGCCGGGCTGGACCGGCTGGCCTGTCATCATCGTCATCACCTGTGCCAGCGCCATGTATTTCGCCGATACCCGGATGAAGACGCTCGACAATTCATTTTCCGGCTTTCCCGGCTGCTGGAACATGGTGGTGCTGGTGCTCTTCGCGATCGAGCCGAATTTCGGGATCATTCTGGCGCTGGTGGCGGCGCTCTCGATGGCGATGTTCCTGCCGCTGAGGTTCATCCACCCGGTGCGCACGCGCCGCTGGCGGTGGTTGTCGCTGCCAGTGGCGCTTGTCTGGATGTCGCTCGCCGGCTGGGCGGCCTTGGCACATTTCGACCTGCAAGGCTGGGCGCATTGGGGGCTGGTGGCGACAAGCCTCTATCTGCTGCTCGTCGGGATCGTGCAGCAGGTCTTGCGCGAGCGCTCCGAGATCTGACCGCGCCCGGGACCCCGCGCCGGGATTGGCGGCAGCGCCCGCCGGTCGATCGGCGCATCTGTCGTCGGCAGCGCGTCACCTTGACCCCGGACGCAGTCCGTGCGAGCAAACAAGAACCCATGAAAATGGCCGCCTGACACGAAACCCTCATCCACCTTGACCGGGTCGCATAGTGGTCGAAAAAGCAGGACGAACTCTTCTGTCGCGGTTACACCAATGCAATGCCATGAGCTGGAACTGAATGATGGATGTTGCGATGTCTCTGACACGCTCGGGGCCTTGCGCGCCGCGGACAATTCAGTGACCTGAAAAACAACACACGGAAAAGAGAAGATACACATGAGCACTCCCGCGCTTTTCACCCCCACGCGCATCGGCTCGCTCGAGCTGGAAAACCGTATCGTCATCGCGCCGATGTGCCAGTATTCCGCCCAGCAAGGCTGTCTGACTGACTGGCATGTGATGCATTACGGGCAACTGGCCATGTCCGGTGCCGGGCTGCTGATTTTCGAGGCAACCGCCGTCGCCCCCGAAGGGCGGATTTCATGGGCCGACGCAGGGCTTTACGATGACGCGACCGAGGCCGCGACGGGCCGCGTCATGCAAGCCGTGCGTCAGTGGTCGGCCATGCCGCTGGGGCTGCAACTGGCCCATGCCGGGCGCAAGGCAAGCTGCGAGCAGCCCTGGAAGGGCGGCCATCAACTGTCCGCCGACGATCCGCATGGCTGGCAGACCGTGGCGCCGTCGGCCCTGCCCTTTTTGCCGAAGGACAGACCGCCGCTCGCACTGGATGCGGAAGGGGTGAAGCGCGTGGTCGCGGATTTCGCCGAGGCCGCCCGTCGCGCCGGACGTCTGGGGTTCGATGCGGTCGAACTGCACGCCGCGCATGGCTATCTGCTGCACCAGTTCCTTTCGCCTTTGTCGAATACCCGCACCGATAGCTATGGCGGCAGTCTGGAAAACCGCATGCGCCTCGCGCTTGAGGTGTTCGAGGCCGTGCGCGCCGCGTTTCCGGCGGACCGGCCCGTGACCGTGCGGGTGTCGGGGACCGACTGGGTCGAGGGTGGTTGGGACATCGCGCAGACGATCGCGCTGGCACGCGAGCTGCAAGGCATTGGCTGCGCGGCCATTCATGTTTCCAGCGGCGGGCTGGACCCGCGCCAGTCCATTCCCGTCGGCCCGAACTTTCAGGTGCCGCTGGCCCGCATGGTGCGCGCACAAGTGGACATCCCGGTGATCGCCGTGGGCCTGATCACCGAACCGAAACAGGCAGAGGCGATCATCGGCACGGGCGATGCCGATATGGTCGCGCTGGCGCGTGGGGTGTTGTACGATCCGCGCTGGCCCTGGCACGCCGCCGCCGAACTCGGCGCCGAGATCACTGCACCGCCGCAATACCGGCGCAGCGCGCCCGATACCGTGAAATCACTGTTCAAACGCTGATATCGCGTCGCCACTGGAGCGTGATCGACCGGCTGTGGCGGTCACTGAAGCACGAATGCGTCTGCCCGCGCACCTTCGAGACAGGCTCAGACGCCCGAGACGCAATCGGGAAATGGCTGACCTGTCACAACGCCGAACGGTCCCGCTCCACCCGCGCCGTCCTGACCCCAGACGCGGTCCATGCCAGCCACACAGGCCCATCGAAACCGCCGCGAAACCGCCGCCCGAACAGAAACCACGATTCACCCCGATCAGGCTGAAAACTGGTCGCAAAGGCAGGGCCGGAAAGGCGGGGATGGTAGGCCCGGAGGGACTCGAACCCCCAACCAAGGCGTTATGAGCGCCCTGCTCTGACCAATTGAGCTACAGGCCCGGCCAAACTCCTGCTACCATGGTGCGCCCGGAGGTCAAGCGCTACCTGCACCTCGCGCGGGCGCGAGGACGCAGCCGCAATCAGCCGCGCAGGGCAAGCCGGATCGCCAGCCAGGCGCAAAGCAGGATCAGCAGATCGGCGGGCATCAGCGCCATCAGCGCCGCGCTGTTGGTCAACTCGAACGGATAGGCATAAAGCGCCAGCCCGTCGAAACGCCCCATGGGTGCGGCAAAGAGAATCGCGGTGAAATTGTTGAGGAAATGCAGCGCCGTGGCAGGCCCGAGCGTGCCGAAACGCGCGGTAAGATCGGCGGCGGCCAGACCAAAGAGTATGGCCCATCCCGCCACCATCCATGCGAGCGGGCCATGGGTGGCGAAATCGAGATGCAGCAGGCCAAAGCCAAGCGAGGGCAGCCCCATCCACACGAGCGGCGAGGCAAAGCGCGCGGCAAGCTGGCTCTGGAGGTAGCCGCGAAACAGCGCCTCCTCGGCGAGGACCTGGATGACAAGCGCGCCAAGCGCCAGCGGCAGAAAGGCAAGCCAGGTGGCGGTGGCGAGGTTGCGCACGGGCGCATAGGGCTCGGGCATGGGCAGCGGCAGCAGCACCGCGTAGAGCAGCGCAACCGCCACCAGCGCGCGCCGGAATTGCGACAGGGCGCGCGGCAGCGGCCCGACGAGACCGAGAAGCCCGCGCCCGTGCACCACCCTGACGCTCACCGCGAGCGCGGCGATGAGCAGCGCGAAAGTGAATAGGTTGACGAGCACGCCCACGGGCGTTGTCGCCGCCGCAACCCCCGGCGCGACCTCGGCCCAGCCCTCGGGGCCGAAAATGACCGGCAGGGCGTTCGACCAGGCCACGCTGAGCACGACGAACACCGCCACGGTCAGCACGCAGCCCGCCACAAGCCGCAACAGCGACGCCGAGGCGCGGGCCGGGGCAACGAGGGTCTCGTGGGCGGCGTATCGCATGGCCGCGACGCTAGCCGCCCGCGCCGGAGCTTGCAATCGGCTTGCCCCGCCCGCGCCGCTGGCCTAGACCGATTTCAGAAAATCTCGGGAGGCCCCTCATGACCAGGATCGACAAATCCAGACTGCCCAGCCGTTATGTGACCGAAGGCCCCGCGCGCGCGCCGCACCGGTCCTATTACTATGCCATGGGCATGACCGAGACGGAGATTCATCAGCCGCTCGTGGGCGTCGCCACCTGCTGGAACGAGGCCGCGCCCTGCAACATCTCGCTCAGCCGTCAGGCGCAGGCCGTCAAGGGCGGCGTCAAGGAGGCCCACGGCACCCCGCGCGAGTTCACCACCATCACCGTGACCGACGGCATCGCCATGGGCCATGAGGGGATGCGCTCCTCGCTCGCCTCGCGCGAGGCGATCGCCGATTCGGTCGAGCTGACGATGCGCGGCCATTGCTATGACGCGCTTGTCGGGCTGGCGGGCTGTGACAAGTCGCTGCCGGGGATGATGATGGCGATGGTGCGGCTCAACGTGCCGTCGGTGTTCATCTATGGCGGCTCGATCCTGCCGGGCCGCGCGCCGCAGATCCCCGAGATCCCCGAAGAGTTCCGCACCCGCGACCTGACCGTGCAGGACATGTTCGAGGCCGTGGGCTGGAACCAGAACGGCACCATGTCCGACAAGGCGCTCGATGCGCTCGAACGCGTGGCCTGCCCCTCGGCGGGGGCCTGCGGCGGACAGTTCACCGCCAACACGATGGCCTGCGTGTCCGAGGCGATCGGCCTTGCGCTGATGAATTCCTCGGGGATGCCCGCCCCCTACGAGAGCCGCGACCAGTTTGCCGAAGCCTCTGGCCGCGCGGTCATGAACCTGCTGGAGCGCAACATCCGCGCCCGCGACGTGGTGACGCTCAAGAGCCTCGAGAACGCCGCGCGCGTGGTGGCCTGCACCGGCGGCAGCACCAATGCCGGGCTGCACCTGCCGGCGATTGCCCACGAGGCGGGGATTGATTTCTTCCTCGACGATGTCTGCGAGATCTTCCGCGACACGCCCTATTTCGTCGATCTCAAGCCGGGCGGGGCCTATGTCGCCAAGGATCTCTATGATGCCGGCGGCATCCCCGTGGTGATGAAGGAATTGCGCAAGGCGGGCCTCATCCACGAGGAGTGCATGACCGCGAGCGGACGCGCCATCGGCGAGGAACTCAATCTGATCGAACGCGAGGCCGATGGCAAGGTCATCTACCCCATCGAGACGCCGATCACGAAGACCGGCGGCGTCGTTGGTCTCAAGGGCAATCTCGCGCCCGACGGGGCCATCGTCAAGGTGGCGGGGATCGCGCCCGAGCATCAGGTCTTTACCGGCCCCGCGCGGGTGTTTGAATGCGAGGAAGACGCGTTCGAGGCCGTGAAGGCGCGGGACTACAACGAAGGCGAGGTCATCGTCATCCGCAACGAAGGCCCCGCCGGGGGGCCGGGCATGCGCGAGATGCTCGCCACCACGGCGGCACTGTCGGGCCAGGGCATGGGCAAGAAGGTCGCGCTCATCACCGACGGGCGGTTCTCGGGGGCGACGCGCGGCTTCTGTGTCGGCCATGTCGGGCCGGAGGCGGCGCAAGGCGGGCCGATCGCCCTCATCCGTTCGGGCGATGTCATCACCATCGACGCGGTGAACGGAACGCTCTCGGTCGATCTCGGCGACGAGGAACTGGCCGCACGGCGCGAAGGCTGGACCGGTCCGCGCGAGACGCTCTACGCCTCGGGCGCGCTGTGGAAATACGCGCAGCTTGTCGGGCCGACCCACAAGGGTGCCGTTACCCATCCCGGGGCCAAGGCCGAGCGGCATGTCTATATGGACCTCTGAGATCCGGGCGGCGCTGGCGCTTGTGCTGCTGGCGGGGTGCCTCGCCCCGGTCGAGGAGGGGCCGCGCCCGGCGATCCGGCAGGTGGCATTCGACGACGGGGCGGTGATCCTGAGCGCGCCGCGCGGCTATTGTGTGGATGCTGACAGTATGCGGCGCTCGTCGGGGCGCGTGGCGCTTCTGGCGCCATGCGAGCGCCTGACCGGCCAGCCGGGCATCGCCGTGGCCCCGGCGGTGATGACGGTTTCGATCATGCCGCAGGGCGACGCGCCCGCGCCTTCGCCCGAAGGGCTGGCGCGCGCCGTGGCCCCGGCGCGCACGGGCGCGGGCGGCACGCAGGCAGGGCTTGCCTATGTGCAGGTGATGGACGGGGGCGAGACGGTGCTGCCGGGGGGCGACCCGCGCCATTGGCGGGGCGCGCGCACGGTGGCGGGGCACCTGGTGGGGCTTGCCGTTTACGCGCCAGAGGGCAGCCCGCTCGCCGGCCCCGAGGGGCGCGGCCTGTTGCACGATCTGGCCGAAGGGCTGCGCGCGGGTGCGCAAACGCCCCCCTCACGCGCGCGCACCTCACCCGCCGGATTGTTTCCGGTTTCAAATTAATGTTATGGGAAGGGTTCGTTGGTAACGTGCCGGTGCCCGCGCGCGGGCGTCACGCCGAGGATGCGATCCGCATGAACCTGATAGATGTCGCCCTGCAGAAAAGAACGCTGCGCAGCTGGCGCAAGGCGGCTCGCGATGCCCCGGCAATGAAGCTGGACGAGCTGCGGCAATTGCGCGGGCGGGGACGCGAATTCGACCGTTACCTGGGCGAGGCGCTCGCCGTGGCCGAGGGCCGGCTTGCCCTGCCGCTGGTCGGATCCTGCACCTTTCCCCGCCCCCATGGCACCGATTGGGCCTGGCGACCCGATGTCTGGCGCCAGCCGCTGCCCACGCCGGGCATGGCGCCGGTGCCGTCAAGCGCCGGATTCGGACGCGAGATCATCGTGTTTCACGATTGCCCCCTGTCCGAATTGTCGCTTCGCCAGCTGCGCAACAGTCGCGCGACCGACCTGGCCCCCTATGGCCTGCGGATGGAGGTCTTTGGCTTTGACGGCTCGTTCCTGTCGCTCGCGATCGACCTGCCGCAGGATGCAATCGAGGGGCTGACACGGCAGCACCTGGTCCGGCTCGACGCCGTCGTGGAGATGGAAAGGCCGCTGAAGGTCTTTGCGCGGCTCAATATCCGCCACGGGCCGAACACCGAACAGATCGTGCACGAATTACCGCTCGGCGCGGAAGATGAGACCATGGTCGAGTTCGACCTGGCCTATTGCGACATCAACGAAAAGCGGATCGAGCGCGCGTGGCTCGATCTGATCTTCGAGACGCCGCGGATGTGCCAGGTCATCCTGCGCGACGTAACCATGAGCCGCCGCCCGCGCGCGGCACTCTGAAAGAGGCTGGGATGGGCGCGTTGAAACTGGTCAAGACCCGGCTGTTTGCGGGCGTATGGGAGGGGGTGCTGACGGGCGAGGCCGAGGGCACACCCGACATCGAGGTGACCCATCTGCAAGAGCCGGTGCCGGGCGTCGAGGTGATCGCGCGCCCCGAGGGGGACTGGGCGCTGCGCGTGCCGGTGCCGCCCGAAAAGATCGCCGACGGGGTGCAGACATTCATCATCCGCGACCGGCAGAGCGGCGAGACGCTCGACAGTTTCACGCTGCTTGCCGGCGATGCGCTCAGCTTTGACATCCGCGCCGAGATGGCGCTTCTGCGCGAGGAGCTGGACCTGCTCAAGCGCGCCTTTCGGCGGCATTGTCTCGACACGATGTGAGGTGCGGGCGCGCCCCGTATCCGCGCCGTGGCCGCCCCCCCCGGCGCAAGCGGCCCTTGCCCGCTCAGAACAGGCTTCCCTGCCCCCGGGGGCTGCGCCCGGATCCGGGCGCAGGCCGTGTCGAAGGGTCGGCCCTGACGGGCAACACCCCGTCGGCGAACTCGATTTCCAGCGCCATGGCGGCCTTTGCCGCCTTGCACGTCGTCACCAGCCTGCCGCCTGCGCGCACCACCGCATAGCCCCGCGCCAGCGTGGCGCGATAGCCCAGTGTCTCGTGCAGCCGGTCGAGCGCCGCAAGGCGGTCACGCCGCGCGCCGAGATCACGCTGCACGGCCTCGGCAAGGCGCAGCGTCTCGCGGTCGAGTTCGCGCCGCTTCTGCGCGATCTCGCGCGCGAGCGCCCCGGTATCGAGCCGCACCGCCGCAGCCGCCAGCCGGCGCCGCTCTGCCTCCACCGCGCGCCGCAAGAGTGCCGGGCGCAGCACGCCCGCGCTCTCCGAGAGCCGCACGCGCCGCAGCTGCACCAGCCGGATGAGCGCGGCCGGCAGCCGGTCGCCCCAGGTATCGACCCGCTGGCGCGCACCATCGAGCAGCGTCTCGGGGCGCGGCAGGGCACGCGCGAGATCGCGCAGCCGCTGGCCGCGCAGCGCGATGGCCTGCCGCTGCGCATGGATGAGCCGCGCGCCCTGCCCCTCGAGCCATGTCAGCAGATCGAGCCGCACCGGCACCGCCAGTTCCGCCGCCGCCGTCGGCGTTGGCGCGCGCTTGTCGGCGGCGTAATCGATCAGCGTGGTGTCGGTTTCATGCCCGACGGCAGAGATCAGCGGAATCGCGCTCTCGGCGGCCGCGCGCACGACGATTTCCTCGTTGAAGCCCCACAGATCCTCGACCGAGCCGCCGCCGCGCGCCACGATCAGAAGGTCAGGACGCGGCAGCGCGCCACCCGGTGCGAGCGCGTTGAAGCCGCGGATCGCGCGCGCCACCTCTGTCGCGCAATTCTGCCCCTGCACCGCCACCGGCCAGACCAGCACCTTGCGCGGGAACCGCTCGCGCAGCCGGTGCAGGATGTCGCGGATCACCGCGCCCGAGGGCGAGGTCACCACCCCGATCACCTCGGGCAGGTAGGGCAGCGGCTTCTTGCGGGCGGCATCGAACAGCCCCTCGGCGGCGAGCATGGCCTTGCGCTTTTCCAGCATCGCCATGAGCGCGCCCGTGCCCGCGGGCACCATGTCCTCGATGATGAGCTGATAGCGCGACTGCCCCGCAAAGGTGGTCAGCCGCCCGGTGGCGATCACCTCCATGCCCTCTTCCGGCTGAACGGCAAGGCGCGCGGCCGCGCCCTTCCAGATGATCGCGGACAGCACCGCCCGGTCGTCCTTGAGGTCGAGATAGACATGCCCCGATCGCGGCCGCGAGATGCGCCCCAGCTCGCCACGCACGCGCACATGGCCAAACTCGCCCTCGATCACGCGCTTGATCGCGCCGGAAATCTCGGAAACCGAAAATTCCGGGGCGTTGCCGGCGGTGGCCCCCTCGTCGATCAGGTCGGACATGCGCGCCTCTTCGTCTTGTGTCCCCTCGCCGCTGACCCTAGAACGCGCAAAAGCCGGGGCCAAGGGAGCAAATGGCATGAACATCCTCATTCTGGGCGGGGGGGGGCGCGAACATGCCCTGGCCTGGGCCGTGTTGCAGAACCCCAAATGCGACCGGCTGATTGTCGCGCCGGGCAATGCCGGGATCGCGCAGATCGCCGAATGCGCCGCGCTCGATATCCTCGATGGCGGCGCGGTGGCGGTCTTTTGCGAGGAAGAGGCGGTGGATCTCGTCATAATCGGCCCCGAGGCACCGCTTGCCGCGGGCGTGGCGGATCGGCTGCGCGAAGCGGGGATCCTCGTCTTTGGTCCCTCGCAGGCGGCGGCGCGGCTGGAATCCTCCAAGAGCTTTGCCAAGGCGATTTGCGCCGCGGCGGGCGCACCCACGGCGGCATATCGCCACTTTACCGACGCGCAGGCCGCGCGCGATCATGTCCGTGCGCACGGCGCGCCGATCGTGGTCAAGGCCGATGGCCTTGCCGCCGGCAAGGGCGTGATCGTGGCCGAGACCGAAGCCCAGGCGCTTGCCGCGATCGACGAGATGTTCGGCGGGGCCTTTGGCGAGGCCGGGGCCGAGGTGGTGATCGAGGAGTTCATGACCGGCGAGGAGGCATCGTTCTTCGTGCTCTGCGACGGCGAGACGGCGCTGCCCATCGGCACGGCGCAGGATCACAAGCGCGTGGGCGAGGGCGATACCGGCCCCAACACCGGCGGCATGGGGGCCTATTCCCCCGCCCCGGTCATGACCGAGGCGGTCACGCAGCGCGCGCTCAACGAGATCGTGCGCCCGGTGCTCTCGGAGATGGTGCGGCGCGGTGCGCCCTGTTCCGGCGTGCTCTTCGTCGGGCTGATGATCGAGGCGGGCGCACCCCGGCTGGTGGAATTCAACGTGCGTTTCGGCGACCCGGAAGCGCAGGCGCTGATGATGCGGCTTGGCGGGCAGGCGCTCGACCTGATGCAGGCCAGCGCCGAGGGGCGGCTGGCGGAGATGAGCGTCAACTGGGCCGACGATCACGCGATCTGCGTGGTGATGGCGGCCAGGGGCTATCCCGGCGACTATGAGAAAGGCAGCGTTATCGGCGGGATCGAGGACTGCCCCGAGGACAGCTTTCATCAGGTGTTCCACGCGGGCACGGCGCGCCGCGACGGGCGATTCGTGGCCGATGGCGGGCGGGTTCTGGGGGTGACGGCGCGCGGGGCGAGCCTGCGCGAGGCGTCAGATCGCGCCTATGGCATGGTGGACCGGATCGACTGGCCCGAGGGCTTCTGCCGCCGCGATATCGGCTGGCGCGCGCTCTGACCCGACGGCGCGCGCGCCGTTATTCCGCCGCCTTCGCGCCCTGCGCCTCGATCTCGGCGGCGCGGCGCTCGACCTGTTCGACGATGTGCTCGATCATGCGGGCGTTGTCCATGCGGTGGCTCTGCTTGCCGGCAAGATAGACCATCCCGTTGCCCGCGCCCCCGCCGGTAAATCCCACATCGGTCATCAGCGCCTCGCCGGGGCCGTTGACCACGCAGCCGATGATCGACAGACTCATCGGCGTCTTGATATGCGCGAGCCTTGCTTCGAGGATTTCCACCGTCCGGATCACGTCAAAGCCCTGCCGCGCGCAGCTTGGGCAGGAAATGATGTTCACCCCCCGATGCCGCAACCCGAGCGCCTTGAGGATTTCATAGCCGACCTTCACCTCCTCGACCGGATCGGCCGAGAGGCTCACCCGGATCGTGTCGCCGATGCCGGACCACAAGAGGTTGCCAAGGCCGATCGCGCTCTTGATCGTCCCGGTCATCAGCCCGCCCGCCTCGGTGATCCCGAGGTGGATAGGCGCATCGGTAACCTCGGCCAGCTGGCTGTAGGCGGCGGCGGCCATGAACACGTCCGACGCCTTGACGCTGATCTTGAACTCGTGAAAGTCGTTGTCTTGGAGAATGCGGATATGGTCGAGGCCCGATTCCACCATCGCCTCGGGGCAGGGCTCGCCGTATTTCTCCAGCAGGTGCTTTTCGAGACTGCCCGCATTCACCCCGATCCGCATCGAACAGCCGTGATCGCGCGCCGCCGCGATCACCTCGCGCACGCGCGCGGCGCTGCCGATATTGCCGGGGTTGATGCGCAGGCAGGCCGCGCCAGCCTCGGCCGCCTCGATCCCGCGCCGGTAATGGAAATGGATATCCGCCACGATCGGCACCGGGCTTTCGCGCACGATGTCCTTCAGCGCCTTCGCGCTTGCCTCGTCGGGCACCGAGACGCGCACGATATCGGCCCCCGCCTCGGCGGCGGCCTGCACCTGTGCCACGGTGCCCGCCACATCGGTCGTGAGCGTGTTGGTCATGGTCTGCACGGTGATCGGCGCGCCGCCGCCCACCGGCACCGGCCCGACCATGATCTGACGCGATTTGCGGCGCTCGATATTGCGCCACGGGCGGATGGGATTGTGCGACATCGCTTGGCCCCGCTTGGTTGGGATGCTCTCGGACCGGGGAGATAACGCGCAACTGCCCGCGCGGCAATCGTGCTCAGTCCTGCACGGGCGGCGACAACTCGGCCATGTGACGCTGAAGGTCGCGGTCGGCCTCGATATCGGCCACGGCAAAGCGCTCGATCAGATCGGCGGGCGAGAGCACCACGTTCGAGGTCACCGCCCCGCGCGGCCCGACCGGGCCGTGATGCGCGCCGTTCACGCGGAAATAGATCGCCCCCGATTCGCCCACCCGCACCACCGGCGGCTCCTCGGTCGCGGGCACGTCATAGGTCTGGCCCGCATTCATGATCCCCTCGAAGATGACCGAGCCATCGGCCCCGTTCACCCGCACCCAGGCCGGGCGCACGGCGACCATCTGCACGCCGGGGCGGTCATCGGCGACCACCTGCGGCGAGGGAGCGGCCCCGGCGTCGCCCTCCTGCGCCTCGCGCAGCGCCAGCGCGATTGCGCTCTCGCGATCGGCCACGGGCGCGGCGGGGCTCAGCGTGCCCACCTCACGCGGATCCAGCATCGAGATCGGCGCGTCGCGCGCCACCATCAACGGCACATCGAGCGCCCTTGGCCGGTAAAGACGGCTCAGCCGCTCCTCTTGCGGCGGCTGGAACCCGCCCGCGCCATCGGCCCCCTCCGCGCCGCGCGCCACCTGCGTCAGCGGATCGAGTTCGGCCAGAACCATCGGCGTATTCTCTGCCGGCACAAGCTGCACCTGCTGCACCTGCCGCAGCACGCTCCAGCCGCCATAGCCGATCGCGCCAATGAGTGCGACCAGAACCAGCGCCGAGCCGACCGCAGCCGGCTCGATCCGCGAAAGAAAGCTCTCGCTGGCCGGCAGAAAGGGCGTGCCGCTGCCCATCAGCGGGTCCGGCGCGCGCGGGCGCGCGATCACCGTGCGTTCGGCCGTGCCGCGCGACGAGGCTTCCCGCGACATGCCATGCGCGATGGAAAACCCCGATTCGGCGCAAAAGGCGGCAAAGGCCTCGTCCGGGTCCATGCCCAGATAACGCGCGTAGGAGCGCACATAACCGGGAATGAAACCGGGCGTGTCGAAAACGGACGGATCGGCATTTTCGATGGCCGCGACATAATTGGCCCGGATGCGCAATTCGCGCTCCACGTCGAGAAGCGACTTGCCGAGCGTCGCACGCTCGCCGCGCATCAGATCGCCGAGACGCAACTCATAGGCGTCAAAGCCGCGAATCTCGGCTTCTTCGGACTCCGGTTTGCGCGCGTTCCACCGCCCGATCATGTGCCCTGATGCCTCTCGTGTGTTCCGCGCCCTGAGGCCGAATACGTTGATTCGACCCCCTGCCCCTTTCTTTACGTCAGGCTAACACAAGGCAATGACGATTGCACTCGCCGTGGCATCATCCCGCCATTTCCGAGCGGTTGAGCGCGCATTGTGCCCAAAGCGCATCCATGGCGCGCACCAGTTCGTTCATCTCATCGGGCCCATGGACCGGCGAGGGGGTAAAGCGCAGCCTCTCGGTGCCGCGCGGCACGGTGGGAAAGTTGATCGGCTGAACATAGATGCCATAGCCCTCGAGCAGCATGTCGCTGAGCTTTTTCGTATGCACCGGATTGCCGACCATCACCGGCACGATATGGCTGCCATGGTCGATCAGCGGCAGGCCCAGCCCCTTAAGCCGCGTCTTGAGGATTTTCGCCTGGGTCTGGTGCCGCTCGCGCAGCTTTTGCCCTTCGGCGGTCTTGAGATACGCAACCGAGGCGGTGGCCCCCGCCGCCAGCGCGGGCGCCAGCGATGTCGAGAAGATGAAGCCCGGCGCGTAGCTGCGCACAGCGTCGCACATCCTGGCCGAGGCCGCGATATAGCCGCCCATCACGCCATAGGCCTTGGCCAGCGTGCCGTTGATGATGTCAAGACGGTGCATCAGCCGGTCACGCTCGCAGATACCGGCCCCGCGCGGGCCATACATGCCGACCGCGTGCACCTCGTCGATATAGGTCAGCGCGCCGAACTCGTCGGCCAGATCGCAGATCGCCTCGACGGGTCCGAAATCGCCATCCATCGAATAGATGCTCTCGAACGCGATCAGCTTGGGCGCGCCGGGGTCGTCGGCGGCCAGCAATTCGCGCAGATGCGCCACGTCGTTGTGGCGGAAAATCCGCTTGGCCCCGCCATTGCGCCGCACGCCTTCGATCATCGAGGCGTGGTTCAATTCGTCCGAATAGATAATCAGGCCCGGAAACAGCTTGGGCAGGGTCGAGAGCGTGGCGTCATTGGCGATATAGGCACTGGTAAACAGAAGCGCCGCCTCCTTGCCATGCAGATCGGCCAGTTCCGCCTCGAGCCGCTTGTGATAGACCGTGGTGCCCGATATGTTGCGCGTCCCGCCAGAGCCTGCGCCGGTGGCGTCGATTGCGTCGTGCATCGCGCGCAGCACCTCGGGATGCTGGCCCATGCCAAGGTAATCATTGCCGCACCAGACAGTGACCGGCTGTTCCGTGCCATCGGGCCGCCGCCAGATCGCATGGGGGAAATTGCCGTTCCTGCGCTCGATGTCGATGAAGGTGCGATAGCGCCCCTCCTCGTGCAGACGGTTGATCGCTTGATCGAGCCTGGCCGCATAGTTCACTGGCGTCGTCCTTCCATTTGGCGCGGGCTTTCCCGGCGCTGTGGCACCTCGGGCCACCTTTATCCGCGTGAACGCCATATAAGAGCGCCCGCCACACGACACCAGACTACAAATTGCCGCTCCTTCCCGCCTTGACCTCGATCAAGCGCCTGCATGGTGTCGGCGCGCCTGACTGCCCTGCCCGACACCATAGCCCGGACGCCAGGGCCTGTCATGTCCCCTCTGCCACAATTTCACGAGTCAACGGCGCGGCGCTCGCGGCGCGGTGCCCTGAAAAAGCGGGCTGCATCACGAAATGCCTGCTTGCGCAATGTGACGCTGCCCCCGCAAGGATTTCACGACCGACCCGGGCCGGGTCGGTCGTGTGATTCATCTCAATCTTGCGGCGCGCGCGATTCGTGTCAGTTCCAGCCGACCTCGTTGAAGATCACCTGCGCCTCGACGGCATGGGTCTTGAAGGAGGCGATCGGCGTCTCGGTATCTGGCTTGAAGTCGCCCATGGCGCTCACATGCGCGTCGGGCGCCACCCCGGCAAGAACCGGGTATTCGTTGTTGGCTTCGGCAAATTGCTTCTGCGCCGCCTCGCTGACGAGAAATTCCAGCAACGCGGTCGCCTCTTCCCTGTGGGGCGCGTTGGCGACGATGCCGGCGGCAACGAGGTTGACATGCGCACCGCGCCCGTCCTGATTGGGCCAGACCCAGCCGATGCCGTCGATGCCGCTGGTCAGCCCGCTCACGTCGCCGGCCAGAGCGCGCGCAAAGTAATAGGTATTGGCCACGGCGATGTCACACTCGCCCGAGACCAGCCCGCGCAACTGGTCGGTATCGCCGCCCTGCGGCGGGCGCGCCATGTTGGCGACGACCCCCCTGGCCCAGTCCCGCGCCGCCTCGGCACCGTTGCTCTCGATCATCGCGGCCATCAGCGACTGATTATAGACGTTGGACGAAGAGCGGATGCAGATCTGCCCTTTGTAGGCCGGATCGGCCAGCGCCTCGTAGGTCTGCGGCGGGTTTTCCACCCGGTCCCTGGCGTAGAAGATGATCCGCGCGCGCTGCGAAAGGCCGGTCCAGAGATTGTCGGGATGGCGCAGATGGGCGGGCACGTTGGCCACGATCACCTCCGATGTGAAGGGCTGGAGCAGCCCCTCCGCCTCGGCGCGGCCAATATTGCCCACATCCACGGTCATGAACACGTCCGCCGGGCTGTTGGCGCCCTCGGCCTTCATGCGCTGGACAAGCTCGTTGGCATCGGCCTCGATACGGTTGACCCCGATGCCGGTCGCCTCGGTAAAGGCGGCATAGAGCGCGTCGTCGCTGTCATAGTGGCGGCTGGAATAGAGGTTGACCTCCTGCGCGAGGGCGGGGGCGGCGAAGGCCAGAAGCGCGGTCGCGCCGAGGAGGGTCTTGATCGGGGTCATGGATAGCTCCGTGTGTCCGAGTGGATTGTCCGGGCATCTTTGGCAAGTCCGACAAAAAGAGTCAACTCTGATTTCTGACAATTTTAGTCAGATGACTGCCCGCCATTATCCCGGCAAAGATCAGCGCCGCCACGCAGACGATGCTCGGCCCCGTCGGCGTGTCGAGCCGGAACGACGCCCCCAGCCCGCCAAGCGCCGACACGACCGCGATGAGCGCGGCCAGCCCCGCCATGCGCTCGGGCGTGGCCGATAGCGGGCGGGCGGCGGCGGCGGGGACGATCAGCAGCGCGGCGATGAGCAGCACACCCACCACCTTGATCGCCACCGCCACCACCACCGCCAGCGCCAGCGTGAGCACAAGCTGTTCGCGGCGCGGGTCGATGCCGCTCGCATAGGCCAGGTCGGGGCTGAGCGTCGCGGTCAGCAATGCCTGCCACCGCCACGCCAGCAGCGCCAGCACCAGCGCCGCGCCGCCCCAGATCACCGCCAGGTCGCCGCGGCTGACGGCAAGGATATCGCCAAAGAGATAGGCCATCAGGTCGATCCGCACCCCCGACAGGAACGACACGCCAACAAGCCCGAAGGCCAGCGCCGAATGGGCCATCACGCCCAGCATCGTGTCCATGGCAAAGCCGCGCCCCGAGAGCGTCGAGACCGCAGTGGCCATCACCAGCGACATGACCAGCGCACCCGCGAAGACCGACACCGAAAACCCCAGCGCCAGCGCCACCCCCAGGATGGCCGCGTGGGCCGTCGCATCGCCGAAATAGGCCATGCGCCGCCAGACCACAAAGCTGCCCAGGGGGGCCGCGGCCAGCGCCACGCCAAGGCCCGCAAGCGCCGCGCGGATCAGGAAATCGTCAAGCATCATTCGGCGGCCTCATGGCTCTGGGGGTGATCATGGTCATGGTCGTGCGAATGGCCGTGCTCGTGACGATAGAGCGCCAGCGCCCCCTCGGTGCCGGTGCCGAAAAGCGCACGATATTCCTCGGCCTGCGCCACGATCTCGGGGCGGCCCTCGCAGCAGACATGCCCGTTGAGGCAGATCACCCGGTCGGACGCGCTCATCACCACATGCAATTCGTGGCTGACCATCAGCACGGCACAGCCCATCTCCTGCCGCACCTCCGCGATGCGCCGGTAAAAGGCCGCCGAGCCGGGCTGATCGAGGCCCTGCGTCGCCTCGTCGAGAATCAGAAGGTCGGGCCGCTCCAGCAGCGCGCGCGCCAGCAGCACGCGCTGAAACTGCCCGCCCGAGAGATCCGCCATCTGCCGCGGCCCCAGATCGGGCAGGCCCGCGCCTTCAAGGGCGCTGTGCAAGGCGGCGGTCGGGCGGCGGCGCGGCAGGTTGAGAAAACGCGCCACGCTCATCGGCAGGGTCGGGTCGATATGGAGCCGCTGCGGCACATAGCCGATGCGCAGGCCCGGCGCGCGCAGGATGCGCCCGCGCGTGGGCCGCTGCGCGCCGATCAGCGTGCGCAGAAGCGTGGATTTTCCCGATCCGTTGGGGCCGACGATGGTGACGATCTCGCCCCGGTCAAGGCGCAGGTTCACATCGTGCAGCACGTCATGGCCACCGAGCCGCACGGCAAGTCCCTCGGCTTCGATCAGGCGCATGGGGCGGCCTCGCCCTCGCGGCAGTTCGGGCAGCGGCCAAGCGCCTCGATCATGGCCTGTTCGATCTCGAACCCGGCCTCGGCGGCGGCACGCCCGAGCATCCCGCGCGTCGGCTCGGCATGGGCCTCGGCCACCGCGTGACAGCCCCGGCAGATCAGAAAGGCGGGGGTGTGGGCAGTCTCGGGATCGGTGCAGGCGATGAAGGCGTTGAGCCGCTCGATCTTGTGGGCAAAGCCGTGGCTCACCAGAAAGTCGAGCGCGCGATAGGCCACCGGCGGCTGCGCGCCGAGACCCTCTTCGCGCAGGTGGTCAAGGATGTCATAGGCCCCCATGGCGCGATGGCGTTCGAGCAGCAGTTCCAGCACCCGGCGGCGCACCGGCGTAAGGTTGAGCCGATGGCGCGCGCAATGCGCCTGCGCCGCGGCGAGGGCGGTCGCCACGCAGCGTCGGTGGTCGTGATGTTCAAACCCGAGCGGGTCCATGGCGGGGCTCCTTTGCTGGATCGGGCGGTGGATCGGGGCTTGATATGTTATAGGGTAACGATTATCAAGGGCGCCGCAGATATTATATTATAACATATGGAGCGCACCATGCCGACTCGTTTCTTTACCTCTTTCGGGCTTCTTCTGGGGCTGGCCGCGCCCGCGCTGGCCGCGCCGCAGGTGGCCACCGACATCTCGCCGGTGCATTCGCTGGTGGCGCGGGTGATGGCGGGGGCGGGCACGCCCGCGCTGATCGTGCCGCCGGGGGCCTCGCCGCACGGCCATGCGCTGCGCCCGTCCGAGGCGGCGGCGCTCGAGCGGGCCGAGGTTGTGTTCTGGATGGGCGAGGCGCTTACACCCTGGCTGGAGGATGCGATCGAGACGCTGGCCGACGACGCGCATGTGGTGGAACTGCTGGGCGCGGGGGGATCGACGGTGCTGGCGTTCCGCGACGGGCTGGAATTCACGCCGCGGGCGGCGGGGCATGACGACCACGCCCACGATGACCACGATCACGCCCACGACGGTGCGGACCCCCACGCCTGGCTCGACCCGGCCAATGCGCGCGCCTGGCTGGCGGTGATCGCCGAAGACCTGGCCGAACACGATCCTGACAATGCCACGCTTTATCGCGCCAACGCCACCGAGGCGGCCGCCGAGCTTGACGCGCTGGAGGCCGGGATTTCCGCCCGCCTCGAAGCCGTGCGCGACGTGCCCTATCTCGTCTTTCACGACGCCTATCAGTATTTCGAGACGCGGTTCGACGTATCCCCGGCCGGGGCGCTATCGCTGGGCGACGCCGCCGATCCCGGCCCCGCGCGCATCGCCGCGCTGCGCGATCTGGCGCGCGCGCGCGGCATTGCCTGCGTCTTTTCCGAGCCGCAATTCAACGCCGCGCGGGTGACAGCGGTGTTTGGCGATACCGTCCGCCACGGCGTGCTCGACCCGCTTGGTAGCACGCACACCCCCGGCCCGGCGCTCTATCCTGCGCTGATCGCGGATATGGCGGCGGTGCTCGCGGGGTGTCTTGGCGGCTCGTGAGGCCCGCGCGCCCACCGTCATCCTCCGGCCTGACCGGAGGATCTCCTGCCGGTGAGACCCTCGGATCAGGTCCGAGGGTGACGCACGGCGGGTGAAAGCGACCATCCCTCTCAACGGACGGCATAAAACTTGCGCCGTCGGCAATTCCGGCCCATCCTGTTCCCAAAATCGGTATCCGCGCAGGGAGAGGCGCGAGCCAAGGGAGGGGAGAGGAAGACAATGACGTTCACTTCGCGGCAGGACGCGCTCGACATCGAGAACGAGGTGCCCTGGGAGGCGCGCGACAAGCCCGCCACGCTTTATCAGATGCTAAGCCAGACCACGCGCGCCTTTCCCGACCGGCCGGCGATCAGCTATCAGCTTCTTTCCGGCCCCGCCGACAAGGCAGAGACCCTCACCTGGCAGCAGTTCCACGATCAATGCTGTCAGGCAGCCAACCTCTTTCGCAGCCTCAAGATCGGCGAGAGCGATGTGGTGGCCCTCATCCTGCCCAACTGCATCGAGGCCGCCCTGGCCACCGTCGGCGCCGCCATCGCCGGGATCGTCAACCCGATCAACCCGCTGCTGGAGCCCGAGCAGATCGCGGCCATCCTGCGCGAGACCGGCGCACGGGTGGTGGTGACGCTCAAGGCGTTCCCCAGGAGCGACATCGCGCAGAAGGCCGCCGAAGCGGTGCGCCATGCGCCGGGGGTCCACACCGTGCTCGAGGTGGACCTTAACCGCTATCTGACCCCACCGAAACGCTGGATCGTGCCGCTGGTGCGCCCCGGGAACCCGGTGCAGCACCACGCCGACGCGCGCGATTTCAACAAGGCGCTGGCGGCACAACCGAAAACCCTGACCTTCCCCGACAGCACGGGCGACCGGGTCGCGGCCTATTTCCACACCGGCGGCACCACGGGGATGCCCAAGGTCGCGCAGCACCGCTATTCGGGGATCGTCTATAACGGCTGGCTCGGCCATAGGCTGCTGTTCAGCGAGGCTGACAAGCTGATGTGCCCGCTGCCGCTGTTTCATGTCTTTGCCTGCCATGTGATCTTCATGGCCTGCATCAAGTCGGGCGCGCACATAATCCTGCCGACGCCCGCGGGCTATCGCGGCGAGGGGGTCTTCGACAATTTCTGGAAGCTCTGCGAGCGGTGGAAGATCACCTTCATCATCACCGTGCCGACCGCCGTCTCGGCGCTGATGCAGCGCAAGGTGGATGCCGATCTCTCGACCGTCCGGAACGCCTTTTGCGGTTCCGCGCCGATGCCGATAGAGTTGTTCAACCGGTTCGAGAGCGCCACCGGCATCAAGGTGATCGAGGGCTACGGGCTGACCGAGGCGACATGTCTGGTGTCGTGCAACCCGCCCGGGGGCAAGAAGAAGATCGGCTCGGTCGGCGTGCCTTTTCCCTATACGGATCTGCGCATCATCAAGGAAACGCCCCATGGCCCGGTCGATTGCGCGCCCGACGAGGTGGGCGAGATCTGCGTCTCCAACCCCGGTGTCTACGCGGGCAACACCTATACCGAAACGGACAAGAACAAGTCGCTTTACCATTATGACAGATACCTGCGCACCGGCGATCTGGGGCGGCTCGATGCTGACGGCTATCTGTGGATCACCGGCCGCGCCAAGGACCTGATCATTCGTGGTGGCCACAACATCGACCCCGCCGAGATCGAGGAGGCGCTGATGGCCCACCCCGATGTCGCCATGGCCGGCGCCATCGGTCAGCCCGACGCCCATGCCGGCGAAATGCCCTGCGCCTATGTCGAGCTTGTGGCGGGCGGCACGGCGACCGGCGCGGACTTGCTGGAACATTGCAAGGTGCATGTCCACGAGCGCGCGGCGCAGCCGAAATATATCGAGGTGCTGGACGAATTGCCCAAGACCGCCGTCGGCAAGGTGTTCAAGCCCGACCTGCGCAAGCGCGCGATCACGCGGGTCTATAACGCCGCGCTAAAGGAGGCGGGGATCGCCGCACGCGTGACCTCGGTGGTCGATGACAGAAAGCGGGGGCTGGTGGCCAGGCTCTCGCGCCAGGGCGAGGTGGACGAGGCGGCGCTGAGCCATGTGCTCGGGCAATTCGTGCGGCCGTGGGAATGGGCGGAGTAGGCGGGCGCGTCAAGTCGTCCGCGCCGCAGCCTTTATTCAGGCGATAACGCGCGCCCGGTCGAACGCGAGCGCGCGCATCGCATGTTACGACACGTCCTTGTAGCTCACCTCGGGCGCATCCGCACCCGCTCTCTCGCGGCGCACCAGAAGGCGGTTGAGCGCATGGACATACGCGCGGGCCGAGGCCAGCACCGTATCGGTATCTGCCGACTGCCCGGTGACGATGCGGCCCGCCTCCTCCATCCGCACGCTGACCGTGGCCTGCGCGTCGGTGCCTTCGGTGACGGCGGCCACCTGATAGAGTTGCAACCGCGCGTCATGCGGGAACAGCGCCTTGACCGCGTTGAAGGTCGCGTCCACCGGCCCGTCGCCGGTCGCCTCGGTCGAGACCTCGCGCCCGTCGATCTCCATCGTCAGGGTCGCGGTCTGCGGTCCATCGGTGCCGCAGACCACGCGCAGATGCCGGATCTGCAGGCGGTCACTCGCATCGTCGAGCCCGGCATTGGCCAGCGCGACAAGGTCATCGTCATAGACCTCCTTCTTGCGGTCAGCGAGATCCTTGAAGCGCACGAAGATGTCATTGAGCTGATTGCCGGCCAGCTCATAGCCCAGATCGCGCAGCTTGGCGCGCAGCGCGGCGCGACCCGAATGCTTGCCCATCACCAGGCTGGTGGCGGCAAGGCCGACATCCTCGGGGCGCATGATCTCGAAGGTCTCGGCGTTCTTGAGCATCCCGTCCTGATGGATGCCCGATTCATGCGCAAAGGCGTTGCGGCCCACGACCGCCTTGTTGAACTGCACCGGAAAGCCCGAGACGGCGGCGACCCGGCGCGAGATATGCATGATCTTGCGGGTGTCGACGCCCGTCTCGTAGGGCATGATGTCGCCGCGCACGCGCAGCGCCATCACCACCTCTTCCAGCGCGGTGTTGCCCGCGCGCTCGCCCAGACCGTTGATCGTGCATTCGATCTGCCGCGCCCCGCCGGCCACGGCGGCCAGCGAGTTGGCCGTGGCCATGCCCAGATCGTTGTGGCAATGGGTGGAAAAGACCACATCGCCCGCGCCCGGCACGGTCTCGATCAGGCGGCGGATGAGCTCCGCGCTCTCGACGGGCGCGGTATAACCCACCGTGTCGGGGATGTTGATCGTCGTGGCCCCGGCCTGGATCGCGATTTCCACCACGCGGGTCAGATAGTCCCATTCGGTGCGCGTGGCATCCATCGGCGACCACTGCACGTTGTCGCACAGGTTGCGCGCATGGGTCACCGTCTCGTGGATGCGCTCGGCCATCTCGTCCTGCGTGAAGTTGGGAATGGCGCGGTGCAGCGGCGAGGTGCCGATAAAGGTGTGGATCCGCGGCGAGCGGGCATGTCTGATCGCCTCCCAGCAGCGGTCGATGTCCTTGAAGTCGGCCCGCGCGAGGCCGCAGATGGTGGCATTCTTAGCGTTCTTGGCGATCTCGCTCACGGCGCGGAAATCGCCCTCCGAGGCGATGGGAAAGCCCGCCTCGATGACATCGACGCCCATCTCGTCGAGAAGCTGCGCAATCTCCAGCTTTTCTTCATGGGCCATGGTCGCGCCGGGGCTTTGTTCGCCATCGCGCAAGGTGGTGTCGAAAATCAGGACACGGTCCTTCGGTGTCTGGGTCATTTGGGGTCTCTTTCAGTTGATCCTTGGGCCTCTTGGCGCGAAACGGCACATCCTCTGAGCGCTCGCGCCGGGCGGCACGCTCAGAGGCGGCTAAGGCCTAGGCACAGCGCGCCCGGCGCGCGACGGGCGCGGACCGGGCAGGCGATATGTGCGGTCGCGATCATGCGACGTTTATAGGCAGTCGCGGGCGGGTTGAAAAGCCCAAAACTGGCGGCTTGAAGTGGGGCAGCTTTCGGCTAGCCGTCGTGGCATGGACAGGGCATTGGTCATCGGCGCATCAGGCGGGATCGGGCGGGCGGTTTCGGCGCGGCTGGCGGACGGACCGGTCGTTGCGGGCATTGCTGCCCTGTATCACTCGGTGCGGGTGACGTTTTCCGCGAGCACGCCGTCTTGCCATGTGCCGCTGCGCACCTCGCCGTTGACATAGCGCATCGTGCCCTCGCCCTGCCGCTTGCCCGCAAGGAACATCCCCTCATAGACATCGCCACTGGCATAGGTCGCCACCCCGCGCCCGGTCATCTCGCCCGCGCGCCACCCGCCCTCGTAGGTGAAGCTCTCGTTCTCGGGCGTGTCGGGATTGTCGGGGATGGTGATGCGGCCCTGTCCGTGACGCTGGCCATCGACGAAATCGCCCTCATAGACCGAACCGTCGGGATAGGTGGCGGCGCCCTGGCCGTGGCGCTGCCCGTCCTGCCACTGACCCTCATAGCGATAGCCGTCGGGATAGCTCATCACGCCATGGCCGTGGTTGCGGGCATTGGCGAACGCCCCCTCATAGACAAGCCCGCCGGGATAGGTGGCGCGGCCCGCCCCCTCGATCACGCCGGCGACCCACTCGCCCTCATAGGTGGCGCCGTCGGGATAGGTGATCCGGCCCTGACCGTTGGCCAGATCGTCACGGAACTGTCCCTCATAGACCGAGCCGTCGGGATAGCTCACGCGGCCCTCTCCGGACATCCTGCCATTCTGCCATTCGCCCTCGTAGCGATAGCCGTCGGTGCCGATAAAGACCCCCTGCCCGTGGCGCATATCCTCCGCAAAGGCACCCTCATAGACGTCGCCATTGGCATAGGTTACCCGCCCCGCCCCCTGACGCTGCCCGGCGACCAGATCGCCCTCATAGACATCGCCATTGGGTTGCGTCAGCGTGCCGCGCCCGTCGATCTGGCCGTCTTTCCAGCTGCCCTCATAGACAAGACCGTCGGACATGGTAAGCCGGCCCGCGCCCTCGCGCACGCCGCGCGCGACCTCGCCCTCGTAGATCGCGCCGTCGGGATAGGTGATGGTGGCACGGCCCTGCTTGACGCCGCGCACCCAGTCGCCCTCGTAGCGATAGCCGCCCGGGCTCTCCATCCGGCCGCGCCCGTGATGCATGGCATCGAGGAACCCGCCCTCGTAGCGCACGCCATTGGCATACGTGGCGACTCCGGTGCCGGTGATCTCGCCCTCGGCCCACTCGCCCTCATAGGTGCCGCCGTCGGTGAAGACGATCCTGCCCGACCCGTGCGGCTTGCCGCGCGCGAACGCGCCTTCATAGACCGAGCCGTTGGGAAAGCGCGCGACGCCATGCCCGCGAATCTCGCCCGCGACCCAGTCGCCGGAATATTCATAGCCGTTGGGCAGGGTGTAGGTGCCGGTGCCGTGTTGCAGCCCGTCCTTGAACGTGCCCTCGTAGATGCCGCCATCGTCGTATTGCTTGGTCAGGATGGCACCGTCCTGCGCCATTGCACCCACGCCGGCGACAAGCGCCCAAGCCAAGATCGTCTGTTTCGCAAAGCGTCTCATCACTGCCCCGGTGCCCCTCGCCTGCCCGATCCTGTGGCGGGTCGCGCCAAATCTAGAGGACCGGCCCCGATGTGACAACGCCATTGTGGCAAATCGGCTTTCCCTCGCGCGGCGATCTGTTATCCCGAAGGGCGGAAGCGGCAAGGGGGCGCGCATGGCAGACCAGTTTCGCCTGACACTGGCACAACTCAACCCGACGGTGGGCGATCTGACGGGCAACGCGGCGCTGGCACGGCAGGCATGGGAGGCGGGGCGCGCGGCGGGCGCCGATCTCGTGGCGCTGCCAGAGATGTTCGTGACCGGCTACAACCCGCAGGATCTGGTGCTGAAACCGGCCTTTCATCAGGCCGCCATCGCCACCGTCGAGGCGCTGGCGCGCGATTGCGCCCAAGGCCCCGCGCTGGCCATCGGCGGCCCGGCGCTCGAGGGGGTGGGGCTTTATAACGCCTATTACATCCTCCAAGGCGGGCGCGTGGCGGCGCGCGTGTTCAAGCATCACCTGCCCAACGAGACGGTGTTCGACGAAAAGCGCCTGTTCTCAAGCGGCCCGGTGGCGGGCCCCTACAGCGTGGCGGGGGTGCGCCTCGGCTCGCCCATCTGCGAGGACGCCTGGCACCCGGACGTGGCCGAGACCCTCGCCGAGACCGGCGCCGAAATCCTGCTCGTGCCCAACGGCTCGCCGCATTACCGAGAGAAAATGACCGTGCGCCAGAACCTGATGGTGGCGCGCGTGATCGAGACCGGCCTGCCGCTCGTCTATCTCAACCTTATGGGCGGCCAGGACGACCAGGTGTTCGACGGCGGCTCTTTCGTGCTCAACCCCGGCGGCGCGCTGGCGCTGCAACTGCCGATGTTCGAGGAGGCGGTGGCGCATGTGGATTTCACGCGCGGCCCGGATGGCTGGCGCGCGCAAGAGGGACCGCTTGCGCACCTGCCGGACGACCTGGAACAGGATTATCACGCGATGGTGCTGGCGCTGCGCGATTACCTGCGCAAGGCCGGCTTCTCGAAGGTGCTTCTGGGCCTTTCGGGCGGGGTGGACAGCGCGATCGTCGCCACCATCGCGGTGGATGCGCTGGGCGCGGGCAATGTGCGCTGCGTGATGCTGCCCTCGGAATATACCTCGCCCGTTTCGCTGGAGGATGCGCAGGCAGTGGCCGGAAATCTGGGCTGCCGCTATGACAAGATGCCGATTGCCGAGGGGCGCGCGGCGATCACCGCGACGCTCGCGCCGCTTTTCGAGGGCACGCAACCGGACCAGACCGAGGAGAACATCCAGTCGCGCCTGCGCGGCCTCTTGCTGATGGCGCTGTCCAACAAGTTCGGCGAGATGCTGCTGACCACCGGCAACAAGTCCGAGGTGGCGGTGGGCTATGCCACGATCTATGGCGACATGGCCGGCGGCTACAACCCGATCAAGGACCTCTACAAGACGCGCGTCTTCGACATCTGCCGCTGGCGCAATGCCAACCACCGCGCCTGGATGGCGGGGCCCGGGGGCGCGGTGATCCCGGCCCGCGTGATCGACAAGCCCCCCAGCGCCGAATTGCGCGCCGACCAGAAGGACAGCGATTCGCTGCCCGATTACCCGGTGCTCGACGCGATCCTGCACATCCTCGTCGATCAGGACGGCGCGATTGCCGATTGCGTGGCCGCGGGCCTTGACGAGGCGGATGCGCGCCGCGTCGAGAACCTGCTCTGTATCAGCGAATACAAGCGGTTTCAGGCCGCGCCCGGCACGCGCCTGACCTCGCGCGCGTTCTGGCTTGACCGGCGCTATCCGATCGTGAACCGCTGGCGCGACCGGGGCGCAAGGGGCGCGGGCCAGTGAATTGCGCGCGCCGCACCCAGGCCGCGCCGCGCGCTCATTCCCACCAGCGGTCGATGGCGGCGATATCATCGTCGGACCAGCCGAAATGATGGGCGAACTCATGCACCACCACATGCGCGATCAGATCCTCGAGCGCGACATCGCCGCGCTCGCGCCACTCATCCAGGATCGGCTCGCGGAAAAGCCATACCGTATCGGGGCCAAGCGGCTGATCGAACCGGGATTTCTCGGTAAGAGGGATGCCGTCGTATAGCCCGGTCAGTTCGAGGGGATCGTCGATCTCCATCTCGGCGAGGATATGGGCGGGCGGCCAGTCCTCGACCAGAAGCACCACATCGGACGCGGGCTTGCGAAAGGCGGCGGGCAACGCGTCGATGACTTCGAGCGCGAGGCGCTCGAAGTCGGCAAGAGAGGGCGGGCTTGTATCCATGCGCGTATCCATGCGCGCCATATGAGGCAGGGAAACGGGTTTGTAAATCCGGCACCCTGTTGTTCAGAGCATCAGCTGATAGCTGGCCGGAACGTAGCGAAACCCGTCGCCCGCGGTCTCGACATAGCCAATGCCGGGCCAGGGCATGTGATAGCCCACGAACGGGATGCGGTCGGCGGCGAGCATCCCGAGGATGCGACGGCGCGTCGCGGCGGCGGTCTGCCTGTCCATGTCAAAGCGCACCTCCCAATCGGGATGCGCCAGCGACCAGACATAGTGATTGGCGAAATCGGCGCCAAGCAGAAGCGTCTTGCCCTCGCTTTCCAGCACGAAGCCGGTATGGCCCGGCGTATGGCCCGGCGCGGCCAGGGCGGTGATCCCGGAGGTCACGCCGTCGCCATCGCCGATCATGGTCGTGTTCGCGGCCAGCGGGCGCATGTTGGCGTCGAAAAGCGCGTTGTCCGCGCCGGCCCAATGGTCAAACTCGGTGCCGGCGGTGATGTAGCGCGCATTGGCGAATGTGGGTGCGCCGTCGCGCATCAGCCCGCCGATATGATCGCCGTGCATATGGGTAATCACCACCACGTCCACCTGGTCGGGCGTGTATCCCGCCGCCTCGAGCGCGGACGTGATGCCGTCGGGATCGAGCCCGGTGTCAAACAGCACGAGCGCAGATCCGGTGTTGACCACGGTCGGAGTAAAAAAGAACTGCGCCTGATCGGTCGGCAGGTTGGCCGCCCTCGAGACGGCGTTGAACTCTTCTGCGCTGACGTTGAGGCCGAAAATGCTGTGCGGATCGGGGCGCGGGGCGGTGGCGGCCAGAAGCGTCGTCACCTCGAACGCGCCCAGCCCGACCCGGTTGAAGCGGGTCGTGGCAGCGCCCAGCATCGGGGCCGAGGCGCGGCCGGGAGCTGCAACGGCAAGCGGCAGCGCGGCGGTGGCGGCCAGAAGGCCGCGGCGGGTGATCTGTCCTTGGGTCATCGACATCTCCTGTTCGTTGACATGGTTGACATACGCGCGAAACCGTAGCGCGGATGTGACGCGGGCGGGTGACGCTCACGCGAAATTGATCTTGCTTGCGGCGGCGCGTTTCAGGCGTAATCTGCCGCCATGCTGGATATTCTCAGGAACCGCGATTTCGTCCGCCTCTTTGCCGCGCAGGTCGTGGCGCTTCTGGGCACGGGGCTTCTGACCGTTGGCCTCGGCCTCCTGGCCTATGACATGGCGGGCGCGGCGGCGGGGCTGGTGCTGGGCGTGGCCTATACGGTCAAGATGGTGGCCTATGTCGGCCTGTCGCCGGTGGCGCAGGCCGTGGTGCAGCGCCTGCCGCGCAAGGCGGTGCTGATCGCGGCCGATCTGATCCGCGCCGGGGTGGCGCTCTGTCTGCCGTTCGTCACCGATCTCTGGCAGGTCTATGTGCTGATCTTCGTGCTTCAGGCGGCCTCGGCCACCTTTACCCCGGCCTTTCAGGCGGTGATCCCCGACATCCTCACCGATGAGGGCGACTATACCCGCGCGCTGTCGCTGTCGCGGCTGGCCTATGATCTGGAGAACCTGCTCAGCCCGGCGCTGGCGGGGGTGCTGCTCGTGGTGCTGAGCTATCACTGGCTGTTTCTGGGCACGGTGGCGGGGTTTGTGGCCTCCGCCGCGCTGGTATGGCTGGCCGCGGTGCCGCCCGTGGCAGGCGGCGTGGCGCGGCCCTTTCGAGAGCGGCTGTTTCGCGGCGCGCGCATCTATCTGGCAACGCCACGGCTGCGCGGGCTGTTGTCGCTCAACCTGTCGGCCTCGGCGGTGGGGGCCTTCGTGCTGGTCAACACGGTGGTGCTGGTGCGGGTCGGTCACGGCGGGGCCGAAAGCGCGCTGGCGGTCGCCATGGCGGCCTTTGGCGCGGGCTCGATGGCGGCGGCGCTGATGCTGCCGCGCGTGCTCGAACGCACCGGCGACCGGCCGGTGATGCTGGCGGGCGCGGCCGCGCTGGCGGTGCTGGCGCTGTTCATGGGGGCTGCGCTCTGGCTGGGGCGGGGCCCGGGATGGGCGGCGTTCCTCGCGCTTTGGGCGCTCATCGGCCTTGCCTATGCCGCGATCCTCACGCCTGCGGGGCGGCTCTTGCGGCGCTCGGCCCATGCCGAGGACCGGCCCGCGCTGTTCGCCGCACAGTTCGCGCTGAGCCATGTCTGCTGGCTGGTCACCTATCCGCTGGCCGGGGTGGCGGGGCGATGGCTCGGGATGGGGCCCGCGATGATGCTGGCGGGGCTGGTGGCGGCGCTTGGCCTCGTGCTTGCATGGCGCCTGTGGCCCGGCGCTGCGGCGCGCGCGCCGGTGCATGACCACCCCGGTCTGCCCCCCGATCACCCGCATCTGCGCACCCATGGGCAGGGTCCGCACGCCCACACCTATGTCATCGACGACCTGCACCGCCGCTGGCCCTGAGCCGGGCCGTTCTGGACAACCGCCCCCGCCTGTGACAAAGCCCCGGCCATTGTCAGGAGACGCCCATGACCACCACCCGCTTTGCCCCTTCCCCCACCGGCCATATTCATGTGGGCAACCTGCGCACCGCGCTGATGAACTGGCTCATTGCCCGCAAGGCGGGGGGCAGTTTCATCCTGCGCATCGACGACACCGACCCGGAGCGTTCGCGCGAGGAATATGTCGATGCGATCAAGCGCGATCTCGAATGGCTGGGCCTGCACTGGGACCGGGTAGAGCGGCAGTCGCTGCGCCTCGACCGCTATGCCCAGGCCGCCGAGCGGCTGCGCGCCATGGGGCGGCTCTACGAGGCGTTCGAGACCCCGACGGAGCTGGACCTCAAGCGCAAGAAACAGCTCAACATGGGCCGCCCGCCGGTCTATGACCGCGCGGCACTGGCGCTGTCGGAGGAGGACCGCGCACGGCTGCGCGCCGAGCGCGGCGCGGGCGTCTGGCGATTCCTGCTCGATCGGCAGCGCATCGAATGGCACGACGGCATCCTCGGGGATATTTCCATCGACGCGGCAAGCGTGTCCGACCCGGTGCTGATCCGCGCCGACGGGCAGGTGCTTTATACGCTGGCCTCGGTGGTGGATGACGTGGAAATGGGCGTGAGCCATGTGGTGCGCGGCGCCGATCACGTCACCAACACCGCCACCCAAATCCAGATCATCGCGGCGCTCGGCGGCACGCCCCCGCAATTCGCGCATCACTCGCTGCTCACCGGGCCGCAGGGCGAGGCGCTGTCGAAACGGCTCGGCACGCTCTCGTTGCGCGATCTGCGCGCCCGGGGGGTGGAGCCGATGGCGCTGCTGTCGCTGATGGCGCGGCTCGGGTCGAGCGATCCGGTAGAATTGCGCAGCGATATGGCCGCGCTGATCGAGGGATTCGACATCGAGCGGTTCGGTGCCGCGCCGACCAGGTTCGACGAAAACGATCTCTTTCCGCTGTCCGCGCGCGTGCTCGCCGCGCGGCCCTATGAGGAGGTGGCGGATACCATCGCCGCGCACGGTATTCCGGCGCATCTGGCCGAACGGTTCTGGGCGGCGGTGTCGCACAACATCACCAACCTGCACGACGTGAAGGACTGGGCCGAGATCGTGCTCGAAGGGGTCGAGGCGGTGATCGACCCCGAGGATGAGGAATTTGTCGCAACGGCTCTTCAGATGCTGCCCGAGGGGCCCTATACCGAGGCGACCTGGGATGAATGGACAACCGAGGTGAAGGCCGCGACGGGGCGCAAGGGCCGCGCGCTCTTTCGGCCGTTGCGGCGCGCGCTCACGGGCCGCGACACGGGTCCGGAAATGGCGCATCTGATGCCGCTTCTCCAGGTGATCAAGGCAAAAAGCTGATCCCGTCGCCGGTGGCGTGCAGGCGCGCGCGCTCGCTTGCGAGCGGGAGTGCGCCCTCGGCATGATCGAGCGCGCGGGTGGCCATGGCGCGCGCCGCTCCGGCCAGCGCCGGATCGGGGGCCGCCGACAGCCGCAAGAGCGCCGCGCGCAGCCGTTCGGCCACCTCGATCTGCCCGGCCCCGTCGCGCGCGGTCTGGCCAAAGGCGTTCTCGATCAGTTCCGTGCGCGAGGTGTCGGGCAGGAACACACCCGCAAAGAGCGGTGCCTCGATCTCGGGGCGCGCGTGCGCCCAGTCGAGCAGGAGGTTCTCCAGCCGGCAGATCACGGCGATGGCCGTGCCCGGATCGTTGATCCCCGGCGAGAGCGCGCGCGCCGCCGTTTCCGACAGGACCAGAAGGCCATAGCCCGCATCCTGCTCGAAGGTGCGATGCGCGCCGATCGTGAGATGAGCGCCGACCCTCTCGAGCGCGGCGTCATCGTGCCCCGCCGCATGGCCGATGACCTCTCCCTTCACCACATAATCGCCGGGGCGGGTGTAGAGATAAAGCCGCGCCCGTGTGCCGGTGCAGAGGTTTTGCAGCCCCGCCATGTCGATGAACTGCACATGGCCGGTGGCAGGCGCGAGGATGGGGCGGGCCTCGTCGGGCAGCACCATGTCACGCCTGAGGATCCCTGCCCCGAGCGCGGGCACGGCGCGCGCGTGCATGAGGCAGGGCCGGGTGCTGCGCTCGATCGTGGCCAGCGTCGCATCCATGCTGCCCAGGTCGCTCAGGTGATGGATCCAGCGCAACAGCGCCAGAATCACCAGCACCACTACCGCCACCGTCACGATCAGGACAAGGACGCTCGCCTCCTCGGGATAGAGCCCGGCCTTGAACAGGATGATTGCCGAGAGCGCATAGACGAAGGCCCCGATGAAAACGGCGAGCACGGTGTGCGTGGTCGTGTCCGCCAGCAGGATGCGATGCACGCGCGGCGTGGCCTGCCCCGCCGCCGCGTTATGCGCCGTCACCATGACGTTGAGCGAGAAGGTGCTGACCGCGAGCATCCCCGAGGCGAGGATGGTCAGGATCGGCAGCACGGCCTCGGGCGAGACGCTGCGTTGGAGCGTCGCGGGGATCATGTTCCTGGCCAGAAGGGCAAGCACCGCCGTGCCCACCGACAACAGCGCAAAGAACGAGACCCTCAGCCACAGCGTGCGGCTGAGGCGGCGAAGGGTCATGGCCCAGGAAGAGAGGAAATTCAGTTTCATTCGTGACCAATGCGCGCCGCGACCCGTCCTGCAAGGTTTGCGCGTCCGCCGCCGCTTGTCCAGAGCGCAAGCGCGGCGCGTCACGCGCCGGCCGGCGATGACCGCAGCCCCGAGGCGATGGCGCTCCTGCAGGTGATCCGCGCAAGGGAACAGACGCCCGAGCCCGCCCCGCCACGCCAGATCGTCAGCCCACCCGGTCGTGCCCGGAAATCGTCGGGGCCGCGGCAGTTCACAATTGGCCGCCCCGCGATCCGCCTTGCAGCCGCGCCGCGCGCGACACCACCTTGACCAGCCCCCCGTTCCCATACATATGCCAAGCCATGACAGACCTCGCCCATATTCGCAATTTCTCGATCGTGGCGCATATCGACCACGGCAAATCCACCCTGGCCGACCGGCTGATCCAATCGACCGGGACGGTAAAGGACCGTGACATGAAGGAGCAGATGCTCGACGCCATGGATATCGAGCGCGAGCGGGGCATTACCATCAAGGCCAATACCGTGCGCATCGACTATGTGGCGCAGAACGGCGAGGCCTATGTGCTCAACCTCATCGACACGCCGGGCCACGTGGATTTCGCCTATGAGGTGAGCCGCTCGATGCGCGCGGTCGAGGGCAGCCTGCTCGTGGTGGACAGCACCCAGGGCGTGGAGGCGCAGACGCTGGCCAACGTTTACCAGGCGATCGACGCGGGCCACGAGATCGTGCCCGTTCTCAACAAGATCGACCTGCCCGCCAGCGAATGCGACCGCGTGGCCGAGCAGATCGAGGATGTGATCGGCATCGACGCAAGCGGCGCGATCCGCGTCTCGGCCAAGACCGGCGTCGGCATCCCCGAGACGCTGGAGGCGATCGTCAGGCATCTGCCCGCGCCCAGGGGCGATGAGGCCGCGCCGCTCAAGGCGATGCTGGTCGATAGCTGGTATGACGCTTATCTCGGCGTGGTCGTGCTGGTGCGGATCATGGACGGACGATTGAGGCGCGGCGACCGCATCCGCATGATGCAGACCGGTGCCACCTACAATGTCGAGCGTATCGGCGTGTTCCGTCCGCAGATGGAACAGGTCGAGAGCCTCGGGCCGGGCGAGATCGGCTTCATCACCGCCTCGATCAAGCAGGTGCGCGACACCCGCGTGGGCGACACGATCACCCACGAAAAACGCCCCTGCGCGCAGGCGCTGCCGGGCTTCAAGCCATCCGTCCCGGTGGTGTTCTGCGGGCTTTTCCCGGTCGATTCGGCGCAGTTCGACGACATGCGCGACGCGATCGAGAAACTGGCGCTCAACGATGCCTCGTTCAGCTACGAGATGGAAAGCTCTGCCGCGCTCGGCTTCGGCTTTCGCTGCGGGTTTCTGGGGCTTTTGCACCTTGAGGTGATCCGCGACCGGATCGAGCGCGAATACGGCATCGAGCTGATTACCACCGCGCCGTCGGTGGTCTATCACCTGCACATGAAGGACGGCACGATGCGGGAATTGCACAACCCCGCCGACATGCCCGACCCCTCGCATGTGGAGCGCATCGAGGAGCCGCGCATCAAGGCCACGATCATGGTCCCCGACGAATACCTGGGCGACGTGCTCAAGCTCTGTCAGGACCGGCGCGGCATCCAGGTGGACCTGACCTATGCGGGCAACCGCGCCATGGCGGTCTATGACCTGCCGCTCAACGAGGTGGTGTTCGATTTCTACGACCGGCTCAAATCGGTGACCAAGGGCTATGCCTCCTTCGACTATCAGCTCGAGGGCTACCGCGAGGACAAGCTGGTTAAGATGCAGGTTCTGGTCAATGACGAGCCGGTGGATGCGCTTTCCATGATGGTGCACCGCGACCGCGCCGAGATGCGCGGCCGGGCCATGTGCGAGAAGTTGAAGGACCTGATCCCGCGCCACATGTTCAAGATCCCGATCCAGGCAGCCATCGGCGGCAAGGTCATCGCGCGCGAGACACTCTCGGCTCTGCGCAAGGACGTGACGGCGAAATGCTATGGCGGGGATGCCACGCGCAAGAAGAAGCTGCTGGAAAAGCAGAAGGCCGGCAAGAAGAAGATGCGCCAGTTCGGCAAGGTTGACATCCCGCAGGAGGCGTTCATCTCGGCGCTGAAGATGGACAACTAGCGTGGCAGGCGACGCGCGGCGTTGGTGTCCTTTCCCCCCGCGCCCATCGGGTCTATAGCGCGGGGAACATCAACCATCCCCGGACCCCCTCCCATGCCCTGCGCACTTTGCTCTGCCGAGACCGACCTCGTTGCCCATCCCGTTCCCGGCGGCCCGGACGGGGCCAGCGCGGCGCTTTGCGCGACCTGTGCGGCGCAGATCGACGGCACGCCCGACCCCGACCATTGGCGCTGTCTGGCGTCTTCGATGTGGTCCGAGGATCCTGCCACGCAGGTTCTGGCGGTGCGGATGCTGCTGCGCCTCGCGGATCACGGCTGGGCGCGCGATCTGGCCGATCAGCTCTGGCTTGACGACGACACCCGCGCCTGGGCCGACAACGTGGCCCCCCGCGACAGCGGCCACCGCGACAGCAACGGCGTGCCGCTTGTGCAGGGCGACACGGTGGTGCTGACAAGGGACCTGCCCGTGAAAGGTGCAGGCTTTATCGCCAAACGCGGCACGGCGGTGCGGGGCATCTCGCTCGTGGCCGACAACCCGGCCCATATCGAGGGCCGTGTCGAGGGCCAGCGCATCGTGATCCTGACAGGGTTCGTCAGAAAACGCTGAGTGAAAAAGGCGGCCACGGACCGCCCCTTTGTGATTGCCGCCCCGCCCGGCATTGTCGCATCCTTTCGGCTCACCCGGCCGGTCACGCGGTCACGCCACTGCGCGGGGTGATCCCGCGCTGCCCTGCCCCCGCGCTCTGGACCGCGCGCGCATCTGCGGCTAAGGCAGGGGCGGCAGAGCAAGGCGACAAGACGGAGAGACGGGCCGATGAGCACATGCAGCATGGATCGAGACAGGATACGCGGCGTTGCGGCGCGGGTGCTGCGTGCCGAGGCCGAGGCGCTCATGGCCATGGCCGATTGCCCGCCCGACGGCTTTGCCCGCGCGGTGGCGCTGATCCTGGCGGCGCGGGGCCGGGTCGTGACCTCGGGCATGGGCAAGTCGGGCCATATCGCGCGCAAGATCGCGGCGACGCTCGCCTCGACGGGCACGCCCGCGCTCTTTCTGCATCCCGCCGAGGCGAGCCATGGCGATCTGGGCATGGTGGCCGTGGGCGATGTCTGCATCCTGCTGTCCAATTCCGGCGAAACGCGCGAACTGTCCGATCTCATTCAATACACCCGCCGCTTCGACATTCCGATGATCGCAATCACGCGGGTCGCAGGCAGCACGCTGGCGCGGCAGGCCGATGTCGCGCTGATCCTGCCCGACAAGCCCGAGGCCTGCGCCATCGGCATGGCCCCCACCACCTCGACCACCTGCGCGCTGGCGCTTGGCGATGCGCTGGCCGTCGCATTGATGGAAGAGCGCGGCTTCAAGGCCGATGCGTTCCACGTCTTTCACCCCGGCGGCAAGCTCGGCGCGCAATTCATTCGGGTGCGCGACGTGATGCACACCGGTGCCGCCCTGCCGAAGGTCTCGCCCGATACGCCCATGGGCGAGACGCTGATCGAGATGAGCGCCAAGGGCTTCGGCATTGCCGCGCTCGTTGAGGATGGCATCTTGCGGGGGGTGATCACCGACGGGGACTTGCGGCGCAATCTCGACGGGCTGATGGCCCGCAACGCGGGCGAGGTGGCGACCCGCGATCCGCGCACGGCCACCCCCGACATGCTGCTGCCCGAGGCGCTGGGGCTGATGAACCGTCACAAGATCGGCGCGCTTTTCGTGGTCACGCCGGATGACCGGCTCTGCGGGCTTGTCCATATCCACGACTGCCTGCGCGCCGGTGTCGCCTGAGGGCGCGGCCCTGCCCTCATGAATAGGGCCCGCGCGGGGGGCGCGGACCCTTCTTTTCTTACATGCGCCGCTCAGAACCGGAAGGTTGCGCGCGCCTGAAGCGTGGTGACGTCCACATCGGCATTGGCGCTGCCGAAACCGTCGAACTCATGATAGAGCAGTTCGCCACCGAGCGAGAACTGATCGGTGATACGGTGCTCGTAGCCCGCGCCGATGAACCAGCCGTCATCGCTGCCGAGATTGTCGGTATCGGCCCAGGCATAGCCGCCGGTGCCGTAAAGCAGGCCGCGCCCGATCTTGGGGCCGACGCGCAGCTTGGCGCGGAACACTTCCTCGACGCTGGCATTGGCGCCCGAAAGGCTTATATCGGCGAAGTCGTAATCAAGGCCGCCGCCCAACACCCAGTTGCCGAAATCGTAATCATAGCCGGCGACAAGACCGCCGATGATGTCCTCGCCGTCCACACCGGCGACATTGGTATCAACCCAGGCATAGCCAAGCTGTCCACCGGCATAAAAGCCGGTCCAGTTCGGCGTGAGCGGTGCTACCGGCACAGGGGCCGGGGCCGCGATGACCGGTTCGGGTTGGGTCGGGGTTATGTTGCCCGCAAGTGCCGGGGCCGCAAAAAGCGATACCACTGCGACAAGAGCCGTCGTCTGTTTCCACATGATTTGTCCTTTCCTGTCTTTTCTTTCCAAGACGCCGGACAGCATGGCCCGGCGCGACGGTTCACACCGTTGGGGGATATGTCGGTGCGGGGCGCTGCAGTGGCAAGGGTGCGGCGGAATCACGCGCGCATAAATGGCGGGATGCTGCTGAATTCGCGGAAGAAAGTGGGGCATTTCGCCCAAACCGTTGCAAACCTGCAACATTGGGTTGTCGAAATTGATTGCGGGGATTGAAGTAAAAGACAGGCCCGCTGGAGGACGGGCCCGCCTTTGCCGCCGCGCGCAGCCCCCGGCTCAGAAGCGGAACGTGGCGCGGATTGTCGCAATCAGCGATCCGGTCGCGGCGGGTCGAGCCGTGGTGAGGGGCGCGTGTGCGGCCCCTCGTCGTGTCAGCCCCGCACGCCTGCGAACCGCGCCTGCCAGTCCTCGCGCGCCTCGTCGGTGATCTTGGAGAACAGCACCTCGGGCACGTCGAAGGCGTGGCCGGGCTTCAGCACCTCCAGCGCGGCGGCGACATCCTCGGGCCAGCCATCCCCCTGTGTGCGCATCGCGCCCAGCATCGCGCTTGCGGCGTCGGGGATGAAGGGGCTTGAGAGCACCGCATAGAGCCGGATGAGGTTGAGCGCGAGGCGGATCTGCATTGCGGCCCGGTCGGGGTCGGTCTTGAAGGTGGACCATGGGGCGGCCTCTTGCAGGTATTCGTTGCCCAGCACCCAGATCGCGCGCAACTCGGCGGCGGATTTGCGCACCTCCATCGCCTCCATATGGCCCTCATAGGCACGGATACGAGCGCCAAGCGCGGCAATGAGCGCCTCCTCCGCCGCGCCATGACTGCCGCCCTCGGGCACCGCCGCGCCGAATTTCGCGCGGCAGAACTTGGTCACGCGGGAGACGAAATTGCCCAGAACATCGGCCAGATCCTTGTTCACCGATGCCTGGAAATTCTCCCATGTGAATTCGGAATCCGAGCTTTCGGGGGCATGAGAGAGCAGCCACCAGCGCCAGTAATCGGCGGGCAGGATTTCAAGCGCGTCATCCATGAACACGCCGCGCCCGCGCGAGGTGCTGAACTGGCCACCATCGTAGTTGAGGTAATTGAACGACTTGATGTAATCCACCAGCTTCCAATGCTCGCGCGCGCCAAGGATCGTGGCGGGAAAGCCGAGCGTGTGGAAGGGCACGTTGTCCTTGCCCATGAACTGGGTATAGCGGACATCGCCCGCCCCCTTGTCGGTGCGCCACCAGCGTTCCCAATCCGCGCCCTTGCCCGCCTCGACCCATTCCTGCGCGCAGGCGATATATTCGATGGGCGCATCGAACCAGACGTAGAAGACCTTGCCCTCCATCCCCTGCCACGGGGCACCGTCGAATTGCACAGGGATGCCCCAGTCGAGATCGCGGGTGATGCCGCGATCCTGCAAGCCGTCGCCGTCATTGAGCCATTTCTTCGCGATCGAGGTGGTCAGCAGCGGCCAGTCGGTCTTGGAGTCGATCCACGCCTCCAGCTCGTCCTTCATCTGCGACTGGCAGAGATAGAGATGCCTGGTCTCGCGCATCTCCAGATCGGTGGCGCCCGAGATCACCGAGCGCGGGTTGACGAGGTCAACCGGGTCAAGCTGCTTGGTGCAGTTGTCGCACTGATCGCCGCGCGCGGACTCGAACCCGCAATTGGGGCAGGTGCCTTCGATATAGCGGTCGGGCAGAAAACGCCCGTCGGTGGGCGAATACATCTGCGTCTCCGAGACTTCGCGGATCAAGCCCTGTTCATGCAGGCGCCTGGCGAAATGCTGGGTCAGGCGGTGGTTCTGCGGGCTGGAGGAGCGCCCGAAATGGTCAAAGCTGAGGCGGAAACCGCGCGCGATTTCGGCCTGCACCCCGTGCATCTCGGCGCAATACTCGGCCACCGGCTTGCCCGCCCTGGCGGCGGCAAGCTCGGCGGGGGTGCCGTGCTCGTCGGTGGCGCAGAGAAACAGCACCTCATGCCCGCGCGCGCGGCAGTAGCGCGCAAAGAGATCGGCCGGAAGCTGGCTTCCGACCAGATTGCCCAGATGCTTGATCCCGTTGATATAGGGAATCGCCGAGGTAATGAGATGCCGTGCCATCCTGCCTGTGCCTTGTCCTGCGTCGCGCCCCGTCTAGAGCATGTTGCTCAAAGGTGGAAACCAGTTTCGAGTTCCTCGAACATGCGGAATAAAGGAGTTGGCGCGTGTCGCGTGAATGCGGATGAACGCGACGCGCTCTTGCGCGGAACGTGGGGCAGTTCCAGCGCCTCGCAAGGCCCACGCCCCCGGCAAGCCGTCCAACCGGCAACGTGGTGCGGTGCGCCCGGACGCAGATGGCGGGGTGCCCGCCGCCCAGGCGGAACCGCGCTCAGGCGAATTTCGCAATCAGCGCCTTGTGCACCGGGGGGGTCACGAATTTCGACACATCCCCGTCCAGCCGCGCGATTTCCTTGACCAGTTTCGAGGCGATCGCCTGATGGCCCGCATCCGCCATGAGAAACACCGTTTCCACCGTGTTGTCGAGCGCGCGGTTCATGCCAACCATCTGGAACTCGTATTCGAAATCCGCCACCGCGCGCAGCCCGCGAATGATGATCTGCGCGCCGACATCATGGGCGCAGTGTATCAACAGGTTCTCGAACGGATGGGCCACGATTTCGGTGTCGGTCAGTTTGGACAGCGCCACGCATTCCGCCTCGATCATCGCCACCCGCTCTTCGAGCGAGAACAGCGGCCCCTTGTCACGATTGATCGCCACGCCGATCACCAGCCGGTCAACCAGCATCGCGGCGCGGCGGATGATGTCGATATGACCCAGGGTTATCGGATCGAAAGTGCCGGGATAGAGGGCGATGCGCATGAGGCGGCTCCATTCTTGCAATTGCGCGGCAGGCAACAGGATTATGCGCGCCGATGCAAGCCCTCAGTGGCCCATGATCATCCCTTCCAGTGCGTTTTTCTCCATCGAAAGCTCATCCAGCCGTGCCTTGACCACATCGCCGATGGTCACGATACCCACAAGGCGGCCCTCCTCGACCACCGGCATATGCCGGAACCGGCCATCGGTCATGCGGGCGAGCACCGCGTCCGAGGTGTCACGCCGCGTGCAGCAGACCGGGTTGCGCGTCATCATCCGGGCCGCCGTCTCCAGCAGGCACGCCGCGCCCCGCACCGCCAGCGCCCGCACGATATCGCGCTCCGACAGGATGCCCTCGGGCCGCTCTCCGTCAGAGGAGACGACCACGCCGCCGATCCGGCGCTCGGCAAGAATGCCCGCCACTTCCGACACGAGCGTTTCGGGGGTGACGGTGATCACGCCGCTATCGCCCTTGGATTTCAGAATCTGCTGAACGAGCATGTCGGAACCCTTTCGAAACGGAATTTCGATAACACCAGCGTGATCCACCATGAGATTTCTGTCAAGCCTGCTCCTCCAGTCGCGCCACTTCGGCGCGCAGCCCCTCGACAAGGGCCGTGGCAAAACGGTTCTGCCGCTCCAGCCGCCGGTCATCGGCATGGCGCACAAGATAGAAGCTGCGGGTGAGCGAGACCTGATCGGGCAGCACCTTGACCGCGCGCAGCAAGGGCAGCGAGAAATCGTGCAGCACGCCGATCCCCGCCCCCTGCCGCACGAGGTTGAGCTGCACCGAGACCGAATTGGACGCGAGGTCCACGCGCGCAATCCCCGCCTCGCTCAGGTAATCCAGTTCGCGGTCAAAGATCATGTCCTGAATATAACCGACGATGCGATGCCCGCGCAGATCCGCCAGCCGGGTGATGGGGGGATGGGCGCGGATATAGGCGCGCGAGGCCGCGAGATGCAGGCGGTAATCGGTGATTTTCTGCACTGTCAGGCGGCCCGCGGTCGGCGGGCTGACGGCAATTACCATGTCGGCCTCGCGCCGGGTCAGGTTGAAGACGCGCGGCAGCGCGACGATCTGAATTTCCAGATCCGGGTTCTCCGCACCGATGGCCGCACAGACCTGCGGCAGCAGGAAGTTGGCGCAGCCATCGGGCGCGCCGATGCGGATCTGCCCCGAGAGGCCGCCCGCCTGCCCGCCCAGATCGGTCGCCGCTTCCTCCATCGCCTGTTCGGCGCGGATCGCATGGGCCATGAGGCGCGCGCCCGCCTCGCTCAGCGCATAGCCGGTGGGGGATTTGGCAAAAAGCGGCGCGCCAAGCCCCTCTTCCAGCCGCGCCATGCGCCGGCCCACGGTGGCCGGGTCGATGCGCAGCACCCGCCCCGCGCCCGACAGGCTTTCCTCCCGCGCCACGGCCAGGAAAATGCGGATATCGTCCCAATGCGGCATGATCCGCCCCCTCTCCTTTGCAAAAATGCAAATCCATAATGGAATCTTGCCTCTTTCGCACTGAGTTTTGCAAGGCTAGGCTTCGCGCGACGCGCAATTCAGGAGGAGAGAGCCATGCAGGAACTGACCCATTACATCAACGGCACCCATGTGAAGGGCACATCGGGCCGTTTTTCGGACGTGTTCAACCCGGCCACCGGCGAGGTGCAGGCCAGATGCCCGCTGGCCAGCGTCGAGGAAATGACCGCCGCCGTCGCCGCAGCCGAGGCCGCACAGCCCGCATGGGCCGCCACCAACCCGCAGCGCCGGGCGCGGGTGATGATGGAATTCGTCCGCCTGCTCAACCGCGACATGGACAAGCTCGCCGAGGCGCTGTCGCGCGAACACGGCAAGACCTTCCCCGACGCCAAGGGCGACATCCAGCGCGGGCTTGAGGTGGTCGAATACTGCATCGGCGCGCCGCAACTCCTCAAGGGCGAGTTCACCGACAGCGCCGGTCCCGGCATCGACCTCTATTCCATGCGCCAGCCGCTTGGCGTCAGCGCGGGGATCACGCCGTTCAATTTCCCGGCGATGATCCCGATGTGGATGTTCGCACCCGCGCTCGCCTGCGGCAATGCCTTCATCCTCAAGCCCTCCGAGCGTGACCCGTCGGTGCCGCTCATGCTGGCCGAACTGATGGCGGAGGCCGGGCTGCCCAAGGGGCTCTTGCAGGTGGTGAACGGCGACAAGGTGGCGGTGGATGCGATCCTCGACCACCCGGTGATCCAGTCCATCGGCTTTGTCGGCTCCACCCCCATCGCCGAATACATCTACGGGCGCGGCTGCTCGAACGGCAAGCGGGTGCAATGCTTTGGCGGCGCCAAGAACCACATGATCGTCATGCCCGACGCTGACATGGATCAGGCCGCAGACGCGCTCATCGGCGCGGGCTATGGCGCGGCGGGCGAGCGCTGCATGGCGATCTCGGTGGCCGTGCCGGTGGGCGACGAGACCGCCGACCGCCTGATCGAAAAGCTGGTGCCGCGTATCGAAAAGCTGAAAGTGGGGCCTTATACCGCAGGCGATGACGTGGATTACGGCCCCGTCGTGACGGCCGAGGCCAGGGCGCGCATCCTTGGCCTGGTCGAGAGCGGCATCGCGCAGGGCGCACAGCTTGTCGTGGATGGCCGGAACTTCAACCTGCAAGGCTATGAGGACGGGTTCTTCGTGGGGCCGCACCTGTTTGACCGGGTGACGCCCGAGATGGACATCTACCGCCAGGAGATTTTCGGCCCCGTTCTATGCACGGTGCGCGCGGGCAGCTATGAGGAGGCGCTGCGCCTCGCCATGGACCACGAATACGGCAACGGCACCGCGATCTTTACCCGCGACGGCGACGCCGCGCGCGATTTCGCCCATAGAATCAATATCGGCATGGTCGGCATCAACGTGCCGATCCCGGTGCCGCTGGCCTATCACACCTTCGGCGGCTGGAAGAAATCGGCGTTTGGCGATCTCAACCAGCACGGGCCGGACGCTTTCAGGTTCTACACCCGCACCAAGACCGTCACCGCCCGCTGGCCGTCCGGCATCAAGGAAGGCGGCGAGTTCAACTTCAAGGCGATGGACTGATCGCCCTGCCCCGGCCCGTTCACCGATCCGTTCGGGTTCGGGCATGGGGCGCGCGGATCGGCCCCCCGCCGCGCGAGATTTTCGCTTGCACGAATCTCGCGCGGCGCGTATCGCAGGGCTGCTTCGGTCCGGGGCCTTCGGGCGCCGGTGAAAAGGGAATGCGGTGCGATCCGTCCTTTGGATCAATTCCGCAACTGCCCCCGCAACTGTAGGCGGCGAGCGAGACCGGCACATGCCACTGCGCCAGCAGGTGTGGGAAGGCCCGGTCGAGCGATGACCCGCAAGTCAGGAGACCTGCCGAAGTGATCACCCTATCCGGGCGCGGGGCGCGCCGTGGATAACGGTCTTTTCCGTAGTGGTGGCGCTCACCGTCTGCGGAGGGGGCATGTCCTTTCCAATGACCGACACGCAAGGAAACCGTGCCGCGACCCGGCATTGGGGGACAAAAAGATGAAACATATCGCAACCTGCGCGCTTTGCGCTCTGGCCACGGCCCCCGCCGTCGCCCAAGAGGCGTTCGACCTCGACACCATAACCGTCATCGCCAACCAGACCGCAACCGCGCTCGAGCGTAGCGGCTCGACCGTCGAAATCCTCTCCGAGACCGAGGTGCAGGCCGCGCCGCGCGGCCGGCTTGGCGATTTCCTGACCTTCCAGCCGGGGATCACGTCCTCGGCCAACGGCCCGCTCGGCACCACCTCGACGGTGCGCATCCGCGGCCTTGGCGGAGCCTATGTGCCGGTCTTCATCGACGGCATCGACGTGACCGACCCGGCCAGCAGCGGCGGCGGCTTCGATTTCGGCGGGCTGACCAATGCGGGGCTTGGCCGGATCGAGGTGCTCAAGGGCTCGCAATCCGCGCGCTTCGGCCAGAATGCCGTGGGCGGCGTCATCAATATCGAAAGCCTGCGTCCCACCGAGGACGGCGTGCACGGCTTTGCCGAGGTAGAGGCGGGCAGCTTTGATTTCCGGCGCGGCGTGCTTGGCCTGACGGCGCGGACCGCGCGCACCGATCTGGCATTCAGCTACAGCCGCACCGAGACCGACGGCTTTTCCGCCTCGGCCTTCGGCACCGAGGACGACGGGTTCGAGGCGAGCCAGGCCAATCTCTATTTCCGCCACCAGATCACCGATATCCTTGCCGCCGGCCTCTCGGCGCTCTATGTCGACAGCCGCGCCGAGTTCGACGAGTTCGGCGGCGACGGCGCGCCCCCCTTCGACGAGTTCAACAAGACCGAGGCCACAGGCCTGCGCGGCTTTGTCGAGTTGCAGACCGGGGCCGTCAGCCACGAGTTGGCACTGAGCCATTTCGAGAGCGACCGCGTGAGCAATTCCAACGGCGTGGCCAGCCCGTTCAAGGGCGAGCGGCGGCGCGTGGATTATCGCGGCAGCTACGACACGGGCGGGATCTGGTCGCTCAATTTCGGCGCCGATTACACCGAGGAGGAAGACCTGAACCAGAAAATCGACATCGTCGGCGTGCAGACGGAGTTGCTGATCGCGCCCACCGATACGCTCGACCTGGCATTTTCGGTCCGCAATGACAACCATTCGGAATTTTCCTCGGAACTGTCGTCGCGCGCGGCGCTGTCGTGGCGGGCGCGGCCCGATCTGATCGTGCGCGCCTCGGTCTCCGACGGGTTCCGCGCGCCGACGCTGACGCAGCTCGATCCGTTCTTCGGCGACCCCGATTTCCAGCCCGAAACCAGCCTGAGCTACGATTTCGGCGTGGAAAAACGTCTTGACGGCGGCTTCCTGCGCGCCACGCTGTTCTACACCGAAATCGACAACCAGATTTTCTTTGACGGCAATTCGATGCGCTGTCCCTCGGGCTTCGGTTGTTTTGAAAAGGGCGATTTCGAGGCCCGCGGGCTGGAGCTGTCGGGCCGCGTGGCGATCAACGCCTTTCTCACGCTCGATGCCGCCTATACCTATACCGATGCCGACCAGAACGGCGAGCGCGCCGCGCGTGTGCCGCGCCATGATGTCGCCCTCGGGCTTGGCGCGCAGATCACGCCGCGCATGGATGCGCAATTCACCGTGCAGCATGTCGCGGATGTCGAGCCCTCGGCCTTTGCCCCGCCGGTCAACAAGGTGGGCGACTACACGCTTTTCCACGTCAACGCGAATTACGCGCTGACCGATGCGGTCACGGCCTATCTCCGGGTCGAGAACCTCTTTGACGAGGATTACGAGACGGCGGGCGGGTTCAATACCTCGGGGCGCGCGGGCTTTGTGGGGCTGCGTGCGTCTTTCTAGGCTCATATCGCTCGGGGCGGCCCTCGCGCTTGCGGGGGCGGCCGCGCTGGCCGAACCGGCGCCGCGCCGGGTCGTGTCGATCAACCTGTGCACCGACCAGCTTGCGATGATGCTGGCCGCCCCCGGCCAGCTTGTTTCGGTCTCACCGCTGGCCGCCGATCCGCACAGTTCCGCCATGGCCGGGGCGGCGCGCGCCTTTCCGGCCAATCACGGGCGCGCCGAGGAAATCTACCTGCTCAAGCCGGATCTGGTGCTGGCGGGGCGCTATTCCTCGCGCGCCACGGTCGGGATGCTGCGCCGGGTGGGGCTGCGGGTCGCGCTGTTCGACACGGCCACATCGCTTGCCGACACGCGCGCGCGCATCGCGCAGATGGCGCGCGCGCTCGGGCGAGAGGAGGCGGGCGCGGCGCTCATCGCGGATTTCGACGCGCGCCTCGCCATGCTCGCCGCGCCCGAGAGCGGGCGGCGCGCGGCGCTCTACCATCCCAACGGCTACACGCTTGGCGGCGGCACGCTGGCCGATGACATCCTGCGCGCGGGCGGCTTCGGCAATGTCGCGCGCGATCTGGGCCAGAGGGGCGGCGGCACGCTGGCGCTGGAACAGCTGGTGATGGCGGCGCCCGACCTGCTCATCCGCGCGCAGCCCCTGCCCGGCGCCTCGCGCTCGGAGGATGTGATGGCGCATCCCGCGCTCGAGCGGCTTGCCGCTGCCACTGCCGGGCTGCGCATCACCTCGCCCGACTGGATCTGCGGCACGCCGCATGTGCTGGGCGCGGTCGCCACCGTGGCCCGCGCGCGAGAGGCACTGGAATGAGGCCCCTCGCCCCTGCCCTTGCCGCCCTCGTGGCCGCGCTCTTCCTCGCCTCGCTGGTCACGGGCCCCGCGGAGATCGGCGCGGGAGAGGGGCTGCGCGCGCTCGTCTCTGGCGGCGAAGGGCCGATCCCGCTGGTCATGCGCGAAATCCGCTTGCCGCGCGCGATCCTCGGCCTGATGATCGGGGCAAGCCTTGGCCTCTCTGGCGCGGCGATGCAAGGCTATCTGCGCAACCCGCTGGCCGAGCCAGGGCTGATCGGCGTCTCGGGCAGCGCCGCACTCGGCGCGGTGCTGGCGATCCACACCGGGCTTGCCGCCACGTTCACCCTCGCGCTGCCGCTGGCCGCGCTGGCGGGCGCGGGCGCGGGCGTTCTGCTGATCCTGATGCTGGCGGGGCCGCGCGGCGGGTCGATCACGCTCATCCTTGCGGGCATCGCCATCTCGGCACTGGCGGGCGCGCTCACCTCGCTGGTGCTCAACCTCTCGCCCAATCCCTATGCCGCCTCGGAAATCGTGTTCTGGATGATGGGCTCGCTCGCCGACCGCTCGATGACGCATGTCTGGCTGGCGCTGCCGTTCATGCTTGGGGGCGGCGCGGCGCTACTCGGCCTCGGACGCGGGCTTGACGCGCTCACGCTGGGCGAGGACGCGGCCGAGGCGATGGGGCTGCGGCTGGCGCGCCTGCGGCTCACGCTGGTGCTGGGCACGGCGGCGATGGTGGGGGCTGCGGTGGCGGTGGCGGGCGCGATCGGCTTTGTCGGCCTCGTCGTGCCGCATCTGTTGCGGCCGCTTGTCGGCGCGCGGCCCTCACGGCTCCTGTGGGCCTCGGGGCTGGGAGGCGCGGCGATGCTGCTGGCCGCGGACATCGCCGTGCGGCTGATCCTGCCCGAGCGCGACCTGAAACTGGGCGTGCTCACCGCCATCGTCGGCGCGCCGCTGTTTTTGCACCTCATCTACAAGACGCGGGGAGCACAGGCATGACGCTGCTTTCGCTCGGCAATCTCTCGGTGCGCCTGCGTGGCCGCCCGATCCTGTCAAACGTCACGCTCAACGTGGGCGCGGGCGAGTTCGTCGGCCTCATCGGCCCCAATGGCGCGGGCAAGACCACGCTGATGCGCGCAGCACTCGGTCTTCTGCCGCATGACGGAGAGAGCAGCCTTGCCGCCCTGCCCCCCGAGGCGCGCGGCCGCAGGGCGGCCTGGATGCCGCAGGCGCGCGACATCGCCTGGCCGGTCAGCGTGGAAACGCTGGTGGCTTTGGGGCGCACGCCGCATCTGGGCGGCTGGCAGGGACTGCGCGCGACCGACCGCGCCCATGTGGACCGCGCATTGGCCACGATGGGGCTGGAGGGCCTGCGCCACCGCACCGCCACGCGCCTTTCGGGGGGCGAGCAGGCGATGGCGCTGATCGCCCGCGCGCTGGCGCAGGACACGCCCCTCCTGATGGCCGACGAACCGATTGCCGGGCTCGACCCGGCCAACCAGATCGCCACCATGGCGGTGTTTGCCCGGCTCGCGCATGAGGGCCGCGCCGTCATCGCATCGCTGCACGATCTGGGGCTGGCGGCGCGCCACTGCACACGCCTCATCCTGCTGGGCGAAGGGGGCATCGCCGCCGACGGCCCGCCCGAGAGGGTGCTGACGCCCGACAATCTCGCCCGTATCTTCCACGTCACGGCCCATTATGCCACCACACCGCAAGGCCCGGTCTTTCAACCGCTGGAGGTCATCGAGTGAGTGCGCTGCATCATGACCACCCTTGGCTGACCCTCGATCTGGGCACCGAAATGCCGGTGCTCAGCTGGGCGGTGAACCGCCCCGGCCTCGTGCGCGCGCGGCGCATCCTGTGGCGCGAGGTGCGCAATGCCGACCTGCCCCTGGGCCTCGATGTCGAGGCGTGGCTTGCGGGAGAACTGTTGGCGCGGGGCGCCCTGGATGCGGTCTGTTTCCTCACCTCCTGCGACATCTCGCAGGTCTGCGAGGCGCGCGCCGAGGCAGACGGCATCTGCGCCCGCGCCGTCGCCACGGTGGGGCTGTCGAACGCCGAATCGGTGGGCACCCGCCTGCCCCCCGCCAGCCATGGCTGGGGCACGATCAACATCGCCGTCACGCTCTCCGCGGGCCTGGCCGAGGCCGCGCGCATCGAGGCCCTGAGCATCGCCACGCAGGCCCGCACCGCCGCGCTGCTGCACTCCGGTTTGCGCCTGCCAACCGGCCCCGTCACCGGCACCGGCACCGATTGCATCGCGCTCGCCGCGCCCGAGGGCGACATGCGCCATGCCGGGCTGCACACCGGCGCGGGCGAGGCCGTGGGCCGCGCGGTGCTGGACGCGGTGACGCGCGGCGTGGCCCTCTGGCAGGCCAGCGACGCGGCAAGGGAGGCCCGCCATGGATGAAACGACCCTCACAGGTTTTCTCGACCGGGGCGGCCCGGCGCTCTGGGTGATTGCCGCGCTGTCGGTGCTGACGCTGGCGCTGATCCTGTGGAAGCTCTGGCGGCTGATGCTGACCGGCGCGTGGTCCGGCGCCGTCACCGAACGCGCGGTCGCGCTCTGGCAGGACGGGCAGCGCGCGCAGGCGATGGCGCTCCTGCGCCCGCGCGGCTCGCTTCGGGCACGGCTGGCGCTGGCGGCGATGGAGGCGCGCGGCGTGGCACAGTGGTCCGAGGCACAGGCGCGCGAAGAGACGACGCGCGTGGCCAAGCTGCTGCTGGGCGAGGCCCGCACCGGACTGCGCGCGCTGGAACTGATCGCCACCATCGCGCCGCTGATCGGCCTTCTGGGCACGGTGCTGGGCATGATCGCCGCCTTCCAGGCGTTGCAGACAAGCGGCAACAGCGCCGATCCGTCGGTCCTTGCCGGCGGCATCTGGGAGGCGCTGCTGACCACCGCCGCGGGCATGGCGGTGGCGATCCCCGCCTCGGCGGCGCTGACATGGTTCGAGAGCGTGGCCGACCGCGTGCAGGCCGACATGGAGGACGCCGCAACGCGCATCTTCACGGCTGCGGGGGGGCGGCCATGATGCAGTTCGGCACGCCCCGCCCGGCCCGCCGCCCGAGCCTTACGCCGATGATCGACGTGGTGTTTCTGCTGCTGGTGTTCTTCATGCTGGCCGCGCGCTTCGGCCATGATCTGAGCCTGCCCATGGATACCGGCGGGGGGGCGGGTGCCTATGACGGCCCGCCGCGCCTTGTGGCGATCACCGAAGGCGGCGTGGCCCTCAACGGGCGCGCGCTGCCGCTCGACGCGCTGGCCGAGGCGCTCACGCCCCTGATGGAGACGCCCGAGGATATCGTCGTGCTGCGCCCCGCCGAAGGCGTCGCCTTGCAACGGCTGATCGCTGTGAGCGATGCCCTGCGCGCCGCCGGTCTCATGCGTCTCGTGGTGGTGGAGTAGTCCGATGGAATTCGCCCGCCCCCGTCACCGCCGCCCGCCAGAGCCGATCGTGCCGATGATCAACGTGGTGTTCCTGCTGCTGATCTTCTTCCTGATGAGCGCGCAGATCGCACCCCCCGCCCCGTTTGACGTGACCCTGCCCGAAAGCGGCGCGGGCGAGCGTGCGGCCCCGGCCGACACGCTCTACATGGATGAGGGCGGGCGGCTTGCGTTCAACGCCGTGCGGGGCGATGCGGTGCTCGATGCGCTCGCCGCCCGCGCCACGCCGGATGCCGCCCTGCAAATCCGTGCCGATGCCGGCATGGAGGCGCGCGCGCTGGCGCGGCTCTTGCCGGAACTGGCCGCGCACGGGGTGGCAAAGGTCGAGATCGTGACGAGGGCGAAATGATCCGGGGGCTGGAATTCGCAGGCTTCGTGGCGCTGGCGGCGGCGGTTCATGCGGGTATCTGGTCCGCGGCACCCGACGGCGGCGGCGCAGGCGGCGCGCAAGGGACCGAGACGGTGACGCTCGCCGCCGCCGCGCCACGACTGGCCGCGCTCGTGGCGACATGGGAGCGCCCGGTCGAGGCACAGGACCACGCCCCCCCGCCCCCCGACCTGCCCGAAGCCCTGCCCGTGCCCGACCCCCTGCCCGTCGAGTTGCCCACGCCAAGGGCCCGCGCGCGTCACGACACACCTGCGCCGCCGCTCCCCGAGGCTCTGCCCTCACCGGCCCCGCCCGAGACGGACCGCAGCACGGCGGACGCGCCCCGCCGCCCTGTCATGCGTCCTGCCCGGGAACCAACCCAATCCGCCCCCGTGCGCCCCAAACAGACCGCACGCGACTCAGGCCGGCAGGAGGCGGGCGGGGCCGCACAGGCCAGCGCCCCGGCAAGGCTCGACACGGCCACCCGCAGCAGCCTCATGGCACAATGGGGCGGCGCGATCCGGGCACGGATCGAGCGGCAGAAACGCTATCCGGCGGGCACGCGCGCGCAAGGCACCGTGCATCTGGTGCTCGATGTGGGCGGCGACGGGCGGCTTCTGGGTGTCAAGGTCGCGCACGCGTCGGGAGATCCCCGGCTCGACGCGGCGGCGGTAAATGCGGTGCGCCGCGCGCGCCTGCCCGCCAAGCCCGACCGCCTGCCGGGGCAGCAGCACCGCTTTACGCTGCCTGTGGCGTTTTCCCGCTGAGCACGCGGACGTGACCCCGCAGCGCGGATTTCTTTGCTACAACTCTCGCGCGATCTGAGCTACACGAGACACGCAGCAAGGAGCAGCCCATGGCCCCCACGCAAAAACCCATCAACCTTGCGCTGCAAGGCGGAGGCGCGCATGGCGCGTTCACCTGGGGTGTGCTCGATTACCTTCTGGAGGACGGGCGCCTGCGAATCGCGGGGATTTCGGGCACCTCAGCAGGTGCCATGAACGCCGTGGCGCTCGCCGATGGCATGACCCGCGCCGGCCCCGAGGGCGCGCGCGCCGCGCTTGACAGGTTCTGGCGCGCGATGAGCGAGAGCGTACGCCACTCACCCCTGCAACGGACACCCGTGGACCGGCTGATCGGCAACTGGGGGCTTGAGAACAACCCGTTCTACCACTTCATGAATGCGCTCACGGGCGTGGCGTCGCCCTATCAGCTCAACCCGCTCAACATCAATCCGTTGCGCGATCTGGTGGCCGAAACGATCGATTTCGACATGGTCCGCTGCTGCACCGCCTTCAAGCTGTTCGTGTCGGCCACCAATGTCGAGACCGGGCGCGTCAAGGTCTTTTCACGCGAGGAGCTGACCGTGGACATGGTGATGGCCTCGGCGTGTCTGCCGCAGCTCTATCAGGCGGTAGAGATCGACGGCGTTCCCTACTGGGACGGCGGCTATATGGGCAACCCGGCGCTCTTTCCGCTCTATGGCAAGACCGGCACCGACGATATCGTGGTTGTCCAGATCAACCCGATCGAGCGCAAGGGCGCACCGCGCACCGCCCAGGATATCCAGAACCGAATGAACGAAATCAGCTTTAACGCAAGCCTTCTCAAGGAGCTGCGCGCGATCGATTTCGTTGACCGTCTGATCGCGCAGGGCAAGCTCTCGATCGACCATTACCGCCCCGTCAAGGTCCACCTGATCGAGAACGAGGTCGAGATAAAGCCGATGGGCGCGTCCTCGAAGGTGAACGTGGAATGGGCCTTTCTCACCCGGCTGCGCGACATCGGCCGCGAGACCTGTGCGCGCTGGCTCGACCGCTGTTTTGATCGGATCGGACAGGAAAGCACCGTCGATCTGCGCGCCATGTTCCAGGGGATCGGGGCCGAGCATCAGGGCTGAGGCGGCGCTTCGCTCCCACCCCGCCTGTGCGCCCCCGCACGTCGCCTGCGCGGCCCTCAGGCTGGAGCCGCGCGCGCGCCGGGCCTAGATTGCCGATGAAAGGAGGGCCCGATTCATGGGACAGCTCATTGACGGCATCTGGCACGATACCTGGTACGACACCAAATCCACGGGTGGAAAATTTGTCCGTTCCACGGCCAGGTTCCGCAACTGGATTACCGCCGATGGCAGCCCCGGCCCCTCGGGCAAACGCGGGTTTGCGGCGGAATCGGGGCGCTATCACCTCTATGTCGCGCTCGCCTGTCCCTGGGCGCATCGCACACTGATCTTTCGCGCGCTCAAGGAGTTGACGGATCACATCGGCGTCTCGGTGGTTCATCCCGACATGCTGAGCGAGGGCTGGGAGTTTCGCACAGATTACCCCGGCGCGACCGGCGACAGGCTCTATGGTCTGCCTTATGCCCGCGACATCTATCTCAAGGCCGACCCCACAATTTCGGGCCGCGTCACCGTGCCGATCCTGTGGGATATCGAGCACGAGACCATCGTCTCCAATGAAAGCTCCGAGATCATCCGCATGTTCAACGCGGCCTTCGATGCCATCACCGGCAATAGCGACGATTACTGGCCCGAGGATCTGCGCGCCGCCATCGAGCCGGTCAACGCGCGCATCTACGACACCGTCAACAACGGCGTCTACAAGGCCGGCTTCGCCACCAGCCAGGAGGCCTATGACGCCGCCGTGCATCCGCTGTTCGAGAGCCTCGACTGGCTGGAGGAGCGCCTCGCGCAGAACCGCTATCTGATGGGCGAGCGGCTGACCGAGGCCGACTGGCGGCTTTTCACCACGCTCATCCGCTTTGATCCGGTCTATCACCTGCATTTCAAGTGCAACCGCAAGCGGATCGTCGATTACCCGAACCTCTGGGGCTATCTGCGCGAGCTCTACCAATGGCCGGGCGTGCGCGGCACGGTGGATTTCGACCATATCGTGCGCCACTACCATTACAGCCACGACACGATCAATCCGCACCGGATCATCCCCATCAATCCGGTGCTCGATTACGACGCGCCGCATGGGCGGGGCTGAGCGGCCCAATTCCCCACGGGCGTTCCGGCCCCGCACCCCAATTCCCCGCACCCGTCATCCCCGCGCAGGCGGGGATCTCCATACGCCCGGAGACCCTCGGGACAAGCCCGAGGGTGACGAAGCCCCCCGCGTCCGCGCCGTCGACGAGGGTGCGGTCTGTTTCGGCAGGTTCCTGCATCAACGCTTCCTCTCCTCGGTCAAGCGCGCTAAACACCATTCATGGTTGTTCCGGTCCTGATCCTTCTTGTGTCTCTGGCAGGCGTGGCTGTGGCGCTTGTGGTGCCCGGTTATGGCGATCTCATTCTGCTGGCGGCGCCCTGTGCGGTCGCAGCTCTCATTTTGTGGCTGCGCGCGGCTTCGTCTGGCAAGACACCCGCACCCGACTGGATTCTGATCGACGGATCGAACGTCATGCACTGGAAGGACAACACCCCGAAGATAGAGACGCTGCGCGAAGTGATTACCCGTCTCAGGGACCTCCGTCACACGCCCGCCGTCATCTTCGACGCCAACGCGGGTTACCTTCTGGCGGGGCGGTATCAGGACGATCACATCATGGCCAAGCGTCTCGGGCTACCCGAAGACCGTGTGCTGGTCGTGCCCAAGGGAACGATTGCCGATACATATCTCCTGACCGTGGCACGCGAGTTCAACGCGCCGATCGTCACCAATGACCGCTACCGAGACTGGGCGTACGACTATCCCGAGATCGCCGCGCCGGGGCGGCTGATCCGGGGCGGCTATCAAAATGGCGCGCTCTGGCTTGAGGGTATGGAGACGTCGATCCCGGCGTGACGGTCGCAAAAAGTTTAGGGTGATGATCCCTGCCCACCATCCTCGCCAATTCCGCAAGGGCGGGAATGTTTCGCCGAGTCCACGATTGCCCCAAGAGATTGCCGACGTCGTTGACGGGGATCTCCCGGTCGGGGAAGACCCTCGGGGCAAGCCCGCGGGTGACGGGTAAAGGCCCGCCCCCCTCAGCCGCGCCGGGCGCCGACCATGCCCATGATCGCGTAGGTCCGCTCGATGATCGGCGCGGCGATGGCGCGGGCGCGCGCGGCGCCGTTGGCGAGGATGCGGTCGATCTCGGCCTGGTCCTGCATCAGCCGCGCCATCTCCGAGGAAATCGGCGCGAGGCGCTCCACCGCCAGATCGGCCAGCCGCGGCTTGAACTCGGAAAACGCCATGCCGGCCGCCTCGGCCATCACGGCCTCCACGCTCATGTCGGCGAGTGCCGCGTAGATATTGACAAGGTTGCGCGCCTCGGGCCGGTCCTCGAGGCCCTCGACCTCGGAGGGCAGCGGCTCGGGGTCGGTTTTGGCCTTGCGGATCTTTCTGGAAATCGTGTCGGCATCGTCGGTGAGGTTGATCCGGCTCATGTCGGACGGATCGGATTTGGACATCTTCCTTGTGCCGTCGCGCAGCGACATGACCCGCGTGCCCGCGCCCTCGATCACCGGCTCGGGGACCGGAAAGAACTCTACCCCGTAATCGTGGTTGAACTTCATGGCGATGTCGCGCGTCAACTCGATATGCTGCTTCTGGTCCTCGCCCACCGGCACATGGGTGGCGTGATAGGCAAGGATATCGGCGGCCATCAGCGCCGGATAGGCGAACAGCCCGAGCGAGGCGTTCTGCGCGTTCTTGCCGGCCTTGTCCTTGAACTGGGTCATCCGCTGCATCCAGCCCATCCGCGCGACGCAGTTGCACACCCAGGCCAGCTGGCTGTGCTCGGCGACCTGGCTCTGGTTGAAGAGGATCGAGCGCGCCGGATCAAGCCCCGAGGCGATGAACCCCGCCGCCAGTTCGCGCGTGGCGCGCGCCAGATCGGCCGGCTCCTGCCAGACGGTGACCGCGTGCAGGTCCACCATGCAATAAAGCGTCTCGACACCCTGCTCCTGTGCCTCGGCAAAGCGTTTGAGCGCGCCGAGGTAGTTGCCCAGATGAAGGTTGCCCGAGGGCTGGATTCCCGAAAAGACGCGCGGGGTAAAGGCCGCCTCGGTCATGGGCTCACTCCGTGGTGGATTTCTCTGCCCGCCTCGCTTACCCATGGCGCCAAGCCCCGTCAAGGAGAGCGGCCATGCGCGACGATCCCAGCCCCCTCAACCCGATCCCGCCGGCGGTGCTGGTGCTGTTCGTGGTCATCATCGGGATCGAGGCGGCGTTCTCGCTTGGCGCGCGGGGGCTGATCGGCGGGCCGGCGGCGGTGGGCTGGCGCGCGGCGGCGATCGAGGATTACGGCTTTCACCCCGAAATCCTGCGCTGGATGATCGAGACCGGGCAATATCCCGTGGAACATCTCCGCCGCCTCGTCAGCTATGCCTTTGTCCATGGCAGCTTTACCCACGCGCTTTTCGCCGGTGTGCTGATCCTCGCCATGGGCAAGTTTCTGGCCGACGTGTTCCGGCACTGGGCGGTGCTGGCGCTTTTCGCCATTTCAACCGTGGCGGGCGCGGCCGCCTATGCCGCCCTGCCCGGCCCGCAGCCGTGGCTCATCGGCGCGTTTCCCGGCGTCTATGGCCTGATCGGCGGGTTCACCTATGTGCTCTGGCTGCGGCTGGGGCAGGTGGGGGCCAATCAGACGCGCGCCTTCACGCTCATCGGCGTGCTGATGGGGCTGCAACTGGTCTTTGCGCTGCTGTTCGGGGCCGCGCCGACATGGGTCGCCGATGTGGCGGGGTTCGCCGCCGGGTTTCTGGCCTCGGTGCCGCTCAGCCCTCGTGGCTGGGCGCGGCTCGTCGCGCGGCTGAGGCAAGAGTGATCCCGCACTCGGCGCATGGGACGCCTGGTCGCCCGGTCGAACGCCTTGCCAAACCCGTCCGCGCACGGCAGGCTGGGCGCATGATCGACGCCCAGCACTCGCACCTTCTGGTGATCGACTTTCAGGCCCGCCTCATGCCCGCGATCCATCAGGGGGCGGGCGCGCTTGCCAATGGCGCGCGGCTGCTGCGGGCCGCGCGGCTGCTCGACGTGCCGCGCATCTTTACCGAGCAGACCCCCGACAAACTTGGCCACACGGTGCCCGAGCTTGCCCCCGGGCCAGACGAGGCGGTGCTGGCGAAAAAGAGCTTTGACGCCTGCGCCGACACCGCGCTGGCAAGGACAGTCCCCGCCGGCCAGCGCATCGTGGTTTGCGGCTGCGAGGCCCATGTCTGCGTGTTGCAAAGCGTTCTGGGGCTGATGTCGGCGGGGCGCGAGGTGGCCGTCGTCGCCGACGCCACCGGATCGCGCGCGCCCGCCAATCGCGACGCCGCAATCGCGCGCATGGCGCATCACGGCGCCGAGATCGTCACCGCCGAGATGGTTCTTTTTGAGTGGCTGAAAAGCGCCGGTCATCCCCGCTTTCGCGAGGTGCTGGCGCTCATCAGATAGCTCAGGCGGCCTGCCGTGTGCGGCGGCGGCTGCGCGCCGCTGCCCCCGGCTTTGCCTGCCCGGGCTTGGCAGAGCCGTGATTGTTGCCCCCGCCATAACCGCCGGCGCCCGTCTTGGCGCCACCCGGCTTGCCGCCACCGCCGCTCCGGCGCGGTCCGCCCCGGCCCGAGGGCGTGGACTTCTGACCCGGCATCACCTCCCACGGCGTGCCCGACGCAACCGGTATGGTCATGCCCAGAATTTTCTGGATGTCCTTCAATTCGCCCATCTCGTCGGGGGCGCAAAAGGCGATGGCCGCGCCGTCACGACCGGCGCGCGCGGTGCGACCGATCCGGTGGACGTAATTGTCCGGCACGTTGGGCAATTCGTAGTTATAGACGTGTTTCACATCGGGAATGTCGAGGCCACGCGCCGCGACATCGGTCGCCACCAGCACCTTGGCGTGTCCGTCACGGAACGACCGCAGCGCGCGATCGCGCTGGCCCTGGCTCTTGTTGCCGTGGATCGTGGCCACGGCATAGCCCGCCTGCTCCAGCCGTTGCGCCAGCTTGTCGGCGCCGTGCTTGGTGCGGCCAAAGACCAGCGCCAGTTCGTCGCGGTGCCGGTCGAGCAGCTCGACCAGCAGATCGGCCTTGGCGGCCTTGGCGATGAAATGCACCTCCTGCGTGACCTTGTCGGCGGGCTTGCCCGGCGGGCTGACCTGCACGCGGCGGGGGTTTTTCAGATAGCTCGCGGCGATCTCTTCCATCTGTTTCGGCATGGTGGCCGAGAACAGCATCGTCTGACGCGCTGCGGGCAACAGCCCGGCGATGCGGCGCAGCGCATGGATGAACCCGAGATCGAGCATCTGATCGGCCTCGTCGAGCACCAGAAAGCTTGCAGTGTCGAGGCGCAACGCGCGCCGGTCGATGAGATCAAGAAGCCGCCCCGGCGTGGCGACCAGAATATCGCAGCCACGGTCCATCCGGTTGATTTGCGCGCTGATCGAGGTGCCGCCGACAACAAGATTGATGCGAATCGGGCTGTCCTTGACCAGCGGCATGAGCGCGTCGCGGATCTGCCCTGCCAGTTCGCGCGTCGGCGCTAGGATGAGACTGCGCACCGATTTGGGCGCCGGACGCTCGGGGTTCGCCATCAGCCCCGCCACCAGCGGCAGGCCAAAGGCCAGCGTCTTGCCAGTGCCGGTCTGCGCCAGCCCCATCACGTCGTCGCCATCGAGCGCGTGCGGGATCGCACGGGTTTGGATCGGCGTCGGCTCGGTGATGCCAAGTGCGCCCAGCTTGCGGGTCAGCGACTCGGGCAGGCCCATCGTGTCGAAAAGTGTCAAATCAAGTCCTTTCAGGCGCCGAGCCCCTGCCCGCGCACCCGTGATCGTGGTTGCACCATGGGCAGGGCGGGGCCGATTGCCCACACCCTCCGGCCGGTGTCTGGCCCCACGCGTGATCTTGGGAACAGGTCCGCGACATTTCATCCTGATCGGCACGAGGGGCCTGGCTGCTCACGCGGCAGGAAATGTCGGTTGATGGCCATATGGCGGCATGGCGTGGCAAAGTCAAGCGCCACGCTCAGGGCGGCGGCGCCCCGGCCGGGGCGCGGATGGCAGCCGGGCGCGCCCCTTGCCCGCGATGTCCGCGCGTCAGCCCAGCGCCATCCCCGCCCGCACCGCGCGCTCGCAGGCGCGCGCCAGCGCCTTGCGGTCGGGACAGGCGGCCACGTCGAGCGGCGCGTGACAGATGAGCCGCACCTGCCCCTGTCGGGGCGCGCCAAGCACCTGGGAAAGATGCGCGCCAAGCTCCATGTCGCCCCACCAGCCGTAGAACCGCGCGTCCTGCCCCGCGGGCGCCTCATAGACCAGCGTCACCGGCTGCACCCTTACCCCCCCGCCCAGATCGTGCAACGCTTGAAACAGCGTCGATTTGAACGGCAGCACGCGCAGCCCGTCGCTGCTGCTGCCCTCGGGAAAGAACAGCAGCCGTTGCCCCGCCCCGAGCCGTTGCGCCAGCATCGCGGCCTGCGCGCGTGCCTCGCGCGGGTCGCGGCGGATGAATACCGTGCCGGCAAGCCGCGCGAGAAAGCCGATACCGGGCCAGCCCGCCACCTCGGCCTTGGACACGAAACAGACCCTCATGCGCGCATTGAGCACGAAAATATCGAGCCATGAGACATGGTTGGCCACCACCGCGCCGGGGCCGGTCTCGGGCGTGCCCTCGACCACCAGAGCGATGCCAAGGATGGCAAGCACGCGGCCACAGACCCAGACGGTGACGGGCTGCGTCCAGGGCCGTTTCAGCCCGTGCAGCGCACGCTCCGGCCCGCGCAGCAGAAGCGTCGCCACCACTCCCGCGCCGATCACCGCCGCGATGCGCCCGCCCCGCCAGAGCACGCGGCGCCCGTGGCCGCGCGTGCGCGCCACCACGGGCGGCGGCGCATCCGAATGCCATGTCATGCTCCTCATCACGCGCTCTCACCCGAATAAAGCGCCCGTTGCCGCGCGCTCAGCCGGGCGGTATCCATCACAAGGCAGACGTCGATCGTGTTGAAGGCATGATCCACGAACGCCCCCTCGCCGACGCAGCCCCCCAGCCGAAGATAGGCCTTGATGAGCGCGGGCACCGCGCGCATGGCCGCCACGCGGTCGATCCCGTCCTCGGGGATCAGATCCATCCGCTGAAAATGCGCCTCGCGCGCGCGCACCCGCAATTCAGGCGGCGCAAGGTGTCGGTGATGCAGAAGCGACAGCGGCTGCGCCAGCGCCTGCGCATCGGTGCCGTGAAAGCTCGCCACGCCGAACAGCACCTCGATGCCATGCGCTTCGACATAGCGCGCCAGCCCCTGCCAGAGATGATACAGCCCCGCCCCCCCGCGATAGGCGCGCGCCACACAAGACCGGCCCAGTTCCAGCAGCGGCCGCCCGCTCTCCTTCAGCGGCGCAAGGTCATATTCGTCCTCGGAATAGAACTGCCCCGCGCGCTCTGCGGCCTCCTGCCGCAACAGGCGGTAAACCCCCACCACCGCGCCGCCGCGCGTCTCGTCGCGCAACAGCAGATGGTCGAAGAACGGATCGAACCGGTCGCGCTCCAGCCGCGCCGCGTGATCCACCATCGCGCCGTCGCCGCCCAGTTCAGCGACGAAAACCTCGTAGCGCAGGCGCTGCGCCGCCGCGACATCGGCCTCGGTGCGGGCAAGCTCTGTTCGGAATCGGGGCGCTGCGCTCATCGGCCTCGTCTTTCTGCGGTTGGCCGCGTTTAGCCCATCAGGCAGGTGGCGTGCAACGCGACGTTGCCGGCGGGCCATGCGCGTGGTAAATCACGCGCATTAACTCACCAGTAACCAAGTTCAGTCATCAAGATGGGGCAGAAGTTCCACCCGGTTGCCGTCAATGACCATCTTGCCCACTTCGCGAAAGTTCACCGTGATGCGTCCCGCCACGTTCGATTGCACCTGTCCAACCCCCCAATCGGGGCGCGCGGGATTGGTCACGAGCATCCCCGGCTCCAGAAAAGCGTTGATCCCGGTCATGCTGGCCCCCTGTCCCCGGTCCTGCCCCCGGTCCTGCCATGGCCGATGATACGCCCGATCTTGCCTCGCTTCTAGGGTCGCGCATCTGCCACGATCTGGCAAGCCCCCTGGGCGCGCTCATGGCCGGGCTCGATCTGATGGAGATGGCCGGACAGCCGACGCCGGAAATGGCGCTCATGCGCGAGAGCCTCGACGGCGCGCGCGCCACGCTCGATCTGATGCGGCTGGCCTTCGGGCAGGCAGGCGAGGGCGCGGCCATGGAGGGCGAGACGCTGCGCCAATTGCTGGCCGCCCCGCTCGTCGCGCGCCCGCGTCTCACGCTCGACTGGGCAGTTGAGGGCACCTTGCCGCGCGCCGAGGCGCAACAGATCACGCTCGCGCTGCTGTGCGCGCTCCACGCGCTGCCGCGCGGCGGCACGCTGCGCATAGCACATGAGGGCGCGGCCCTCACGCTGACCGCCACCGGCGCCATAGCCGCCGATCCCGCGCTCTGGGAGGGGCTTTCGGGCAGCAACCCACTGCCCGCCGCCGATCCGCGCCGGATCGAATTTGCCCTGCTCGCCCGGCATCTGACAAAGCGCGGTGCCCGAATTGCCATCAGACACGATCCGGAAAAGCTCCGGCTCTCTCTGTCGCAGAGCAAGACCGATTGATCTTGGCGGGGATTCCCCGATACTTGGCACCATGACCCGACCCGAGCACCCCCCGCACGCCGCCGTGCCCGCATCTGACCCCGCGCCCGATTTCCGGCGCATCCGCACCGTTGCGCAGGTCATCATCGCCTTTGCCGTGGTGCTGTTTCTGCTGGTGCAGGCGCGGTTCATGCTGATTTCGCTGGCCACGGCGATCATCCTCTTCAGCCTGACCTCGGACGCGATCAACTTTATCGCACGGGTGCATATGGGACCGGCCCGCATTCCCAACTGGCTGGCGAGCATCTTCGCTCTGGCGCTCATCTCGACGGTGCTGCTCAGCCTTTCGGCGGTGATTCTGTTACAAGCCAACACGGTGCTCTCGACCACGCTCGCCTATACCGACCGCGCGCCCGAGGCGATCGCCGCCGCCTTCTCATGGCTTGGCCCCGATGCCGAGGCGGCGGTGCGCGCCTCGGTCGCGACATTCGACGTGGCGGGCTACCTGCGTACGCTGGCGGGACAGGCGGGCAGCCTGATGCAGGGGGCGGTTCTGGTCATCCTGTTCGTCGGCTTTCTCTTTGCCGAGCGGGTCTGGTTCGACACCAAGCTCGAGAACCTTCTGAGCGACGGGGCACGGGCCGCGAGGGCCAGCCGGATCATCTCGTCGATCGTCCACCGGGTGAACTATTACCTCTTGGTCAAGACGGCGGTCAGCGCGATCACCGGCCTCATGGTCTATGGCGTGGCGCACGCCTTCGGGCTCGATCTGGCCGGGCCGCTGGGAATTCTCACCTTCGTGCTCAACTATATCCCGGCGATCGGCTCGATCATCGCGACGGTGCTGGTGGCGCTGGTGACCTTCGTGCAACTGGCCGACGGACCTCTGACGCTCGCCATCTTCGCCATCACCGGCGCGATCCAGTTTCTCAACGGCAACATCATCGACCCGATGCTGATGGGGCGCGCGCTGCGCGTGTCCTCGTTCGGCATCATGATCAGCCTTACCTTCTGGGGCGCGGTCTGGGGGATACCGGGAATGTTTCTCGCGGTGCCGATCATGGTGGGCATCATGATCGTGTGCAGCCATGTGCCGGGCCTGCGCTGGATCGCGGTGCTCTTGTCGCGCGAGGGGCTGGCCGAGACCGAATCGGATCTGGAGCGGCCGCGCTGAACCTTGCCGCGCGGGATTGACGTTTGTCCGGCCCGGATGTGCCTCAGCCGGCAGCCTCGGTGAATTGCAGCCGCGCTAGGCGGGCGTAGAGGCCGTTCTCGGCCACGAGGCTCTCATGCGTGCCCTGCGCCACGATCCGGCCCTGCTCCATCACCACGATGCGGTCGGCCTTTTTCACCGTGGCAAGCCGATGTGCCACGATGATCGTGGTGCGCGTCTTCGCCATCGCCTCGACCGCGGTCTGCACCGCGCGCTCGCTCTCGGCGTCGAGCGCCGATGTCGCCTCGTCCAGCAGCAGAACGGCAGCGTCGCGCAGGATCGCGCGGGCGATGGCGATGCGCTGTTTCTGCCCCCCCGAGAGCATCACGCCTCGCTCGCCCACAAAGGTGTCATAGCCCTCGGGCAGGGCGGCGATGAAGTCATGCGCATGGGCGGCGCGGGCGGCGGCCTCGATCTCGGCATCGGTGGCGTCGAGCCGGCCAAAGCGGATGTTCTCGCGCGCCGAGGTGGCAAAGATCACCGGATCTTGCGGCACCAGCGCCATTTCCCGGCGGAACTCGTGCCGCGCCATGTCGGCAAGCGCCACCCCGTCAAGCGTGATCCGCCCCGCATCCGGGTCATAGAAGCGCTGGATCAACTGAATGACGCTGGTCTTGCCCGCGCCCGACGGCCCCACCAGCGCCACCGTCTCGCCGGGCCGGATCGTCAGCGAAAAATCGTCGAGCGCCAGCACCCCGGGCCGCGCGGGATAGGCAAAGCGCACCGCGTCAAGGCCGATCTCGCCGCGCACCGGGCGCGGCACGGCCACGGGCCGCGCGGGATCCTTCACCGGATCATCGGCCTGCAACAGCTCCACCAGCCGCTCGGTCGCGCCCGCCGCGCGCTGCAACTCGCCCCAGATCTCCGACAGTGCCGCCACCGCGCCCGCGACCATCACCGAATAGATCACGAACTGCACAAGGCTGCCTGCGGTCATGTCGCCCGCCCGGACATCGCGTGCCCCGATCCACAAAACGCCGACAATGCCGGTGAATACGAGAAAAATCACGATCACCGTCATCAGCGCACGGGTGTTGACGCGGCGGCGCGCGGCCTCATAGCTTTTCTCGGTGACATCGGCGAATTGCGCGCGGGTGGCGTCCTCATGGGTGAAAGCCTGCACCGTCTGCACCGACAAGAGCGCCTCGGACGCATTGCCCGAGCTTTGCGCGATCCAGTCCTGATTCTCGCGGCTGAGCCCGCGCAAGCGCCGCCCCAGCGTCAGGATGGGCGCGATCACCAGCGGCACGATCAGCAGAACCAGCCCGGTCAGCTTGGCCGAGGTCAGCAGCATCAGCCCCATGCCGCCGATGAACAGCAGCAGGTTGCGCAGCGCGATCGAGATGGACGAACCGATCACCGACTGGATCAGCGTCGTGTCGGTGGTGATCCGGCTGAGCACCTCGCCGGTCATCAGGCGCTCGAAAAATGCCGGGCTCATGCCGATCACGCGGTCAAACACGGCCTTGCGGATATCGGCCACCACGCGCTCGCCCAGCCGCGTCACCAGCAGATAGCGCGCGCCGGTGCCAAGCGCCAGAAGCGCCGCGATCACAAGCGCCGCGCCGAAATACTGATCGAGCAGCGCGCCGTCCTCGGTGTTGAAATTGTCCACCACCCGGCGCACCGCCATCGGCAGCGCGAGCGCCACGGCAGCGGTGAGCACCAGCGCGGCAACCGCAGCCGCCAGAAGCAGCCGATAGGGGCGCAGGAACGGCCAGAGCTCGGCCAGCGCGCCAACGCGCCGCGATTTCCCGCGATCGAGCAGATCGGCCCCGTTCCCGGCCCTGCGCACCATGTTATCCACTCCGTCCTGTTCGCCCCGGTTCCTGACGGCTAAACCGTCCGCAGGGGCCGGCACCGGACGCCCCTACGCCGCGCGGGGAAAATACCCCTGCATGATCCGCGCAGCCGCCCCAATACCAGCGGCCCCCCCGAGGGGGCGCCGCGGCATCCGTCAGGCTCCGGGCAACAGGATCACTCCGCCCTGGCGAGATTGCGCAGCACATAGTGCAGCACGCCGCCATGCTCGACATATTCCTTTTCGATGGCGGTATCTATGCGGCATTTTAGGGTGATCTCCTCGGTCGAGCCGTCGGCGCGGGTGATGGTGCAGGCCACCTCCTGCAAGGGCGTCACATCGGCAAGGCCCTTGATGGCAAAGCTCTCGTCGCCCTTGAGCCCCAGCGTCTTGCGGCTCTGCCCGCCGGTGAACTCGAACGGAATCACGCCCATGCCCACAAGGTTGGAGCGGTGGATGCGCTCGAAGCTCTCGGCGATGACCGCCTTGACCCCCAGAAGCGCGGTGCCCTTGGCCGCCCAGTCCCGCGAAGAGCCGGCGCCATATTCGACCCCGGCCACCACGACCAGCGGCACGCCCTTGTCCTGCCACGCCATCGCGGCATCGAAGATCGAGGTCTGCTCGCCGTCCGGCCCGAGCGTATAGCCGCCCTCGACCCCGTCGAGCATCTCGTTGCGGATGCGGATATTGGCGAAGGTGCCGCGCATCATCACCTCGTGATTGCCGCGCCGCGAGCCGTAGGAGTTGAACTCGCGCACCGGGACCTGCCGCTCGGTGAGATATTTGCCGGCCGGCGTGTCGGGTTTGAACGATCCGGCGGGCGAGATGTGATCGGTCGTCACCATATCGCCCAGAAGCGCCAGAATCCGCGCGCTCTCGATATCGGCGATGGTGCCCGGCTCGGGGGACATGTTCTGGAAATAGGGCGGGTTCTGGACATAGGTCGATTCCGGCGGCCAGTCATAGGTTTCGCCCTCGGAGGTCTCCACCGCCTGCCATTTCTCGTCGCCCTTGAACACGTCGGCATATTTCGACTGGAACGCCTCGCGGGTCACCGTGCGCTCCACCAGTTCGGCGATTTCCGCCTGGGTAGGCCAGATGTCCTTGAGGTAGACGTCGTTGCCGTCCTTGTCCTGGCCCAGCGGGTCTCTGGAAATGTCCACGTTCATGTCGCCGACCAGCGCATAGGCCACCACCAGCGGCGGCGAGGCGAGGTAGTTGGCGCGCACATCGGGGCTGATCCTGCCCTCGAAGTTGCGGTTGCCCGACAGCACCGAGGTGGCGATCAGGTCGTAATCGTTGATCGTCTTGCTGATCGGTGCCGCCAGCGGGCCGGAGTTGCCGATGCAAGTGGTGCAGCCATAGCCCACGAGGTTGAAGCCGATGGCATCCAGATCCTCCTGCAGTTCTGCTGCCTCCAGGTAGTGCGAGACGACCTGGCTGCCCGGCGCCAGCGAGGTTTTCACCCAGGGCTTGCGGGTCAGGCCCTTTTCGCGCGCCTTGCGGGCCACCAGGCCGGCACCGATCATCACATAGGGGTTCGACGTGTTGGTGCAGGAGGTGATCGACGCGATCACGATGGACCCGTCATGCAGCTGGTGCGCGCCGTCCTCGGTCTCGTACCAGCCCTTGCGGTGATGGCCCTCGTCGCCGGGGATGTCGGAGGGTTCCGGCGCGCCGCCTTCCCCTTCCCACCGCGCCTCGGTGCAGGGCGAGGCGTCCTTGCCCGACCGCACGCCCTTGACGTACTGGCCGAAGGCCGAGGCCGCCTCGTCGAGCGCGATGTAGTCCTGCGGGCGCTTGGGGCCAGAGATGGCGGGCACGATGGTGCCCATGTCCAGGCTCAGCGTGTCGGAATAGACCGGCGCATAATCCGCGCCGCGCCATAGGCCGTTCTCCCTGGCATAGGCCTCGACCAGCGCCACGCGATCCTTGTCGCGGCCGGTCTGGGTCAGGTAGCGCAGGGTCTCGTCGTCGATCGGGAAGAAACCGCAGGTGGCGCCGTATTCCGGGGCCATGTTGGCGATGGTGGCGCGATCGGCCAGCGGCAGCGTGTCCAGCCCCGCGCCGTAGAATTCCACGAACTTGCCCACCACGCCCTTCTTGCGCAGCATCTCGACGACCTTGAGCACCAGGTCGGTGCCGGTGGTGCCCTCGACCATCGCGCCGGTCAGCTCGAAGCCGACCACTTCTGGGATGAGCATGGAAATCGGCTGGCCCAGCATCGCCGCCTCGGCCTCGATGCCGCCCACGCCCCAGCCAAGCACGGCCACGCCGTTGATCATGGTGGTGTGGCTGTCGGTGCCCACCAGCGTGTCGGGATAGGCCACCGTCGCGCCCGACTGGTCGGTGTCGGTCCAGACGGTCTGTGCCAGATATTCAAGGTTGACCTGATGGCAGATGCCCGTTCCCGGCGGCACCACGCGGAAATTGTTGAACGCGCCCTGCCCCCATTTGAGGAACTGGTAACGCTCCATGTTGCGCTCGTATTCGCGGTCCACGTTCATCTGAAAGGCGCGGGGGTTGCCGAATTCGTCGATCATCACCGAGTGGTCGATCACCAGATCGACCGGGTTCAGGGGGTTGATCTGCTGCGCGTCGCCGCCAAGCGCCTTGATCCCGTCGCGCATCGCGGCCAGATCGACCACCGCCGGAACGCCGGTGAAATCCTGCATGAGCACCCGCGCGGGCCGATAGGCCAGTTCGCGATTCGCGCGGCCGCCGTTGGCCGCCCACTCGGAAAAGGCGCGGATGTCGTCGAGCGTGACGGTCTTGCCATCCTCGAAGCGCAGCATGTTCTCCAGCACCACCTTGAGCGCGGCGGGCAGGCGCGAGAAATCGCCCAGCCCCGCCGCCTCGGCGGCCCTGATCGAGTAATAGGCGATGGATTTGCCGCCGACGCTGAGCGTCTTGCGGGCCTTGGCGCTGTCTTGTCCGACTGTGATAGGCATGGGGTGCCGTCCTTTCATGCTCAGGTCTGGATGACGTTTGCCCTCGCTTCTGACCGATATTGCCCGCCCGATCAAGAGGCGTGCGGCGCTTTTGTATACTGTTGCACACAATTTGAGGTGTGTTTCAGCCCTTATCGCCCCTCTCACGAGAGCTTGAGTTGGCATTCCGCATCCGCGCGCATAGTCTTGAAGCGTCAGATCAACAGGCCGATGCGTCAGGACCGTTCCTTCATGCGACATCTTCTTGCCACCCTGCTGGCCGGCTCACTACTGGTTTCCGGTGCCGCAGGGGCTGGCGGGCGCCCCGTGGTGGTCGAGCTTTTCACCTCGCAGGGCTGCGCCTCCTGCCCGCCCGCCGACGCGTTCTTCCAGGATCTTGCCACGCGCGAGGATGTGCTCGCGCTGTCGCTGCATGTGGATTACTGGGATTACATCGGCTGGGAGGACACATTCGCCAGCCCCGAACACTCCGCCCGCCAGCGCGGCTATGCCAGGGCAGCAGGGCGCAAGATGGTCTATACGCCGCAAATGGTCATCAACGGTGCCGATCATGTGGTGGGCACGCGCGTTCACGATGTGGACGCGCTCATCGACAGGCACCGCAAGGCGGCACCGAACGGGTTGTCCGTCAGGCTCAGCCGCGATGGTGCGCGCCTGCATCTTTTGGCCAATGCCGAGACACCGCGCGATATGCCGCTGGTGGTGCAGCTTGCCCGCTACCTGCCCGAACAGACGGTCACGATCTCCCGCGGCGAGAATGCCGGGCGCACGATTACCTATATGAATATCGTCACCGAGCTGATCGAGGTGGCCGAATGGGACACGCTTGCCCCGCTTGAGCTGGTGATCGACTGGCCCGAAGGCGTGCCGGTCGCGGTGATCCTGCAATATCCCGATTTCGGCACCATCGAGGCGGTTGCGCGGATGTGGCAATGAGCAATGCCCGGCTGGCAGCGGTCGCTGTCGCGCTGTGGCTCACCGCCGCCCAAGCCATCGCAGAACCGCCGATGACGCGCGCGCCGCTTGGCGAGGCGATCCGCGAGACGCTTATCGCCACCCCCGCGCTGCTCGCCCCGCTGAGCGCCCCCGAGCCCGCCCCGCTGAGCGCCCCCGAGCCCGCCCCGATCAACCTCTATGCTGATGACATCGCGCGCGATCTCGACCTTCTGGCACGAGAGGCCCCCCATCTCTTTGCCCCCGGCCTGCCCGGCTTTGGCCCCGAGGACGCCACCAGGCGCCTTGCCTTGTTCACCGCGCCCGATTGTCCCGATTGCGCGCAGGCCGAGGCCGAGTTGCGCGCGCTCGCGGGCCGGATCGGCCTGCGGGTGAATGTCTTCGACTTGGGCCGCGATGCCGATCTCGCCGCCCGTCTCGGCCTCGACATGGCGCCCTCCTATGTGCTGCCCGACCGGCTGTTGCGCGGGGCGATGCCTGCCTTCGTGCTGGAGCGCTATCTCGCGCCCTGAGCGGCCCCCTTCCCCCTGCCCCGCCCTTGCTTTAAACAGCCGCGCATCACGCCCTCCGAAGGAGCCCGCCGGATGCACGAACCGACCATCACCCCCGATCTGATCGCCGCGCATGGCCTCAAGCCCGAGGAATACGCGCGCATCCTCGAGATCATCGGGCGGGAGCCGTCCTTTACCGAACTGGGTATCTTCTCGGCCATGTGGAACGAGCATTGTTCCTACAAGTCGTCGAAGAAATGGCTGCGCACCCTGCCCACCTCGGGCCCGCAGGTGATCTGCGGACCGGGCGAGAACGCGGGCGTGGTGGATATCGGCGACGGGCAGGCGGTCGTGTTCAAGATGGAGAGCCATAACCACCCCTCCTATATCGAGCCCTACCAGGGCGCCGCGACCGGCGTGGGCGGCATCCTGCGCGATGTCTTCACCATGGGCGCGCGCCCCATTGCGGCGATGAACGCGCTCAGCTTCGGCGCACCCGATCATCCGAAAACCCGCCAGCTTGTTCATGGCGTGGTCGCGGGGGTGGGCGGCTATGGCAACTGCTTCGGCGTGCCCACGGTAGGTGGCGAGGTGCGGTTCGATCCGGCCTATAACGGCAACTGTCTGGTCAACGCCTTTGCCGCCGGCCTGGCGGATGCGGATGCGATCTTCTACTCCGCGGCGAGCGGCGTGGGGATGCCGGTGGTCTATCTCGGGGCCAGGACGGGCCGCGACGGGGTGGGCGGGGCGACCATGGCCTCGGCCGAGTTCGACGACACGATCGAGGAAAAGCGCCCCACCGTGCAGGTGGGCGATCCGTTCACCGAGAAACGCCTGATGGAGGCCTGTCTCGAACTGATGCAGACCGGCGCGGTGATCTCGATTCAGGACATGGGCGCGGCCGGCCTGACCTGTTCGGCGGTTGAGATGGGCGACAAGGGCGGGCTCGGCATCAAGCTCAACCTCGATGCGGTGCCGCAGCGCGAGACGGGCATGAGCGCTTATGAGATGATGCTCTCCGAGAGCCAGGAGCGGATGCTCATGGTGCTGCGCCCCGAGAAGGAATCGCAGGCGCGCGCGGTGTTCGAGAAATGGGATCTCGATTTCGCCATCATCGGCGAGACCATCGCCGAGGACCGTTTCCTCGTCCTCCACGGCAATGCGGTCAAGGCCGACCTGCCGCTCTCCACCCTCGCATCCTCGGCGCCGGAATACGACCGTCCCCATGCCGAAACCGTGCCGCCCGCACCGCTCGATCCCGCGAGCGTGCCCGCCGTCGATCCCATCGACGCGCTCAAGGCGCTTATCGGCTCGGTCAATTACTGCGCGCGCGAATGGGTCTATCAGCAATACGACACGATGGTGATGGCCGACACGGTGCGTGTGCCCGGTCAAGGCGCGGGCGTGATCCGCGTTCATGGCACCGACAAGATGCTGGCCTTTACCGCGGACGTGACGCCGCGCTATGTCGCCGCCAACCCCTTCGAGGGCGGCAAGCAGGCAGTGGCAGAGGCATATCGCAACCTGACCGCCACGGGCGCCCTGCCGCTTGCCACCACCGACAACCTCAATTTCGGCAACCCCGAGCGCCCCGAGATCATGGGCCAGTTCGTCGGCGCCATCCGCGGCATCGGGGCGGCCTGCGCCGCGCTCGACATGCCGATCGTGTCGGGCAATGTCTCGCTCTATAACGAGACCGACGGCGCCGCGATCCTGCCCACGCCGACCATCGGCGCGGTCGGGATCATCCGCGACCCGGAAACGGCGATCATGGGCCAGGCGCGCGAGGGGCATGTGGCGCTCGTTCTGGGCGAGACGCAGGGGCATCTGGGGCAATCGGCGATCCTTTGGGAAGTGTTCAACCGCGCCGAGGGCGACGCGCCGCCGGTGGATCTGGAGGGCGAGCGCCGCCACGGCGATTTCATCCGCGCCAATCATGCGCTGATCCGCGCCTGCACCGATCTGTCCGATGGCGGGCTGGCGCTTGGTGCCTTCGAGATGGCCGAAGCCGCGGGCGTGGGTGTGCATCTGGACGCGGACGATATGGCCACGCTCTTCGGCGAGGATCAGGGCCGCTATCTCATCGCGTGCAATTTCGACCAGGCCGAGGCGCTGATGATCGCGGCGGGCCGCGCGGGCGTGCCGCTCTTTTCCGTGGGACGCTTCACCGGCGACACGGTGCGGCTGGGACGCGCCCAGGCCCCGCTGGCAGAGTTGTCGGCGCTCTACCGGGAAACCTTCGGCGCGGTGTTCGGGTAACGGCGCGCCCGTCACCGCCGCGTCACGCGCCCCTCGCCCGCCCGCGCGCGAAACAGCGCCACCATCTCGGCCATGTCGCGATCCGCCTCGATGGCAAGACGCCGCAGGCCGAAATGGACATGGGCCATCTCCTGATAATAGCGCGTATAGGCGTAATTCGTGGCCGCGCCCGCCGCCGCGCCCAGAACCGGCACGGTCTGCGCCGCCAGCTTCTGCCCCAGCGCCGTCGCAAACCGGGGCGCCACCCGCGCAATCAGCGCCTGAAGCGCCGCGCCGGTCAGCGTCACCCGTGTGCCGATCAGGCCCAGATTGGCACCGTCGTCACCGGTCAACGGCCCCGCGCTGCCGAATACCTCGATGGAATCGAACCGCACTCCCGGCTCGGACGGGTCAAACCCGTGATCGGCGGCCACGTCCTGAATGGCGCGCATCAGCACCGTCACCGTCACCGGCAATTCCGCCAGCGCCGTTGCCAGCCCGCCCATGCCGCCCGCCGCCCCCATCGCCGTGCTCAGCAGCCGCGCGCGCCAGCCCGGCAGGTCGGGCAGCGCGGCGCGTGTGCCATGTGCCGCCTCGGCCGCGTGGTAAAGCGCGCGCCCGGTCGCCGCGCCGAGGCGTGTGCGCGCCTCGGGCGGCAGCCGCTCGAGCAGCCCTTCGGCCTGCGTGCCGATGAGGTTCAACAGCGCCATCGCACCGCCGCCGGCGCGCGCATTGCGCGCCACCAGCGCGTCCAGCCGCGCGTCGAATGTCGCCCTGTCCGGCGGTTTGCCCAGTAATTCCATCGCCACGCCCTCGCCCCTTCCCAGATGACCGCGCGGGCGCGCGATTTCAAGCTGCCCGCGTGACAGCGCCCGCGATCCCGTCCCAGGCTCCGGGGATCAATGACACCCCAAGCACACGCGCCGGATTGGTCGGCGACGGCATCTCGACCGCGTCGAGCCGCGCGAAGCCGAAGCGCCCGTAATAGGGCGCATCTCCCACCAGCATCACCCGCACCCAGCCTTGCCCGCGCGCCCGCTCGAGGCTTTCGCGGATCAGCCACGCGCCCAGGCCCTCGCCTTGGTGGGTGGGGTGGACTGCCACCGGTCCGAGCAACAGCGCCGCCGCGCCGCCCACCCGCACCGGCCAGTAGCGGATCGCGCCTGCCAGCGTTCCGTCCGCGTCCCGCGCCACGAGGCAGAGCCCGGCCACCGGCGGCACCCCGTCGCGCAGCCTGTAGGAGGAGAGCGCCTCGCGCCCAGGCGCGAAACACAGGTCATAGAGCGCCTCGACCTCCCAGTGATCGGCAGGCCCTTCCTGCGCCAGTTCGAACATGACCCGCCCGCGTCCCCAGAGATTCGACTGGCCAAGCGCCTAGCACGAAGTTGGCTCTGGCACAAACCGCACAGGCCCCGGGACAGAGCCATGTTCTGCCGCCCCGAGGGCGACCACGGCCCGCCGCGAAACCGGTTCAACCCGCGGGTTCAACGCGCGGGTAACGCCCCGGACCATCGGCTGGCTCTTCTCGCGCGCGGTTGTCGCGCCCGCTCAGAGGCGCCCGAACACCAGGCGCAGGATCTCTGCCAGCCCCGCCGCATCGTCATGGGTAAAAGCCGCCGGCCGGTCGCTGTCGATATCGAGCACACCAATCAGCGCCCCCGCCCCGTTCCAGACCGGCAGGACGATCTCGGAGCGCGTGGAAGAAGCGCAAGCGATGTGGCCTTCAAATGCCTCGACGTCATCGACAAGCTGGACCTCGCCCAAGCGCGCCGCCGCCCCGCAGACCCCGCGCGAGAACGTGATTTGCAGGCAGCCATGCCCGCCCTGATAGGGCCCGACCTTGAGCATCTGCGGCCCGGTCACGCGATAGAACCCGGTCCAGTCGAACCGCTCGTCGGCATGGTGCAATTCGCACGCCACCGTGGCCATGAGCGCGACCTCGTCGCTCTCGCCCTCGGTCAGCGAGAGGATGGCACGGGTGGTGGCGGGATAGTCGATGCGCATGGCCGCGCTCCTGTCATGCAAGAGTGGGGGCCAGCCCCCACACGCAGGGTCAAGTGGGGGCCAGCCCCCACACCCCCGGGATATTTCGGGCAAGATGAAGCTCAGACCCGCTCGATGGCAATCGCCGTGCCCTCGCCGCCGCCGATGCAGATGGCCGCGATGCCGCGGCTCAGCCCGCGTTTTTCCAGCGCGTTCAGAAGCGTCACCATGATCCGCGCGCCAGAGGCCCCGATCGGATGACCAAGCGCGCAGGCACCGCCGTTGACGTTCACGCGGTCGCGCGGCAGCCCCATCTCGTGCATGAAGGCCATGGGCACCACGGCAAAGGCCTCGTTCACCTCCCAGAGATCGACGTCATCGACCGACCAGCCAAGCCGCGCGAGCAGTTTCTGCGCCGCCGGAACCGGCGCGGTGGTGAACCAGCCCGGCGCCTGCGCATGGCTTGCGTGGCCGAGGATGCGCGCGCGGATGTTGAGACCCTGTGCCTGCGCCGCCTCGCGCGAGGCGATCACCAGCGCCGCCGCCCCGTCGCTGATCGAGCTTGAATTGGCCGCCGTCACCGTGCCACCCTCGCGGAAGGCAGGCTTGAGCTGCGGGATCTTCTCGGGATGCGCCTTGGCAGGCTGTTCGTCGCGGGCGATCGTCACCTCGCCCTTGCGCGTGCGGATGCTCACCGGCGTGATCTCACCCTCGAAGGCGCCGGATTTTTCGGCCGCCAGCGCCCCTTCGAGCGAGCCGAGCGCATAGTCGTCCTGCGCCTGTCGCGTGAACTGGAACTTCTCGGCGCAATCCTCGGCGAAGGTGCCCATCAGGCGGCCCTTGTCATAGGCATCCTCCAACCCGTCGAGGAACATGTGATCCATCGCCTGTGCGTGCCCGAGCCGCGCGCCGCCGCGCATCTTGGGCAAAAGGTAGGGGGCATTCGACATCGATTCCATGCCGCCCGCGATCATCGTCTCGGCATGGTCCAGCGCGATCTGGTCAAAGGCCATCATCGCCGCCTTCATGCCAGAGCCGCACATCTTGTTGAGCGTGGTGGCCGGCACCTCCTGCCCGAGACCGCCGAGAAACCCCGCCTGCCGCGCCGGGGCCTGTCCCTGCCCTGCGGGCAGCACACACCCCATCAGCACCTCGTCAACCGTCGTGGCGCGGGCGTTCGCCAGGGCCGCCCGGATCGCCGCGCCGCCCAGTTCGGCCGCCGGAACCCCGTCAAAATCGCCCTGAAAACCACCCATGGGCGTGCGCGCCGCCCCCGCGATCATCACTTCCCGCATCTTCGCTTCTCCTCTTGAAAATCTGACACATGCTAACCGGATGTAAAGGAATCAGGTCTAGCGTTCTTTGTATTGCTTTTTTTATTACCATAGAGCGGGGATATGATGAAACTCGAGGTAACCAGTCACGATACGGTGAGCATTGTCACGGCACCCGGACCACGGATCGACGCCGCAGCCGCCATCCGGTTCAAGGAGGCAATGCGCGCGGCAACGAGCGACGGGCCGGATCATGTGGTGCTCGACCTGTCGCAGGTGCGCTTTGTCGATTCGAGCGGGCTTGGTGCGATCGTCGCGGCGATGAAGCAGATGGGCGCGGGCCGCAGGCTCGATCTGGCGGGGCTTGCGCCCGATGTGGCGAAGGTATTCCGGCTCACGCGCATGGACACGGTCTTTGTCATTCACGAGGACGCTGAAGCCTCGCTGCGCCGCGCTGCGGGCTGAATGCTGCGGCGAGATGCAAGAGGGGTGACAGATGGCGAAGGCGTTTCACCGGCGAATCGCGGCTGACGGCATGGCCGTGCGCGCCCTGCTGGACGAGATGCGCGACTGGCTGTCGCAGGTGGGGCTGGATGATGCGTCATGCGGCAAGATCGAGATCGCGCTGGCCGAGGCGCTCAACAACGTGGTCGAGCACGCCTATGCCGGCACCCCCGGTGCGATCAGGATGGAGATGACGCATACGGAGGGCGACCTGCAAGTGACCCTGCGCGACAAGGGCGCTGCCCTGCCCCGCCTGCGCCCGCCCGCGGGCCACCCGCCTGCCTTGCATGACGAGCGCGACGCGCTGCCGGAGGGGGGATTCGGCTGGTTTCTGATTCGCAATCTCACGCGCGGGCTGCACTACGCGCACGATGCCGGTGAAAACCGCCTTACCCTTGTCTTCGACCTCGAACACAGGACCGATCCGGCCCCATGAACCCCCTCCGCGCGACCGCCGCCCAGACCGGTCATGAAAAGAGCCTTTTCCAACCTCAGTGCCGCCGCAGAGCACTGTCACCAAGATCGCGTAGCTGCATATGGCTTCCCTCGGCGCTGCGCGTCATTGCCCCCACCCGGTGCGCGGCGTCGAGGCCCCTGCCAAGGGCAGGAACCTCTTTGCGGGAACGCATTGGCTTTCCCTGACGACCGTCCTAACGTGCCACCCAGACCGGGATCACGGGAGGCGGATCATGCGCGATTTTCATGTGCCAGGACGTTCGGGGACATATGCGACCAACGCGATATGCGCCACCTCGCACCCGCTCGCCGCGAAAACCGCCATCGACATCCTCGAACGCGGCGGCAATGCCATGGATGCGGCCATCGCGGGCGCGGTGCTGCTGGGCTTTTGCGAGCCGCAGATGACCGGCATCGGCGGCGATTGCTTTGCGCTTTTCAATACTGTCGGCGACCAGACAATTCGCGCGCTCAACGGCTCGGGGCGCGCGCCCGCCGCTGCCTCGGCCGCAGCGCTGCGCGCCGCAGGCCACCAGGCCGTGCCGCTCCACAGCGCCCATGCCGTCACCATTCCCTGTGCCATCGACGCCTTTTGCCGGCTTGCCGACGATCACGGGCGGCTCGGCCTCGACGCGCTTCTGGCGCCCGCGATCCGCTATGCCGAAGAGGGCGTGCCGGTCGCGCCGCGGGTGGCCTTTGACTGGCCGCGCGCGGGCAAGGCGCTTCAGGGCCACGGGATCACCCATTTCACCCGCAGCGGCAGGCCGCTCAGGACAGGCGAGATCTTCCGCGCTTCCGGTCAGGCCGAGGTGCTGCGCCGCATCGCCAGGAACGGGCGCACCGCCTTTTACGAGGGCGAGGTGGCCGAGGACATGCTTGCCGCGCTGCGGGCGGCGAACGGCGTGCACGAGGCCACCGATTTAGCTGCCGCCGCAAGCAATTACACCGATCCGGTGAGCGGCGATTACAAATCCGCCACGCTGGTCGAGCATCCGCCAAACGGCCAGGGCGCGACGGCGATCCTGCTGCTCAACATCCTGAGCCATTTCGACCTCGCCGCGATGGACCCGCTCGGGGCCGAGCGCCTTCATATCGAGGCCGAGGCGACCAAGCTTGCCTATGACGCGCGCAACCGTTTCATTGCCGATCCCGATCACACGACACGGCTCGATCACATGCTCGCGACCGACACGGCGGCGCGGCTTGCCGCGCTCATCGACCCCAAGCGCGCCATGAAGGCGGCGCAGCCGCTCACCGAGGCGGTGCATCGCGACACGGTCCATATCACCGTGGTGGACCGCGACCGCATGGCGGTATCGTTGATCTATTCGATCTTTCACGGCTTCGGCTCGGGCATCGCCTCGGAAAAATTCGGCATCCTGCTGCAAAACCGCGGCGCGGGGTTCACGCTGGAGGCGGGCCACCCGAACGAGCTGGCCGGGGGCAAGCGGCCCATGCATACGATCATTCCGGGGATGCTGACCGAGAAGGGCCGCGTGACCATGCCCTTCGGTGTCATGGGCGGGGCATATCAGCCCGCAGGCCACGCACGGCTCGTGTCGAACATCGTCGATTTCGGCATGGATGTTCAGACGGCCATCGACGCGCCGCGCGCCTTCGCCGACCCGGCGGGGCTCAGGATCGAACGCGGATTTGCGCCGGACGTGGCGCGCGCGCTGGCCGATCTCGGCCATGAGGTGATCGTGCCGCCCGAGCCGCTGGGAGGGGCGCAGGCGATCCGCATTCACGAAAGCGGCCTGCTGGAAGGCGGCAGCGACGCGCGCAAGGACGGCTGCGCCTTGGGGTATTGACCGCGCCGGCGCGCGCGGAGGAACCTCAGTTCAGCTGGAAACACAGCGGGTAATAGCCGTCCTCGAACGGGCCGAACAGGTCGGGGATGTCGGGATGATCCACCGGCTCGCCGGAATGGTCGGCGACAAGGTTCTGTTCGCTGACATAGGCCACATAATAGCTCTGCTCGTTCTCGGCGAGCAGGTGATAGAACGGCTGTTCGCGCCTGGGGCGGCTATCCTCGGGGATGGCGGCATACCATTCCTCGGTGTTTGAAAACTGCGGGTCCACGTCAAAGATCACCCCCCGAAAGGGATGTTTGCGGTGACGCACCACCTGGCCCAAGGCGTATTTCGCGTGAGTCTTTATCATTTTCATTGCCCTAGCACAGATATTTACCGCCGCAAGCCGGGTTTGTCCAATCCCGGACGGAAAGCCACGGGAAACAGTCTGTGAGCGCAGTCGTGACAGACCGCAGCATCCATGCAGCCCGGACCTGCGGCGACGCTTGCGCCCTGCCCCCGCGCGCCTCACCACCGCCGCCGGACGCGTAGCCAGATCCCATCGCGCCCGCGCACCGTCAGATGCGCCACCGGCATTGCCGGGCGGCTCTCGACCGCCTCGAACCGGAAAACCCGCACCAGCATCGCCAGCAGAAGCGGCCCCTCGATCATCGCAAACCCCGCCCCGGTGCAAACGCGCGGGCCAGCCGAAAAGGGCATATACGCGGTGCGCAGGCAGGCGCGCCCGTTTTCCGTGCCATAGCGCGCGGGATCGAACGCATCGGGCCGCTCCCACAGCCGCTCGTGGCGGTGCAGGTGCCAGGGGCTGAGTACCACCTGCGCGCCGCGCGCCACGTCGCGGCCGCGAAACCGCTCGGGGCATGTCGTCTCGCGCACCATCATCGGCACCGGCGGATAAAGCCGCAGGGTCTCGCGGAACACGTCGCGCGCCACCCGCAGCCGCCCCATATCGGCAAATTGCGGCGCGCGGGGGCCCATCACCTCTGCGGCCTCCGCCGCCACCCGCTCCTGCCAGTCGGGGAAAAGCGCCAGCAGATAAAGCGCCCAGGCCAGCGCCGAGGCGCTCGTCTCGTGCCCCGCCAGAAAGAAGATCGCCACCTGATCGACCATCTCTGCGGTGTCGAACCTCTCGCCCGTTTCGGGATCGGCGGTGGTCATGATCTTGGTGGCCAGATCGTCGGGCGCATTCCCCGCCGCGATCTCGGCCATGCGCGCCGCCGTCAGCCCCTCGATAAGCCGCCTTATGCGCCGTGCCGTCGCTACCGTCGCGCGCCGGTGAAAGCGCGGAAACCAGCGCGGCAATGGGACAAAGGCGGCAAGGTTCAGCACCGGCTGCGTGCGCTGATGGGCCTTGAATTCCGCGAACACCCGCGCCGCCGTCGCATTCTCGATCGGCAGCGAAAACAGTGTGCGGAATATCACATCAGCGGCCGCGTGGCTTGTCTGCGCCTCGATCTCCACCGGCGCGCCATCCGCCAGCGCACCAAGCCGCGCGACCGCGCCCTCGCCCGCCGCCACCATCGCCGGAAATGTATCGCGCAGCCGCCCGCCCTCGAAGGCCGGGTCGATGATGCGCCGCTGCCGCTTCCATCTCTCGCCGTTGGTCACGAAAACCGACTCCCCGAGCAAGGGCCGCAACCCTTCCGAGACCCGCGTCGATTTGGGAAAATCATCGGGCCGGTCCCTGAGCACCAGATCGACAAGCGCAGGGTCGTTGCACAGGTAGGAGCGAAAGAACGGCGTGCGAAACTCCGCCATCCAGGCCCGATAGAGCCGCGCAGGCTGTGCCGAGAGGATATCGGCACGAAACAGTCGCAGATACCGCCAGAGAGAAACCCGCGCCGCCCGCGCCGGGGGCTTGGGCGGTATCATGGGGCGGTGCTCCGGTATCGCGACACCGCCCGCGCGATCCGCGCGGGCGAAGGCGCGCGGCCCGCGAACCGCGCGGCCAACGTCCTTGGTCCCGCGGTGATCGCAAAATAATCATAGTCATTGGGCCGGTCAAAGGCGCATAGATACTGAAAATGCAGCCGGAAGAAGCGCCAGCGCAAGGCGCGCCACCGCTCGGGGGCAAGCGTCTGCGAGAAGGCCGCCGAGATCACCAGCGGCCAGCGCTTGCCCTCGGGGGCCACACCCGACACCGCCACCGGATCGCACAACGCAAAGGTGCATCCGTCGCCGGGTGCCGTCACGTCGAGCCAGAAAAGCTCTTCGCGGGTGCTCAGAAAGCCCAGATCGGCCCTGAGCCGCCAGGCGCGCGGCAGAAACGACACCATCGGCATCACCTGCCCGAGGCTGAGGAACGAGAGCGCCGGGCCGTCCCCCGGCACGCGCCCCTCGCGGATCAGATCGGCCAGCACCGAGACCGCCAGATGCGCGCCCGAGGAATGGCCCACCACCAGCACCTCGTCGCTTTCGCCCTGCAAAGCCTCGGCAATCGCGTCACAGAACTCGGCCAGCCGCGCCTCGAGCACCGGCGGGTTGGCCCCCAGATCGCGTGCCGAAAAGGCATAGTTATACATGAGATAATAGACATAGAACCGGCCATCCAGCCGGCGAAACCCCTCCAGCACCGGAGGCACCACCGCCAGCCCCGCCCAGGCCGCCCACGGCCGCCAGAGTGCCAGCACCCCACCCAGAAGCCACGCCGCCCAAAGCGCCAGCCCCAGTTGCACCAGCAGGAACCCCACCGGATAAAGCGCCGCGATAACCGGGCCTGCCCTGAGCCGCATCAGCCGGAAAAGCGCGCCCGTGCCGATATAGCCCGCCGCCGTGCGGATCGTTCGCAGATAGGTAGCCAGAATTCCCCGATCCATGCTGTCCTTGACGATATCGGACCAGGCCAGCACCTCAACGGCGGTCTCCACCGGCTCTCCCTCGATCCGCGCCGTGACCTCCCAGCCGAACCGCGCCGCCCCGCGCCCTGGCCGCAGGGCGATCTCATGGCCCGATACCGCCGCCTGCGCCGCCGCTTCCTTGCGGTATAGCTCGCGATAGCGGCGCGGCGGCACCGGATCGTAGCCGGGGATGTAAAAGACCCGGCGATTGCGCACGACGGTCATCTTCTCGCCCCGCGCAGCACCGGCCGGCGTCGCCATCACGCGGCCGCCGTGCAGATCAGCCGGTAGAGATGCCACGTCGCATGACCCAGAAGCGGCAGCACGATGAACAGCCCCAGAAAGCCCGGCACAAGCGCCGCGAAGGTCAGCCCGGCAATAAGCGCCGCCCAGGCAAGCATCGCCACAGGGTTTTCCATCACCAGGGTAACGCTTGTCAGCATGGCGGTGACGAAATCCACCTCCCGATCCAGCAGGAGCGGCAGCGAGATCACCGTGATCGCGTAGAGAAGCAGCGCAAAAGCGGCCCCCACCCCGCTGCCCACCACCAACATGCTCAGCCCCTCGCGCGTCAGATAGACATCAAGCGACGAGGACACGTTGGTCATCTCCGAAAGCCCGAGGAACAGCGCGAATATCATGTGCGCGAGGAAGAACCAGAACAAGAACACCATGATAATGATGGCACAGATCGAGGGCAGTTGCCGCCGCCTTTGATGCGCGATGACGCCAAGGATCTCGCGCGCCACAAGCGGCTCTCCCGCGCTCAGCCGGCGGCTCACCTCGTATAGCCCTACAGCGGCAAAGGGCCCCACCAGCGGAAAGCCGACCGCGGCGAAAACCAGCCAGTAGCTCTTGCCCGTGGCCCATGTAACGCCCGCCAGGACAAGGCCGACAACCACATAGACCCCGGCGAAAAGCACCGCATATCCCGGCGCGCGCCGCATGTCCGCCCACCCCCGGCGCAGCGCCTCGCCCAGCATGGCAAGGCTCACCTCGCCCATTTCCGGCACACCTTGGGGCCGCGTCACGGTCATCCTCGTCCTCCCGCTTTTCATGACAGCTTAGCCAGGCCCCCGGCGCGTGCAAGGATGGAAATCAGCCGCACAACTTGCGGCTTACCTTGGCGGGATCGAATAGGTCACGGTTGCGCGCGCCACCGGTTCTGCCATGCCCTCGGAGAAAATCAGCACATCGCCAACCGCCAGCATCCGGCCCAGCTTCAACAGCCGGCACTCGCCAATCAGGTCGGTATTTGCTACGGGCTTGCGCATGAAATCCATCGAACAACTCGTCGTCACCGCCATTGCCTTTGGCCCGACCATCGCCATGACCGCCAGATAAACCGCCACATCTGCAAGCGCAAAGGTCGATGGCCCCGAAACCGTGCCGCCCGGACGCAAATGCCGGTCCTCCACCAGCAGGCGCACGGTGATCCGCCGCTCGCTCACCTCATCGACGACGAAATCAGACGCGATCTGGGGAAATATCTCCGCGAGGAAGGCTGTCAGTTCCTCCGCCGTCATCTTCACGCCTGTCTTTACATCCATTTCTTTCCTCCGCCCCGTTGTGCGGCTAAGGTGACACCAATCGACGGAGGGAGACAAGATGCCAATTCTCGACCGCAGCGACGAGGGCGCGATCGCGCGCCTCACCCTGAATTCGCCCGGCAATCTCAACGCGCTCTCGGACGCGATGCTTGCCGCGCTCAAGGCCGAATTCGACCGGCTGGCGGGGGATCGCACGATCCGGGTGGTCACGCTCGGGGGCGCGGGCAAGGCGTTCTGCGCCGGGCACGATCTCAGGGAAATGCAGGCCGCCCGCCAGGCCCCCGACAAGGGGCGCGCCTATTTCGCCGATCTCTTTTCGCGCTGCGCCGCCGTGATGACGGCGATCCGCGACCTGCCCCAGCCGGTGATCGCCGCACCCCATGGCATCGCCACCGCCGCAGGCTGCCAGCTTGTGGCGTCCTGCGACATGGCCGTGGCGGCGCATGGCACACGCTTTGGCGTCAATGGCGTCAATATCGGGCTGTTCTGCTCCACGCCGATGGTGGCGCTCTCGCGCAACGTGCCGCGCAAGCAGGCGTTCGAGATGCTCACCACCGGCACCTTCATCGACGCGGAGCGCGCACAGGCGCTCGGCCTCATCAACCGCGCCGTGCCCGAAGAGCGGCTCGACGCCGAGGTGACCACGCTGGCCGAAACCGTCGCCGCCAAACTGGGCAGCGCCGTGCGCATCGGCAAACGCGCCTTTTACGAACAGCTGGAGATGGGGCTTGATGCCGCCTATGCCCATACCGGCGCGGTGATGGTCGAGAACATGCTCGACCGCGACACCGACGAGGGCATCGACGCCTTTCTCGACAAGCGCGCGCCCGGCTGGCAGCAATGACTCCCCTTTTCAAACCCCGCCCATTAGCCTAGATCGCGCGGCATGACAGAGGTTCTCAACATCGTCGGCGGCGGCATGGCCGGGTCCGAGGCCGCCTGGCAGGCCGCCAACATGGGCGTGGACGTCGTGATCCACGAAATGCGCCCCAGGGTGGGAACATTCGCGCATCGCACCGGCGATCTGGCCGAAATGGTCTGCTCCAACTCCTTCCGCTCCGATGATGACGAGCACAACGCCGTGGGGCTGCTGCACTGGGAGATGCGTGCGGCGGGCGGGCTCATCATGGACATGGCCGACCGCCACCGCCTGCCTGCAGGCGGCGCGCTGGCGGTGGACCGCGATGCCTTCTCCGCAGCGGTGACGGAGCGGCTGCGCGGTCATCCGAAGATCACCGTTCAAACCTCTGAAATCACGTATATTCCCGAGAATGGCCACTGGATCATCGCCACCGGCCCCCTGACCTCGGACGCGCTCGGCGCCGCCATCGCACACGAGACCGGGCGCGACGCGCTCGCCTTTTTCGACGCCATCGCCCCCATCGTCCATTTCGACAGCATCGACATGTCAAAGGCGTGGATGCAATCGCGCTACGACAAGGGCGAAACCGACGAAGAACGCACCGCCTATATCAACTGCCCGATGGACAGGGACCAATACGAAGCCTTTATCGACGCGCTGCTTGCCGCCGAGAAGACCGAATTTCATGCGGGCGAGACCGCGACATATTTCGACGGCTGCCTGCCCATCGAGGTGATGGCCGAGCGCGGCCGCGAGACGCTTCGCTACGGGCCGATGAAGCCCGTGGGGCTGACCAACCCACACCAGCCCGAGGTGAAGTCCCATGCCGTCGTGCAATTGCGCCGCGACAACGCGCTCGGCACACTCTACAATATCGTGGGATTTCAGACCAAGATGAAATACGGCGCGCAAACGTCTGTTTTTACGATGATTCCCGGACTGGAAAATGCCCGCTTTGCGCGCCTTGGCGGCATCCACCGCAACACTTTCCTGAACGCCCCCACGCTGCTCGACCGGCAGATGCGCCTGCGCACAAGGCCCCATATCCGCTTTGCCGGGCAGATTACCGGGGTCGAAGGCTATGTGGAATCCGCCGCCACGGGTCTCGTGGCGGGTCGCCTTGCCGCCGCCGGAATCCTCGGGCGGCCCCTGCCCGAGGTGCCGCAGGACAGCGCCATGGGCGCGCTCATCCACCACATCACCGGCGGCGCCGAGGCGAAGACCTTTCAGCCGATGAACGTCAATTTCGGCCTCTTCCGCCCCGTCGAAGGACTGAAAGGCGGGCGGCGCGGGCGGCTGCACCGATACAAGGCCTATACCGACCGCGCCAAGGCCGCATGGTCCGAGTGGCTGGCCACTCAGAACATGAGCTTTGCCACTTAACATATTGCAAATATGCTAATAACACGATTTGCCCCCTCGCCCACCGGGCCGCTGCATCTGGGCCATGCCTTCTCGGCGATGCTGGCCCATGACAGGGCGCGCGCGGCAGGCGGCACATTCCTTTTGCGCATCGACGATCTCGACCAAAGCCGCTGCCGCCCGGAATGGGAGGCGCAGATATTCGACGATCTGCGCTGGCTCGGCCTTGACTGGCCGCGCCCGGTCCTGCGCCAATCGACCCGCCTGCCACGCTACCGCGCCGCGCTGCAAACGCTCTGGGAGCGCGGCCTGCTCTACCCCTGCACCTGCACCCGCGCCGATATCCGCGCCGCCGCCTCGGCGCCGCAGGAGGGCGCGCCGCTGCACGGCCCCGATGGCCTGATCTATCCCGGCACATGCCGCCCCGCGCTCCCGGCCACCGGGGCGATGCCCACGGATGTTGCGCTCCGCCTCGACATGGCGCGCGCATTGGGACAGCTTGTCAATAAACTGATAATAAATGAGAAAAATTACACTTATGCGCCGAAAGACATGACCGCGACCGTGGGCGACGTTGTCCTCGCCCGCCGCGACATGGGGGCCTCCTACCACCTTTCGGTCGTGCTCGACGACGCCGATCAGCATGTTACCCATGTGATCCGGGGCGAGGACCTGCGCGAGGCCACGCAAATCCACGTCCTGCTCCAGCGCCTGCTCGGCCTGCCGACCCCCGCCTATCACCACCACCGACTGATCCGCGACGAACACGGCAAACGCCTCGCCAAGCGCGACGACGCGCGCGCCCTTGCCACCTGGCGCGCCAACGGCGCCAGCCCGCACGACATCCGCGCGATGGTCGGCCTCTGAGCCTTCATCTTGCCGGAAATATCCTCCGGGGGTCCGGGGGTGGAAAACCCCCGGCGCTTAGCGCGTCATCGGCGCCATGATCTCGACTTCGGCACAGCCCCGCACCGCCCGATAGAAACAAGACTGCCGGTTGGTGTGACAGGCGGGGCCAGTCTGGCGCACCAGCAAAAGGAGACAATCGCGGTCGCAATCCACCCGCATTTCCACCAGGTCCTGCACATGGCCCGAGCTTTCGCCCTTGACCCAGAAGGCCGCGCGCGAGCGGCTCCAGTAGGTCACGCGCCCCGTCTCAAGCGTGCGCGCCACGGCCTCGCCATTCATCCAGGCCATCATCAGCACCTCGCCGGTCCCGGCCTCCTGGGCAATGGCGGGGATAAGGCCGCGTGCATCATAGTTCAGTGTCGCGGGATCGAATCCCATGGCGAAATCCTTTTGCATCCGGGGCAGTCGCGTCTATTTATGGGGCAACGGACGAAAGGGAAAGTCATGAGCGGCGAATCCGACCTGATGAAGCTCTATTCCGCGCGCATCCTGGAACTCGCGTCGGACATTCCCCGGCACGGCCGCCTTGCCGCGCCACAGGCCAGCGTCAAGCGGCGCGCGCCGCTTTGCGGCTCGACGGTGACGGTCGATCTGTCGATGAGCGGCGGCCGTGTCAGCGACTATGCCGCCGAGGTGCGCGCCTGCGCTCTCGGCCAGGCGGCGGCGAGCGTGGTGGGCGCCAATATCGTCGGCTGCGATCTGGCGCAGGTGCGCGCGGCCCGCGATGCGCTGCGCGAGATGCTGAAATCGGACGGTCCGACGCCACCCGCGCCCTTTGAGGAACTGGAAGTGTTGCGCCCCGCGCGCGACTACAAGAACCGCCACGCCTCGATCCTGCTCACGCTTGAAGCGGCGACCGAGGCGATGGAGCAGATTGCCGTGCAGACCTCCTGCGCGTGATCGCACGGGTGTCAGCGTCGGCGTGCCCATTGGCGGGCGGATAAAAAACCGCCGCGCGTTCCGGGGAACGGCGTCGGATCAGTGGCAAAACAAGCTGCCCATGGGGATCAATCTGACGGTTTGACGCAAACCCGAAACCCTTGCGACAGACAGAGCGCGCGATCCCCGATCGCGACAGGGGGACCGGCAAGAGCCGCGCACCGGCAGGCAGAAACCTCTCATCCCAACGGCCCTATGAATTGACCGCTTTGGCATATGCTCGGTCACTGATAGAGCGGACGCGCTCGGGATCATTTGCGAAGAAGTTCCATGCTTTACAGCATCGCGCACCGATGTCGTCATAGGTGTCGAACACGGAAATGGCGAGGCAGTTTGCTCGATGATAGGTCCAGATGTTCTCGACCGGGTTCATCTCCGGCGCGTAGAGCGATAACATCACGATGGTGATGTTTTAGGTTACGCAGAGCGCCTTTGCCCCATGCCAGCCGGCACCACCCATCACCAGGATGGCGTGAGCGCCCGATGCAACGGTCTTCGAGATCTCAATCAGATGGGCGTGCGTGGCTTCGGTGTCGGCGTTGGGCATGACCAGCGCGGCGGTCGCTCCGCGGCCTGGGCAGACGGCGCCGAAAATGCGGCTCCACTTGTAGCGGGTATCGCGCGAGGCGCGGGGGCAGGTGCCGCGCTCGGCCCGGATGCGCGTCAGCGTTCCCTGCGGGCCGACCCTTGCGTTCGCCGGCCTTGCGTTCGCCGGGAAACCGGTCCCCCGGGGGCTGTTGAAGAAGTCGTTTCAGGCCGACGCCGGCATTGGTCTGGCTGCGCGCATTTCCATGACGGAACACAGCAAGAGGATCACGGCTGCCGCCAGCTTCTTCAGGTTCATGGCGATGGCCGT
>Ga0209024_1000218_pt1 | contig 117892 bp, 112 predicted proteins | sample AutmiccommunBRH5_FD_187380 | JGI IMG/M metagenome (GOLD analysis project Ga0209024, IMG submission 187380) | Deep subsurface microbial communities from Mt. Terri, Switzerland - Autotrophic microbial communities BRH/5 (SPAdes) (version 2) | ecosystem: Environmental > Aquatic > Deep subsurface >...
TCCGCCACCGCGACGATCATGCTCAACGATCATGCCGCCTATATGGGCACCAAGGCGGCGACCGACCATATCATCCGCTGCGTCGCGCACGAGTTCGGTGAAAAGGGTATCCGCGCCAACAGCATTTCTCCCGGCCTCACCCGCACGCCGATGACGGCCGGCGTCGATCAGGTTCCCGGCCTCGTAGAATCCTTCGAGGCGCGCTATCCCCTCGGCCGGATCGGCACCAGCGAGGATATTGCCGCTGCGGCCGTCTTCCTTGCCAGCGACGAATGTTTCATGACCGGCGAGAATCTCCAGGTCAATGGCGGGCTGTGCCTGCGCGGCAACCCGACCCGCAAGGACCAGGAACTGATGATGGCGTCGCTCTCCGCGCAATCCTGACCTAGTCGACTGGTCTGAGCCGCTTCTGGATGTGCGGGCGGACCTTGAGGAACCGTTTGTACAGCGCCTCGAGGACTGCCAGCACCGCCGGGTGGCGCGCCAGCAGGCCGATCGGCCGCAGCAGCGGGATGGCGCGCCACATCGCGGCAAAGGCGGCAGGGCCGGACAGCAGCTGCCCGTTTTCCGATGCATGGAATCGATCGAGCAGCAATTGCCGGTCGATCGGGCAGGCTGCCGCCGGCGTTGAAATATCGGTGAAGCGGATCGCGTTGCGCCGGTCCAGCCTGCGCATCAGCGCGATCTCCCGGATGCACAGCGGGCAGGCGCCATCATACCACACGGTCAGCGGTAGATCGCCCGTGTCGCGCTGCCGCGCTGCGCCATTTCTCTGTTCTGCCGTCATTGCGGTACCGGCTTACCGGCCCCGCCAGTCCTTTGCCATATGCCCGAAAGGTCCGGTCTGCACATCAGGCTGATGGCAGATCAGACGTCCAGATTCGCCACGTTCAGGGCATTGTCGACAATGAATTCGCGCCGCGGTTCGACCACTTCACCCATCAGCTTGGTGAAGATGTCGTCGGTCACGTCCGCCTGTTCGACGGTCACCTGCAGCAGCGAGCGCACTTCCGGATCGAGCGTGGTTTCCCAGAGCTGTTCGGCGTTCATCTCGCCAAGACCCTTGTAGCGGGAAATCGCCAGCCCCTTGCGGCCCGCGGCCAGCACCGTGTCGAGCAGCTCGGAAGGGCGCGTGATCAGCGTGCCCTCGGAGCCGACGCCTGCATCCTCCCCTTCCTCCGCCTCGGCCGAGGCCGACTTGACCAGGCGGCTGCCCATGTCATAGGTCGCGGTCTCTTCCGAGGCGAGGCGGTGAAGCTTGCGCGCTTCGGCGCTTTCCAGGAATTTCGCCTCGATGATATGATGGTCGGTGACGCCGCGCCAGAAGCGCTGGAACAGATAGCCGCCTTCTTCCGAGACCTGGCCGGACCAGCGGCCTTCCTCGTCGACCTTGTCCATCCAGGCAGCGGTTGCATCGACGGCCGCCTGCCGTTCTGATCTACCATGATCGGGATTGAGCGCGCCGGTGAGCGCCATGCCCTCGACGATCGTGCTGTCGTAGCGCCGCGGCACATAGGCCATCAGGCTGCGCATCCGCCGGGCATGCTCGATCAGGCTGCGCAGGTCGTCGCCGCTGCGCGCGCCCTCGCTGGTCTGCAGCAGCATGCCGGACAGGCCGGCCTCGACCAGATACTGATCGAGTGCATTGTCGTCCTTGAGATAGACCTCGCTCTTGCCCTTGCCGACCTTGTAGAGCGGCGGCTGGGCGATGTAGAGATGGCCATTGAGGATGATCTCCGGCATCTGGCGATAGAAGAAGGTCAGCAGCAGCGTCCGGATATGCGCGCCGTCGACATCAGCGTCGGTCATGATGACGATCTTGTGGTAACGCAGCTTTTCCAGATTGAAATCGTCGCGGCCAATGCCGGTGCCCATTGCCTGGATCAGCGTGCCGACTTCCTTGGAAGAGAGCATCCGGTCAAAGCGGGCCCGTTCGACGTTGAGGATCTTGCCTTTCAGCGGCAGGATCGCCTGGTACATGCTGTCGCGGCCCTGCTTGGCGGATCCGCCAGCGGAGTCCCCTTCCACCAGGAACAGTTCGCACTTGCTCGCGTCCTTCTCGCGGCAGTCGGCGAGCTTGCCGGGCAGCGAGGCGATGTCCATCGCCCCCTTGCGCCGGGTCAGCTCGCGCGCCTTTTTCGCCGCTTCGCGGGCGGCAGCGGCGTCAATCACCTTCTGCACCACCAGCGAGGCATTTTGCGGGTTCTCCTCGAGCCATTCGGCGAGCTTGTCGGCCATCAGGCTTTCCAGCGGCTGGCGCACCTCGGAGGAGACCAGCTTGTCCTTGGTCTGTGAACCGAACTTGGGATCCGGCAGCTTGACCGAGACGATCGCGGTCAGGCCTTCGCGCATGTCGTCGCCGGTCAGCTTGACTTTCTCCTTCTTGAGCGCGCCCGAGCTTTCGGCATAATTGTTCAGCGTCCGGGTCAGCGCCGATCGGAAGGCCGCCAGATGGGTGCCGCCGTCGCGCTGCGGGATATTGTTGGTGAAGCAGAGGACATTTTCATAATAGCTGTCGTTCCACTCGAGCGCGACGTCGATGATGACATCGTCGCGGTCGCCGTGAATGGCGATCGGTTCGGGCACCAGCGGCGTCTTGTTGCGGTCGAGATACTGGACGAAGGCAGCGATCCCGCCTTCGTAGAACAGGTCGATTTCCTTCGCCTCCTCATGCCGCGCGTCGCGCAGGATGATATGCACGCCGCTGTTGAGAAAGGCGAGTTCGCGGTAGCGGTGCTCGAGTTTCTCGAAGTCGAATTCGGTGATCTTGAACGTCGCCGGCGAGGGGAAGAAGGTAACCTTCGTGCCCTTCTTGAAACCGGTCCTGTTGTCCGCTGGCGGGGCGTCGCCGACCACTGCCAGCGGCCGCACGGCATCGCCGAACTCGAAGCGCATATTATGCTCCTTGCCGTCGCGCCAGATGTCGAGTTCCAGCCATTCCGACAGGGCATTGACCACCGAGACGCCGACGCCGTGCAGGCCGCCGGAAACCTTGTAGGCATTGTCGTCCGACGTATTCTCGAACTTGCCGCCGGCGTGCAGCTGGGTCATGATCACCTCGGCCGCCGAGACGCCTTCCTCGGTGTGCATGCCGGTCGGGATGCCGCGGCCATTATCCTCGACCGAGACGCTGCCGTCGGGGTTGAGGGTGATCAGGATCAGGTCGCAATGGCCGGCGAGGGCCTCGTCGATCGCATTGTCCGACACTTCGAACACCATGTGATGCAGGCCGCTGCCGTCGTCGGTGTCGCCGATATACATGCCGGGGCGCTTGCGGACCGCGTCCAAGCCCTTGAGAACCTTGATCGAATCCGCGCCATATTCGTTCTGGTTGGAAGAATTGGAAGCATCTTCCGGCACATTGTTTTCACTGATGTCATTCATGGCGGGACCATAGCCGCTGGCGTCTGCAAACCCAAGCAAAATGTAGGATTTGCTGATATTAAAACACTATAGAATCAATGGGTTATATCCAAAAGTTGGAGTGCAAGAAAATCTCCCGATCAGGCGCGCTTGTCGGAATCGACGGAACCAAAGACGAGGGCAATATCGTCCTTCACCCCTGCAAGAAAAAGCCCCTTTGCGGTCTTGCGTCTTTGTGCAAAAACAGTCCGCAAATATCCCTCTTTCGTCCAAAATCATCCAAAAGGACCCGATATATGACCAATCCTGCCGATATCGTCCCCTTTGCCAAGACCATGGGCATCACCATTACCGCCATGGACAGGGACAGGGTGTGCGGGGAAATGCTGGTGCGGCCGGAAATCTGCACCGCCGGGAACGGGCGCGGCAGTCCGAGCATCCATGGTGGTGCGGTGATGACCTTTGCCGATGTCCTCGGGGCATTTGGCGGCTTCGCCAATCTGCCGGAGGGATCGAACGGCACCACGACGTCCGAAAGCAAGACCAATTTCCTGAATGCCGCGCCCGAGGGCAGCACCGTCTTTGGCGAGGCCACCCCGTTCAAGATCGGCCGGCGACAATCGGTCTGGCAGACAAGGATCACGCTTGAGGATGGCACCCTGGTGGCGGTGGTGACACAGACCCAGATCGTGCTGTGACGGAGCGCCAAGCCATCCGTTCCGGTTGAGTTTTTCGAAGCCCTCCGGCCCGTTCGTGCTGGCCCGGTCGAAGCACGTTTGAGAGCGACCCTGTGCTCCGACGGGTTCGGCACGGACCCCAAGACAAGTTCTTCGGAGGACTTGACGCGGCTGGCAGGTGAATAGGTTCGGCAATCGCGGGACGAGTGAGTTCAGGCGGCATATATTCGCTGCTTCCCTTGGACCCCGCTTTTGCGCTAAACCTCCGGTCATGAACAAGATCCTGCTCGCCGCGTCCCTTCTGTGCCTGACCACCACCGCCTGCTCCGAGTCCACGCAGGTCAGCGACGACCTGCCCGGTAGCAGTGCTGATCTCGACAATCCCACGGGTCGGACCGAACGGGTCGAGGCCGGACCCTCGGCCAAGCCAGTGCGGATCGGCGAAGGCGGGCCGCGGTTTGCTGCCTGCCAGTCGGTCGGCGAAGTGGGCAGCCATGTCAGCGGATCGCTGCCGGTGCTGAGCGCCCCGTTTGACGCGGCGGCAAAGAAGGACAGCCTGGCGCCTGGCCAGCGCGTCTATATCTGTACCCGCAGCATCGACCAGCAATGGTTTGGCATTGTATATGACAAGCGGGCCACTGACCAGGACGGCGAGGATGCGTCCCGCAGTCCCGGCGAATGCGGAGTCTCCACCCCGGTCCGCGCCAAGCGCAATTATGACGGTCCGTGCCAGAGCGGCTGGGTCGAGAGCATCTATGTGGTGCTGGTGGCCGGGTAGAACTGTTTGCAGGCGGCTCACAGGGCGGCGAGGGTCTCAAGCCGGCTCAATCAAGCGAGAGCATCCGGGTTCTTGGCAATCGTGGGGCGGGTGCCTTGACAGACCGGCAGAAGTGACGGGCTGCAAGCAAAAAAAAACGGGGCTCGTGGCCCCGTTTCAATATTTCGATTTTCAAACGCTCATGGGCTTGTAGGATTGTCGGTCGTTTCCGCGAGCAGGAAGAAGGCACCGACGACGGCTACAGTTGCCAGGATGCCGATAAGGATGCCGTTTTCGCCTTCAAGTTTCGAAGAGTCTCCGCTTGTAGCTGCTACGCGCTCAACCGACTTGGCAGCGCTTTGCTGCGATTGAGCCAATGCTGGCGAGGCCATCAAGGAAGTTGCTGCAATGCAGGCTGCCAATTTACCAAATTTCATTTTCGTATTCTCCGAATCTTTGCACTTAAAATCTTTTAGACGACTTCATGGCAAGTTGAGACCAATATTCGGTCGCAATGTCAACAAAAATTCCCGAATTCATCACGATAGCCAAACGGTGTAACAATATAGTGACAGTTTCGAACGAAACCAGTTGCCGGGGCCCGATGTGATCGACAGGATGGTGGCCAAAACCCGGTTGGTGCAGGCATCATGTGCCTTGATAATATCGGTCGCGACGAATTGGGCCGAATTGTGAATTGCATTTTTCGCCAGGATGCTGAAACAGTTGCGCCATGACAAAAATCGACCCCGCCCGCTATCTGGAGCAGCCGTTCGGCCATCTCGCGGATCTCATCAACGCCCATGCCGCCAACCAGCCCGACCGGATCGCGCTGGACGACAGCGAGGAAAAGCTGAGCTGGGGCGAGACCGCTGCTTTGGTCAACCGGATTGCGGCGCAGCTGCAGGCGGACGGGCTCCAAAAGGGGCAGGCGGTGGCGATATTGGGGACCACGACGGTGCGCTACGCGCTGGCCTATCTCGGGGCGATCGTAGCCGGGGGCTGTGCGGCGCCGCTGACCACCTCGGCGACGCCGAAGCAGCTGGCCAACATGATGCGGGATAGCGGCGCAATGCACCTGTTCATCGACCGCGCCAAGCGGGCGGAGCTGCTGGACAGCGGCGAAGATCTGCCGGCGCTCCAGCATGTCATGCTCGACGCGGCGGTCGACGATGCGCCGCTGATGGCAGACTGGATGGCGGCGGAGGGCGCGATGCCGGCCGATCCCGATGTGGGACCGAAGGATCTCTATAATATCATCTATTCCAGCGGCACCACCGGCACGCCCAAGGGCATTGTCCACAGCCGCCAGATGCGCTGGTATCATGCGGCGGTCGGTGAGGGCACCGGCTATGGCAAGCCGGGGCAGGTGACCTTGCTGTCGACGCCGCTCTATTCGAACACGACGCTGGCGCTGTTCACCCCGACCATTGCCTATGGCGGGACCGTGGTGCTGATGGGCAAGTTCGACTGCCGGCGCTGGCTGGAGCTGGCGCAGCAGCATCGCGCCAGCCACACGATGCTAGTGCCGGTGCAATATCAAAGGCTGATGGATTTCGAGGGATTCGACGATTATGACCTGAGCAGCCTGACCCACAAATATTGCACCAGCGCGCCCTTCTCGGCGGAGCTGAAGCGCGAGGTGCTGCGGCGGATGCCGGGCGGGCTGATCGAGATCTATTCGATGACTGAGGGCGGGGTGGTCTGCCTGCTGCTCGCGCACGAGCATCCGGACAAGCTGCATACGGTCGGCATTGCCTGGGGCGGCAGCGAGGTGATCACCGTCGACGAGCAGCTCAACCGGCTACCCGCCGGCGAAATGGGCGAGCTGGTCGGGCGCTCGCAGACGATGATGTCGGGCTACAAGAACCAGCCGGAGAAGACCGAGGAAGCCAGCTGGTATGACGAGAATGGCGATCGCTGGCAGCGGATGGGCGATATCGGGCGGGTCGACGCGGACGGATTCATCACCCTGATGGGGCGCACCAAGGACATGATCATCTCCGGCGGCTTCAACATCTATCCGCGCGATCTCGAGGAAGCGCTGATGGCGCAGCCGGGCGTTGCCGATGCCGCCGTGGTCGGCGTTGCCTCCCGGCAATGGGGCGAGACGCCGGTCGGCTTTGTCGTTGCCGAGGCCGGGGTGACGCTGGATCCGGAGGCGCTGAAGGCGGCGACCAACGCCGATCTTGGCAAGACCCAGCGCCTGTCGGAGCTGCGGCTGATCGACGAACTGCCGCGCAGCCATATCGGCAAGATATTGAAGACGGAATTGCGGGATATGGTCGAGGCGCAAGGCTGATATGGTGCCCCTGCGAAGGCAGGGGCCCATCTCCCGAGTCCTGCACGGGACGCCATGGTCAGGGGTGCACGCCACGCTGGCGGCAGGGCGTGCCCAAGAACATGGTGCCAAGTGGCACGGCTCCGGGATGGACCCCCGCCTTCGCGGGGGAACTGGATGTCCGCAAGGGCGCGGATGGATTCCTGGAGGGAAGCGCAGGATTGCTACTGTCCCCCTGCCGTCGCAGGGGCACGGAGGATGCGTGGGGGAACAGTTCAGCCCTCAATTATTATAGACTCTCTGCCTACTCCCGATTAAGCGCAAGCCCATGTCCATTGCCCATGAAGAAACCATCCTGATCGTCGATTTCGGCTCGCAGGTCACGCAGCTTATCGCCCGCCGGGTCCGCGAGGCCGGAGTCTATTCGGAGATCGCTCCGTTCAACATGGCGGAAGAGGCCTTCCACCGGCTGAAACCCAAGGGCGTGATCCTGTCCGGCTCGCCGGCCAGCGTGCCCGAAGAGGGCAGTCCGCGGGCGCCGCAGCTGATCTTCGACAGCGGCCTGCCGATCCTCGGCATCTGCTATGGCCAGCAGGTGATGACCGACCAGCTCGGCGGCGAAGTGAGGCCGGGGCACGAAACGGGTGAGGGCGGCGAGTTCGGCCGGGCCTATCTGACGGTCACCGAAGGCTGTGTGCTGTTCGATGGCCTGTGGGAGGTCGGCGAGCGGCACCAGGTGTGGATGAGCCATGGCGACAAGGTCACCAAGTTCGCGCCCGGCTTCCGGATCGTTGCGACCAGCGAGGGCGCACCCTTCGCGCTGATCGCCGATGACGAGCGGCGCTATTATGGCACCCAGTTCCACCCCGAGGTGGTGCACACGCCCGATGGCGGCAAGCTGATCGCCAATTTCGTCCGCCATGTCTGCGGCTGCGCCGGCGACTGGACGATGGCGGAGTATAAGGAGGCCAAGATCGCCGAAATTCGGGAACAAGTGGGCGACAAGAAGGTCATCTGCGGCCTGTCCGGCGGCGTCGACAGTTCGGTCGCGGCGATCCTGATCCACGAGGCGATCGGCGACCAGCTGACCTGCGTCTTTGTTGACCACGGGCTGCTGCGGCTGAACGAGCGCGAGCAGGTCGAGACCCTGTTCCGCGACCATTATAATATCCCGCTGGTGGTGGTCGACGCCGAGGCGCGTTTCATGAAGGGGCTGGCCGGCGAGACCGACCCGGAAAAGAAGCGCAAGTTCATCGGCGGCGAATTCATCGAGGTGTTCGACGAGGAAGCGGCGCGGGTCGGCGGGGCGGATTTCCTCGCCCAGGGCACGCTCTATCCCGACGTGATCGAGAGCGTCTCCTTCACCGGCGGGCCGAGCGTGACGATCAAGTCGCACCATAATGTCGGCGGCCTGCCCGCGCGGATGAACATGAAGCTGGTCGAGCCGCTGCGCGAGCTGTTCAAGGACGAGGTCCGCGATCTCGGCCGCGAGCTGGGCCTGAACGACCAGTTTGTCGGCCGCCATCCCTTCCCCGGCCCCGGCCTTGCGATCCGCATTCCCGGCGAGGTGACCAAGGAGCGCTGCGACATATTGCGCAAGGCGGATGCGATCTATCTCGAGGAAATCCGCAGCGCCGGTCTCTATGACGCGATCTGGCAGGCCTTCGCCGTGCTGCTGCCGGTCAAGACGGTCGGCGTGATGGGCGACAGCCGCACCTATGACAATGTCTGCGGCCTGCGCGCCGTCACCAGCACCGACGGCATGACCGCCGACGTCTACCCCTTCGACGCCGGCTTCCTGACCCGCGTGTCGACGCGGATCGTCAATGAAGTGAAGGGGATCAACCGGGTGGTCTATGACTATACCAGCAAGCCGCCGGGGACGATCGAGTGGGAATGATTGGCTTTTAGTCTCAAATATCGGCCAGAGATTGATGGACTCCGTGCACTAGCGGTAATACCCGTCATACTCTTTCATGCGGGTTTTCCTGCATTTAGCGGCGGCTTTGTCGGCGTGGATGTCTTTTTTGTGATTAGCGGCTATCTTATTGCGTCGATCATTATCCAGGATTTGGATGCCGACCGCTTCAGTTTGGCGCATTTTTACGAACGCCGGGCCAGGCGAATTTTGCCGGCCCTTTTTTTTGTGACAGTTGTGACGACCATTTTTGCATGGCTGTGGTTTGTGCCGCGCGACATGAAAGATTTTTCGACCAGTCTTTTTGCTGTAGCAACTTTTTCATCCAACGTTTTATTTGCGACAAAAACCGGATACTTCGACACAGCCATCGAATTACAGCCTTTGCTACACACTTGGAGTCTTGGAATTGAAGAGCAATACTACATTCTTTTTCCGGTGTTCCTTTCGCTGGTCTGGCGATTGGGGAAGCCCGCAGTCATCCTTGCTCTCGGTATTGGTTCCGTCATAAGCTTCGGCCTTATCTACAGCGCAAGCCCAGGAAATTCATATGTTTTTTATCTGCTGCCCACGCGCGCCTGGGAGCTGGGAGTTGGTGCATTGGGTGCCTTTTATCTTAGTCGGTTTGGTCTGGTTAATTCTTCCGTATTTGTAGCCCAAGGGCTTTCTGTTCTCGGAATCGGATTAATCGCCTTTGCGGTTACTATGTTCGATCAAGCAACGCCTTTTCCCGGTACGTCCACCTTGTTCCCAGTCATTGGAGCCTTGTTGCTCATCCTTTTTGCAAGAACCGATACAGCAGTGGCCAAATTGCTTGGAAGCCGGATTCTCGTGGGTATCGGCCTAATCAGCTACAGCGCTTATTTATGGCATTTTCCCATCATTGCGTTATCAGAGTATCGAGAAGTAAGTCAGCATTCCAATTTCTATATGGCCATGCTGTGTTTGCTCAGCTTGCTACCAGCCTGGGTCAGTTGGCGCTATATTGAAAAACCATTTCGTCAAAAAAATGTCCTTACTCGAAAACTTGTTTTTGTTTTTAGTTTTGCCGGACTTTGCCTGATGGCCGGCATCGGTGGGCTGGGCACTCTAAATGGCGGATTTCCCGATCGGTTTTCCGGCAACAAGCTGCAAGCTATCAAGACCGCGAAGTATAGTCCCATGCGCGATAAATGCCATTTTTCGGAGACCACATTTTCTAGCGTGGGCGAGTCTTGTAAATATTATGTGGATGATCCCGGTTGGGCCGTGATGGGAGACTCGCACGTGGTTGAGGTCGGATATGCCTTAGCGAAACAGCTAAAGACGAGAAATGACGGTATTTATCATTTTTCGTTTTCCAACTGTTCGCCAGCATATCCGGGGATTCAACATCCCAGCAAATGTGTGCGATGGACGGATGAAGTACTGCAGTTCCTGATTAACCAACCATCCGTCAAAAATGTAGTTCTTTCTTATCGGACTACAACAGCCTTTTCCCGTGACCATGGAGGCATTTATCCCGGGATGCCGTTAGCGCTAGAACGTGAAGAGCAAATCCGACGATGGAATTCGCTTGTTGCAATCGTGCAACATTTGGTTCGGCACCGGAAGACCGTTTATTTTGTTCTACAGGCACCTGAATCACCGGTCGATGTTCAGCGCTTGATTCAATTTGTTCCGCAAAGCGGAAAGGCTGATATTGAAGGAGTGGCATCAGATTGGTGGACGAAACGCAATTCTTTTGTCACAAACCGGCTCGATGACCTTTCCAACGCCGCGGTGGTGATTGATCCCGCTGAACTGTTTTGTGACGGGAAAAAATGTCGCGTCATTGAAAACGGGACCTCTTTGTATTTTGACGACAATCATGTCTCTATTGCCGGTGCAGATAAAATTGCGAAATCCATATTGAGCCGCCAATAGAAAACGAAGCACCTGGATTGGCTCATGATGTTCGATCTGTCCGACCCGGCTGCCCCCGGTCCCGGCGAGATTGCCGTGCGGCTGGGCGCGTCCAGCATCAACTTTCATGACTATGCGGGGGTCAAGGGGGATGCTGCCGACGGCGGAGAATCGCATACCGATGTCGGATGGCGCGGGCGAGGTCATCGCGGTGGGCGAAGGCGTCAGCGATTTTCCGTGGGCAATCTGGTGGTCTCCACTTCTTCCCGGAATGGATCGATGGCGCGCCGCCCGAAGGCGGGTTCAAGCGGGTGCCCGGCGACGGGATTGACGGCTATGCGGTCGAGCAGTCGGTTGGCCCAGCGACGTCGGGGACGCGCGCGCCCCAAGGCTATAGCGCGGCCGAAGCGGCAACCCTGACCTGCGCCCGCCTCACCGCCGGGCTGGCGCTGTTTGTCGACGGCTGCGTCAAGCTGAGCGACACGGTGCTGGCGCAGGGCGAAGAAAAAGGCAAAAATTGCGGGCGACTGGGATTTGATATCGCGCTTGGCGCGGGCTCGGGCTTGTCGCTCGATTGCGTGAATTCGTGCTTCGACAAGCTCAGCATGAACGGAGATTTGTCAGCGGTCCCTGCTTCCATTCGTCCTGAGCTTGTCGAAGCACGATCAGGCGGCAATATCGGCCCCTGCCGGAACCCGATCGGCTCTCGCCCGTTATCCTCTTGTTGCTGTCGCGCATGAGACGCGAACGGAACAGGAGAGAGAATATGACCAATCTGAAATATTTGCTGTTGGCGGGCCTTGGCACCGCGGCGCTGGCCGGTTGCGCCACGGTGGAAGAGGCAGTTGCGGAGCGTACCGCCGCGACCTATCGCACCACCCTGCTCGGTAGCGAAGAAGTCGGACCGGGTGATCCCGATGGCTATGGCCGCGCGGAAATCACGATTTCCGACGAATTCGGGCAGATCTGCTGGGACCTCAACGAGATTCGCGGCATCGGCCCGATCACCGCGGCACATATCCACCAGGGCGCCCGGGGGACCAATGGTCCGCCCGTGTTCACGCTCCGCCCCGCCAATGAAGGCGGCTACAAGGGCTGCACCGACGGCGCGGAATGGAAGCAAAATCGAATAGAAGGCAATCCGTCGGCCTTCTATGTCAATGTGCATACGGCGGAATATCCCGCTGGTGCGATCCGGGGACAGCTGAGCCGCTGATTCCCGGACGGGGACCGGGGTGAGCGCCTCGGTCCTGCGACAGGCTCAGGACCAACGGTCGGTGGTCGGACAGAAAGCCGTTGCGGGGACAGTGGCGATCAGGCCCTGTCCCCGCAACGGCCGTCAGGCCGCTGCGGTGTTTGCTCGCCGGAGCAGGGACGGCCTGAATGTGCTCGTCGAGGTTGACCATCGGCTGGGCCGATACTAAGCCTGATTTAATTGAACGATTAAAATCAGGAGAACCGACCCCGTGAAAGCCATTCAGCTCAAGGCCCCTGCCTCGCTCGACAATCTGACACTCGTTGACCTGCCCGAACCCGCTGCCCCCGGCCCGGGCGAGATTGCGGTGCGGTTGCGCGCGTCCAGCCTCAACTATCATGACTATGCAGTGGTCAAGGGGATGCTGCCGACGGCGGAGAATCGCATACCGATGTCGGATGGCGCGGGCGAGGTCATCGCGGTGGGCGAAGGCGTCAGCGATTTTGCGGTCGGCGATCTGGTGGTTTCCACCTTCTTTCCCGAATGGATCGATGGCGCACCGCCCGAAGGCGGTTTCAAGCGCGTGCCCGGTGACGGGATCGACGGCTATGCGGTCGAGCAGGCGGTGGGCCCGACGACGTCGTGGACGCATGCGCCGGAAGGCTATAGCGCGGCCGAAGCGGCGACCCTGACCTGCGCCGGCCTCACCGCCTGGCGGGCGCTGTTTGTCGACGGCCGCGTCAAGCCCGGCGATACGGTGCTGGTGCAGGGCAGCGGCGGCGTCTCGATCTTCGCGCTGCAATTTGCCAAGGCGGCGGGGGCGACGGTGATCGCGACTTCATCCTCGAACGAGAAGCTCGAGCGGCTGAAGCAGCTCGGTGCCGATCATCTGATCAACTACAAGGAAGTTGAGGCCTGGGGTCCGAAAGTGCTCGAACTGACCGGCGGCAGGGGCGTCGATTGCGTCGTCGAGATTGGCGGTGCCGGCACGCTCGACCAGTCGATGATGGCGACGCGGATCGGCGGCCATGTCGCGCTGATCGGGGTGCTGGCAGGCTTTGCCGGACCGGTGCAGACGGCGCTGCTGATGGCGAAGAATCTGCGGGTGCAGGGCCTGACCGTCGGCAGCCGCGCCCAGCAGCGGGAGATGATCGCGGCGATCGAGGCCAATGGCATCAGGCCGGTGCTCGACAGGTCCTTTCCGCTCGCCGATCTGGCCGATGCTTTCCGTCACCAGGAATCGGGCAAGCATTTCGGCAAGATCATCGTCGATATCTAGGCGAAGCCTCTGCGCAGGCCATTGCCAATTTTAATTTTTGAGCCTACCGCTCCCGTCAATCGATTCTGGGCAAATATTCAGGGATTCTGACAATGGCTGGTGAAACCAAAATGTACGGCATTTCCAATTGCGACACCGTCAAGAAGGCGCGCAACTGGATGGAGAGAAACGGCATCAGCTATGTTTTTCACGACTATAAAAAGTCCGGAATTACGCGGGAAAAGCTGGAGATGTGGGTGATGCAGGTCGGCTGGGAAACGCTGATCAACAAGCGCGGCACCACCTTTCGCAAGCTGCCCGACATGGTGAAGCAAAATATCAGCGACGACACGGCGGTGATGGTCATGGCGGAAAATCCCAGCATGATCAAACGACCGGTGCTGGAGCATGGCGACGAACTGGTCGTCGGATTCAAGGCATCCGACTATGAAGCCGCCGGGCTGGCCGCGCGCAACAGCTAGAACCCTGTGTCCGTTGCCAGGACGCGAAACCGGCTCTGACAATTCGCGGTGCCGCCCCGATGGCCGTATCGCCAACCGGCCGCCCGCCCCTTATTCCCTGCGTCGGGTCCGGACAGGCGTTCCGGACCAATGCGCGGCGCAGCAGGCGATCTTGATTGACGCTGTTCGGCCCTGGTGAAAAGGTATCGATATGGTTCAGGCGAAGTGGAATGATGTGGTGATCGCGGAAAGCGACCAGACCATAGTGGTCGAGGGCAATCATTATTTTCCGCGCGATTCGGTCTGGTCGAAATATCTGATGCACAGCGACACCACCAGCCACTGTCCCTGGAAGGGCGACGCCTCCTACCATTCGCTGATCGTCGCGGGCGAAATCAACGAGGATGCCGCCTGGTATTATCCCGCGCCGAAAGCGGCCGCAGCGGAAATTGAGGGCCGTATCGCCTTCTGGAAGGGCGTCGAGGTCAGCTAGCCATGCGCATGACGCCCGTCCTGATCATGCTGTTCGCGCTGGCCGGATGCGGTGTCCAGACGGGATCGGGCGGAGGGACAGACATGCACGTCGAGACATTGCGCGGAGAGGCGCCCATCATCATCGCCCATCGCGGTGCCAGCGGCGAGCGGCCGGAACATACGCTGGCCGCCTACCGCCTCGCGATCGAGCAGGGCGCAGACTTTATCGAACCCGACCTGGTACTGACTAGTGACGGCATCCTGGTGGCGCGGCACGAGAATGAGATCAGCGAAACCACCGATGTCGCGGACAGGCCGGAATTTGCCGATCGCAGGACGGTCAGGATGATCGACGGCGCACGCCATGAGGGCTGGTTTACCGAAGATTTTACGCTTGCCGAATTGAAGACATTGCGGGCGAAAGAGCGGCTGCCCGAATTGCGGGCGGCAAATAGCGCATATGACGGCCGGTTCGACATACCGACATTTGAGGAAATCCTGCAACTGCTGCAACAGCACGAGAAGCAAAGCGGCAAGCGGGTCGGTGTCTATCCGGAAACCAAGCACCCGAGCTATTTCGCTTCGATCGGATTGGCGCATGAGGCGCCCTTGCTGGCCCTGCTCGGGGAATATGGCTGGGATGGCGCAGCGGTCCCGGTCTTCATCCAGTCATTCGAAGTCGGAAACCTGATCGCGCTGAGCCGGAAAACCGATATCCGTCTGGTGCAGCTGGTCGCCAGCGAAGGCGGGCCGCCCGATGCCAAGGATGTGACCTACGCATCGATGCTGACGCCCGCAGGCCTCAGGAAAATTGCCAGCTATGCCGACGGGATCGGGCCATCGAAGGATCTGGTGATCGGCCGCAATGCCATTGGCCAACTGGGCGAACCGACCGGGCTGGTCGCGGCGGCGCACAGGGCCGGGCTGCTCGTTCACCCCTGGACCTTCCGCCGCGAGAATTATTTTCTGCCGACCGATTTCAAGAGCGGCATCGATCCGCGCGAGCCGGGCGATCTGTCCGGCGAGATGCGCGCCTTCGTGGCGGCCGGAGTGGATGGCCTGTTCAGCGACAATCCGGAGCAGGCGGCGACTGCCACGAAGCGATAACCGCGAAGCTGGCCTTATCTTCCGTGGTGGCTTATCAGGGTCGATCTGTTCCAATCACTGCTGAGGCTAGCCATGTCCACGACCTTCAAACTCGACACTTCCACCAGCCGCGCCCATCCGCGTCCCCAGCCGATGCGGCGCCTGTCGGTTCCCAAAATCCAGGGCCGCAAGGTCGATGGCGCAACCGCGGAGCCAGTGGTCATGCTGACCGCCTATACCGCACGGACAGCGCAGCTGCTGGATGCGCATTGCGACATGCTGCTGGTCGGCGATTCGCTGGCACAGGTGATCTACGGCCTTGATTCGACGATCCCGGTGACGCTGGACATGATGTGCAACCACGGCGCTGCGGTGGTTCGGGGCAGCTATCACAGCGTTGTGGTGGTCGACATGCCGTTCGGTTCCTATGAGCGGTCGCCGGAACAGGCCTATGAGAGCGCTGCCCTTATCCTGAAGCGAACCGGCGCGGCGGCGGTCAAGCTGGAAGGGGGCGAGGTGATGGCGGAGACGGTCGCGTTTCTGGTGCAGCGCGGCATACCGGTGGTCGGACATGTCGGCCTGACGCCGCAGGCGATCAACGTGCTGGGCGGCTATGCGGCGCGCGGACGCGACGATGCGGAAGCGAAGAAGATTGTCGGTGACGCGGTGGCTCTGGACCAGGCAGGTGCCTTTGCGATCGTGCTCGAAGGGGTGCTGGAGCCGATTGCGATCGAGGCGACAAAGACCGTGAAGGCGATCACCATCGGCATCGGTGCATCGGCGCAATGCGATGGCCAGGTGCTGGTCACCGAAGACATGCTCGGCATGTTCGACCGCACCGCCCGTTTCGTGAAACGCTATCACAATATTGCCGAGCAGATTGACCAGGCCGCCGAACAATATGCCGGAGAGGTCAGGGAGCGCAGCTTTCCGGGGCCTGACCAGCTCTATCAGCCAAAAAACTAGTGCGGATTTTCACATCCGCCCGACCGGCCGTTCAGCCTGTGGAAATGGTCAATAGACTTTTACATTTGCCATAACGGGCGCTAAAGGACAGCCGATTGCAAATCGCCTTCGCCTGACCGGGACCGATGGCGTGCGAAACAATATTGAGGAAGCCACATTGGCCAAAGACAAAGACAATGCACCAGAACAGAAGCCGGATCGTTCGGAACAGGTGTTCCTGCGAGAAGTCGACGAAGCGGTGCGCGAGGACCGTCTGAAACGTTTCGTGGCCCAATACGGGCTTTGGGTTTTTGCAGTGATCGTCATCGGACTGGCGTCTCTGGCCGGCTGGATATTCTATCAGAACAGCCAGAGCGAGGATTCCGGTCTGCGCAGCGAGGAATATGTGGCGGCCATCGACAGTATCCGCCAGGGCAATCTGGATGGTGCAGCGAAAGCGCTCGAGCCACTGACGGAAGCCGATCAGCCGGGCTATCGGGCTGCGGCACAGTTGCTGCAGGCCAATATTGCGCTGGAAAAAGACAATCCCAAAAAGGCCATAGAAGGCTATGGCAAGGTCGCTGCCGACGACAGTCTGCCCAAGCCGTTTCGCGATCTCGCATTGATCCGCCAGACCACGGCCCAGTTTGACACGCTCAAGCCGCAGCAGGTGATCGACCGGCTGAAACCGCTGGCGGTACCCGGCAACCCCTGGTTCGGCAGCGCCGGCGAGATGGTTGCGATATCCTATCTGAACATGGGCAAGTCCGATCTGGCGGGGCCGCTATTCGCGCAGCTTGCCAAGGATGACAATGTCCCGGCCACGATCCGGTCGCGCGCATTGCAAATGGCGGGAGTCGAAGGCATTGATGCTGTCGAGCTGGACAACGATGAAACAAGGGTTGCGCCAGACAAAGCGGTCGCGGCTGAGGGAGAATCCAAGGAATGATTTCCGGTAAGAAATTGATCGCCAGCATGATGGCCCTGTCCCTTTTGTCCGGTTGCGGCATTCTGGGTGGCGACGGCGAAGACAAGAAAACCACACCCACACTCGGCAAGCGCACCCCGATATTGAGCGGCGAAAGCGGTGCCGAAGTCGATCCCGCCCTTGCATCGATTTCGGTGATCCTGCCGGCGCCGGTTGCGAACAGCGAATGGGCGCAATCGGGCGGCAATGCGAGCAAATCAATCGGCCATGTTGCGCTGGGGGACAATCTTTCGCGAGTCTGGACCGCCAGCATCGCCGGTACCAGCAAGCGGGCACGGCTGGCATCTGCTCCGGTCGTCTCCGGTGGCCGCCTGTACGTCACGGACACCGAGGCCACGGTTCATGCCTTTGACGCCGCCACCGGCGCAAAAATCTGGTCAACCCAGATAGACGTCGAGGGCGACGGCGAATCGTCGCTTTTTGGCGGCGGCGTGAGCGTGTTCGAGAATATCGTCTATGCGACCAACGGTGTCGGCGACGTCGTTGCACTCAACGTGGCTGACGGCAGCCAGATATGGAAAGTGCGCCCGGCCGGCCCCCTTCGCGGGTCGCCGACGATTTCCAACGGCAATGTCTATGTGATGACGCAGGACAACCAGATCTACGCGCTCAACATGCTTGACGGATCGGTGCAATGGAACGAAGCCGGGACCGTCGGTCTGGCCGGAATTTTCGGCGTCGCTGCGCCCGCGGCCGGCCAGGGGACGGTAGTCGCCGGCTATAGTTCGGGCGAGCTGACCGCCTATCGCTACGAGAATGGCCGCAATCTCTGGAATGATGCGCTCGCGCGGACCAGCATTTCGACTTCGGTCGCGACGCTTTCCGATATCGACGCCGATCCGGTGATCGACCGCGGCCGGGTTTTCGCGCTGGGGCAGGGTGGCCGCATGGCGGCCTATGAACTGGTCACCGGCCAGCGGATCTGGGAATTGAATATCGCCGGAATTACCACGCCGGTCGTGGCCGGCGAGTGGGTGTTCGTGCTGACCGACGATGCGAAGCTGCTGTGCATCGCCCGGCCGAATGGCAAGGTCCGCTGGATCAGCCAGCTGCCCGCCTACAAGAATGAAGAAAAGAAGAAAGATCCGATCAGCTGGACGGGACCGATTCTGGCGGGCAATCGCCTGATTGTAGCCAGCACCGAAGGCGATGTCGTGGCGATTTCGCCTGCCGAGGGATCAAGCCAGACATTGTTCGAACTGGACGACGGCATTTCATTGCCGCCGATTGTCGCGGGTGGCATGCTCTATATCCTCGACGACAGCGGCCAGATTTCAGCTTACCGCTGAGGATCAGAACCAAAGGACAGGGACCGGCTTCATGCTGCCCAATATTGCAATCATAGGCCGGCCCAATGTCGGCAAATCTACCCTGTTCAACCGTCTGGTTGGCAAGAAGCTGGCGCTCGTCGATGACACGCCCGGGGTGACCCGCGACCGCCGCGAGGGCGCCGCCAACCTGCTGGGTCTCGAATTCAATATCGTCGACACCGCCGGCTATGAAGATGAAGATGCCAAAAGCCTGCCCGGACGGATGCGCAAGCAGACCGAACAGGCGGTTGCCGGAGCGGAACTGGCGATATTCGTGATCGACGGCCGTGCCGGTCTCACCCCGCTGGACGAGGAGATCGCACGCTGGCTGAGAAGCGCGAAGACGCCGGTTATCCTGCTGGTCAACAAGGCCGAAGGCAAGGCGGCGGACACCGGGATATTGGAAAGCTATGCGCTCGGTTTCGGCGATCCCATTCCGTTCAGCGCGGAACATGGCGACGGCATGGCCGACCTGTTCCAGGCCATCCGGCCCTATGTCGAGAATTACAAGGCCGCTGAAACCGAAGAGCCCACCGACGAATCCGCGCCGCTGAAACTGGCGATCGTGGGGCGGCCCAATGCCGGCAAGTCGACCCTGATCAACAAGATGCTGGACGAAGACCGGATGATCACCGGTCCCGAAGCGGGCATTACCCGCGACAGCATTACGGTCGACTGGGTCTGGCATGATGATGCACTGACCGAGGAAGAAAAGCTCGACGGCATTTCGCCCGACCGCCGGGTCCGCCTGATCGACACCGCCGGCATGCGCAAGCGGGCCAAGGTCAACGACAAGCTGGAAAAACTGGCCGTGGCCGATGCCCGTCATGCGGTGGATTTTGCCGAAGTGGTAGTGCTTTTGCTCGATGCGACCAAGGGTCTCGAGGCGCAGGATCTGCGGATTGCCGATCATGTGATCCAGGAAGGCCGCTGCCTGATCATAGGGATCAACAAATGGGACGTGGCCGAGGGACCGAGCCAATTGTTCAACGGTATCCGGGCGGCGCTGAATGACGGACTGGCGCAGGTACGCGACGTTCCGCTGGTTGCGGTGTCGGCCTTTACCGGCAAGGGCATCGACCAGCTGATGAAGGCGGCATTCCAGGCCCGCCGGATCTGGTCGCAGCGCGTGTCGACCGGCAAGCTCAACCGCTGGTTCGAGGATGCGATCACCGAAAATCCGCCCCCGGCTCCGGGCGGCAAGCGGATCAAGCTGCGCTATATCACCCAGGCCAAGACCCGGCCGCCATCGTTCGTGATCTTCGGGACGCGAATCGATGATCTGCCGGAAAGCTATCGGCGCTACCTGATCAACGGCATCCGCCGCGAACTCGGCTTTGGCGGCGTGCCGGTGCGGCTGATCATCCGCGCCCCCAAAAATCCCTATCACGAAAAAGACTGATACTTCCGCAACGGGGCATCGGCCGCCGGTTATCGTGGTTAATTATTTTTGAATCCGGTAATAAAGTTTTTACCGGTCCGGCGCTAGATTGCGGGCGGAGTAGCGTATTTTCGCTAATTTGCAGGAGCGGCCGGTGGCGCCATTGGAAAGCGAATTGATTGACTGGACGGTCTGCGCCGCGACCCGCTCCGCGCTTGGCCCGAATTTCGTGCGCATACTCGGCTATTTCCGGGAAGATGGAACCGATTCGGTCGGCAAGATCGAAGAAGCCATGCGCGCAAAAGATCCCGCGGCGATGGTCATGGCGGCGCACAAGCTCAAGGGGGAAGCGCTGCAATTTGGCGCCCTGCGGCTCGGCATCACAGCGGAGACCATCGAGATGACCGCACGCACCTGCGTCGAACATCATGAAACGCCGGACGAACTGATCGAACTGGTGGTCGCTCTACGCCCGATGTTCGAGGAAACGCTGGCCCTGCTCGAGGAGGATGCCAGCCCGGTGGTCCAGGAACGCCATCCGCTCGGCTTCGGTCGCCGGTTCGGCTGAGCCAGCCTCCAGCCGGCTATTCCGCAGGTTTCGACTGCAGCTGGATATAATTCTCGATTCCCATCCGTTCGATCATGTCGAACTGCTGTTCGAGCGTATCAACATGGTCTTCCTCGCTTTCGAGAATTTCGGCAAACAGGTCGCGGCTGACATAATCGCGCACGCTTTCGCAATGTTCGATCGCGTCCTTGAGCATCGGCAGCGCCTCATATTCCAGCTCGAGATCGGCCTTGAGGACTTCCTCGACCGTTTCGCCAATCTTCAGCCGACCGAGCAGCTGGAAATTCGGCAGTCCGTCGAGGAAGAAAATCCGCTCGGCCAGCTTGTCGGCATGTTTCATCTCGTCGATCGATTCGTGCCGCTCGAATTCGGCCAGGCGGGAGACGCCCCAATTGTCGAGCATGCGATAGTGCAACCAATATTGGTTGATCGCGGTGAGTTCGTTCTTCAACGCTTCGTTGAGAAATTCGATGACTTTGGTATCGCCCTTCATGGCAGCTTCCTTCCCGCTGGTCGGTCTATAGGTTGCCTGCGGTTATACAGCATCGGCCAGCGAAGCGAAAGGGCAGCTTCGATAGAAAATATAATTATTTCAAAGATTTGATAACGAGAATGCTAAGCGGTCGCAACTTCGGACTTGATAATGGTCTGGGCGAAGGCGAGGCATTGGCCGCATTTGGGCTTGCGGCCGAGCAGCGCATAGACCTGCGACGGCCGGTCGGCACCGCTGCGCACGGCAGCCCTCAGGTCTTTTTCCTTGATCGCATTACAGACGCAAACAACCATTTCCGTTCCTCTCGGCGATTCGTATATCGCTATTGAGAATAGATCGCAATAGCAAAACGATGCATCTCTCATTTATTTCTCGACAGCCATTTTCTGCAGCTCGCGCCGCGCCAGACTCCGCCACAGCCATTCCAGGGGGCCGTAGCGGAAACGGGTCAGCCAGGGTTTCGACCAGAGCAGCATCAGTCCCCAGGCGCCGAGAACGATGAGGTATAGCTCGGCGCGGCCCATTGTTCCGTAAAGTCCGAGCCCCCAGCCATAGAAGAGGAAGGTCATCAGCAGGCTGGTGCCGAGATAATTGGAGAAGGCGGCACGGCCGACGGCCGCAACCCGCTGCATCCACGCCGATGCCGCGCGGCTGCGGATCAGTCCGACCAGCAGCGCCGCATAGCCCAGCGTCATCAGCATCTGCGATGGCCAGTTCCACGCATAATGGGCGTTGATCATCAGCAGCATCTCGAAATCCCGATGGATCAGACCGATCGCGATCGCGGTCAGGATGAGAGCGCCGATCGCGGTCAGCCGCAGGCCCCAGCGCCGATAGTCCGCCGCGCTCCATGCTCCGGTCAGGAAGCCGTTCTTGTAAAGCGCCATGCCGACCATCATCAGCGGCAGGGTCTCGGCCAGATTATATGCCAGGAGAATCAGCGGCTGGAACAGATCATTCTCGAGCTTGGCCATCAGGATCGTCAGGAACCCCGACTGATGCAGGGCGAGATCCGCGGCGATGGCAGCGGCTCCCGGATCAAACCCGCCTGCCGCCTCCCGGAAACGGTCGATGGTGTCCGCGCCCGCTCCGGGCAGACCCGCCTGATACTGCAGATAGAGCAGGCTGCCGAACATGAAGCCATAGCCGACAAAACCGATCGTGAAGATCAGCAGCGCGCGCCGGAACAGGTCTTCGGCGGTCAGGCCGTGGAGGTAAAAGGCGATGCAGCCGATGGCGGCGTAGAGGAACAAGATGTCGCCAAACCACAGAAGAAAGAAATGCGCGAGGCCGAATATCGCCAGCCAGGCCATGCGGGAGAAGTGGACCCTTGCCGGATTCTCGCCATTGGCCTGTGCCCGCTCGATGATCAGCATCATGCTCGCACCGAACAGGATGGTGAACAGGCCGCGCATCTTGCCGTCGACAAAGACATAGGAAAGCGCCCAGGCGATGATGTCGGGGGTATCGGTGCCGCCATAGACCGCCGGGCTGACATAGGCCATTTCGTGCATCGAGAAACCGACGATATTCATCAGCAATATGCCCATCACCGCGAAGCCCCGCAGGGCGTCGAGTTCGAGATAGCGGGGGGTGGTGGCTATGCTCATGGGTTCACCGTTACGCATGGGAACACCGTTCGTCCTGAGCCTGTCGAAGGGCTTGGGCCAGAAGAAGCCGCTGCGACAGGCTGTGCTTCGACAAGCTCAGCACGAACGGATTTCTGTAAACTCAAAACATTCACAGCCAGCTGGCGATCTGGTCGAGTGGCTTCTTTATCGTGGCGTGGCGCGGGATGGTGGCATCGGCGGCGGGCTTGCCGACCACCAGTACCATCATCGGTTTCTCGTGGGCTGGGCGGTTACAGAGCTGATTCAGGAATTTCGTCGGATTGGGCGTATGGGTGAGCGTGGCCAGACCGGCGTCATGCAGCGCGGTGATCAACAGGCCGGTGGCGATGCCGACGCTTTCGCTGACATAATAATTCTGTTTCATCTCGCCGGGGTTCATGCCGCCCTTGCGCTGGCCGAAGATGACGATGAGATAAGGTGCGGTCTCAAGGAATGGCTTGTCGGCATCGGTGCCGAGCGGCGCGAGTGCCTCGAGCCATTCTTCGCTGCCCTTGCTTGCGTAGAAGGCGCGTTCCTCTTGCTCGGCAGCGGCGCGCAGCGCTTTTTTCTTCTCCGGTGATTCGATCACGGCAAAATGCCAGGGTTGATGATTTGCACCATTTGGAGCGGTACCGGCGGCCAGCAGTGCATTTTCGATCACCGCCCGGGGCACCCGTTCATCTGAGAAATAGCGACAGGTGCGCCGGGTTTTCACCGCCTCGTAAAAGGCGCGCGAACGGGCTATCCGCTCGGCGTCCGAATAGTCCGGCAGCTCGCTGTAGGGCAGAGTGTCGTGCGGCTTCAAATTTCCGTCTCCCGCTTTCTAAATTGGTCAGAGTTTGGGCCAAGAACGCCTTTTTACGCCACAAGGGGCGCGCCATGCTGAATAGCGCAGCTGCACCCTCCAGGAAAGCTCCGATCCTGTATTGACATCAATGTTAGTAATGGGCATATGGATTTCATGAAAATCAGCCATGACTTCACTGCACAGAGTGATTCGCAAACCCCGTTCATCAACCCCGAGCGTCCCGCTTCCCGCTTTCGGCCGCTGAAGGCACTCCATCATTTCCGCGAGCTGATCAAGGACAAGGAAGATACCGAGCAGGTATTCCATATCTTCGAATCGCTGCCGCGTCCGGGCTTCCGCAAGGATGCCAGGGCCTTCGTAGATAGCGACAAGGGCAAGGCGCTGCTGCGCAGCGAACCCGAACTGGCGCCCCTGCTCGACGATCATGATCGCCTGCGGCAGATGCCCGAGGGCAGCCTCGCCCATGCCTATTGCGATTTCATGGAAAAGGAAGGCCTGAGTGCGGCCGGGCTGATTGCCGAATATGACCGTTTCAGCCCGCGCAAATATCACGACCTGATCGAATGGTACGGCTTTCGCCAGCGCGACACGCATGATCTGCTCCACGTGCTGACCGGCTATGGCCGCGATGCACTGGGCGAAGCCTGCGTGCTGGCCTTCACTTATGGCCAGAACCCTTCCCTGGGCAATGTTTTCATCGCCTATGCCGCCGGTCTGAACATGAAGAAGCAGATCAAGAGCGATGCACCGATATTCAAGGCGATTCGCGAAGCCCAGAAAATGGGCAAGGCTTGTCCGCGGATCACCGAGGAATCGATCATCGACCTGCTCGCCCAGCCGCTGGATGCGCTGCGGCAGCGGATGCATATCCGCACCCCGCATTTCTATCACGAAGCGCATGCGAAGTTCCGCGCCCGGAATATCGATCCCTATGACATGCTGGCGCAGGCGGCGTAAATTGCCGTTAGTCCTGAGCTTGTCGAAGGACGCCTCAAGACGATAAGCGCACTTCGACAAGCTCAGTGCTAACGGATGAGACGCTCAGCGTACTTCCCTGCGGATGACCAGCTTGAGCCCCGACCAGACCGCGTCCACTGCGCAGACCTTGATATCGACAAAACCCATGGGCAGGGCAACTTCCCGGATGGTGTCCTCGGTGATGTCGGTTTCGGTATTGGAGGCCTTTTTAGGCCAGCTGACCCAGACCTGTCCGGCGGGGTCTATCATCTCGCGCAAGGTGGTGAGCTGTTTTTCCATCTCTGCCTTGTCGGTCACGAAAATATGGGCGGCATGAAGGCCGGGTGTGGGCACCTCTTCCTCGGACAGAGTGAGGCCGGCGCCCTCAATTTCCGTGCGGACGCTGTCCGGCATAGAGGCAAACCAGACGCGCATTCCGTCCTTGAGCGAGAGTTTTTTGGCGAGCGGGGTGTTGGAATAAGCTGTGGTCATGTCTGACAGGCAATATCAAGACGTTGCGCCTGTTCCAACAAATTTCGGTCCTGGGTCAGCAGGCGACCATTTTCCAGCATGCGAGCCGAAACCAGCAGATGGGCGTCGACATAGCCGATACCGGTTCCGGACAGCCCGGCCCATTCGATAAAGGCCGTCACTTCCGCTGTATCGGCCACCGGTGCCGGTTGCAGATCCGCGAGTACTTTGCGGACCGCATTATTCCTGGGCAGTCCGCCCAGCAGCAATTCGCCATAGACAAAAGGATGGAGCAGGCGGCGGACCGATTGCACCGGCGGGCTATCCAGCAATGTATCCAGACCACGGAAATGATCGACCCATGTGGATGTATCGATGATGATCATTTTCGAACTATTCGGAATTGACGAAGCGCGGCGGGCGGCGGCGGGGTGGCGCTTCCAGATCCGGCAAGCTGCCCTTCAGCCTGGCCAGCCGCTTTTCCGCCTCGATCGCAACAAGCTGCTCCAGCGCCATACGCAGTATCGTCGCGCGTTCGCTGATGCCGGTATATTCCATCGCCCGGTCCATCAGATCATCGTCCAGGGTAACCGTTGTTCGCATGACATCTTAGATAGCATCATTTGATGCTATCTGCAACATCAGTCCTCCATCCAGTCGCGGAAGAAGCTTTCATGGGCATTGCGCAGGTCGGTCACAGCCACCGAGGTACCGTTCAGTACCAGCTCGTCGCCCTTCACCACGCCGATTTTTTCGAACGGGACTTTCTCGCGATCCAGTTCGGCATCGGCGGGATAGGTGATGACATAGCGGCCCTGTGCCTCGCTGAAGGCAAAGGCGCTGGTCATCTGGTCGATTTCCGCGCCAAGATTGCCGGCCAGCGCCATTTCGGCGATCGCCACAGCGAGGCCCCCGTCGCTGATATCATGGACGGCGGTGACCCTGCCCTCGGCGATCAGCTCGCGGATGACCCGGCCGGCCCACTCTTCGTCCTTGAGATCGACCTTGGGCGGCGGGCCGTCCTGCAGGCCGTGGATTTCCCGCAGCCAGGTCGACTGGCCCAGCTCTTCATAGTGGAAACCGATGGTGGCGATATGGTCGCCCTCATTCTTGAAGCCGATCGTCATCATCGTGTCGAGATCGTCGATCAGCCCGACCGCGCCAATAGCCGGGGTCGGCAGGATCGCGTGGCTGATGCCGTCGGCACCGGTGGTTTCGTTGTAGAGGCTGACATTGCCCGAGACGATCGGCATGTCGAGCGCCTTGCAGGCTTCGGCCATGCCCTCGATGCAGCCGACGAACTGGCCCATGATATGGGGTTTTTCGGGATTGCCGAAATTCATGCAGTCGGTGGTTGCCAGCGGTTTCGCGCCGACGGCGCAGAGATTGCGATAGGCCTCGGCGATCGCCTGCTTGCCGCCTTCATAAGGGTCGGCCTTGCAATAGCGCGGGGTGCAGTCGGTAGTGATGGCGAGGCCCTTGTTGGTGCCATGTACCCGGACTACCGCGGCATCGCCGCCGGAGCGCTGGGCGGTGTCCGCACCGACCTGTGAATCATATTGTTCCCAGATCCAGCGCCGCGAGGCCAGCGCAGGAGAGGCCATCATCTTCATCAGGTCGGCAGCGATATCTGCGCTTTCGGGGATATCGGCGAGCGGCTGGATATTGACATGCGCGGCATATTCCTCGCGGGTCAGGTGCGGGCGGTCGTAGAGCGGCGCGTCGTCTGCGAGCGGACCCAGAGGGATATCGCACACCGTCTCGCCCTTGTGCGTCAGCACCATCCGGCGGGTGTCGGTGACCTCGCCGATCACCGCGAAATCCAGTTCCCATTTGGTGAAGATCGCCTCGGCCATTTCCTCGCGCCCAGGTTTCAGGACCATCAGCATGCGTTCCTGCGATTCGCTGAGCATCATCTCGTAGGCGGTCATGCCCGTCTCGCGGCACGGCACCTTGTCCATGTCGAGGATGATGCCGACTTCGCCGTTGGTCGCCATTTCGACGCTGGAGCTGGTCAGGCCGGCCGCGCCCATGTCCTGGATCGCGACAATCGCGTCGCTGGCCATCAGCTCGAGGCAGGCCTCGATCAGCAATTTCTCGGTGAACGGGTCGCCGACCTGCACGGTGGGGCGCTTCTCGTCGCTGTCGTCGTCGAATTCGGCGCTCGCCATGGTCGCGCCGTGGATGCCGTCGCGACCGGTCTTGGAGCCGACATAGACAATCGGGTTGCCGACACCGCTGGCCGCGGAATAGAAAATCTTGTCGGCGTCAGCGACACCAACAGTCATCGCGTTGACGATGATATTGCCGTCATAGGCGGGATCGAAATTGGTTTCGCCGCCGACGGTGGGTACGCCGACGCAATTGCCGTAGCCGCCAATGCCGGCGACCACGCCCTTGACCAGATGCTTCATCTTGGGATGGTCGGGCCGCCCGAAACGCAGCGCGTTCAGGTTTGCCACCGGACGGGCGCCCATGGTGAAGACGTCGCGCAATATACCGCCAACACCCGTTGCGGCACCCTGATAGGGTTCGATATAGGAGGGGTGGTTGTGGCTTTCCATCTTGAAGATCGCCGCCTGGCCGTCGCCGATATCGATCACGCCGGCATTTTCGCCGGGGCCGCAGATCACCTGCGGGCCGGTGGTCGGCAGCTTCTTGAGATGCAGGCGCGAGGACTTGTAGGAACAATGTTCCGACCACATCACCGAGAAAATCCCGAGCTCGGTGATATTCGGCTCGCGGCCCAGCGCGTTCAAAATGCGTTGATATTCCTCCGCATTGAGGCCGTGCTCGCGCACGGTTTCGGTGGAGATCCGGGGCTCTGCGATCAGCGTGTCTGTTGTCATGCAGACCCTTTAACGAGGCACACCAATTTCGACTAGTGGGAATTGATGTTTCTCATGGCTTGGCTATGGTTTAAAATTGTTCGCCTGCCGTGACAGGGGGTGGCAAAGCCGAGTTATGTCTGGACGCAAGCGTGGGAGATGGACTCCTGCCTTCGCAGGAGTACAAATATGACCAAGACCGTCGAACTGATTTTCGATTTCGTAAGCCCCAACGCCTATCTGATCTGGGCGCCACTCAAGACGCTGGCGGAAAAATATGGCGCGACGCTGGAAATCACGCCGGCCTTTCTTGGCGGTATGCACAAGCTGACCGGCAATGCGCCGCCCTTCGTGCGTGACGCCGAGGTGGAGGGCAAGAATGACTATGCGATGCTCGAGATGAACCGGTTCATCAAGAAACACGGGCTCGACAAATTCAGGATGAACCCGAAATTCCCGTTCAACACGATCACCCTGCAGCGGATGCTGGTGGCGCTGGAACCGGGTAACCGGGCCGGGTTTGTCGAGGTACTGCTGCCCGCCATCTGGGAGCAGGGTCTGGATGTCACCGATGTCGACGCGCTCGGCAAAACCATTCAGGATGGCGGCTTTGATGCGCCGGCGCTTTTCGCCAGCACCCAGGATCCGGCGGTCAAGCAGGCGCTGATCGACAATACGGAAAATGCCGTGGAACACGGCGCCTTCGGCATTCCCACCATCTATGTCGAGGGGGAGATGTATTTCGGCAAGGAACGGCTCGGGCAGATCGAGGAGCAGCTGGCCGCGCCATGAAATCTCCCTGCAATGACATCTGTACGATCGATCACCCGAGCGGCCTGTGCGTCGGATGCGCCCGGACTTTGTCGGAAATCGGCGAATGGGCCTCGGCCGATGACGAAAGGAAGAAGGCGATTCTGGCGCTTCTGCCAGCGCGAATCGCGGCGATGGGCAAGAAGTTCCGGGGGTGAGATTCAGGAGGAAGGCGGATTATCCTATGCCTTCACGAATCTCAGTACCAGAAAGGCGGTCAATGCTGCGGTGACGCCGGTGGCGAAGCTGCCCCAGGCGATGTCGTAGAGGCTGATCTTCGTCGACCAGACCTTGAGCACCGCCTGGCTGGTCAGGTCGTAGGTGGCATAGGCAATTGCGCCGAACAAGGCGCCGTTCAGCAGGGCCGTTGTCCACTGGCCGCTGGCGAGCGCCGGCTTGATGCCAAACCAGACGATGCCGAACAGATAGATGGCATAGAAAGCCATCGCCGGAGCCTTGCGAAATTCGTCGGCCATGATCTCGCCGATGACAGGGCGGTAGAGGGTTTCCGCCATATTGCTGAGCCAGAGATAATCGAGAATGCCGAAGACAATCGCGGCGATGAAATAGGCGGCGACATATTGGGTCATGATCATTCTATCCTCAAGTCTGTTTCACTATCCGCGTCCGTCCGGCCCACCAGGCGGCAAGCGCCGCGACGGAGAAGGCGAACAGGCCGGTCAGCTTCATCGCCATGTCCGCGGATTGCGGCTCCGGCCCGAACCAGTTGATCGATTGCATCGCCAACAGCAATACGGCCAAAAGACCCAGCGCATATTGGGACCGGCCGGAAATCGATCGGGTCCAATAGATGTAAAAGGCCAGCGCGCCGAACGTGATGCCGATTTCCAGCGGCATCTCGATCATCGGATAGTTCCACAGGCCGAAGCCGAATTTCGGTGGCGACCCGGCCAGGGTCAGGTCCGGCGCATGGACCAGCAGGTCGAGAAACCAGTGCGACAGCACCACCGCACCGCCGATCAGCGCACCGGTCCGGTTGCGGGTGAACAGCCAGAGCAGCAGCGCGAAGCCCGCCGCCAACAGGGTGCTGCCGAGCAGGCTGTGGCTATAGGGCATGTGATAGAGGTCGAGCGGGACCATTTTGGTGATCCCCGGGGTGATGCGAAAATTCTCCACGCCGACCAGCGCGAGTCCGAAAAATCCGAAATCCAGCAACTGCCCGGCAACAAAAAGCGTGCCGAGTCCCGGTGCCCGGGGATGGGCGGCCGCGACCATCGCCGGCGCAAAATGACCGATGAACATAATTTCTCCCCCGCCTTTTTGCCAAAGCTACACCGGAAGTTGACGATAGTGAAGCCCAAGCCCTTGACCGCGACCGAAAGCACCGTCATTGAAATTCGCCATGAGCGAAACCCGAGAAGATCTGTCGACCCTGAATTTCGAGGACGCGCTGAAGCGGCTCGAGGACATCGTCCGCAAGCTGGAAAGCGGCGACGTGCCGCTCGACCAGTCGATCGAGCTTTACAGCGAAGGCGAAAAATTGCGTGGCCTTTGCCAGCAGCGGCTGGAAGCGGCGCAAGCCAAGATCGAGAAAATCACGCTCGATCGGGACGGCAAGCCGCAAGCCACTGCACCGTTTGATGCGGACTGAACCGTTGGCGGCCAACAATAATTCGGATCTTTTTCGGGAGATGGGCCGGGTCGCCACTGCCGTCGATCGCCAGTTTGACACCCTGCTGCAGGTTCCCGATGATGCCCGCAGCGAACTGTACGAAGCCATGCGCCATGCCGCAATCGGCGGCGGCAAGCGGCTGCGACCCCTGCTGGTGATGGCGACCGCCGGTTTGTTCAACGTTGACGAATCCTGCGCCATCCGCGCCGCGACCGCGGTCGAGGCGCTGCATGTCTATTCTTTGATCCACGACGATCTGCCCTGCATGGACGACGACGACATGCGCCGGGGCAAGCCGACCACCCATATCGCCTTTGGCGAGGCCACGGCGGTGCTCGCCGGTGATGCGCTGCATGCCCTGGCCTTTGGCCTGCTAGCGGACGAACGCACCCATCATGATCCGTTCGTGCGCGCCGAGATGACGGCCTGCCTCGCGAAGGCCGCCGGACCGGCAGGCATGGCGGGCGGCCAGATGATGGACCTGGTAGCTGAAAATTCCACCTTTGATCTGCAGACGGTGACCCGGCTGCAGCAGCTGAAGACCGGGGCGCTGATCGCGGCCTGCGTCGAGATCGGCGCGATTCTGGGCCGGGTGGCCGAGGAAGGGCGCACGAGCCTGCGCGGCTATGCCCACGACCTGGGCCTGGCGTTCCAGATTGCCGACGACATTCTCGACGTCGAAGGCGACGAGGAAAAGGCCGGCAAGGCGCTGCACAAGGATGCGCGGGCCGGCAAGGAAACATTTCTGAGCCTGATGGGACTGGAACGGGCCAGGGACCAGGCGGAAATACTGGCCAATCAGGCCAAATCCCATTTGAAGAATTATGGTGAGGAAGCCGATTTGCTGCGTGCCATCGCCGAATATACTATCACAAGAGACCGCTAGTCGGGGGAGCAATACATGAGAATCGGTGTTTATCCGGGGACTTTTGACCCCATAACCCTGGGCCATATGGATATCATCCGGCGCGGCATGCGCCTGGTCGACAAGCTGGTGATTGGCGTCACCACCAATCCATCGAAATCGCCGATGTTTTCGGACGAGGAGCGGATCGAGATGGTGCGCCGAGAAACCGCCGAACTGGGCGAGGGCGTGGAAGTCGTCGGCTTCAATATGCTGCTGATGAAATTTGCCGAAAAGCAGGGTGCCGGCGTCATTGTTCGCGGACTGCGCGCAGTCGCCGACTTCGAATATGAATATCAGATGGCAGGCATGAACCAGCAGCTGAACGGCGATATCGAGACGGTATTCCTGATGGCCGATGTCTCGCTGCAGCCGATCGCGTCGCGTCTGGTCAAGGAAATTGCCATGTTCGGTGGCGAGATACACAAGTTCGTGACGCCGCTGGTGGCCGAAGAGATTACGGCGCGCGTGGAAAAGATCGGTCTGAAGGGCGATCACTAGGCTTTTCATCCATTCATTGCAGTGAAAGCCGGAATCGTTCAAAGGCGAAGAGAGACTTTCACACCCCCGAAGCCAAATGAGTATGCCATGCTGCGCAAATTTTTCCTCACCTTCTCCGCCCTGTTTCTGCTTCCCTTTGCCGCGCAGGCGCAGGAAGCGGAGCAGCCGGTACCGGCCCCCGCGTCGGTTCCCGCGGAAGAGAATATTCTCTATCTGGACCTGTCGACCGGTGGCCGGGTGGCGATCCAGCTGTTCGCTGATCTTGCGCCCAACCATGTCGAGCGGATCAAGACGCTGACGCGGCGGGGCTTTTACGACGGCCTGATCTTCCACCGGGTGATCGAAGGGTTCATGGCGCAGACCGGTGACCCGACCGGTACCGGCACCGGCGGTTCTGACCTGCCCGACCTGAAGGCGGAATTCGGCAAATTTCCCCATGTCCGCGGCGTCGTCTCGATGGCGCGTTCGCAAAGCGAAGACAGCGCCAACAGCCAGTTCTTCATCGTTTTCTATCCGCGCTTCTCGCTCGACGGCAATTATTCGGCCTTCGGTCGGGTCACCTCCGGCATGGAATATGTCGACCGGATTGCGCGCGGCGAACCGCCCCTGAACCCCAGCCGGATCCTGCAGGCCTCGATCGCCGCCGACAACAAGCCGCCCGTGCTGCCCGGTCCCGCGATCAGCGACACCGAAGCGCCGATAACCGTGGATGACCTGAACGCGCCGATCAATCCCTAGACCGGCCGGTGCGCGTCGATCTTTTTGACTTTGACCTGCCGCCGGAGTGCATAGCGCTGCGACCGGCGGTTCCGCGCGACAGCGCGAAGCTGCTGAAGGTTTCCGGCAACCGGATATCCGATCATGTCGTCAGCGATCTGCCGGCGCTGCTCGGTCCCGACGACATATTGATATTCAACGATACCAGGGTGATACCCGCGCAGCTGACCGGGACGCGCGGCGATGCGAGGATTGGAGCGACGCTGCACAAGCGCGTGGACCTGCGGCGCTGGCAGGCGTTCATTCGTAACGCAAAGCGGCTGCGCGTCGGAGAGGTCGTCGATTTCGGGAGGGATGTGTCGGCGGAGGCGGAAGCGAAGCTGGACGACGGCAGTTATGTTCTGCGTTTTCTGGGCGAGGAGCCGGTGGAACTGCTGCTCGAGCGCGCCGGCACCATGCCCTTGCCGCCCTATATCGCGAGCAAGCGGGCGATCGATGAACGCGACGCCAGCGACTATCAGACGATGTTTGCCCGGGAAAAGGGCGCGGTCGCGGCGCCGACCGCGGCGCTGCATTTCACCGAGGGCATGCTGGAGTCGCTGACGGCAGCGGGCGTGGGCAGCGAAACCCTGACCCTGCATGTCGGCGCCGGGACATTCCTGCCGGTCAAGGTCGACGAAACCGACGATCACCGGATGCACAGCGAATGGGGACGGATCGATGCGGAAACCGCAGGCCGTCTGAATGCCGCGCGCCAGCGAGGCGGCCGGATCATCGCGGTCGGCACCACCAGCCTGCGCCTGCTGGAAAGCGCGACCGGAGAAGATGGCATCATCCGCCCGTTTGAGGGCGACACCGATATTTTCATCACTCCGGGTTACCGGTTCCGAGCGATCGACGGGCTGATGACCAATTTCCACCTGCCCAAGTCGACCCTGTTCATGCTGGTCAGCGCGCTGATGGGCCTGGAGACGATGCAAGCGGCCTACGCCCACGCCATCAGGGAAAACTATCGTTTTTATAGCTATGGCGATTCCAGCTTGCTGTTGCCCTGAACCGGTCCAGCCGCGGTCAGCGGACCCAATACCGTATTCTTACGGGATGCTTGAAGATGGCAGGTTAACGCGGCACCTTATATACCATTCATTGCGAAATCTGGTCATTTTGCATGGCGGCGGGTCATATTTTTGACCCGCCGCCAGTTCATCCTGACTATTCAGGCATGAACCGGCTTTTCTAGTGTAAACAAACGACGCTTGGCTTATGCAGGTTCAGGACTCTAGACCGATGGCGCATCGTGGCATGGCGCGCGTCGAACAAACAAAATTTGGATGGACAGGGCAATCACCGACGATTTTGCAGGCGAAAAGAATGAGCTGAGCCAGCAAGTCACTTCGGACGTTCAATTCAGCAAGATGTATGACCGTATCTCGCGGCTGGCTAAAATCGGTGTCTGGGAATGCGATCTGGCGACCGGGAACCTGACCTGGACCGACACGGTTTACGATCTGTTCGGAATTCCGAGGGGGACGGTGATCAACCGCGAAGACACGCTGAAGCTCTACGACGCCACTTCGCTTGTCGAGATGGAGCAGCTGCGCAGCGAAGCGATAAGAAACGGAACCGGTTTCACGCTCGACATCATGATTTGCACCGCCAGTGGCAAGCAGAACTGGATTCGCCTGACTGCGGACATCGAACAGGTCGATGGGAAATCGGTCCGCATTTTCGGGACGAAGCAGGATATCTCGGCTGAACGGGCAGCGCAGGAGAAGGTGCGCTCCCTGCAAACCGAGCTAATTTATCTGTCCCGGGTGAGCGCGATGGAGGCGATGGCTTCAAACCTCGCCCATGAGGTCAATCAGCCATTGGCCGCTGCATCAAACTATATATCGGCGGCTATCGGCAATGCATCGCGCGGGACCGTCACGCCAGAGCTGGCCGAATGCCTGGACGCCGCCTTGCGGTCGACATTGCGCGCCGGGGAAATCATTCATCTGCTACGCAAGACGAGCGGCAGAATTCCAATCGTGAAGATAGAATTCGAACTTGAGAAAGTGGTGAAAGAAGCCCTGATCCTCGCTGCCCCAGAGGTGGCCAATCTTTCTATCACCTGCGATATAGACCCGTCAGCGCCCATCATTGCCGATCGCGTTCAGATCCAGCATGTATTGACCAACCTGATCCGCAATGCTTCCGAGGCAGCCGCCGGTAGGGCATGTCACGTCACGATTCGCAGTTCGAGAGATGAGCAGCAGGTCGAGATCAGCGTGACCGACAACGGCCCGGGGATTTCTGGCGACATTCTTGCCAATGTTTTCGAATCATTTGTCACAACCAAAGCGGAAGGTCTGGGCATTGGTCTTTCGATCTCGCGAACCATTGTCGAGGCGCACGGAGGCAAAATAAGGGCAACAAACATTCCGGGAGGAGGGGCATCGATTTCATTCACGCTCCCTCTGAGGACGATGGAACCGCTTTCGCTGTCCGACTGACGACCTTCGATTTGCCGAAGCCGGGGAATATGCAGCGGCAGAAGGCTGCCGATCAAGCAGACAAATATAAATCAAACATTCAGCCTCCGGACAATCAATCGCCGGTTCCCGCTAGTCAGCGTGTCGATGGGGCTGGAGACGACGCAGGCACCTTTATGCGCATGCCATTGCCGACGATACCGTTTTTCGTGGCTATGGCGATGCCAGTTTGCTGTGGCCGGAACAACAGTGCCGGCTGACTCTGTTGCTAGTGGAACAGCGAGCGGAATCAGGGCATAGACTGTTATTATCAATGAAATCACGCAACGGAGAGATGACCATGGACAGCTACGAACAGAATTACATTAACGGCCAGTGGGTGGATTCGATCGGCGGTACGCCGCACCAGGTCATCAATCCGGCCACCGAGGAACCGGGCACCAGGATCGTGCTGGGCACCAGGGCGGATGTCGATGCCGCCGTTGCTGCAGCGAAAGCGGCGTTCAAGACCTACAGCCAGACATCGCGCGAGGAGCGGCTGGCCCTGCTCGGCCGGATCATCGAGGAATATCAGAAGCGCATGCCCGATATTGCCGCGTCTCTGGCAGTCGAGATGGGTGCGCCGATCAGTCTGGGCAATGCCGCGCAGGCTCCCGCTGGCCTCGGCGGGTTCATGGGCACGCTGGAAGCGCTGAAGAATTTCGAATTTTCCGAAAAGGTCGGCCCCAATACCATCGTCTATGAACCGATCGGTGTGGTCGGCATGATCACGCCGTGGAACTGGCCGCTGAACCAGATTGCGCTGAAAGTGGCCCCGGCTCTCGCGGGCGGCAACACGATGGTGCTGAAACCGTCCGAAGAATGCCCGGGCAGTGCCGCCATTCTAGCCGAGATCATGGATGCGGCCGGGGTGCCGGCAGGCGTATTCAATCTGGTGCAGGGGGATGGCCCCACCGTCGGCGCGGCGATTGCGGCGCATCCCGATGTCGACATGGTCAGCTTCACCGGCTCGACCCGCGCCGGTGTCCTGGTCGCCAAGGCGGCCGCCGATACGGTCAAGCGCGTGCACCAGGAACTGGGTGGCAAATCGCCCAATCTGGTGCTCCCGGGCGCGAAGCTCGAAGAAGTTCTGCCGCCGACCATAGCCGGGGTGATGATCAACACCGGACAAAGCTGCATCGCGCCCACCCGGGTGCTGGTGCACAAGGACCAGAACAGCGAGGCGATCGCGGTGGTCAAGAATATCGTCGAAAGCCAGGAAGTGGGCGACCCAACGGTCGAAGGCGGCCATATGGGGCCGGTGGTCAACAAGGCCCAATATGGCAAGATCCAGGACCTGATCCAGTCGGCGATCGACGAAGGCGCCACGCTGGAAGCCGGCGGCACCGACCTGCCGACCAATGTCAACCGCGGCTATTATGTCAAGCCGACGCTGTTCAGCGGCGTGACGCGGGACATGCGAATCGCGAAAGAGGAGATTTTCGGTCCGGTGGTGACCCTGATGAGCTACGACAATCTCGACGAGGCGATCGAGATTGCCAATGACACCGAATATGGTCTGTCGGCGGTGATTTCCGGGGATCCGGCCGATGCCGCCGCTGTCGCGCCGCAGCTCAAGGCCGGCATGGTGATCATCAACAACTGGGGCCCGGCGCCGGGCGCTCCCTTTGGCGGCTACAAGCAATCCGGCAACGGCCGCGAGGGCGGGGTCTATGGTCTCAGGGATTTCATGGAAGTGAAATCGATCAGCGGCCTGCCGGGCTAAGCGGCCGGGTTGCGAGGACATCGGGTCATATCAGATCGCAGCAATGACCCTGCCGGATGACACATTAAAAGGGCGGCTTTAGCGAGCCGCCCTCTTTGTTGCAGTGAAAGAAGGCTCAGCCTTCAGCGGCGGCGGGAGCGATCGGAGGATCATTGTCGGCCACTTCGGTCAGTGAACCGCCCATGGCTTCGCATTCGCCGGCATCGGTATATTTCCAGGCATTGCCCTGATAGTCGACGATCGATGTACCGGCACAGCTGGTTCCCTCGCCGGCAGCGCAATCATTCTTGCCCGCCAGAGCGATGCCATAGCATTTTTCCTGATCTGCCATCTCGACCTCGGTCACTTCAGCGGCAGAGGTTTGGGCAGTCTCGCTGGTTGCCTCGCTGGTCCCGCCGGAACAGGCGGAAAGCGCGGCGGCAGCGATCAGGGCGGACGCGGCGGAACCCAGTGTTGTTGCTTTTGTCATAGATATCTCCCGATTTAGGTCTTTGAAAACAGGCTGTCATCCTGCACAGCTCGTGGAGGATTCGAACAGGACAGATCCATGGTTACACGTTCATTGCAAAAATACAAAATTGAAGCCGTCCAATCCGGTAACCGGAAAATATGCGGACATTACCGTGGCTGACCGTTTCCGCTTTTCAATAGCGGCAACGGACGGCAACGCCCGGACCGGCAGCATATCGATGTTGCGCGGCGAGATTCGCACGCCGGCGTTCATGCCGGTGGGCACGGCGGCCACGGTCAAGGCGATGAAGCCGGAGACCGTGCGCGCGACGGGCGCGGATATCATCCTCGGCAACACCTATCATCTGATGCTTCGCCCCGGCGCGGAACGGGTGGCGCGGCTGGGCGGGCTGCACAGCTTCATGAACTGGGATCGTCCGATCCTGACCGACAGCGGCGGCTATCAGGTGATGAGCCTGTCGGAGCTGACCAGGCTGAGCGAGGACGGGGTGGAATTCCAGAGCCATCTCGACGGGTCGCGGCACATGCTGACTCCGGAACGGTCGATGGAAATCCAGCGGCTGCTGGGCAGCGATATCGTCATGGCCTTTGACGAATGCACGAAGAATGGCGCGACGCGCGAGGAAGCGCTGGCTTCGATGGAACGGTCGATGCGCTGGGCGAAACGGTCGAGGGACGGATTTGACAGCGGAACCGACCATGCGGCGAAAGCGGCGCTGTTCGGGATCCAGCAGGGTTCGCTCGACCGGGACATGCGTGCGGCATCGGCACAGGCTTTGATCGAGATCGGCTTTGACGGCTATGCGATTGGCGGACTGGCGGTGGGCGAGGGGCAGGAGGCGATGTTCGATGTGCTCGACTATGCGCCGGGGCAATTGCCGGCAGACAAGCCGCGTTATCTGATGGGGGTGGGCAAGCCCGATGACCTGGTCGGTGCGGTGGCGCGCGGCGTCGACATGTTCGATTGCGTGCTGCCCAGCCGCTCGGGCCGCAACGGCCAGGCGTTTACAGCGCGCGGCGCGATCAATATCCGCAACGCCAGATTTGCCGAGGATATGGCGCCGCTGGATGAGAGCTGCGCCTGTTCGGTCTGCGCCAGCTACAGCCGCGCCTATCTGCACCATCTGATCCGGGCGAAGGAGATATTGGGGGCGATGCTGATGACCGAGCACAATATCGCTTATTATCAGGCGCTGATGGCGGGCATGCGCGATGCCATTGCCGCAGGGCGGTTTGCCGGATTTGCCGTCGATTTTTCCCGCAACTATCTGGCTGACGCCGAAGCGCGTTGATTTCGCATCGCCGCAATATTATCATTCACAGCGATGAGCGAGACTCTGGCCGAAGGAACCGTCCACAAGGTCGCGGACGATATGCGCACTGCTCTGGAAGCGGATGCCGGAATACGCGCGCTCTGGCAAAGCCTGACTCCGCTGGGCCGCAACGAATTCATCTGCTGGGTGGAAGATGCCAAGCAGGCAAAGACGCGGGAAAGGCGGATTGGCCGCACGGTCGAGGAATTGCAGGAGGGCAAGCGCAGACCCTGTTGCTGGGCAGGCTGCATCCATCGCACCGACAAGGCGCCCGGCGCCTGGCAGCAAGCGGTGCTGATCGACAAGAAAAAAGCCTAGAATATTCACCGCGGTCGATGCGGCCAGGCGTGACAAATGCGCACGAGGCCTTAAAGCCGGTTGCATGACATCATCGCTGCTGCCTCCCGCATCCTCGCTTTCCGACGCGCTCGTCCGGGCGCGGGACAATGCGCCCTATCTGAAGATGTTGCTCGAGGTGCAACCGGAACTGGCCGATCTGCTGAATGCGGAAAATCTCGATGCGGCGCTCGACTATTGCGCGCAGGCCGGAGCGAAAGCGGACAATGTCCGGCAGAAATTGCGCCGGGAAAAGCGGGCGCTGGCGCTGACCCTGGCGATTGGTGATCTGGCGGGCCATCTGTCGCTGACCGATGTCATCACCAGGTTGTCGGATTTTGCCGACCGGGCGCTCGACGAGGCTCTGGCCGACATTTATGCGTCTCGCTATCCCGATGCACCGCTTGAGGGCTTTTCCATCATCGGTTTGGGCAAGCATGGCAGCCGCGAACTCAACTATTCGTCGGATATCGACCCGATCTTCATCTATGATCCGGAGAGGATTCCGGTGCGCGGCCGCGAAGAACCGAGCGACGCGGCGCGGCGGATCGGCCAGCAGCTGGTCGAGGCACTCAACAGCCGCGATGCCGACGGCTATGTTTTCCGGGTCGACATGCGGTTGCGGCCGTCGCCCGAAGTCAGTCCCGTGGCGCTGCCGGTCGAAGCGGCGATCAGCTATTATGAATCGAGCGCGCTGGCGTGGGAGCAGGCCGCCTATATCCGCTCCCGTGCGGCCGCCGGCGATCGGCATCTGGGGCGTTATTTTCTTGAAACGATCAATCCGTTCGTCTGGCGGCGGTCGCTGGATTACGGGGCGATTCGCAATATCGGATCGGTCACCGCGCAGATACGCGACCATTATTCTGCCGGGCAGAAATTCGGGCCCGGCTATGACCTGAAGCGCGGGCGCGGAGGGATAAGGGAAACGGAATTCTATGCCCAGATGCACCAGCTGATATTCGGCGGCCGACAACCCCATCTGCGGGTGCCGGCGACTCGTGATGCGCTGGCTGCCCTGGCCGAGGCCGGACGGATTGATGGCGACAAGGCGAGCTTGCTGAGCGAGGCCTATGAATTTTACCGGGTGATCGAACACCGGTTGCAGATGGTCAATGACCAGCAAACCCACAGCCTGCCTGCAGAGGGGGAGGCGCTCGACCGGGTGGCACGGCTGCACGGGCTCGATGCCGGCCAGACATTGCTCGACCTGCTTGCGCCGCGCGTCGAGGCGGTCGGCAAGATCTATGACGATCTGATCGAACCCGAAGACAGTGCGCAGTTGCCAGCGGACGAGGAGAAGCTGATGAAGCTGCTGGCAGGAAAAAACATAGTCGAAGGCGAAGCCTTTGTTCACGCCATCAGGCGCTGGCGGAGCGGCAAGGTGACCGCGCTGCGCTCTGCCGCCGCACAGGAATCCTTTGAGGCGATCCTGCCCGACCTGGTCGATACCATCGCAACCGCCCCCAATTCCGCCAAGGCGCTCGCGCGGCTCGACAGCCTGATCGACAAATTGCCGACCGCGATCAATTTTTTCCGCATACTGGAGGCGCGTCCCGGCCTGCTTCAGCTGCTCGGCCAGATTCTCAGCCATGCGCCGGTGCTGGCGGATGAACTGGCGCGGCGGGCGGAATTGTTCGACGGGCTGATCGATGCGACGGCGCTCGACCTGCCGCCTTCGGTCGAGGCGCTGGGCGAACAATTTGCCCGCATCGAGCCCGGTGACGACTATCAGGTCCTGCTGGATCGGGTGCGCGAACGGGTTGGCGAAAAACGCTTCGCGCTCGGCGTGCAACTGATCGAGGGGCGTCACGATGCGCTGGCGATATCGGCGGGCTATGCCCGGGTTGCCGAAGCCGCCATCCAGGTGCTGACCGATGCGACGATCCTGGAGTTCGAGGCGACGCATGGCCGAATTGCCGGGTCTTCGCTGATGATATTGGCACTGGGACGACTGGGCGGGGCGGCCCTGACCCATGCCTCGGACCTTGATCTGATATTCCTGTTTTCCGGCGATCATGGCGCGGAATCCGATGGCGAACGCCCTCTGGGGGCTACGCGCTATTACAACCGGTTGGCCGCCAGGATCGTCACGGCGCTGTCGGTGCCGACCGCCGCCGGTCCGCTGTATGAAGTCGACACCCGGCTGAGACCGTCCGGAACCCAGGGTCCGCTGGCGGTGACGGTGGAAAGTTTCTACAAATATCAGCGGGAAAGTGCGTGGACCTGGGAGCATATGGCGCTGACCCGGGCCCGACCGGTCTATGGTGATCCGCGTTTGCGGGAAAAATTGCAGGACCAGATCGGCGCGATACTGAAAGAGAGCCGGGAACCGGAAGAACTGCGCAAGGCGGTCCGGAAAATGCGGCTGGATATCGTCGAACACAAGCCGCCAAAGGGGCCGCTCGACACGAAGCTGATGGAAGGCGGGCTGGTCGACTGGGAATTCATCATCCATTTCCTGCAGTTAAAAACCGGGGATGCGCTGCATCCGCAACTGGGCAAGGCGGTGCGCGCGCTGGTCACCGCGGGCCATCTCGGGGAGGATATGGTGACCGCGCACGAACTGATGACACGGCTGCTCGTGGCCTTGCGGCTGATGGCACCGGATTGTGACTATCCGCCGGAAACCAGCCGCGCATTGATCGCCAGAGCAGCGGGCCAGGCAAGCTGGGATGCCCTTCTGGACGGCTATGACAAGGCCCGGCAATGCGTTATTGACGAGTGGAACCGGCATCTGCGGCCGGACCCGGATGAAATATTGGGAGATATAATATGATCGATGTGGGCGACAAGATTCCGGACATGGAACTGGTGGCGCCGGACGGCAGCGCGGTGAAGATTTCGGATTATGCCGGAAAGAAACTGGTGCTGTTCTTTTACCCGAAAGCCAGCACGCCGGGATGCACGACCGAGTCGAAGGACTTTTCCGCGCTGCTGCCGCAATTTGAAAAAGCCGGTGCCGCGGTGCTGGGCATGTCTGCCGATTCGCCGAAGCGGCAGCAGAATTTCATCGCCAAGCAGGGATTGACGGTCGATATCGCATCGGACGAAAGCACCGAATTTCTGGAGAAGATCGGCGTCTGGGCGGAAAAGAAGATGTACGGCAAGACCTTTATGGGCATCATCCGCTCGACCTTCCTGATCGGGCCGGACGGTATCGTGCTGAAGGCGTGGCCAAAAGTGAAGGTCAAGGGGCACGCGGAAGAGGTCCTGGCGGCTGTCCAGGCAGCGTAGCATCATCGACACAACCCCGGAACCCAGTGCGGGTGCAGCAGCTTTGCGCGTGCTGCAAACCGCCGATCCCGCCGCCAAGGTGATGGCAGCGCGCCATGCCGCCCGGCAATGGCGGCTGGGACGGCTGACCCATGAATTCTGCGACAGCATGCCGGATATGCCGGCGCGGCCCGACCGGCCGGTGCTGATGCGGCCCCGCGCCATGCCGCGGCGCGGCACGGGCACGTCGGTTCCGAGACGCATCGCCCTGATTCATGCGCTCGCCCATATAGAATTTGTCGCGATCGATCTCGCCTTCGACATGATCGGGCGGTTCGGATCGCAATTTCCCCGGGCATTTACCGACGACTGGATGCGGGTTGGCGCGGAAGAGTCCATGCATTTCGTGCTGCTCGACCGGAGACTGCGGGCCATGGACTGTTTTTACGGTGCGCTACCGGCCCATGACGGGCTGTGGGACAGCGCCAAAAGCACCGCGCATGATGCATCGGCGCGACTGGCAATCGTACCCATGGTGCTCGAAGCGAGGGGATTGGACGTCACTCCGGAAACGGTGGAGCGTTTCAGGCGACAGGGCGACAATCTGACAGTGCGGGTCCTGAACCGAATCTATCACGACGAAATCAACCATGTGTCGTTCGGGACAAAATGGTTCGAATTTGACTGCAGACGACGGGGCTACTCGCCGCATGAACATTGGAGAGCGCTGGTAAAAATCCATTTCAAAGGCGGATTAAAGGCACCGTTCAACGACTCAGCGCGCCGGACAGCCGGTCTGACCCGAGAATATTATTCCGGTATTGAATAATTTACCGGAATGAATTTACACCATCAAACGATCAACGGGGGCAAAGGTTCCACAAAAAATTCACGCCATGGATTTCATGGGTCGCTAGTAAAGGTTCGATCATTTTATGACCGAAAACATAATAGTTTTATTTCGAAATTCTGTGCGCAAGATCACAGCCATTGCATTTCTCGGTTCTGCAATGATTTTTTCCACCGCCGCGTCCGCCGATGCCGCTTCCGACTCCAGCATCCCGGTTGATGTTCTCAAAAGCCAGGCCGCAGAAAGCGCCCTCGGCGAAGCGGACCCCGCTTTCAGAATGATTTTCAACAACTGGTCCGGGCAGGGCAAGCAGGAATCAGTCAAACTGACCATTCCTTCGCGCAAGCCGGTCAAAGATTTTACCCTCACCAGTTCTTACGGACTTCGTGCCGATCCCTTCCGCGGCCGTCGCGCCAATCACAAGGGCCTTGATATGGCCGGACCGATCGGCACTCCCATATATGCAACAGCTGACGGCATTGTCGGGCGTGCACAATGGCTGGGCGGCTATGGCAATTATATCGAAATCAATCATGGCAACGGAATCCAGACCCGCTACGGCCACATGTCGCGGCTCAACGTGGATTCCAATGCCCGCGTCCGGAGCGGCGACCTGATCGGCTTCATGGGTTCGACCGGCCGTTCGACCGGCAGCCATCTTCACTATGAAGTCCGCATTGCCGGGGAAGCGGTCAATCCGATTCCCTTCATGCAATCCAATGAATTCCTGGTCGCGCAGAAGCTGAATTCCGGCGTTGCATTGGGCGGCCCCGCGGAATAAGATACGTACAACACCTTTGGGAGAGGGTGCATGAAGGAGCGGTTTGAGCTTAAGGCTTGCCGCTCCTTTCGTTTGTCCCTATCTTAAGAGCATGAACGAGGCGCTCGCATCCATCGAACAGGATATCATCCTGACCCCCAACGCCGCAAAACGCGTGGCCGCCATTGCGGGCAAGCAGGGCAAGGCCGCGATATTGCGGCTGGCCGTTGAAGGTGGGGGCTGTTCCGGCTTCCAATATCGTTTCGGTCTCGCCGACAGCATCGAGGATGATGATATCGCGGTCCAGGAATCGGGTGTGACCCTGGTGGTGGACGAAATCAGCCTTGACCTGGTACGCGGCAGCGCCGTGGATTTTGTTGAATCCCTCGGCGGCAGCGCCTTTCAGGTGACCAATCCCAATGCGGCGTCCGGTTGCGGTTGCGGCTCCAGCTTTTCCGTTTGATCGCCTCGTAACAGTCCGTTAGCACTGAGCGTGTCGAAGTGCTCTTGCGATCGCAAGGCATTTTTTTTGACAGGATCAGAACCAACGGAAAGACGCTGACCATGCGCATCGCCAGCTTCAATATCAACGGGATCAAGGCGCGCCTGCCGCGGCTGCTGGAGTGGCTGGAAGAAACCAGGCCCGATGTCGCCTGTCTGCAGGAAATCAAGACGCAGGACGAGGGATTTCCCGCCGACAAGTTCGAGGAAATCGGCTATGGCGCGATATGGCACGGGCAAAAAAGCTTCAACGGCGTGGCGATCCTGGCGCGCGGCCAGGTGCCCGAAGAGGTCAGGCGCGGGCTGGAGGGTGAGCCCGAAGACGAACATAGCCGCTATATCGAGGCCGATATCAGCAGCAAGGATGGGCGGAAGGTCAGGGTTGCGAGCATTTATCTGCCGAACGGCAATCCCCATCCCGGTCCGAAATTCGATTTCAAGCTGCGCTGGATGAAACGGCTGCGCGACCGTGCCGCCGAAATCTGGGCGGAAGAAGTGCCGGCAGTACTGGCGGGCGATTATAATGTCATCCCCCGCGACACTGATGTCTATTCGGTCAGGGCGATGCAGGATGATGCGCTGATGCAGCCGGAAAGCCGGCAGGGCTACCGGCGCATGTTGAATGACGGCTGGACCGATGCGCTTGGCGTCACCTATCCCGCGGGCAATATCTGGACCTACTGGGACTATCGCAGCGGCGGATGGCAGCGCGATCAGGGCTTTCGCATTGACCACCTGCTGCTTAGCCCGCTTGCCGCCGATTCGCTGACCAGTTGCGGTGTCGACAAGGAACACCGGGGCCGGGAGAAGGCGAGCGATCATACGCCAGCATGGGTGAATCTGAATATCTGATCCGCCGACCGGCGAATGATCAAGCTGGTCGCGACAGAAGCGCCTTTTCGTAGATCAGATATTCCCGGTTTATTTTTGCGCCAATCGCATGGGCGATGGCCACCATTCCCTGATTGTCTTCCAATATCCAGCCGATTTCCGCATAGCGGGTACCGAAATCCGCTACCGCGTCGCGGCGAATATATTCGATCATCATGAAGGCCATCTGGCTTGCCAGACGGCTGTTGTGCAGTTCCTTTTTGACGCCCATCAGCGGCACGCGCATCGACTGGGCCTTGGGGAACTTCAGCCACCAGAGCAGCTTCGCCCAGCCAAAGGGCCAGAGCGAACCCTTCAGACCCCGGATCACTTCATTCATATTGGGCAGGGTCATCATGAAGGCGACGGGTTCGCCGTCGAGTTCGGCGATCCGGATCAGCGCTTCGTGCACGATCGGTTTCAGGCTTTTGCCGGCATGATCAATTTCCTGATCCGTCATCGGCACAAAGCCCCAGTTGGTCGACCAGGCATCATTCAGCAGGCCCATGATGATTGCGGCATCGCGCTCAAAATGCTTCTTGTCCACCCTGCGGATGCGCAGTTTCTGGTTGCGTTCTCCCGATGCCACGATGCGGTTGATGAGGTCCGGAAAACCGTCCTTCACCGGCAGGTCATAGGTGACCAGACGCTTGGCAACGCTATATCCGAGATTCTCGATCCAGCCCTGATAGGCAGGATTATGGTGGCCCATCATGATCATCGGACTATGGTCATGGCCCTGAGTCAAAAGCCCGGGCTCCTCCCATATCGACAGGCTGATCGGTGCCAGCACGCGGCTCATGCCCTGATCGCTCAGCCATTGTTCGGCAGTGCGGATCAGGGCGTGCATCACCGCTTCATCGCTGGCTTCCATCATCCCCCAGTTGCCGGTGCCCGGGCCCATGCCCTGCTCGGACGGCTGTTGCAGCGCCAGTTCATCTATATGCGCGCTGATCCGTCCGACCACCTGGTCCTGCCGCATTGCCAGAAAAAACTGCACCCTGGCATGTTCGAAAAAGGGATTCTTGCCGGGCGTGATCAGCTTGGCAACTTCGGACCTCAGGGGCGGGACCCAGTGGGGATCATTGGCGTTGAGTTGATAGGCAATATCCATAAACTGCCTGGTCTGGGCCTTGGTGGTAACGGCTCTAATCACTATATCCTGACTGGCCACCATTCTTATCCCTCTGTATTGACGGCTGGCTGTGACGTTAATCGCGGCGCAATGTCAAGGGCGGGGGCAGCCTTGCTGTCTTTCCCTTGCCATGATGTCGCCACGAAATGTTGCTCTAGGCGGTTCAACCATTAGGCAGATGTTTATGAACTCGACAACTTTCATTCCGGAAAATGCGCGGAAAGCGGACGCCGACTCGCGCCAGAGTTCCGCGCCGGTTTTGGTTCCGGAGGACAATGAACTGATCCGGGCTGCGGCGAAGGTCACGCGCGACCTCAATACGCCGAGGCCCGCCATCTACTGGGCCGATTTTCTGGCCTCGGTGCTGGTTGGCTATGGATCGCTGGCCGGTGCCATCCTGAGCCAGCCCACGGTTCCCGCCATTCTCTTCGGCCTGATCGCCGTTGTCGCCCTGTATCGTGCCGGCAGTTTCATTCACGAACTGACTCATGTTCGCCGCAACGCCTTGCCCGGTTTCCATTTCGCCTGGAACGCGCTGTTCGGCGTGCCGATGCTGATTCCCTCGTTCATGTATGAAGGAATTCACAGCATCCATCACCGCACCAAAAAATACGGTACGGTCGAGGATCCGGAATATCTGCCGCTGGCGCTGATGAAACCCTGGTCGGTACCGCTGTTCGTGATTGTCGCGGCGCTGGCGCCGGTGGCGCTGCTGTTCCGCTACGCAATCCTGTCTCCCCTGTCCGCGATCATCCCGCCGCTGCGCCGGATCGTGGTCGAGCGCTATTCCGGTCTGATCATCAATCCCGAATTTCGTCGCAAACCGGCAGAGGGAGAGCTGAAACGCCGCTGGCTGGCTTGCGAGATCGGAGCGAGCATCTGGTCGATCTCTCTGCTGGCGATGGTCGCGATGGGCGTCATCCCGTTGCGCGCCTTCCTGATATTCATGGCAATATTGTCCGGCAGCGTCATATTGAACCAGATCCGTACCCTTGTCGCGCATCTTTGGGAGAATGACGGCCACGAGATGACCGTGACCGGACAATATCTCGACAGTGTCAACGTACCGCCACCAGCGACCTTGCCGGCGCTATGGGCACCGGTGGGATTGCGCTATCACGCGTTGCACCACCTGCTGCCTGGCGTTCCCTATCACAATCTGGGTGAGGCTCACCGGCGTATCGCGGCGGAATTGCCGAAGGAATCCCCTTTCTATCGGGCGGATCATGACAGTCTGTGGACCCTGATCACGGGACTGGTACGCGGCAGCGCCGGCAGAAACTGACGCGGCTATTCCTCGGTGCGGATCAGCACGGTTTCGCCGATCAGGAAAAACAGCAGGAACGGTGCCCAGGCTGCCAACAAGGCGGGATAGGCGCCGATATTGCCCATCGCGAGGGCGAAATTGTCGGCAACGAAATAGGCGAAGCCCAGCGCCATGCCGATCACGGCCCGCAGGAACAGCTGTCCGGAGCGAGCCAGGCCAAATGCCGCGACCGCGCCCAGCAACGGCATCAGGATCGAGGACATCGGTCCCGAAATCTTGTGCCACCAGCCCGCCTTCAGGCTCATCGTCGGCCGACCCGCCCGCTCCAGTTCGGCAATCGCCTCGCGCAGCTCGAAAATCGACAGGCTGTCCGCCGCCACATTGCTCAGCGTGAACTGATCGGGCCGTATCGAATCGCCGACGAGCAATTCGGGCATCCTGTCTTCGGTTCCGGTGCTGACATTGAACCGCGTCACATCGGTAAGCAGCCACCCCGATCCGGTGAACCGTGCCAGATCCCCATGCATCAGGCTGTTCAGTTCATTTGCCGATCGATTGTAGATCGTGACATCCTGCAACTGAACCTGGTCGCCTCGACCGATCACGGTTCGCGCGTTGATCAGATCATTGCCATCCTTGACCCAGACATTGGTGCGTATGTTGCTCGCTGCGGGAATCGGCCCGAAATCCACTTTTTCCCATTGGGCCAGTCGCGCGCTGGCAGGGGCGACCACGGTTTCGTTGAACACAAAGGACAGCAGTGCCACACCCATGCTGGCGACGATCAGCGGAGCAAGAATCTGGTGCGCGGAAAGACCGCCTGCCTTCATCGAGATGACTTCGCTGTTCTGGTTCAGCGTCGCCAGCGTGATTATCGTTCCGAGCAGGACGGAAAAGGGCAGGAAACGGGCTATGAGTTGCGGTGCCCGCAGCGAGACATAGGTCCAGAGTTCGGATTCTCCATTGCCCGGATGGGCCAGAATCTTGCCGCTCTCGCCCAGCAGATCGAGCGCTTGCAGTACCAGGACCAGTAGCGCCAGCACCGCCAGAGTGCGAATGATGAACATCTTCGCCATGTAAATGGCAAGGGTACGGGAGGGGAAAAAGTCCATGTCCGGCTATTCCTCCATCATCGCGCGTTTGCGATTGAAACTGAGCAGTCCCTTGAATACCCCGCCGAATTTCGAAAAGGCCCTTTCCAGCGCGCCGATCGGCTGGCCACCGGGAATATGGGCGGCCACATGATACATCCAGATGATCAAGGCGGCAAACAGGCAAAAGGGCAGCCACAGGGCGATGATGGGATCCACCAGGCCCAGCGAGCCGATATCCTCGCCATATTCATTGACCTTGTGATAGGTCACGATCATCACGATCGACAAAAACACGCCAAGGGCAGATGTCGAGCGTTTCGGCGGAACCGCCAGCGCGACAGCCAGCAGCGGCATAAGCAGCATCATTACCACCTCGACCATGCGAAAATGGAAGTTGGAGCGAGTCTCGTTGCGTTCGGTCTCGGGGCGCTTGATGTCGCTTCCGACCCGCACCAGTTCGGGGATGGTATATTCCAGATTCTTGCCGCCACGTGAACGGAAGGATTCGATTTTCGGCAGATCAATCGGCAAGTCATGATTGCTGAAACTCAATATCCGCGGCTTCTGGTAATTCGGGGCATCATGGACGAGCACGCCATCGGTCAGGCGCAGGATGATGGTATCGGGGTCATCGGTCGCCAGAAACTGACCATTTTTTGCTGTGACCGAGACGGTCTGGCCCTTCTTGTTTTCGGCGCGAACGAACATCCCGCTCAATTTGGTCCCGTTGTCACGACTTTCCTCAATGCGCAGGGTCATCCGTTTGCCCAGGCTGGTAAATTCTCCAACCTTGATCGAAGCACCAAGCGCGCCGGAGCGCAATTCGAAGCGAAGCTCTTCATAATAATAGCGGGACAGCGGCTGGATGAATCCGACCAAGGCCAGATTAACCAGCATCAGCGCCACTGCGAACAGGTAGGGGACCCTTAGCAGACGCCCATAGCCCTGGCCTACCGCCCGGAAAACATCCAATTCCGAACTGAGCGCGAGCTGCCGGAAAGCGAGCAATATGCCGAGCAGCAAACCTATCGGTATGCCCAGCGACAGATATTCGGGAATCAGATTGGCCAGCATCCGCCACACCACGCTGACCGGACCGCCTTCTGCGGCGACAAAATCAAACAGGCGCAGCATTTTTTCCAGCACCAGCAGCATCGCCGCAATCACCAATGTGCTGAACAGCGGCAGCGCGATCAATCTGGCAAGGTAGCGATCAGTGGAAGTCAGCAGTTTCAACTTGTTGTCTCCCTCTCACCATGTTTTCGCCGCAAATCAAATCCATAGAATGAGCAGATCGGGGGCTGATTCTTGTCCGTGCCGGAGTGATGGCGCGGGTATAACGACTAGGAGTAACTTCGTCATGTTGAAATTTGCGGCTTCCATCGCATTATCGACCACTATTCTGCTTTCCTCTGCCCCGGCTTTTGCCGGCGGTCGCGTGATACCCAATGATCTGCGTACATGCCAATCGGGCAACGGCCCCGCCGTGCTCGTTCGGATAAGCGGCCTAAAGGACACGACCGGAAAGTTGCGCGTGCAAAGCTATCGCGGCACCAAGGACGAATGGCTGAAAAGCGGAGCATGGCTTAGCCGCATTGAAGTTCCTGTCAGCGCCAAGAACATGACTTTCTGCCTGCCGTTCCGGCAGACAGGTGAATATGCGATTGCCGTGCGCCATGATCTGAACGGAAACGGAAAGACCGACATCGCCAGCGACGGTGGAGGGATGTCGAACAATCCCAGCATCAATATCTTCAATCTTGGCAAACCAAGCTACAAGAAAACCAAATTTGCGCTCGGCAATGAGGTCAAAACCATCAGCATCAGCATGAAATATATGTGATGCGACAAGCGCACAGCATAATCTGGGGCTAATTCATGGCAAATGTAGCACTTCTTTCCAATCCGAACTCAACCGGAAATCGGGCTATTTTGCCAGAAGTCAGATCCTATTGTGCCAAGAACAGCGACGTTTTCCACTATGAAGTGGATCATGTTGATGAAATCGCCAAGGCTCTCGAAACCATTGCCCGGGTGAAGCCGAAGGTGCTGGTGATCAACGGCGGGGACGGGACGGTGCAGGCAGCGCTGACCGAATTATACCAGGGCGGTCATTTCGGGGACAATCCGCCCCCGGTTGCCGTGCTTCCCAATGGCAAGACCAACCTGATCGCGCTGGATCTGGGAGCCGAAGGCAATCCGCTCAAGGCGCTGGAAAGGATTGTCGAACTGGCCAAACATGATCTGCACGAACATCTGGTCGACCGGGAGCTGATCGCACTTTCCGATGGCGGCAAGGACAGCAAGGTCGTGCTCGGCATGTTTCTGGGCGGTGCGGGATTGTCGGAGTTCATTCTCTACTGCCGTCACAAGATATACCCGCTGGGATTGCCCAATGCCGCTGCCCATGTGCTGACGGTATTTGCAGCACTGGCGTCGGTCCTGTTCGGCCTGCGAGGGAAATTCCTGCCCAACCGGTCGACACCGATCAAGGTATCGCTGATCCGGGACGGTCAGTTCCAGGGCAATTTCGCGGTGCTCATTGTCACCACGCTGGAGCGGCTGCTGCTGATGAAGCGGTCGATGCGGAACCAGAATGCCATTGGCCGGATGCAATTTCTGGCCATTGACCAGCAGGCCGGGGCGATCATCCGCTTTCTGCTGTCGGTAATTTTCGGGCGACTGGGAAAGAATGTCCAGAAGGGCATCCACCTGGAACGCGGCGACACCATCCGGATCGAAGGCGAGGGCAGCAATGTACTGATGGACGGCGAGCTGTTCCGTGCCCAGCCGGGACATCCGATCGTATTGAAGTCAACCAAGGCGGTATCCTTCCTTCGTCTCGCAGCTTGAGCTAAGGTTTTTCGCGTGAGCGAACTCAGATCATTGATTGCGGGGGAACTGGCGCAGCCGGTGGACCCGCGAGTATCGGCCTTTGCCGCATCGATCGCCGCGCAATATGGCGCGGCCTCGCGCGCGGTGCTGTTCTATGGCTCCTGCCTGCGCAGCACCGAACTCGACGGGCAGATGCTCGATTTCTACCTTATCGTTTCCCGTTACGAGGCAGCATATGGAAAAAGCTGGCTCGTCGGCGCGAACAAGCGACTGCCGCCAAATGTATTCCCGGCAGAACATGACGGTCTGATCGCCAAGGTCGCGGTGCTCAGCAAGGATGATTTTCACAGGCTGAACCGGATCGGCGCCAGTGCGGTCAGCGTCTGGGCGCGGTTTGCGCAACCGTCCCGGCTGGTCTGGCACGCGGATCAAGCGGCGCAGGCGCAGGTCGTCGACGCAATTGCGGGCGCGCCGGTCACCCTGTTCGACATGACCATTCCGATGATGGGAATCGATACGGAATATAGCATAATGGATCTGTGGAAACGTGGTTTCGAGCTGACCTACGGGGCGGAATTGCGCGCCGAGCGGACCGATCGCTCCGGTTCGGTTGTGGATTCCGATCCCGAGCGCTACGAGCGATTTGGCCCAGCCGTGGTGGCGGCGATTGGCGAACGGGACGTAGTGCAGGATGGCAAACTCAGGATTTTGGCCTCTCGCACGGCGGTTGAAAAAAGATGGCGGCAGTTGCGGCGCAATGGCAAGCTGTTGACGCTCGCCAGGCTGGCCAAGGCCTCGGCGACCTATGCCGGGGGTATTGATTATCTGGCGTGGAAGATAAACCGCCATGCCGGAACCGATTATGTGATCAGGCCATGGCAGCGCAGATGGCCGATCCTGGGGGCGCTGGTGATGCTGCCGCGGTTGATCATGGGCGGGGCAATCAAGTAATAGCAGGGACTGCAAGGAGAAGAAATATGCCGCACAGGCTGGAAATCAATCCCATCCATCTGGGTCTTGGAGCAACCGCCGAGGTCGAGCCCCAAATGAACGGCGATATGGAATGGTATGCCGAATATGGTGCGCGCCATAGCAATGATGGCGTCGAAGGCCGTCTGGTGTCCATGTACCGGTTCACCGAGAGCTGGGATGTCTGGGAAATGCATCCGAAAGGCGCGGAGGTGGTATTGTGCACGGAGGGCGAGATCACCCTGATCCAGGAAATGACCGACGGAATCCTGCAAAGTACGACCTTGTCGGTGGGCGAATATGCGATCAACGCGCCGGGCGTCTGGCATACGGCCGACGTTGAAGGCTCTGCCACGGCCGTCTTTATCACCGCGGGAGCAGGCACCGAGCACCGCGAGCGATAGCATCGGTCCCGGATTGCTCCGTCTCGCGGGATCCTGAAACGGGTTCAGGATGAGGAGTGCTAGCGATCCTTGTAGTCGGGCTTCCGCTTCGCGAAAAAGGCCCTGGCCGCTTCCCGGCTGTCCTCGGTCATCGACAGCATCACCTGCTGCCGGTCCTCGATCGCGAGCGCCGCTTCGAAGCTCTGCGCATCGATATTGCGGTTCAGGGCATCCTTGGACAGGCGCAGGCCCATGGGAGCGGTGTCGAGCATTTCTCCCGCCAGGGACAGTCCGGTTGAAAGCAGCTTGTCCTCGTCCACGACTTCACTGATCAGCCCGTATTTTTCCGCCCGTTCGGCTTGGATGAAGCGGCCGGTCAGGATCAGTTCCGAAGCGATCGAGGCGCCGACCATACGGGGCAGGAAATAGCTGGAGCCCATGTCGCAGCCGCCAAGGCCGATCTTGATATAGGCGGCATTCATTTTCAGGCTTGGCGCGCCATAGCGGATATCGCTGGCGAGCAGCAGCGAGAAGCCGCCGCCGCACGCCGCGCCCTGCGCCAGGGCGATAATCGGCTGCGGACATTGCCGCATCAGCTGCATCACCGTTGCGATTGACCGCTGCGTGTTCCAGACATGCTGGACCTGTCCCCGCGAGCCATCATTTTTCCAGCCGCCGATATCGAGACCGGCGCAAAAGGCCCGGCCCTCGGCGCGGAACAGGACCACCCGTACATCGAGACGTTTCTGCAGACCCCGGAAATAATCCTGCAGAGCAAAGATCATTGCCTCGTTCATCGTGTTGAGCTTGTCCGGGCGGTTGAGGGTCAGGATTTCGATGGCACCGCGCTGTTCGACTAATATGGGACTGGTCATAAGGGCTAGATCGCTCCCACAGCCTTGCCCGCCGCCTCGAACATACCCAGAATCTGGTCGACCTGTTCGTTCGTATGTTCGGCGCAGAGCGAACAGCGCAGCAGAGTCATGTTGGCCGGCGTTGCCGGCGGGCGCGCCAAATTCACATAGAGGCCCTCGGCGAGCAAAGCCTGCCACATCATCGCGCCTTTCTCGAGGTCGGGCATGATCACCGCGATGATCGCGCTTTGCGCTTCGGGCGTACCGAGAGTGAAACCCAGATCGCGCAGCCCCTGGTGCAGCCGCTTGCTATTCTCCCAGAGATGCGCGCGCTTGTTGCCACTGTGCATCAGCTTGCGGATCGAGGTGCTCGCGGTCGCCATCACGCTGGGCGGCAGGCTGGCAGTGAATACATAGGGGCGGCAGACCAGCCGCAATATTTCGAACTTCGGATGGTTGGAGACACAGAAGCCGCCGACCGTGCCGACGCTCTTGCTGAACGTGCCGATGATGAAATCGACCTCGTCGATGACGCCCTGGGCTTCGGAGACGCCGCGACCGTTCTCGCCGATAAAGCCCATCGAGTGGGCTTCGTCGACCAGTATCATGGCGCCATTTTCCTTGCAGACCCGGACCATTTCCCTGAGCGGGGCGACGTCGCCGAGCATCGAATAGACGCCTTCGAGCACGACCAGCTTGCCGGCTTCGGGCGGCAGGCGTTTCAATCGCTTCTCCAGCGCCTCTACGTCATTGTGGCGGAAGGCAACAATCTCGGCATTGCCCAATGCGCAACCGTCATAGATGGAGGCATGGCTGTCGATATCGAGAATGACATAGTCGCCCTTGCCGGCAAGCGTGGAAATGATGCCGAGATTGGCCTGATAGCCGGTGGAAAAGACCATCGCGTGGTCCATCGCGTAAAATTCCTTGAGCGCATCCTCGCAATCGCGGTGCAGGCTGTAGGTGCCGTTGAGCACCCGGCTGCCGGTGGTCCCCGAGCCGAATTCCTGCAGCGCCTTCAGTCCGGCCTGGCGCACGTCCTCGTCAAAGGTCATGCCCATATAATTATAGGTGCCAAGGAGGATTGTCTCCTTGCCGTTGCAGATGGCAACGGTCGGGGAGAGCACTTCCTCCATCACCAGCGAAAACGGGTCCATGACGCCCGTCGCAAGGAGATTTTCGCGCTCCTGGATAAGCGGATCGAATTTACTGAGTAGATCGGTCATTTTTACTTCCGTTCGTGCTGAGCCTGCCGGAATACGAACCACCCGCTCGTGCGACCCTTCGACTAGCTCAGGGCGAGCGGATGCTTGGCTTTAGCTGTCCATCAACCTTGCAACGGCGTCGGCGAGCTGGCCGACGGTCTCGATCTCGGCCTGCATGTTCATGGTGATGATGATGTCAAATTCATCTTCCACGGCAGCAACAAAGTCCATCACGGTCAGGCTGTCCCATTCGAGATCGCCCTGGAATGTGGTGTCCGCCGACAGATCGACGCCCTTGTTGTTGAACGGCCCGATCAGTTCACTGATCTTCGCCATGATGTCTTCGCGATTTGCCATATACTGCTTTCCTCGTGTCACTGGCAAAAATGCCTTGCCAGACCTTTGCCAACGGATGCGCCCCATTGGCAAGCGAATAAGGCGCAAAAGCGGCATCAGCTTGCCCAAATGCGTCGATTGTGTCACTTTCCCGAAAGCGGGGGGAGAACATATGGCGGAAGACAGAAAATGGCCGGATGATGCGGTTTACGCGTTGCGGACGACGCAACAGCACCATGTCCAGCTGAGCATGATGGCCGACCACAAGGCCAATATGCTGATCGGGGCGACGTTCATCGTCTTCACGCTGGCGATCGGCCAGAGCCGGACCGGTGAACTGTCGGTCCCGCTCTTGATCCTGGCGATCGCCGCCTTTGCTTCTGCCGGGCTCGCAGCCATTGCGGTGATGCCGTCTTTCTCGCCCCGCAAGGGAGGACCGGCCAACATGCTCTTCTTTGGCGGGTTCGGCACTTTGTCGGAAGAAGAATTTATCGAACGTTTGCTGAACGAGGAATTCCGGAACCAGGAAATGGTCTATCGCGCGATGCTGCGCGACATCTATCAGATGGGAATCCTGCTGGGCCGCAAGAAATACCGTTTTCTCGGCTGGGCCTATCGGGTGTTTCTGACCGGTCTGACGCTGACCTTCATCACCTATGTCTATGAACAGTTCGCCGGTTCGATTCTCTGAATTCGATCACAGCCAGTCATTCTGGCGGTACCAGCTCGCCGTATCCTTGAGGCCCTGGCGCGTTTCGATCTCCGGCTGCCACAGCTGCGCCGGCAGACGCTTCTTGGGATCGATCGTCCAGTCGTCATGGCAGAAATAGCTGACGCGATCTGCGGTCAGTTTTGCTTTTTCCCGGCGCAGCAGACGGTCGGCCCCGGCACCGAATCGCAGCAATGGTCTGGGTATGCCCACGGCAGAAATGCGCTTGCCGATCGCCCAGCCGATAGCCCTGGCGAAGCTGGCCTGGGTCCAGCCGCCCGGTTTGCCGTCATCGACCTCGAATATCCGGGCCGTCAAATCTTCCTGTTCGGGCAAAAGCGCGAGCAGCGCACGGCACAGATCCTCTACATGTATGACCGACAGCCTGCCGTCGGCGGCGGGCGGCATGGTGACAAATCCCAGCCGGGCCATCTTGAACAGATCCAGAAACTCGCCGTCACCGGGTCCGTAGACGGCAGGGGGACGAATGATCGTCCAGTCCAGTCCGCTGATCGAAACAATCTTTTCGGCCTTGGCCTTGGTCTCGCCGTAGATTGACAGCTGCGGCTGGGTCGCGGCCAGGGACGAGACGTGGATGAAGCGTCGGGTGCCCGCTTGCTTGGCGGCTTCCACAATCGCCAGCGTTCCCGCGACATTGCCGGATTCGAAACCGGCGCGGTCGCGGGCATTGACCACTCCCGCAATATGGAGAACGATATCCGCGCCGGCGCATAGCCGGGCAAGGCTGCCTTCGTCGTCCAGCGCCCCGCGCACCCATTCGACACCGGGACGGTCGTCCTGCCTGCGCCGGGTCAGCGCGCGCGCCCCATATCCTTCCCGCACGACCATATCGAGCATCCGGCTACCGACAAAGCCGGTTGCGCCGGTAATGGCGACGGTTTGTCGAGCGGCCCCGGCCATAATCCCTACACCAGCACCATCTGGTTGCGGTGGACGACGGCGCTGCGCGGGGCATAGCCGAGCAAGGCTTCCAGTTCAGAGCTGCGGTGGCCAATGATCCTCGCGCAATCAAGTGCATCATATTCTGCCAGTCCGCGCGCGATTGTCAGGCCGTTTTCGTCCTTGATCTCGACCACATCGCTGCGTTCGAACTGGCCTTCGATGGTGATGATGCCGGCGGCCAGCAGGCTGCCGCCCAATTGCAGGGCTGCCACCGCACCGGCGTCGATGGTGATCGTCCCCGCCGAGGTGAGCCGCCCGCCCAGCCAGGTCTTGCGGGCATTGGCGCCGTCGCCAGCCTTGAACAGCGTGCCAACATTGGTGAGGGCATAGCGTTCCAGCGGATGTTCTTCGCGTCCCGAGATGATCGACAGTTCGATCCCGGCGAGATTGGCAATTTTTGCCGCTTCCAGCTTGGACGTCATGCCGCCCGACCCCAGACCGGACCCGGAACTGCCGTCCGCCATTGCCATGATCGATTCATCGACGGATTCGACCAGGCCGATAAATTGTCCATGTGTTTCGACGTCCGGCCTGCGGTCATAGAGTCCGTCGATATCGGAAAGCAGCAGCACCCGATCGGCCCCCGCCGCCTGGGCCACCCGCGCAGCAAGCCGGTCATTGTCGCCAAAACGAATCTCATCGGTGGCGACGCTGTCATTTTCGTTGATCACCGCAATCGCGCGATGTTCGAGCAGCCGTTCGAGCGTGGCCGTGGCGTTGAGATAGCGCTTGCGATCTTCCAGATCATCGAGCGTGAGCAGCATCTGTGCGGCGGCGATCTGATGTTCTGCCAGCAGTTCCGACCACAGACTGCTTAGCGCAATCTGGCCAACCGAGGCTGCGGCCTGGGCATCGGCGAGACTGGCGCGACCGCCCTGTTCAAGACCGAGCTTGCGCGCGCCGAGGGCAATCGAACCCGATGAGACGATGATGACATTGTCGCCCGCCTGATGGCGCTTTGCGATATCCGCCACCAGCGTCTTGAGCCAGGACCGGCGCGCCTGGCCATCCTCGCCGACGAGCAGGGCAGACCCGACCTTGACGACAATCGTTTCCGGCTTTGCGGCATTCACAGCGGCGACCAGTCCTTGGCTTTGTCCTCTTCATCAGAGGCTTGGGCAGGCTGGCCCTTGCGTTCGATCGAGCTGTTTTCGCCCACCGCTTCAAGAATCTTGTCGAGCGCGGCGTCCAGTCCCTCACCAGTGGCACCGGATACCGGCAGTACATGTTCCGCTCCGGCCGCGCGCAACTGGCTGGCGATATCGGCCATCAGTTCGTCGTCCAGCAGATCGGCCTTGTTCAGCGCCAGTATCTGCGGCTTTTCCGAGAGACCGCCGCCATATTTCTTGAGTTCCTTGCTGACCGTTTTCCAGGCTGATACCGGATCGTCACCGGTCGCGTCGACCAGATGCAGCAAGATCTTGCACCGTTCGATATGGCCGAGGAAGCGGTCGCCAATACCTGCGCCGTCGGCTGCACCCTCGATCAGTCCGGGAATGTCGGCCAGCACGAATTCGCGGCCCTTGTGCCGGACCACGCCGAGCTGGGGATGGATGGTGGTGAACGGATAGGCGCCTACCTTGGCGCCCGCGTTGGTCACCTTGTTGATCAACGTCGACTTGCCGGCATTGGGAAGGCCGACAAGGCCGGCGTCGGCAATCAGCTTGAGCCGCAACCAGATCGCCGCTTCCTCGCCCAGCTCGCCGGGCTGGTGCTGGCGCGGCGCACGGTTGGTCGAGCTTTTGTAGCTGGCATTGCCGCGGCCGCCGATGCCGCCTTCGAGGAAGGTTGCGCGCTGGCCCTCGCGGGTGAAGTCGAGCAGGACATGTTCCTTGTCTTCCGACAATATCTGCGTGCCCACGGGCACCTTGATGACCAGATCTTCGCCGCCTGCGCCGGTGCGGTTGCGACCGGCCCCGCCCTTGCCGCGCGGCGCTCTGAAATGCTGGGCATAGCGGAAGTCGATCAGCGTGTTGAGGCCTTCCACCGCGAGGAAGACGATATCGCCGCCCTTGCCGCCATTGCCGCCGTCGGGCCCGCCATATTGAATATATTTTTCACGCCGGAAGCTGACAGCACCGGGCCCGCCCTGGCCCGAGCTGACATAGATTTTGGCTTGATCCAAGAAATGCATGTTGGTGCATTTAGGGATTCGGTGCGGGAAAGGCTAGGCTTAGCTGCAATATAACGACATCGCCCTGTCCCGCCGGTTCGCCGGGGCGGCTATATGCTCAGCCCGCCGTCGACCGCGAAGGCGGCGCCGGTGGCGAATTTGCTTTCGTCCGAGGCCAGATAGACCACGAGATGGGCCACATCATCCGGCTCGCCCATATGCCCGACGGGCTGCGCCAGTTTGAACTGTTCCTCGGTTTCGGCCGGATTGGGCGTTCCGTCGATCACGCTGCGGACATTGGGCGTCATGATCGTGCCTGGCAGCACCGCATTGACGCGGACGCCGTTTTTCTCACGAGCGCAATAGAGCGCAATGGATTTGGTCATCATCGGGATGGCCGCCTTCGCGCTATTATAGGCGACCAGGTCGGCGCTGGCGTTGATCGCGGCGGCGGAAGAAAAATTGATGATCGATCCACCGGTCCTGCTCATCAGCGGCAGGGCCGCCTTGCAGCCGAGGAAAATGGAGTCGACATCGACGGTGTAGCAGCGCCGGAAATCCTCGTAGCTGACCTCCGCGATGGAGCCGAAAACGGTAACGGCAGCATTGTTCACCAGCACATCCAGCCGGCCATATTCCGCTTCGACATGGGCGATCACTTCGGCCCAGCGATCGGGATCGGTGACGTCCTGCGCCAGAAAATCGACATTGGGCCCCAGTTCCGCTGCCGTGGTCATGCCGGCTTCCGCATTGTGATCGGTGATCAGCACCCGCGCGCCTTCTTCGGCGAGCCGCCGTGCGGCGGCCTTGCCCAGCCCCATCGCGCCACCTGTCAGCAAAATGATCTTGTCCTGAACCCTTCCCATAGCCGCTCCCTGTTCCGGCCTCAGCCGCTAATCTGTTTTGCCGGACTATTCCGCTGCTTCCAGTTGGTCCATCTGGGCGACCCGCGGGTCATTCGGATAGACCCATTCTTCGCCGATCACCTGCTCGACGGCAAGCTCTTCCGGTACCCGGTTGAGGCCGATCATCTTGTCGCAATTCTGGTGAAAGCTGTAGATGCGCGCTTCCTGATAGCTGAGCGGAACGCTCTTGAAGCCGTCGCTTTCCATCGATTTCTGGATCATTTCGCCAAATTGCGTATCCTCGAGGATGATTGGCGACATGTCGCGACCATTGGGCTTGCTCTCGTCCGGGACGGTCCACAGATCCGGTGCCGGCCCGTCGCCCCAGTCCATCGCCATGGTCACCAGCTCCAGCCGCGTCGTGTTGAGCGAGGTCGGCCAGAAAATCAGCGGCGGCACGAAATAATTGCTCAGCGGCGAAACCCAGTTGGGGAACATCGTGTAACTTTGCGTGCAGGTTCGTCCCAATTCGCCGACCCCTTCGATCTCCTGCCAATGGGGCGGGCTGTCGATGGCGCGGACATGCGCGCGGTCAGTATGTTCCGGCGCAGGCGCCAGCATCCGCGCGTGACCATTGGGATAGAGCGTATTCACATTACGCTTGCTATCGACCAGCGGCGCCACCGTGTCGGGATGGATGAAGGGGACATGATAGACCTCCATATTGGCTTCCATCGCGACCTTCCAGTTGCACTTCAGGTCGAAGCTGTGGCGCGCCGCCAGCCTTATCTTGTCGAAACGAAATTCCTTCCATTCCTCCCAGACCGGACCCAGCCATTGCTTGAGCGGCATCGCTTCTTCGTCAAAATTTACGAAAATCAGGTTGCCCAGCCGCTCGCATCTGACCGGGATCAGGCTGCGGCAGCTCATGTCGAATTCCGGACCGAAATCCTGCTTTTCCGGAACGCCGACCAGGGTTCCGTCGGTTTTGTAGGTCCAGTTGTGATAGCCGCACATCAGGCGGGGCGACCGGCCTCGTTCTTCGGTGACAACAGGCGCACCGCGATGGCGGCAGGTGTTGTAAAAGGCGCGCACCTCGCCGTCCATGCCGTGGACTATGACGATTGGATCACCGACCTGCTCCCATTTCATGAAGCATCCCGGTTCCGGTACTTCGTCGATATGGCCGGCGAACAGCCAGCTTTTCTTCCACAGATATTGCTGTTCCAGATCATAATATTCCTGGCTGGTATAGCGCCCGGCCGGCAGATCGGGGAGATGGGGGAAGCCCTGCGGCGGCGCCGAGCGCGACGCTTCCCACTCCATCAGCCGTTTCATCTGAGCGATATAGGCAGGTTCCATTACCATGGCCCCGATCCCTCGGTCCGTATAGCCGAGATTGCCATCTGCGTTTCTCCTCATCCTGTTGCACTCAAATTGACAAAGCGCCCAAGAAAGCGATTCAACATTAACTGTAACATTGTTATATATAAAATCAAAACGTTCCGCCGTCGACTAGTCTTTTGATGAAGGGCAATTCCCAGCTTGCTGTTCGCTCTTGGTATCCTATTGTCGAAATTCCGCCACAATTCCGATCGGATAGAAACGCGTCCGATGAAATTTGCGCGATTGTCATGGCGTTGCTGATCGAATAGACCTTCCCCCGTCCGAAACTGAAAGATGGTATCATTCTTGCCGCGCATAGTTGATCATGATGAGCGCCGCCGACAAGTCGTCGGGATCGCCAGAAAAATACTGCTGGAATACGGGCTCGAGAAACTCACGATCCGGCGAATTGCAGAGTCCGCGAAACTCAGCACAGCCATAATCTCGCATTATTTTCGTGATAAACGAGAGCTCATGCTGTTCATTTTTCTGGACACCTTGGAAATTACTGAACGCAAGTTCGGGCAGGCGGTCGGGTCCGGCCTGTCCACGACAGACTGTTTGCAGACACTATTGCCCACGGATGATGAAAGCCGGGACAACTGGAAAGTCTGGATAGCATTCTGGAATATGACGCTCACCGATATCGAGTTTCGGCGACAGCAGGTGGCGAAGACCGAGAACACTCTCCGGATGATTCGCGGCTTGCTCGATCGCGACTCTGCGCTTCGTTCGAACGATGAACATTCCAAGGAGATTGAGGAGCGCAGAATATTCGCCGTACTCGTCGGCATAGCAATCCAGGCGATTCACGATCCGGAGAACTGGCCAGTCGAGCAGCAGAACAGGGTTCTGGAAAGCGAATTTGGCCGATTGGCCGATATTTCCTTCTAGCGGATGGTAAATCAAAATCGGCACCAAGATATCCGACGGGCGATGGCCAAGGCCGGCTGTAAATAAGGATCAGGGCTTTCCGGATGGTGATCCGCTTCCGCCCATTCTGGCATGAACCCTGCTACCGGTTATGCTTGAGGCGGCGGTCTTTTATTTGTATCAATGTTATATTAACGGTTGACTGGCTTTCTCTATAATTTATATCAATGTTACATTTAAAATTGATGGACCTTTGCGACCCTGGTCAAATCGGGCGAGAAAGGACAGAGAGGGAAGCCTACGCTGATGAAATCCGCAACGATGCAACAGCTCTATCGTGATACCAAAGAGATGCTGGACCTCCAAGAAACGGGCCTCGTGCGGCATGCGCGTGAGGTCGCAACGCTTGACGCCAGCCAATATACGGACGAGGCGCAGTTCGCCGCGGAACAGAAAAGGATTTTCAGACGCTTGCCCCTGATGCTCGCGGCAAGCTGCGAGTTGACTGAAACCGGCAGCTACAAGACGATGGATATAGCGGGCGTTCCGGTCCTGCTCGTGCGCGGCAAGGACGGGGTCGCGCGCGCCTTCCTCAACAGTTGTACGCATCGCGCCAGTCCGGTCGCAAAAGGATGTGGCAAGGCCGCCCGTTTCACTTGCCCCTATCATGGCTGGACATTCGGGCGGGAAGGCAATCTTATCGGGATCGCCTCACGCGAAAATTTCGGAGACATCAATCCGGACAACTACGGCCTGATCCGTTTTCCGGTGCATGAGCAGTCAGGGCTGATCTGGGCTATCCTGGATCCTGATGCCCCCTCCGATTTTTCAGAATTTCTGGGCGAATTTACCGAGATGCTCGGTGGCTTCGGGTTTGAGAACTGGCATTTTGGTCAACGGACCACCCTCGAGGGGGCCAACTGGAAATTGGCCTTTGATGCGCATCTGGAATTCTATCATCTTCCCGTGCTTCATCGTGAAACATTTGGGACAGAGATAGGAAATGCTGCACAATATCAATATCATGGACCCCATTTTCGATTGCGACATGTCGGAAAACGGAGTGAGGCGTCAGTTCCCGATAGCCTCTCGGTCCTTGATGGCCTGTCTCGCGAAGACTGGCCAATGGAGCCTCTTTTCTCGGGGGAATGGATTCTCTTTCCCAATGTTTCGATCAACGGTTTCTTCCAGGGCGGCCGGGGCGTAATTATATCGCAGGTTTTTCCAGGCGATACAGTCGGCGAATCCGTCACGATCCAGACCTATCTGCACGAAAGCCCCCAGAATGACGAGGAGCGGACCGCTGGTACCGAGTTGACGGAATTCATTGCCCATGTTGTCAGAGACGAAGATCTGCCGATGTCGAGGGACCAGCAGCATATCCTGTCATCCGGCCTTCAGAAATCAGTGCAGTTCGGGCGCAATGAAGGGGGCCTGCAACATTTTCATCAGTGGGTGGAACATTGTGTGAGCACGGATGAGAAACAGCCCCTTGCCGAACTCGTGGCTACGGCTCCTGATATTCCATAAATGCGGACTGCCCGCCGCAAACGTCTCGATGTCTTTCCGAAGCGCAAGCCAGTCCTTGTGAATGGCGACGACGAGATAGGGTAACCCATGTCAGCGCGGGCATGCCCGATCCGCGACGGCTAGACCGCCGCCCGGACCGCGCCGATCAAGTCCGCTGACCGCAAGTCGCCCAGCAGTCCCTCGCCCATCTTGTTCATGACGTAACAATAGGTCGCGCGGTTTTCCATATCGATGAGGATTTGCGAGCCGCCATAGCCACCCCAGAACATGCTGTTTTCATTGGGCAACTGGACCACGTCTCCGGTCAGGCCAAAGCCCAGGCCGAATTTCAGCGGCAGGCCCATCAGCACCAGATCATTGCCTTCGATCTGCAGTTCGAGCGCCTTGCGGCAGCCGGCCTCGGAGAGGAAACGCTTGCCCTTGGCGACGCCGCCATTAGCGAGCATCGCGTGGATTTCCGCGACCGACCGGGCATTGCCGGTGCCGCCCGCGGCCGGTATTTCCGCGCCGCGCCATTCTCTTGTCCGCGTGTCGTAGGGATTGATCGGCGGGTTAGTGAAGGTCTTGCGCTGGATATTGTTGGCTGCCGCTTGCGCAGCGCCGACTTTCGGCGGAATCAGATCGGCAACCCGGTGATCATGTCCGCCATCGAGGCCGATATGAAAGTCGGCATTGAGCGGCTCGGCAATTTCCTCACGGAACACCGTGCCCAGCGACTTGCCGGTGATCCGGCGCACGACTTCGCCGACCAGATAGCCCTGGGTGATCGCGTGATAACCGACCTGCGTGCCCGGTTCCCACCAGGGTGCCTGGGCGGCCAGCAGCGAGGTCGCCTTGTCCCAGTCGTAAAGATCCTCGCGCGTGATTGGTATTTCCCAGCCCGAAAGGCCGGAAGAATGGCTCATCAGCTGTGCGACGGTGACCTCCGCCTTGCCATTCTGGGCAAATTCGGGCCAGTATCTTGCTACCGGTGCGTCGAAAACGAGCTCGCCGCGATCGGCGATCAACAGGGCGGTCAGCGCAGTCATCGTCTTGGTCGTCGAATAGACATTGACGATCGTATCAGCCTGCCAGGGCCGTGTTTTCGCTTCGTCGGCCCAGCCGCCCCAGATGTCTATGACAGTCTCGCCGTCGATGGTCGCGCAAAATGAGGCCCCGACATCGGCACCGCTGGCAATGCTGGCGGCCATGATGTCGCGGACATGCGCAAACCGGTCCTGAGCGAACCCTTGCACCATATTGTCTGTCATTTTTTGTCCTTAAGCGGCTGAAACCCTGACCGGTATCGCGCTTTGCAAGGCCTGTCCAGTGATCGGATCGATATTGCTATTGTCGGACAGCAAGCGGTTTGTCGATCCGCCCTTGGTCATCACGTCATCCTTGCCCGCTTCGCTGTCGCCGAAGGCGTGGCTCATCGAAATGACGCCGCGGCGAACCTTGTCGTCCGCCTTGGCCAGGCCGAAAATCGAAGCGGTGGGCGAGGTGATCTCGATGATCGCCCCGTCCTCTATGCCTGCTGCAGCGAGATCGACCGGGTTGAAAAAAGCCGGGTTGGTCGGCATTTTCTCGACCAGTTTCGGGAAGCTGTGGCCGTTGCTGTTGTAGCGGTGCTTGGACCGACGCGAAATCAGGCGGAAGTCGAAGCCGGCAACCGCTGGATCATTGGCCGTATAGTCGATCAGCTCGCTGGGCATCGCCCCGGCGTTGAGATCGAATTTTTCCTGCGCATCCGGATCGGCCGGGCCGACCACGGGGTGCAATTCATCATAGGTAATCGCCGCACCCTTGCGCTCCAGCGCCGCCGCATCGGCCTTGGCCTTGCTCGGCTTGAGCAGCGAGCCTTCGGAAATCAGGTCGAGCACCGTCGCCTTGTCGGGACATTCGTCCATCGATACCGGGCCGCCGGGGAAGTTCATTTCGATGCCCATATGCTTGGCAAGCCACCATAGCATTTCATATTCGTCCATCGTGTCGCCGGGCGGAGGCACCATCGCTTCGGTATAATGGGCATAGGCCTCTTCGGTGAAGGCGTCGGAGACATTGTTGATGTCTTCGCGTTCCAGGCACATCGACGGTGCGAGGATCATGTCCGCCCGTTTTGCGCTGGCCGACATCCAGGGATCGACCTGGATGAACAATTCGCATTCATCCAGCGCGCGGCGGACCTTCTGCTGATCCGGGAAGGCGATTTCGGGGTTGCCGCCGATCGATATCAGCGCCTTGATCTGGCCCTCACCCGGTGTCAGGATTTCATCGGCCAGTACATTGCAGGGCATTTCCTTGCCCAGCAGGCCGAGTCCGCGGATACGGGACTTTGCAAAGCCCTCGCCAAAGGTCGGCATTTTCGGTGCGACCTGCGCTTTCTTGGGCAAGCCGCTCAGTGGATTGAACACCATCGGCGCGGACACCCGCTCGCCTTCCTGGTTGAAGCGGGCGCAGAGGATATTGAGCGAGGCCACGAGATATTCGGTAAGCGTGCCGTTGCCGGCCATTTCGGGACCGGTTCCGGTTACCACCCGGCCCTTGTTGGCACCGGCGAACATGCGGGCCGCTCTGATCAACTCGTCCTTGTCGACACCGGCGCGCTTTGCCGCGACTTCGGGCGTCATCGGCTTGACCGCCGCTTCCAGCTCCTCGACGCCATCGACATGGGCGGCGACGAAATTCTGGTCGTAGAGCTTCTCTTCGAAAATCACATTCAGCATGCCGGCCAGAAGGGCCGGGTCCTCGCCTGGTTTTACCGGCAGATACACATGTGCCAGCTTGCCCATATCGCTTACCCGCGGATCTGCAACGATGAGCTTCAGTCCCCTGTCCAGCGCGTCGCGCAGCCCGCGTGACGGGGAGGATGTCGGCATCCCGCCGGAATAATGCGAGACGATCGGATTGTTGCCGACAAACATCGCCACATCGGAATCGGTAAAGGCGTTGCCGCCTCCCATCCACATGCCATAGCGCGCGGTGGTGAAGACCTTGGCCGGCTGGTCGACGGTCACGCTCGTATACCAGTTGCGCGAGCCGATGCCCTGGGCAAAGGCATAGGATGTACCGAGCACGGCGCTGTTCTGGAAGGCGTTGGTGCCGCAATAGACCGCGATGCTGTGAGGACCATGTTCCTCGACCATTTTCTTCATCCGCTCGCCGGCGAGTTTCAGCGCATCGGCGGTCGGGATATCCTTGAAACTGCCATCGGGCTGGCGAATCTTGCTGGTGATCATCCGGTCGGGGAGATTGTGCATGTCGGGAAGCTGGCGGCCCTTGATGCAGGTGTAGCCGTGAAACAGGTGATCTTCCTTGTCACCGCGGACGGAGACGATCCTGTCATTTTCCACTTCCACCACCATCGCACAGCTGGCGTGGCAAAAGCGGCAAAAACTGCGTTTGGTTTCGACGGCCATGAATCTCTCCTGTTTTGCCGATAGACTAGGCGCGGCGGCGATCGCAGGCGACTGACAAAAATGCTCGGAAGGGTCGAGTTTGGAACATGCTCCGGATTATATCCGTTCGGGTCCGACAGGCGGGAAATCAGCCGCTGTTGCGCAAGGCCGTGGCAATCGCGTTGAGCGACAACTGGATGCCTTCGCCGATCCGCGGATCCTCTTCGCCGGCGCGCAGGCGCTTCATCAGTTCGATCTGCAGATGGTTCAGCGGCTCGATATAGGGCAGGCGCAATTCGATACTATTGAACAGCGACGGACTTTTCGCCAGCAGATGCGGCTGGTCCGTGATGTCGAGCAGGATATCGCGCGTCTGGTACCAGCCAGACCGGATGCGGCCGAAAAAAGCCTGTCCCATTTCCTGGTCCTCGACCAGCCCCGCATAGCGGGCGGCAATGCCCATGTCGGACTTGGCCAGTACCATTTCCATATTGGAGAGGGTCGCCTGAAAAAAGGGCCAGCTCTGCGCCATGTCCTTCAGTTTGGCCTTGTCCTCGAACGCCGCCAGCGCCTGACCGACGCCATACCAGCCGGGCAGCATCACGCGCGCCTGCGCCCAGCTGAAAACCCAGGGGATAGCGCGCAGATCCTCGATCTTGTCGCTCTGGGTGCGGCTGGCCGGTCGCGATCCGATCTTGAGTTTTGCGATTTCCGTGAGCGGTGTCATCTGCCGGAAGAAGGTGCGGAACGAGTCATCGCCATAGACCAGGTCGCGATATTCGGTGAAGGCGACCATCGAGATCTCGTCCATGGCTGCTGCGAAATCGGCCTGCACCCTGGCGTCCGTCCGGTCAGGCTCGAGCGAGTTAATCAGCACCGCCGAGGTCATTGCTTCCAGATTGGCTTCCGCGCCATCTTCGGTACCATATTTTGCGGCGATCACTTCGCCCTGTTCGGTGATCCGGATGCGGCCGGCGACGGTTCCCTTCGGCTGCGCCTTGATCGCGCCGAAGGCAGAGCCGCCACCGCGGCCCACGGCGCCGCCGCGACCATGGAACAGCTGCATCCTGATCCCGGCGTCGGCGAAAATCGGGGTCAGCGCATCGCTCGCCTTGAACAGGCTCCAGGTCGAGGTCAGATAGCCCCCGTCCTTGTTGCTGTCGGAATAGCCGATCATCACTTCCTGATGGCCGCGCGCCCTGGCCAGCGCGTGCATTTCGGGAATGGCGAAAAAGTCGGTCATGACCTCGGGCGCGTTTTCCAGATCGGCAACGGTCTCGAATAGCGGCACCGCCATGATCGGGCAGGCGGGCGTGGTGCTGTCTTCGGTGGGGGCGTGATAGAGACCGGTCTCCATCAGCAGGACATAGACTTCCAATATGTCGGATACGCTTTCGCCGTTGCTGATATTGTAATTGGTGATCACTTCCGGGCCATATTTGCGATGCGCTTCGGCGGCGGCGCGGATGATCGACAGTTCCTTTGTCGTTTCCTCGCTATAGGTGATCCACGGACTTGCCAGGGGACGGTTGTTGGCCAGTTCGGCCCGTAGCCGATTGACCCGTTCGGTCTCGTCGAGGGCCAGATAGTCCGGTTCGACACCCGCGCGCCGCAGCAGTTCGGCTATCACCCGTTCGTGCACCCGGCTGTTCTGGCGCATGTCCAGGGTGGCGAGATGAAAGCCGAACAGTTCGACCGTACGGATCAGCCGGCCCAGAGCCCCAGAGGTGGCGAAGACGCCCTTGCCGGCGGACTTGAGGCCACGGGCAAGAATGACGAGTTCCTCGCGCAATTGCTGCGGATTGTCATAGGGCTTGGCGGGAATCGGCGATGCGCGGCCTGGCACATGGTCGCAAAGCTTGAGATGGGTTGCCGCCAGGCGGGCATAGACACCCGACAGCGCGCGGCGATAGGGTTCGTCCTTGCGGCTCGGCGCGTCGTCGCCGCTGTCCTCCGCCAGCGCGAGCACGCTATCCGGCACCTCCGCCAGCTCGGTCGAGATCGAAAGCTCGGCGCCCAATGCATGCACGCAAGTCAGATAATAGCCGATGACGGTTTCGGCGGCGCGCGACAGCGCCTCCTCCATGGCATGGGCATCGACAAAGGGATTGCCATCGCGGTCGCCGCCAATCCAGCTGTTCAGTTTCAGGAAACTGGGCAGGCGCGCACCCAATATCTGTTCCCATTTTGCATAGAGCCGAGGCAGGACCGGCAGGAACACATCCTTCATGTAGCTTTGCGAAATCTGCACCTCGTCGGTGACGAACAGTCGCTCGCGGCGCAGCGGCCGGGTTTGCCAGAGCAGCGCGATCTGGCGCAGGATCGCGGCATCCAGCATGTCGCCTTGCGGGGTTTCCGCTTCGCCGGCATCCTTCATCAGCAACAGTTCGGCGATCCGGGACTTGTGATCGATAATGCTCTTGCGCCTGACTTCGGTCGGATGGGCGGTCAGTACCGGCGCTATCAGGGCCTCGTCGAGCAGGTCCAATATGGCCTGCCGATCGACGCCCTCGCTCGCCAGCAGTTTGATCGCCTCGACCACCGTTGCCCCTTTTTCCGCCGCTACGCCCTGTCGATCCTCGGCGAGATTGGCGAGCAGGGAAAACAGCATGAAACCACGGACAAAGGCCAGCGTCTCGTCAAGCGAGAGCGCGTCAAGACCGGGGTCAATCGCGTCGGCATCAGCCAGGCCGCGATGCCGGTCGACGCTGGTCGAGCGGATATATTCGGTACGTCGATAAAGCTCCTCGCCACCATAGGAACGGATGACATCGCCGAGCAATTTGCCCAGATATTTGATGTCTGGATTCTGGCGGACGGTGAGGGATTGGGTCATCCGCTGATGCTGCACGGCGGCAGCGAAACGGTCAAGCCCAACTAGAGACGCGAGCCCTTGATCTTCACATCCGCCTTGGCCCAGATGACGGCAAAGGCTGCCCTTGCCGCTTTGGCCTCTTCCGCTTTTCCTTGCCGCTCCAGCGCCGTGGCGAGTCCCGACATCGACCAGCCATTGCGCGGATAATCCTGCAGATCCTTCCGGTACACGGCCTCCGCTTCGGCGGGACGGTCTGCCTCAAGCAGCGCCTGTCCCAGCGACTGGCGGGTCGGATAATACCAGAATGGCGGCTCGGTATAGGGAAGGGCATCCTGCTTCGCTACCGCCCGTTCAAAATGGCTGACAGCCAGATCGGGCTTATCCGACTGGAGCGCCATTTCTCCCTGCAGCAGATCGTCGGCGATATTGAGCAGCACGCTGGCGGGATAATCAGCATTGTCGAGAAAGCGGATCTGCACCGAATCCTTCACCGCCGCGAGCTTGGCCCGCTCGGCCTGCGCGCCCGCCATGTCGCCCGTATTCGCCAGTGCGATGCCGCGCGCATAGTGCCAGATCGCGTTGGAATAATCGAGTTTTTCGGGCGGGGCCGGTTCCGCCAGCACTTCCGACCATCTGGCAAACTGGGTCAGCGTCAGCAGCGGGATGGTCTTGAAGAATTCCACCGTCGGGAATTGTTCAATCTGCTCCAGCCGAACATTGGCAGCGACCTTGCGCCCGGCATCGATCGCCATCTTGCTCTGACCCGCCATGCTGGTGGCTGCCCACAGGAAATGGATATTGTGAGGATAATAAAGCGCCGGATAGAATCCCTGCGCATTGCAGGCCGCGATATATTCCTCGTCGACCGCCGCTGCCCGGATATTGGCTTTCGCGGCATCGTCATAACGTCCGACCCGCCAGTAGATATGGGCCGGCATATGCACAAGATGTCCTGATCCGGGTACCAGATTGGCGAGCCGGTCCGCTTCATCCTCCGCCCGTCCCGGTTCGGATGAGGCCTCGACAGCATGAATATAGAGATGGAGCGCGAGCGGATGCTGCGGACTGCGGGCTATGATGCGCTCCAGCGCGGCGATCACTTTCTTGGTCTCCGGCTTGGGCGTGCCGTCATCGGACCAGTAATCCCACGGCATCGTGTTCATCAACGCCTCGGCATACATGGCCGCTGCATCATCATCCTCCGGATAGGCTGCAACGACTTCGCCCATCGCTTCGGCATAGGCGAGATCCAGCGGCAGTCGTTCCGTCGCCGGATCACCGTTATAGCGTTTGGCCTGTGCTTCGATCAGGGCCTGTTCCACTGGCGTTGCCGTTTCCTTGAGAGCCAGGGCACGATTGATCGCGGCGAAAGCGGCCTTGCGTTCGGAGTCGCTCATCACAGCTTTGCCCTTGCTGGTCACATTTATGTTGGGGCCGGTGGCGAGCGCCTCTCCCCAAAAGCACATGGCGCAATCGGGATCGAGCCGCTGGGCTGCCCGGAACGACCGGATGCTTTCGGCATGATTGAAACCGAAGGCGAGCACCATGCCCTGGTTGAAATAACGATTGGCACCTTCCGAGTCGGTCGAAATCTTGCGGCCATAGGCACCCATGCCCTCAAAAAGCGGCGCACCGGCCATTTTGACCAGCTCCGCGTCTGTGATGTGGGCAGACGCGACAGGGCCGGACCGAGCTTCAGCGGTTTCGCCGCCGTAGACACTCAGTGCAAGTAGCGCGACGCCCCATGTAAAATGTGTTTTGATCATATACACCCTCCGGTCAGTAGATTCCTCGGACTCAGTGAATACGCAACTCAATGGTTGATGTTTATAGCGCAAATTCCCCGATAAATCCAATCCGGGATGACGGACTGGTGCCGGAAGGCCGGCACGAGGGAAGGGTGGCGGAACTAGCCGCGAGCGCGCCTCAGCTTTCCAGCTCGATATCCCAATAGAGCCAGTCGTGCCAGGTATCATGCAGGAAATTGGGCGGAAAGGCGCGGCCATGTTCCTGCAGATGCCAGCTGGTCGGCTTGATCGGCTGCTTGGCCAGTTGCATATGCGCTTCCTTGGGCGTCCGTCCGCCTTTCTTGAGATTGCAGGGCAGGCAGGCGGTGGCGACATTTTCCCAGGTCGTGCGGCCTTTCTGGCGGCGCGGGATGACATGGTCAAAGGTCAGATTGTCCGGCGACCCGCAATATTGACACTCGAACTTGTCGCGCAGAAACAGGTTGAAGCGAGTGAAGGCGGGATATTCGGACGGCTTGATATATTTCTTGAGCGCAATCACCGACGGGATTTTCATGTCGAGATTGGGGCTGTGGACTTCGCGCTCGTAGCTCGAGACAATATCAACCCTGTCGAGAAACACCGCTTTTATTGCAGTTTGCCAGGGCCACAGGCTGAGCGGATAATAGGACAAAGGTGTGTAGTCGGCGTTGAGGACGAGCGAGGGGCAGCTTTCCGGATGCCTCAGCAAGTCGGGGTGATACATCGGCGCTGTCTCCCTTGGCCTTTACTGTCCGCCCTTAATGCCTAAGAACATGACATGACTGTTACACAAAGAACATTATCCGGCTCATGACGTCAAGTGCCCAGTTAAATCCAGATGTCGTAGTGCGTTTTGCTCCCAGCCCCAACGGATTGTTGCATTTGGGTCACGCCTATGCTGCGATGGTGGCGCATGATTTCGTCCGCGAACGGGGCGGCCGGTTTCTGCTCAGGATCGAGGATATCGACCGCGGCCGCAGTCGGGCAGAATTCGTCACGGCAATCCTGGATGACCTGCGCTGGCTGGGTCTGGACTGGGACGGGGAAGTGATATTCCAGTCCGCACGGCTTGAGAGCTACGCGCAGGCGGCGGATCGGCTGAAGGCGATGGGCCTGTTATATCCGTGTTTCTGCAGCCGAACCAAGATACGGCAATTGCAGGACGAACGTTCGCAGCCGGAAGGACCGGATGGCCCGATTTATCCTGGGACGTGCCGACATCTGGATCGCGAGCAGGCCGGGAAACGGGCAGCAACAGAACCACATAGCTGGCGACTAGATGTTGCAGAAGCGGTGAAGAGGACCGGGCCGCTTGAATGGATGGATGAACGGCATGGTCCGCAATCATGCCATCCCGAACGGCTGGGCGATGTCGTTCTTGTGCCCAAGGAAACGCCGGTTGCCTATCATCTCGCCGTGACCGTCGACGATGCTCGCGATGGAATCACCCATGTGGTACGCGGCGACGATCTGTTCGCGTCCACCCATATCCACCGATTGTTGCAGGGGCTGCTGGATTTGCCCACGCCAGTCTATTTCCATCATGCCCTGCTACGCGATGAAACGGGCGAGAAACTTGCCAAAAGCCGCGATTCTGCCTCTTTGTCCGTATTGCGATTGTCCGGTCAAAACGGGCATAGATTATTGCAAGATTTGCGGCAGGGTATCTTCCCGGTTGGAATCTCGCTTTCGTAGGCTTAAGGTGCATATATGAGCTATATTTTGATATTGATGATCGTCGCAGCGGCAGGTGCCGTCGTTTATGCCCTCGTGCGCGGGCTGATAGCATTCGCCAACATGAAGCCGGGAGACGTCGATGCCGATGGCATTACCGCCTCGCACAAGAAACAGAATGAAATGATGTTTGCCCGGGTCAAATATCAGGCGATCGCGATCGTGCTGGTTGTCCTGTTGCTGGTTTTGGCAGGCGGCAAATCATAAAGGCACCGCTCCGATGGTGAAGCTCAACAAAATCTACACCAGGACCGGTGATAGCGGCACGACCGGGCTGGTCGACGGGTCACGGGTTGCGAAGAATGATCCGCGCATGGCCGCGATTGGCGATGTCGATGAACTGAACAGCGTGCTTGGCGTGGCAATCTGCGAAATTACCGAGGATGCGCTGGTTCAGGAAATGCGAATCATCCAGAATGACCTGTTCGATCTCGGTGCGGATCTGGCCACCCCGGCCGAAACGGGCGATGATTTCGCCCCTTCGGAAATGGTGTTGCGGATCGTGCCATCTCAGGTCGAGCGTCTGGAAGCCCGAATTGATGCAGCGACTGCCGCTCTCGATCCGCTGACCAGTTTCATTCTGCCGGGCGGCGCCAAGGCCGCTGCGGCCGTTCATCTTGTCCGCGCGGTTGCCCGCCGGACCGAACGGACCTGCGTCGCCGCCGGTCAGGAGGTGGCGCTCAATCCGCAGGCCCTGGCCTATATCAATCGCCTCTCGGACTATCTGTTCGTGCTCGGCCGGACGCTCAACAATGGTGGCAAGGACGACATATTGTGGGTGCCGGGAGCGTCTCGCTAGGCCGAAACAACGCTTTTTTGTGCCTGTTTGCAACCATCTGGCGCCAATATACGTTGTTGACCTAAATGTCGTTCGCTCTATGTTCTGAAAAGAAATGGAGCTTCCACCGGAGTAGGACTGATCGCCAGCCAACCACAACGCCCGCTCATGCCTTCGGCCGATGCAGACATTAGTCCCCGGCCGAGCGAACTGCTGGAGCGTTTCCGCGAGGTGAGGCACCATTCGGTGGGTCTGGCGGAGAGCTTGAGCGACGCCGACGCAACCGTGCAGTCGATGGATGATGCATCCCCGACCAAATGGCATCTGGCGCACACCAGCTGGTTTTTCGAGACGTTCCTGTTGCGCGATCATGTCGCCGGATTTTCTGTCTACAACGACCAATATGCCTATCTTTTCAATAGCTATTACGAAGCAGAGGGCGATCGGCACGCGCGACCGGAACGCGGGTTGCTCACCCGGCCCTCCCTGGCAGAGATTCTCGCCTATCGGGCTTATGTCGACGGAGCGATGGCAGAAGCGATCGCCGGATTTTCAGAGCCATTGCTCGATCTGGTCGAGCTCGGTCTCCATCACGAGCAGCAGCATCAGGAATTGCTGCTCACAGATATCCTCCATCTTTTTTCCCGCAACCCCCTGAAGCCGGCCTATTCGGATTGCCCGTCCGAAAAAGCGGCTCCACCTGCCCCCTTGGAGTGGCTCGAGGGGGCCGCTGGAGTCCAGCAAATAGGACATGATGGCAGCGCATTTGCCTTTGATTGCGAAGGCCCGCGCCATGACGTGCTGCTCCATCCCCATGCGCTCGCGGACCGGCCGGTGACCAATGGCGAATGGCTGGCGTTCATCGAAAGCGGCGGATATCGCGATCCCGTTCACTGGCTTTCAGACGGCTGGGCATGGGTCCAGGCCGAACAGATCGATGCTCCCCTGTACTGGAACCGGACGACCGACCTGGATTGGGCTGAATTTGGCCTGGCGGGCAATCATGGTCTCGATCTGTCGGCACCCGTCAAGCATATCAGTCTTTATGAAGCCGATGCCTATGCCGCCTGGGCAGGCGCCCGCTTGCCGACGGAAGCGGAATGGGAAGTGGCGGCCGGTCGCGGTTTGCCGAACAGCGGTCAGGTCTGGGAATGGACCGGCAGCGCCTATCGACCCTATCCCGGGTTCAGGCCCGCCGAAGGCGCAGTGGGTGAGTATAATGGCAAGTTCATGTCGGGACAATTTGTCCTGAAAGGCGGTAGCATCGCCACTCCGCGCGGTCATATCCGGACCAGCTATCGAAATTTCTTCTATCCCCACCAACGCTGGCAGTTCACCGGATTGCGGCTCGCAAAAGACTTATAGACTCAGGATTTCTATCATGGATATGACCACCAGCCTTGTCGACCATACCTTCCGCAAGGATGTGCGCCGCTGCTTTGAGCAGCAGGCCTACGCGATTCCTGCGCGCTGGCTTTATGACCGGCGCGGGTCGGAACTGTTTGAAGACATCACCGAATTGCCGGAATATTATCCTACGCGGACCGAGACCCGGCTGCTGCAGGATCATGGCGCTGACTTCGCCAGAGCTATTGGACGGGGGCGGGCCGTGATTGAATTTGGTTCGGGCAGTTCGGTAAAAACGCCGCACCTGCTGCGCGCCGTTGATCCTGCTGCCTATGTGCCGATCGATATCTCCGGCGAATTTCTCGAACATAGCGCCGCGATGCTGCAGGATGATTTTCCCGACTTGCCAATCCATCCGGTCGAAGCGGATTTCATGAAGCGGGTCGAATTGCCTGATGCCGTCGCCGACATGCCCAAGCTTGGCTTTTTCCCTGGCTCCACGATCGGCAACATGATCGCGAGAACGTCAGTCGACCTGCTCCGGTTCATGCGCGAAACGCTGGGCATCGGTTCGCAGTTGCTGATCGGACTGGACCGGATCAAGGATCAACATGTGCTGATCAATGCCTATGACGACAGCGCCGGTGTCACCGCTCAATTTTCGCTCAATCTGCTCGACCGGATCAATCGCGAACTGGACGGTGATATTCCGGTTGGGAAATTCCGCCATGTTGCTGTTTGGAATGATGATTATGCGCGGGTGGAAATCTATCTCGAGGCGCAGGAAGACGTGAAGTTCGCCATCGACGGCACGGCACATAGCCTGTCCCGTGGCCAACGCATCCATATCGAGAACAGCCATAAATTCGGCTTGCGCGATGCCCGGCTGATGCTGCGCGCTGGCGGCTGGACGCCCCTTTGCGACTGGAGCGACGATCGGGACTATTTTACGCTTATTCTCGCCGAGGCGCATCCTTACAAGCACGCACCCTGACAGTCAGTCGGTTCCCGACCCTGCCTTCTCGAGCTTGCGATAATTTGCACGCCAGATTGTGATCCATTCATGGGCGCCGCGGCATTCCGTCATCGCGCTGGCTTCGATCAGCCGAAACTTCTCCCCGTCCCAGACATAATTTTCCGCCTTGCCGCAATCGCCGAGACCGCGTCCCTTGCCATAGCTGCTCAGGGTCTGGTCCTGTTCGTTCCAGCCGGCATTGACCAGCAGGGGATCGGCACCTTCACCGCCCCAGCTGGGCTGCCGGTCGAATTTCGCGGGTACGAAGGTCCAGCCACTGGCAGCGCCGTCCCTGTCAACATATTCCCCGATATAGGGCGCGCTGGAAAAATTATAGGCACCGGCGCCGCAGGAAATAAGTACCAGCGCCCGAAACCGATTGCCGCGCCTGCCGAGCGGGAAAACCTGATCCTCGACCACACCGAACCGGTCTTCCCGGCATCTGGACGCTTCGGCCAGGGCAACAATATCGGCGGTTTCCGGTTCCCGCTTGGCGGCCTCCCACTGATCGACCATGATCGTCGGAATGTCGGATTGGGTGGGTTCAAATGCGCGGGGGCCTTTTGCTACCAGCGCGGTCCGGGTGCCGGCCCGCCCCTGTTGCTGGTCGATGTAGCGCAAGGCAGCCGATGAACCCGCCAGTGAAATTTGCGCGAGGGTCTCATCGCCCGGCCCCTGGAGGACCAGTTCGCTGCCCCTGATGAGGGATTGCACCACCTTCCTGGCATCCTCGCCGACAATCTCGATCGGATAGTCGCCCTGGACGATCGGGCCGGTGTCAACCAGACGACCGTCCACCAGCATTTTGTAGCGATCGATATTGTCGGCCTGGACTGTCGCGCGAATCCTGAGGATATCGTCGGAGCCAGCGGTTCGGATGATCGAGACGGGTCCGTGCAGATCGTCAAAGGATGTGCCCGGCTCTTCCGGAAAAAGCGATATGGCTTGACAGATCCCGCCATTGTCGCAGCCCACGGCCCAATCATTGAAGCTGCGGACTTCGCCCGGCTGAGCAGCAGGTGTGGCGATGGCAGCGGCGAGTGTCGCAAGGATCCCGGCGATGAAACTGATAGGAGGCATAATTGCAATCTAGCCAGTTTGACAGACAATCGCTAGTGGCATGTTTAACCACAAGGAATAGTTCGGAAGGCAGGGAATGAAAGCAATCGGCATTATAGGATCGGGGCAAATGGGTGCGGGTATCGCTCAGGTTTCGGCGCAGGCAGGCTATCATGTCTATCTATCGGACGTCAGCATGGAGATCGCCGAGCGCAGCAAGGCCGGAATCGCCAAGCAGCTGTCGCGACTGGTGGAAAAGGACAAGATCGAGCAGCAGGCCGCCGATACCGCGCTTGGCCGGATCGAACCGATTGTCCAGCTCGATCCGATGGCCAATGCCGATATCATCATCGAAGCGGCCACCGAGCGGGAAGAGGTGAAGCGCCAGATTTTTGCTGCCGCCTCCGAGGTGCTCGGCCACCAGGCGATCCTTGCCAGCAATACCTCCTCGATCTCGATCACCCGGCTGGCGCAGGCGGTCAAGGATCCGTCGCGCTTTGTCGGTGTGCATTTCTTCAATCCGGTTCCGCTGATGGGACTGGTCGAAGTCATCCGCGGGCTGGCTACCAGCGACCAGACCGCGGCGATGGCCAGCGATTTCGCCAGGGCAGTCGGCAAGACTCCGGTGATGGCGAAGGATTCTCCCTGTTTCGTGGTCAACCGGATCCTGCTGCCGATGCTCAACGAAGCCTTTTTTGCGCTCGGTGAAGGCACGGCCTCGATGGAGGATATTGATCGTGGCGTGCAGCTGGGTCTCGGCCATCCGATGGGCCCGATCACGCTGGCAGACCTGATCGGACTGGACACGCTGCTGGAAATCCTGCGGGTTCTGCAGAACGATTTTGGCGATCCCAAATATCGCCCGGCACCCATTCTTACGAAATATGTCGAGGCCGGCTGGCTGGGCCGCAAGACGGGCAAGGGCTTTTATGACTATTCCGGCGAGACACCGGTTCCGACCATGTAGTCGGAAATCCTGTCATCCCGAGCTGTTTCGGAGGATGCGGGCCGAAATATATGATCCGCCTGTCAGATCAGGGGGGCACGAAGAGAGGATGATGGGCTGTGAATGACGCAATCAGGGACTTTGAAATCGATATCCCGAAGACTGCACTGGACGATCTCGACATCAGGCTGCGGCATGTGCGCTGGCCCGATCCGGAGCCGGTCGAGGACTGGTCACAGGGCATTCCGCTCGACTATGTCAAGACCATCGTCGATCACTGGCGGACCAGCTATGACTGGAAACGCTGCCAGGACGCGCTCAATCAATATTCGCATCATCTGACCGAGATCGACGGCGTGGATATTCACTTCATGCATATCCGTTCGCCGGAGGCGGGCGCCCGGCCCTTGATCATGACCCATGGCTGGCCGGGATCGATCGTCGAGTTCATGGACGTGATCGGACCGCTGACCGACCCGGTGGCCCATGGCGGCGAAGCGAAAGACGCCTATCATCTGGTGGTCCCGTCGCTGCCGGGATACGGTTTCTCCGGCAAGCCGACCACGACCGGATGGGGCATCGAAAAGATTGCCACCACATGGGACACGCTGATGACCCGGCTGGGCTATGACCGCTATTTTGCCCAGGGTGGCGACTGGGGCGGGATGGTGACCTCGGTCATCGGCGCGCAGAATCTCGGACGCTGCGCCGGCATCCATGTCAATCTGGTCATCGTCGGCCCGCCCTCCGAAGAGATCATGAAAAACCCGACGCCGGAAGAGCAAGCTTCGCTGGCGCATTTCGCGGTCTATCAGTCGCAGGGCGCGGGCTATGCCGAAATCCAGCGGACCCGGCCGCAGACCCTTGGCTATGGCCTGGCGGATTCACCGGTCGGCCAGATGGCCTGGATCATGGAAAAATTCCAGGGCTGGTCCGAGGACGCCAAGGCGCCGGATGACAATTTCGACTGCGACCATCTGCTCGACAATGTGATGATCTACTGGCTTAACAATGCAGGCGCTTCTTCCGCGCGCCTATATCGCGAAAGTTTCGGTGCCCCAAATATCGATCCGGTCACCATTCCGTCCGGGTGCAGCATTTTTCCCCACGAGATCATCACCCCCTCGCGGCGCTGGGCCGAGCAACGGTTCAAGGACTTGCGCCACTGGGGCGAACCGGAACGCGGCGGTCATTTCGCGGCCATGGAAGTACCGGACCTGTTCATTTCCGAAGTGCGGAGCTGTTTTGGCGCGATGGAGCTCTAGCGACACGTGCTTGCCCTGGTCACCCGGCGGCTGATGACGGCCATCCCGACGCTGCTGGTGATCATTTTGGCTTCTTTCTTCCTGATGCGGCTGGCACCCGGCGGGCCATTTGACGGCGAACGGCCGCTGGATCCGCAAACGCAGGCGGCACTGCAACAGGCTTATGGCCTGGACCGGCCGCTCTGGGAGCAGGCCTGGCTTTATGTATCGCGGCTGGTGCAGGGTGATTTTGGCCCGTCGCTGGTCTACCGGGACTTCACCGTCTCCGAACTGATCGCTCAGGGCCTGCCCATTTCGCTGACTCTGGGCGCGCTGGCGATCCTGCTTGCACTGATGATCGGGGTGACATCCGGTCTGTTTGCCGCGGTGAGGGCGGGAATGGCGGCGGACAAGACGATCATGATGCTGGCGACGATCGCCACCGCGCTGCCCACTTTTGTTACCGGACCGGCCCTGGCGCTGTTCTTTGGGCTGTGGCTCGGCTTGTTGCCGGTTTCGGGAACCGGTGAAGGCGGCGCCTGGCTGATCATGCCGGTGGTCGCGCTGGCGCTTCCGGTATCGGGAGCGATCGCCAAGCTGACTCGCGCCGGGCTGGCCAGCGTACTCAAGCAGGATCATATCCGCACCGCCCGGGCCCGCGGGCTGTCCGAGACGACAATCCTGTTCAAACACGGACTGCGGCCTGCCCTGGTTCCGGTGGCCAGCTATCTCGGTCCGGCTGCGGCAGGTCTGCTGACCGGGGCGGTGGTTGTCGAGACCGTCTTCGGATTGCCGGGCCTGGGCCGCTATTTTGTCCAGGGGGCCCTCAACCGCGACTATCCGCTCGTGCTCGGGGTGGTCACGCTCTATGCGGCGCTGATCATTCTGTTCAATCTGTTCGCCGACCTGATCTACGGCTGGCTCGACCCAAGAATGCGGGAAGGGTGAAGCGGTGCTGAAACACCATTTCCCGCTCCTTCTGGTGTTGGCGCTGGTAATGCTCGCGCTGTTGCTGCCGTTCCTGCTCCCCTGGAGCTACCACGAGATCGACTGGGACGCCGTTCGGGCGCCCGCGTTCAGCGGTTCGCATATCTTCGGTACCGACGAGATCGGCCGCGACCGCCTGGCGCGGCTTGCCGCCGGCACAAGGGTTACGCTGATGGTCGCGATAGCCGCGGCGCTGGTTTCGCTGATCGTCGGCATTGCCTGGGGTGCCACCGCCGGCTGGATCGGAGGCCGGGTGGACGAGGCGATGATGCGCATCGTCGACGGTCTCTATGCGCTGCCGTTCATGTTCATCGTGATCCTGCTGATGGTTGTATTCGGACGATCGATCCTGCTGGTTTTCGTCGGTATCGGACTGGTCGAATGGCTGACCATGGCCCGGGTCGTCCGCGGGCAGGTGATGGCGCTGAAACAGCGGCCCTTCATTCTGGCGGCGGAAGCCGCAGGGACACCGGCGACGACGATCCTGTTGCGCCATATATTGCCCAATATCGCAGGTGTCGCGCTCGCCTATCTGATGCTGACCGTGCCGCAGGTGGTGATGGTCGAGAGCTTTCTCTCCTTTCTCGGGCTGGGGGTGCAGGAACCGCTGACCTCTCTCGGCATATTGGTCAAGGAAGGGGCCGACGACATGGACATGACGCCCCTGGGCCTCGCGCTGCCCGGCATTCTGCTGGTGGTGATATTGGTCTGTCTGACCGTCGAAGGCGAGCGGCTGAGAGACCGCTTTTCATGAGCCTCTACGAAATCCGCAATATGGCCGTCACCATTGCGGAAAACCGGCTGGTGGAAGATGTCAGCCTGATTGTCGAGGCGGGCCATTGTACCGCCATCATCGGTGCGTCGGGTTCCGGGAAAAGCCTGACCTGCCTGTCGCCATTCGGTCTCACACCCGGCGCGGCCTCCGGCACGATGATTTTGGACGGAATTGACCTGGGCCGCGCCAGTTCCGCCCAGATCAGGGACATCCGCCGCCGTGTCGCCGGATTCATCTTCCAGCAGCCCCTGACTGCGTTGACGCCCCATCTGACCGTTGGCGCACAATTGCAGGAAGCAACGATGCAGGCCGGTGCCGCCCGGCCATCGCGCCGGGAGCTTGCCCGCAAGCTGGAGCGGGTCGGATTGTCCCGGGCGAATGAGCGGCTCGACCAGTTCCCCCACCGGCTGTCTGGAGGCGAACGGCAGCGGGTGATGATCGCGGCGGCCATTGCCCATGACCCCAAGCTACTGGTCGCCGACGAACCGACCAGCGCCCTCGACGCGTCGCTGCGCGGCGAGATCATGGTGCTGCTCGACGAATTGCGGGCCGAAAAAGGGCTGGGATTGCTTCTGGTCAGCCATGATCTTGCATCGGTGGAAGGCCACGCCGATCAACTGGTGGTCATGGACAGGGGAGAGGTGGTAGAATGCGGTCCGGCAAGCCAGGTGATTGCCAGTCCCGAGGAAGATTATACCCGGCGCCTGGTTGCCGCTACACCTCGACTGCAGGAGCCGGCGCCAGCGCTTTCTCGGCCTGGCGCAACCTTGCTCGAAACCCGCGGCCTCGGGGTTGCCTTTGATCGTCCCGGCTGGCGGCGAGGAAAGATCAGGGCGCTGGCGGACGCCAGTTTCATGGTCCGGCAAAGCGAATCTGTGGCTATTGTTGGTGGATCCGGTTCGGGAAAATCCACCCTGGGGCGAGCGATTGCCGGTATCGGGCCGGTCACCGAGGGCGAAATCCTTTGGCAAGGCATCGGCCTCCCGGAACGCCGCAAGCGCAGTCTGGACATGCGCAAGCTGATCCAGCCGGTTTTCCAGGATCCGGTCGCCAGTCTTGATCCGCACTGGCAGGTCCGGGATATCGTCGCTGAGCCGCTGCGCAATCTGAGGCCGGATCTGGCCGAGTGTGAGCGCATTGCGATGGCGCGGCAGGCCTTGTCCGATGTCGATCTGGCGGAGGATTTTCTGACCCGTTTGCCCGCCAGCCTTTCGGGAGGCCAGGCGCAGCGGGTGGCGATCGCCCGGGCCATTATCGCGTCTCCGCAGCTGCTGGTGCTCGACGAGGCGACTTCCGCACTCGATCCGCTGGTCGGTGCCGAGATTCTGGCATTGCTCGTCCGACTGCAGGGCGAAAATGGATTGAGTCTGCTGTTCATAACCCACGACATCGCCGCGGCGCGCAGATTATGTCATCGCGTCTTGGTGATGGAAGAGGGGTTGATCGTGGAAGCCGGCCGGATGCAGGAGGTGATTGATCATCCCCGGCACCCGGCGACGCAAAAGCTGATCGCCGCCAGCTAGAAGAAGGGCCGCTCGACGGTTCGAGCGGCCCCCTTTTCAGCATGACTCTTGTGAATTTAGAAGGATACGCCGAGAGTGAAAACAATTGCGCTGTCGGTAAAATTGTTGATCGATGGCGCGTCGGTGTCGGTATAGGCGAGCGTGGCCGTCAGATTTTCGGTAATCGCCCAATCTGCACCCAGCATCCAGTCGACATAATCATCAACGCCGACAATGCCCGCCGGATTTCCGAGAGATCCCTCATTGATGCCGACATTGGCCTTCAGCGTGATGGGAGTGTTCGGAATACCGGCCGAAGCACCGGTATAGATATAGACATTGTCCGAATTGCCGAGGCTGTCCTGGCTCCAGGCGTAAGCGATGCCGCTGGTGAGTTCTACCGGGCCGAGCGAGCCCGACACCGAAGCATAAGGTTCAAAATAGTCACTGGGTCCAGCGGCCCCGTCCTCACCGTTCGGGTAGAAATAGTAGAGCAGTCCGACGTCAAGGGTCAGGCCGGAGGTTACTTCACCGGACCAGCCGCCATAGAGGTCCAGTTCGGTGTGGCCGAATGTAGCGCTGTCTTCGATGGAAGAACCCCATGTGCCGATATAGAATCCGCTTTCATGCGCGATATCAATGCCGCCCTGGATGGCGATATCGCCATCGGAAAAGGAAAGGCCACGAAAACGGTAATCTGACGTTACCGCAGCATTTCCCGAAATTGTGATGCCGCTGCTCGATTCGGCTTCTTCCTGCGCAAAGGCAGGCGCTGCCGTGCTGGCCAACAATATAGCCGAAAGGCCGAAAATGGTTGATTTGGCTTTCTTGCCAAGAATGTTTTTACTGGACGTGCGCATGGGAATCCCTTTCTCGTTGATGCGTATCGCCCCTCCTGATTTTGTTACGGCTGTCTTTTTATTGCGCCAGATGCCCCGAACGCGAACAGTCTCTAAACATGCAAGGCAAAGCTGCTCCATTTTATTGCGCTGCACAAGAAAGAACACGACAGCAAAGATGACATAATTGTCTGTTGTTGCTCATGCGCAACAGAGCGCTGTCCGGGCGCTTAAAATTTAGGCGGATTCGAATCGCGGTGATTAATATTGCATCATTCCGGTTGCCGCATCCGCATGCTTACAGCGAAATAGCCGACATCCGGCTATCCGGCAGGATTCGATTCTGTTTCCGCCCCGGAGGGGTTCGGGCTGGCTTCAAGTGTCACCGTTCCACCTTTGGGCAGCGACTTGATATGAACGTCGCGCTGCGGGAAGGGGATTTCTATTTCATGTTCCTTGAACAGGTCCCACACCCGTTTCAGGATCGCGGCCTTGAAATTGCCGACCCCCGATTGCGGGTCCTTTATCCAGCAGCGGATTTCAAAATTCACGCTGTTGTCCCCAAATTCAAGCATCCAGACGACGGGCTTGGGATGGCTGAGAACGCGCGGCACGTCGACGCAGGCCTGCTTCATCAGGTCGATCGCCTGATCCATGTCGGTGTTATAGGAAACGCCGACCGGGATGCTGATCCGGACATTGGGATTGGAATAAGACCAGTTTTCGACCTCCCGGGTCATCAGGTCCTCGTTCGGAATCAGGTGTTCCTTGCCCTCGCGCGTGAGGACCGACACCGCGCGTACGCCAATCTTGTTGACCCAGCCAAAACTGTCGCCGACCGCGATCACGTCACCCGGCTTGATCGAACGGTCCATCAGCAGGATGATCCCGGCGAACAGATTGCCGATTGTCTTCTGCATGCCGAAGCCGATGGCGAGTCCGAAGGCACCCGAGAAGACGGCCAGAGCGGTCAGATCTATCCCCAGCAGGTCCAGGCCAAGCACAAAGGCTCCGGCCAAGATGGCAACGGTCGCCAGTTTCTGACCGAGAACCTTTTGCGCGCTGTCCAGTTCGCTGTTGCCGATAATATAAGAGACCAGCTTCATCAGCACGCGGGCTACGGCGAGCAGCATGACGGCCGTGATCGCCACGGTCACGATCCAGAGCAGCGAAATCCTTCTGGTGCCGATATTGAATCCGACCTTGTCCATGGCTTCGCTGATCGGTTCGATCCCGCCGACCAGACCCGACCCGATGCTAACGAATAGCGCCAGTCCGATGATGGTTCCCAGCCAGTCCGGCATCCGCACGCCCCGGATCAGGTCATTGGCAAACAGGCCTACGGTTATCGCGATGGTCAGGGCAAAGACGACCTGGGCGATCAGGTGCCAGGGATATACAGCCAGGAAAATTCCGCATAATATGAACGTGGTTGCGCGCCGGGTCATATCCCGGATACGGCGACCGGCCAGTTCGCTCTCATAGCCCGCCCGTGCTTCCCAGAGGTGGCGCAGCTTGGGGCCGATATATTTGCTGAGATACCAGCCGGCCGTCAGCGCCAGCACGACCAGTCCGGCGGCAATGGCGCCTTCAATATACTGGACATTCCGGGGAATGTCAGGAGCGAGAGATTCCAGATATTTGAGCGCATTGTCGATCATGACTGTGCACTGTGGTAATGTTCAAAAGCTTTGGCAAGGTCCGCAATCAAATCGTCCGGATCCTCCAGACCGATGTTGAGCCGAACCAGCGTGCCGCTGGCGGTCCAGTCGGTGGCCGTGCGATGTTTCTGCGGATCGACCGGCAGCGCCAGGCTTTCAAAGCCGCCCCAGCTATAGCCGATGCCGAACAGCTCGAGCGCATCAATGAATGCTGCGCGTGACGGGTCATCGCCGTCCTCCAGCTGGAATGAAAACAGCCCCGATGATCCCTTGAAATCACGTTTCCAAATCTCGTGACCCGGGCAGTCGCTCAGGGCAGGGTGGAGCACGAGGCCGACTTCCGGGCGTTGTTTCAGCCAGTGGGCGATTTTCAGGGCGCTGGCTTCATGCTGGCGCAGGCGGACTTCCAGAGTCCTCAAGCCGCGCGCGGCAAGATAGGCATCGTCCGGAGAAACCACCTGACCCAGTTGCTGGGCGGTGCGCCGGAGCCGGGTCCAATATCTGTCATGTGTGGTGACCGCCCCCATCATCACATCGCTGTGACCGACGATATATTTGGTGGCAGCGGTGATGGCGATATCGACGCCATGTTCCAGCGCCGGGAAAAAGCGTGACGTTGCCCAGGTATTGTCAAGCAGGGTAACGATACCGGCGGCTTGCGCCGCCTCGCAGATCGCGGGCACGTCCTGGACCTCGAAGGTCAGGCTGCCGGGGCTTTCCATCAGGACGGCTTTGGTCTTGGGACCAAACAGGCTGGCGATGCCGGAACCGACCAGCGGGTCATAATAGCGCGCCGCAATCCCCATGCGTTTGAGAAAGGCGTCTGCAAAGCTGCGGCTGGGGTCGTAGCTGCTGTCGGTCAGCAAGATTTCGTCACCGGGGCGCAAAACGGCCAGCAGCGAACAGGATATCGCAGCCACGCCCGACGGATAAAGCATGGTCCCGGTCGCGCCGGGTTCCATTTCGGTCAGCGCCTCGGCCAGCGACCATTGGGTCGGGGAGCCGCGGCGGCCATAGAAGAACTGACCGTCATCGTTGGATTTCAGGCCGTCCCGGAGATGCGCCACATCGTCATAGAGATGCGTACTGCCGCGCCAGACAGGGGGATTGACCACGGCTCCGGTCCATGTTTTCCGGCGACCGCCGGTTACGGCCTGGGTCGCGGGTCTTTTTGAACCAGGGTCGCTATTGGCCAACTAGAGTTCCAGCAACGCCGCCATGTTCAGGCGGTTTCTTTCGGCGTGTCCGCATCGGCACCCCATTCCGCCCAGCTGCCATCGTAGAGAGCGGTTTTTTCGGCTCCTGCCAGCGCCGCGGCGAAGGATACTACCGCTGCCGTCATTCCCGAGCCGCATGTCGTGACCAGAGGCTTGGACAGATCCACGCCTGCATCACTGAAGATAGTCTTGATCTCCTCGCTGCTTTTCCAGGTTCCGTCCGCATTGAAGAAGCTGCTGTGCGGAATATTGACCGATCCAGGGATATGGCCGGACGCGGTATCGCCGCGCGGGTCAGGTGTTTCGCCGCTGAACCGGTCGGCCGGACGGGCATCGACGACCTGCTCGCCCTTGCTGTGCAAATTGGCCAGCATGTCGGCCTTGGTGCGCACGTCCTTGTCATCTTTCCAGACGGTAAAATGACGGTGGCGCAGGGCTTCCTTGCCGGTTTCCAGCGGACGGCCTTCGGCCTTCCACTTGGCAATGCCACCGTCTAGAATGGCGACTTCATGTGCACCAAAAATGGTCAGCATCCACCAGGCGCGGGCAGCGCTCTTCAGCGGACTGTCATCATAAAGAACCACGCGGCTGCCATCCCCCAGACCGAGCGACTGCATCCGGCTGGCAAATTTTTCGGCCGGTGGCAACATATTGTCGATCGGATTGCTGGCATCGGTCAGTTCACCGAGGTCCATGAAGACAGCGCCAGGAATGTGGCCAGCTTCATATTCGGCGGCCGGGTTGCGTCCGGCATCGGGCATGAATTTAGTCGCATCGACGATGCGCAGATCCGACGCACCCAGTTCGTTGGCCAGCCAGTCGGTCGTTACCAGCAATTCCATATAAAGCTCCTCATGCCCGCAATTATTTGCACTGTTCGTCCCGCCGTTTAGCGATTCGATTTCCAGCCGTCGAGGCTATAACGCATTGTCCCCCGAATCCACCGCTTATGTGCTTTTTGTGCATGGCCTTTGCTGCCGGTGGCGCAGAATTCGTGCCGTTCAAACCACCGTCAGCGCTCGGTAGCCCAGCGGTGCAAAACGGCGCGGCCCGAGATCCAGACGCAAGGGTGCCATCTTTGGACGTGGCGGCTGATGTTCGGTGCCGACCAGATAGGTGGCACTCTGAAAATGCTGGAAACCGGATCCGTCGGTATATTCGATCGAGACATGGACCAGCGGGACATACAGGGCCTGCGACCGGAACATTATTGGCCGGATGCTGGCCAGCGGAACGCGAAATTCTGTCAGGATCGTTACGTCTTCGCCGGCCACGAGCTTTTCAACTTCGTGCAAGGGGGAGAGGTCGGCCGAGCGGGGATCGGCGCCACCCTCATTTTCGGCCTGTACCATAGCACCGTTGACCTTGATCCCCGTCAGCGCATCGCCACCCTGATTGGACAGCGTGAGTTCGAAATTCAGGACCGCGTTGATCAAGGTCGCATTGGCCGCGTGCGGGCGGAAGTCGAGGGCGATGGTCGGTCCCGGCTGTATCGGTTCGGTTGCCGGGGGTATGGGGTCGATCGAAGGTGATTTCGTCCGTTCAGACAGCAGCGGTTCGACCGCCGGCGGCTTGGTACGTCGGGCGCGCCAAAAGAATGTTGCGCCAAGCAGGACGAGCAGCAAGGCACCGAAGGACAGCAGCAGCCAATCGTTGCTTGCCGATTCCGGCGCCGGCTCTGCAGCGGTTCGAGGCGAAGGCAGAGCGGCATCCGCTGGCGGGTCAACTGGCCGTTGCCCTTCATCTGCAGTCAGGGGCGCCAGATCCGGTGCCGGTGCGGATGGCGCTTCCGTGCTTTCCGCCCTGGGCTCCCTTTCCGGTTGTTGAACTTCGCCGTCCGGGCGGCTGATGGGGGCGGGTATCGCCACCGGTCGGCTGTTTTCCGGCGCAGGCACAGGTGTCGGTGTCCTGGCTGGCGCCGGCGGAGCGGTGGGGCGGGCCAGGGGGATGTCGGGATCCACGGGGCCCTGCAGGCCATTGTTGTCGGATGGATTGTCCGGTCCGGGAGGAAGCGAATAGCTTTCCACCGATGGCCGGTTTTGCGGGATCGGTGCGAGTTCTTCGCCCGGCACTTGCGCCACGGCCGTCGCGTACGGCAACAGGCCCAAAGCTGCGCCGGCCAGTATCACCGTGCAGCATTTATTCGTGATGGTTTGAGAAACAGCCCTGTCCTTGTACATGTCCCGATCGAGATGTCACCCGGGTCACTGAACCAGCGGTGAATATAGAGGAGTGATGACATGAAGCGCCCCTTGCATTAGATGATCTGCATGACCGACAGACCCATCCCTTCCACCGACCCGAAATTCCTCGGCAAGACGAGCGCCCTGCCAGCGTCCCCCGAAGAGGCGATGCTTGATTATGTGCCCAATCCTCGCGCCGGGGAGCTCTATCTTGCGCGCTTTGCCGTTCCGGAATTCACCTCGCTGTGCCCGGTTACGGGGCAACCGGATTTCGCCCATCTGGTCATCGACTATGCGCCGGACCAGACCATCGTCGAATCCAAATCGCTCAAGCTGTTTCTGGGCTCGTTTCGCGATCATGCCGCCTTTCACGAGGATTGCACGGTGGGAATCGGCAGGCGCCTGTTCGACGAAATGCGGCCCAGATGGCTGAGAATTGGCGGTTACTGGTATCCGCGCGGCGGAATCCCTATAGATATTTTCTGGCAGTCCGGAGCGCCGCCTGCAGGTTTATGGGTGCCGGAACAAGGTGTTGCGCCATATCGTGGCCGCGGCTGAACCGGGGAGTTCGTCCGCAGCTGCATTTGACGTTGCAACGGCACAAACAAACCCTACATTGGTATAATGGGTCAGCAGCATCAGCACAGCATCGCCATAGCGGCATCCGATATCGATTTCATGGGTCATGTGAATAATGCCAATTATCTCACCTGGGTCCAGGATGCGGTCATTGCCCACTGGCAGAAAATTGCACCCTCCGAAGCCGTGGCAAGCCATTTGTGGGTCGCGATCAAGCACGAGATTACCTATCGCAAGCCGGCGTTTCTCGACGATGACGTGATCGCCGAGGTGCTATTGGAAAAGGTTCATGGTGCTCGGGCGTTCTACAGCACGATCATCAAGCGGGGCGAGGAAGTGCTGGCCGAGGTCCATTCCAGCTGGTGCTGCGTCGATGCCGACACGCTGCGCCCGACCCGGCTGGCGAAGGATATTGTCGCTCGCTTTTTCGGCTAGAAGCCATTTCACGAAGCCGGCCCTGGAGCGGGTCGCAAATTTTCAGAGCCTGTCAAAATCTGGACCGGGGAGCGGTTCCGCGTGCGCGGTTTGCTGGCGTGGCCGGCCCTGGCTCTCGCCGGATTGATCAGGCGCAGCGACAGGAGAGGGACCCCTGCCGTCGCAGGGGCACACGACATTCAGGCTTACACGGGAGCACGTTTTTGATTTCCGTGACTTTTGCCCCGGGCCCGCATATTTCCTGGCTTTGTTGGAGACCAAGCGAAAGCCGAGTGTGACCTTCCGGGAGCGGGTAGCTGCGCGTTTCCTTCATCCAGATTGTCACAGAGCCTGTGCCGAATCTGTCTCGGGGCGGGTGAGGGTTATAAGCGACTGGGGCGGATGTAGGAAAGAGCTGTCAATGCCTGGCGGCCTGACCTGCCCGTCCTTATCGCATCAGGCCTCCGATCAGATTGCGGACGAATCGTCCGGCCACCGGCCCGGCGAGATCGGTAACCACCGAACCGACTGCAGACGTCACGCCAGTCTGCACCGGATTGGCCCGGGATTTCTTGCCCAGCATGGTCGAGGCGGCCATGCCGGCAGCGGAACCGGCGGCGACCTTTGCGCCTCGGCTGAAGGCCTTTTCCCAGATGCTTTTGCTCTTCCGGGGCTGTTTGCGGACTTCCTCTTCACCCTTTTCCGCCACTTCCTCGGCGGTGGTCGTGGCATCCAGGATCTTCTGCGCGAGTATCTCCTCGGCGCTGTGCCGGTCGACCGCTTCCGTATATTTGCCTTCATAGGGGGAGATGGAATTGATGATGGCGCGTTCCTTTGCCGTCACCGGCCCAAGACGCGACCGGGGCGGCTTGATCAGGGTGCGCTGGACGACCGATGGCGCCCCGTCCTCAAGCAGGGTCGAGACAAGCGCCTCACCGACGCGCAATTCGGTAATGGCCTGCTCCACATCGAGATCCGGATTGATGCGGAACGTGTCGGCCGCGGCCCTGATCGCCTTCTGGTCGCGCGGAGTGAAGGCGCGCAGGGCATGCTGCACGCGATTGCCGAGCTGGCCCGCGATCTTCTGGGGAATGTCGACCGGGTTCTGGGTCACGAAAAAGACTCCGACGCCCTTGGACCGGATCAGGCGTACCACCTGTTCGATCTTGTCTTCCAGTGCCTTGGGGGCATCGTCGAACAGCAGATGGGCTTCGTCGAAGAAGAAGACCAGTTTCGGCTTTTCCGGATCGCCGACCTCGGGCAGGGATTCGAACAGTTCCGCCAGCAGCCACAGCAGAAATGTGGCGTAGAGTTTCGGGTTGCGCATCAGCTGATCGGCAGCAAGTATGTTGATATAGCCGCGACCCTGTTCGTCGCATCTGATGAAATCGTCGATCTCCAGCGCCGGTTCGCCAAAAAACTGGCCGGCGCCCTGGCTGTCCAGCTGCAGCAACTGGCGCTGGATGGTGCCGACGCTGGCCTTGGTGACATTGCCATATCTGGCGGACAATTGCGCAGCGTTTTCCGCCGTATAGGCGAGCATCGACTGCAGGTCGTCGAGGTCCAGCAGCAGCAATCCTTCCTCGTCGGCAAAACGGAACACGATGTTGAGCACGCCTTCCTGGGTCTCGTTCAGATCCATCAGGCGCGCCAGCAGCAGCGGTCCCATTTCGCTAATGGTGGTGCGGATGGGATGACCCTGCTTGCCATAGAGGTCCCAGAATATGGCCGGATTGTCGGAATAGGCATAATCGCTCATGCCCAGTTCCCTGGCCCGTTCTTCCAGCTTGTCGGCATTTTTGAACTGCGGTGATCCTGCCATCGCAATCCCGGCGAGATCGCCTTTTACGTCGGCAACAAACACCGGCACGCCATGGGCGGAGAAGCTTTCGGCCAGTCCCTGCAAGGTGACCGTCTTGCCGGTGCCGGTGGCTCCGGCGATCAGGCCATGCCGGTTGGCCCGGGACAGGTTGAGGCTCTGCCGTTCGCCACCAGCCAGTCCCAGGAATATTTCTGTTGCATCGGTCGTGGCATCGGTCACTGGCGAATCCCCCTCAATCCAAATCGAATACTTGCCCTGCATGACGCAAAAAAAAGGCCAGCGTCAAGCGCCGGCCCTCTTTCCATCATATGTGTTTATAAGCTTCTAGCTATCCTGCAGGCGAACTGCGACAAACTGCGGATCACGCGCGCCGCGGCGAACTTGCAGCAGAACCGCTCCACGGTTCGAGCTCTTCGCGCTGGCGATCGCACTATCCAGTTCAGACGCATTGGTCACCGGTTGCCGGTTGACACTGGTAATCAGAAATCCGCGCCGGATCCCTTTCTGGGCGGCGTCGCTGTTCGGATTGACCGTCGACACGACCACACCTTTCTGCGTCGACGGGACACCGATTTGCCTTGCGATTGCGGGAGTCAGATCAACCACGGACAAGCCCAGAGCTTCGGCGGTTGCTTGTGCGCTCGCGCCATTTTCATCCTGACCCAGGGCATTGTCTTCCGCATCCGGATCAAAGCTATTGACGGCCAGTTCTTCTTCCGAAGGACGCTTGCCCAGCTTGGCATTGACCTTGATCGTCTTGCCGTTGCGAACCAGTTCGATCGGAACGTCGGCGCCGACCGGCAGATTCGCAACCAGATAGGACAGGGTCCGGTCCGGAGTAACCGTCTTGCCGTTGACCTTGGTGATCACGTCACCTGCCTGGATGCCGGCTTTCTGTGCGGCTTCCCCGGGTTCGACCCGTTGGACGAACTCGCCGGTATTTTTTTCCAGGCCAAGCGAGTCAGCCAGGTCTTCCGAAAGGGCGCTGATCTGGACACCCAGATAGCCGCGCTCGATACTCTGTCCCTTTTTCAGTGTTTCCACGATCGGCGCAGCGACTTCCGCAGGAATGGCAAAGCCGATTCCGACATTGCCGCCGGTGGGCGAGATGATCGCGTTGTTGATGCCGATGACATTGCCCTGAAGGTCAAACATCGGTCCGCCGCTATTGCCGCGGTTGATCGAGGCGTCGGTCTGAAGGAAGCGGTCATAGGCACCGCCCTGGCCAGTATTCCGGTGAATGGCCGAGAGGATGCCGGTGGTAACGGTGCCTCCCAGGCCGAAGGGATTGCCGATGGCAATCACCCAATCCCCGACTCGGGCAGAGGTGCTGTCACCGAATTTGACGAAGGGTAGGGGCTTGTTCGCCTTGATCTTCAATACCGCAATATCGGAGGCCGCATCACGGCCGACCAGTTCGGCCTCATATTCGGTGCGGTCGGGCATGATCACGGTAATCGATTCGATCGTCGCATTGCGGTTGCCCGGTGCCACCACATGGTTGTTGGTAACGACATAGCCATCGGCCGAAACGATAAAGCCCGATCCCAGCGACTGCGCTTCCCGGGTTTGTTCGCCGCCGCCGCCCTGCCTATTGCCGAACAGGCCGTCAAAAGGGGTGCCGGCGAAAGGATTGTTGTTCACGCGGACGCGCTGGGTAGTGGAGATATTGACCACGGCCGGCTGCAACTGCTCGGTCAGGTCGGCAAAGCTCATCGGCGCGCCGGCGCGCGGGACGACGGAGCGCATCACCGAACTGTCGTTGGCGGCGGTCTGGGCTCCCGCCGGACCAATGCCGGCCAGGGTTGCTGCACTGCCGGCCAAAAGCATGGCTGCTGAAATTCCGTAAGCGTAACGCACTATCATTTTCCTCTCAAATTCCTGGCGGAACAAATATCGGGCCTCCCGCCAGCTCTGTTCAAATTCTCCAAGATATTGGCGAAATTTTCATGAACGGCTATTGAATATAAGCATATTTGTTCGCCGATCAAAATCGCAGAACTGCGCGATATTCCCGTTGCCATCTATTTGGGTGCAACCAAGGGCTTTCGCAAGCCGGAAATCGCCGATTGGCCGAAAATAATCGGCCTTTGGCAGAAAAGACGACATCTGTAGTCGATTGCCCTTGCAGGCACAATTCCCGACGCCCGAATGGCAAAACGTCATCTGCAGCCGCCAATCAGACCCTTGACCGGCGCGAGGGGTCAGCCAGCGCGCCGGTCGAATTTCAGGCCGTGCTAATTGCCCCGGAACTGGCGCAGATATTCGTTGTCCGGCGACAGCACGAACGAGCTCTGTGGATCATCCGGGCCACCGCCCTGGAAGGTCGTTTCATAGCTCTTCATGGCGCGGTAGAAATCATAGAAGTCGGCATCTTTGCCAAAGCTTTCGGCATAGGTACGCGCGGCGCTGGCATCGGCCTCGGCGCGGATGATCTGGGCCTGCTTGGCCCCCTGGGCGCGAATGGTTCGCGCTTCCTGATCACGCGCGGTCCGCATCCGCTGATAGGCGCTTTCGAGTGGCGTGCCATCGGGTAGGTCGGCGCGCTTGATCCGCACATCGACGATTTCCGCGCCATATTGGCGGGCAACCCGGTTGAGACCGGCCTGGATATTATCCATTACTTCGCCACGTTCCGGGCTGAGCAAGGCGGCAAACGGGCGTTTGCCAAGTTCGTTTCTCAGCGCCGAGCCCAGAATCGGACGAAGTTCTTCCGACACGCGTTCCTCGCTGCCGGCTGCGATGAACATGCGCAGCGGATCGGTGATCCGAAACCGGGCAAAGGCATCAACCTGCAGCCGAAGCTGATCCGTCGACAACACCTGCTGCTGTTCCATCTCGACGTCGCGGATGCGCTTGTCGATCCACACTACCTGTTCGATAAACGGAATTTTCCAAAGCAGGCCTGCGCCCGTCTTGCCGAACGGGACACCGCTCTGATAGCGGTTGATGATTCGCACCGGTTCCCCGAAGCGCACAACCACACCCTGCCGTGTTTCCGGAACGATGATCAGCGTGTTCAGCAAGGTGAACAGCAGCGCGATGACGATGATGCCGAGCGCAACGGGATTCTGCATGATCCGGCCCATTATTTGCCCTCCCCGGTTGTAATCGCGGGTTGCTGCGCGCGTTTTTTCAGCTCCGGCAATGCCAGATAGGGTGTAACCCCGTTCGTCCCGAGGATGGTCTTGTCGACCTTGGAAAGAACGCGTTCCATCGTTTCATAATACATCCGCTGGCGCGTCACCCTGGGGGCGAGGCGATATTCTTCATAGACCTTGTCAAAGGCCGCGGATTCACCCTGCGCCTGCGCGGTCAGCTGTTGCGCATAGGCGCGGGCTTCGTTGAGATAGGTTTGCGCGGTCTGTTGCGCGGCGGAGACTTCCTTGAACGCATCATTGACCGCGGCCGGGGGATCGGCCTTCTTGATCGCGATGCCGCGAATGACAACGCCGGCCCCATAGCCGTCGAGCAGTTGTTGCATATTCTGTTCGACCGTTTGTTCGATTTCGGACCGTTCGGAGCCGATCGTGTCATCCAGGGTAAAATTCGCTACCGCTGCCCGCATCGCGGCTTCCGCGACTTCCTTGATCGTTTCTTCCGGATCGGCGATCTGGAACAGGAACAGCTCCGGTGCCTTGATGTTCCAGCGGACCGAATAGGCAAGGTCGACGATATTCTGGTCGCCGGTCAGGATCAGCTTTTCGGTTTCCCCTTCCGGAATATCGATTGTCCGGATTTCCTCGACGTCCAGTTTCGTGACCTGTTCGAGTGGCGTCGGAAGCGAGAAGTGCAGGCCCGGTTGCAGGGTCCGCGAATAGGAACCGAGCAGGGTAACCACGCCGCGTTCCTGCGGGCTGATGCGGTGGATGCTGGTCAGCAATACCCAGAGAATGACAAAGCCGATCGCCATCAGGGGCCACCAGGAACGTCCGCCCGGACGTTTGGGAATACCGCCGCGAAAGCCGCCACCGGTGCCCCTTTTGAACAATTCTTCCAGAGAACTTGCGCCCCTGCGTCCGCCACCGGGAGAACCGCCGGGAGGGTTGCCCCAGGGGTTGCGCGGGCCGCCGCCATTGCCGTTGCCGCCGTCATTGCCGCTGTCGCCATTATTGCCCCACGGGCCGGCCATGTTGATAATTGCGCCCAGAATCGATCCGCGGCGGGCTCCGCCGTCAATATTTTTATCCATGGGTTCTTTATAGGTAGCACGTCGCCAGAAAAACAGTGTCAATCCGAGAAAAGTGCAACTATGTCCATCCGATGACCGATATCAATTCTATCGAGGCAGCGCTGGACGGCGTTGCCAGGGGCCGTTTCAGTGCGGTCAGATTTTCCCAAGGCCGCGTCACCCTGGTGCTCAACGTCGCCGGGCTGGATGTGCGTGAGCGCGGACAGATCGAGATCGCCGTGAAGGGCAAGCTGCTCGAACTGGAAGGCGTCGAGAAAGCTGATATCGCGATGACTGCCGAGAAGGTGGAGCGCCGCCTGATCGCCGTCGCCAGCGGCAAGGGGGGTGTCGGCAAGTCCACCCTGTCCGCCAATCTGGCGATCGCCCTGCAGCGGATGGGACGCAAGGTCGGGATGGTGGACGCCGATATTTACGGCCCGTCCCAGCCCCGGCTGCTCCATTGCGAAGGACGGCGGCCCGAGGCGGAAGGCAAGCAGCTGATTCCCGTGCCCAATGATTATGACGTGCCGCTATTGTCCATGGGCCATCTGGCGAAACCCGGCCAGGCGATTGCCTGGCGCGGGCCGATGGCAGGCAAGGCGCTCGAACAGCTGGTCGATGCGCATTGGGGCGATATCGAGGAACTGGTCGTCGACATGCCCCCCGGCACTGGCGACGTGCAGTTGTCGATGATGCAGAATCACAAGCCGATTGGCGCGGTGATCGTCTCGACGCCGCAGGATCTGGCGCTGATGGATGCCACCCGCGCGGTCGACCTGTTCAATCAGGCCAAGATTCCGATCATCGGCATGGTCGAGAATATGGCCGGCTATCAATGCCCGCATTGCGGCGAGATCAGCGATCCCTTTGGTGCCGGTGGGGCGGAGGCGGCCGCCAAGACCATGGGCATGCCTTTCCTCGGCCGCATCCCGCTGGATATCGAGATTCGCAAGGCCAGCGATGGTGGCACGCCCCCGGCATTCACCGATGGTGTGCAGGGACAGGCTTTTCGCGATATTGCCAAAAAGCTCGCGACATGGTTGGATAACCAATAGCCGGAAGGAAGGGTCTCATGCTGCTCGAAAGCGATCAGGACATAACCGCATTGTTGGCTTCGACGCAGCGCATCGCCCTGGTCGGTGCATCGGCCCGGTCGGAGCGGGCGAGCAACGAGATATTCCGTTTTCTGCTGGGACAGGGCTATGACGTCACGCCCGTCAATCCTCTCATCGCCGGGCAATTGCTGCATGACGTCGTGGTGGTGGAATCGCTGGCAGATATCGAGGGCGACATTGATATGGTCGATATCTTCCGCAACAGCGCAGCTGCTGGGGATGTGGTCGACGAGGCCATTGCGATCGGCGCCAAATCGGTCTGGATGCAACTGGGCGTCATCAATGCAGCGGCTGCCCGCCGAGCGATTGATGCCGGGCTCGACGTTGTCATGGATCGCTGCCCGAAAATCGAAATTCCCCGCCTGGGCTTGCTGAAGGCGCCCAATGGCGGCTGAGTCCGACACCGACTCCTCCGGACATGCGTCTCCCGGATTGAATCGCCGCAACTTCCTGATCGGCACCGGCGCATTGGGTGGCCTGGTGGTCGCCTGGGCCCTTTGGCCCCGCACCTACGAGCCCAATGTCGCGGCGACCGAGAATGAAGAGATATTCGGTGCCTATCTGAAAATTGCGGAGAACGGGCAGGTCACCGCGGTCGTGCCGCAAAGCGAAATGGGGCAGGGTGTCTATACCGTCCTGCCGCAAATCCTGGCGGACGAACTGGGCGCAGACTGGCGGACGGTCGCGGTCGAGCCCGCGCCCATCAATCCGCTGTACAGCAATGATTTGCTGGCCGAGCGGTGGGCAGTCAGCCTGATGCCGGCGGGCAGCGAAAAGCTGTCCGAGAATGCGGCAGTGCGCTGGCTCGCGCAGAATATGGTGGCCCGCGAACAGTTCATGCTGACCGCCGATTCCACCTCGATCCCGGCCTTCGCCGAAAGCTTCCGCGAAGCCGGGGGAGCGGCGCGGATCTTGCTGACCAAGGCGGCCGCTGCCCGATGGAATGTGGCCTGGGAAAGCTGCACCGTCGACAATGGCATCATATCCCACGGCGATCGCAAATTGCGCTTTGGCGAGCTGGTTCGCGAGGCCGTCACCCAGGACCTGCCCGACCCGGTACCACTCCGGCCTGCGGGCACCGGCCAGCTGATCGGACAGGATGTGCCGCGTCTCGATCTGCCCAGCAAACTTGATGGTTCCGCCAATTTTGCCGGTGATATCAGGCTGCCGGACATGGTGTTCGCGGCGATCCGGCAAGGACCGATTGGCGAGACAAGCCTGAAATCCTTCAACCGCCAGGGAGCCAGCAAGATCACCGGCTTCATCGATGTCGTCGATGGCGAGGCGTGGATCGCGGCCGTGGCAACGAACTGGTGGGCGGCGAACCGGGCATTGGACGCAATGAGTCCGATATTCGAGACCAGAGGTTATCTGCCGGACAGCCACGAGATCGACGCGGCCCTGCAAGAGGCACTGGACGACGGAACGGGAACCCGCTTCGTTTCGCGCGGCGACACCAGGGGCGTGTTTGAAAAGGACAATCTGGTTCGGGCGCGCTACCAAGCCGATGCGGCGCTGCACGCTCCGATCGAAACCCGCACCGCCACGGCCGACTATAAGGATGGCGGTCTGGAACTATGGATGGCGACGCAGGCGCCGGTCGCGGCTGTGCAGGCGGCCGCCGCAGCGCTGAATATCGGCCAGGACCGGGTAACCCTCTATCCGATGCTGAGCGGTGGCTCGTTTGACCGCAATCTCGACAATGCCATTGCCGGGCAGGTTGCACTGATTGCCCGGCAAATGGGACGACCGGTGCAGCTGGTCTGGTCGCGTGCCGAAGATATGATGCATGATCACTACCGGGCACCAAGCCAGGCCCGGCTTGATGCAGCCATGGCAAAGGCAGGGCGTGTGGAGGCTTTGCAGATAAAGATCGCCGCTCCGCCGTCCGCGCGCGAACAGGCAAAACGTCTGTTCGATGGCATGAGCAATGTCGAGGCGATGCGTTCCTGCATCGGCGAAGCGGATATCAAGGCGGTGGCCGGTCTAGATGTGCCCTATGATATTCCCAATCTCACCGTCGATCATCATAGCGCCTTCGTTGGCGTGCCTACCGGCAACTGGCGCAGCAACGCCCACAGCAGCAATGTCTTCTATCTTGAATCCTTCATCGACGAGCTGGCGGCAAAGGCCGGCATCGAACCGCTGTCCTTTCGCATGCAGATGTTGAACAACCAGCCCCGGCTGGCCCGGTGCCTGACCGGTGTGGCGGCGATGGCCGGTTGGGACGGCGGACTGGACGGCAGTGGTCAGGGACTGGCCTGTCACAGCATGCGCGGCGGCCATATTGCCGTCATCGCGAGCGCGAGCCGCGGCGGAACTGGTCTGGAGGTTCGCCGCATTTCGGCGGTGGTCGACATCGGCCGGATCATCCATCCCGATATCGCCCGGCAGCAGATCGAAGGCGGTATTGTCTTCGGCCTGGCGATGGCGCTGGGCGGCGCCACCCGATTCCACAATGGACTGCCGATGGCAAAACGGCTACGCGACCTTTCCTTGCCGCGGCTGGCCGAAATTCCTCCGATCCAGATCGAATTTATCAGAAGCGAGGAAGCGCCGGCGGGCTATGAGGAACTGGGTGTGCCGGCGGTTGCACCTGCTGTCGCCAATGCATTATTCTCGGCAACCGGCGTGCGGCTCCGGCAATTGCCGCTTTTCGGGGAAGTATGATGAACCATGCGTGAAACGGGGCCCTTGCCAATAGATCATCCGCCAGTTGCGGCCAAGAAAATCGGCCTCCTGCTGGTCAATCTCGGCACGCCCGATGCCCCCGACAAGCAATCCGTCAAACGCTATCTCAAGCAATTTCTGTCGGACAAGCGGGTGGTCGAAATTCCCTCGATTCTCTGGCAGCCGATCTTGCGCGGGGTGATTCTCAACACAAGACCGGCAAAATCCGCAGAGGCGTACAGGCTGGTCTGGACCGAGGACGGTTCGCCGCTGGCCTTCCACACCCGCAGGCAGGCCGAACAGCTGGCCGGCAGATTCAACGGCGTGATGGTCGATTGGGCGATGCGCTACGGCAATCCGAGCATCGGCGACCGGTTGAACGGCATGAAGGCGGCAGGTTGCGATCGCATATTGATCGCGCCGCTCTACCCGCAATATAGCGGTGCGACCACGGCGAGCGTGCATGATGCCGTTTTTGACGCGATTGCCGCGATGCGCTGGCAGCCGGCCATCCGGCTGCTGCCGCCCTATCATGATGACCCGGCCTATATCGACGCACTGGCGTCCAGCCTCGAGCGGGATATTGCCGCGCTCGATTTCGAGCCGGATGCGATTGTCGCCAGCTTCCACGGCATGCCGCAGCGTACCCTGGAAATGGGGGATCCCTATCATTGCCATTGCCAGAAGACCGCGCGCCTGCTGTCGGAGAAGATGGGCAGGGAATTGGTCGTGGCCTTCCAGTCGCGCTTTGGCCGGGCAAAATGGCTCGGTCCGCCGACCGACGAGGTGCTGGAATCGCTGCCCGGACAGGGAAAGAAGAAAATTGCGATCTTCGCGCCCGGCTTTTCCAGCGATTGCCTCGAAACCTGCGAGGAACTGGCGATCCGGGGCAAGGAGCAGTTTGAAGCCGGTGGCGGAGAAAAATTTGCCTATCTGCCTTGCCTGAACGACAGCGAACCCAGCATCGACATGCTGGAAGGGCTGATGCGGCGGGAATTGTCCGGATGGATATAGAGATGGCCGAAATCTTCCATCCGCCGGTCAAGCGCAGTATCACAATTGCCGGCCACCAGACATCGATTTCGCTGGAACCCTTGTTCTGGGATTTGCTGAAAGCGGCGTCCGACCGTCGGGGCCTGCCGGTCAACGCGCTGGTTGCGCAGATCGACGTCGAGCGGATCGCGGCAGCAGAGCCACCGGGCCTCGCGACCGCCATCCGCTTGTGGCTGACCAATGATCTGCTTGGAAAAAGCGTCCAAGCCGACTAAGGGACGCCCATGAACGCGACCCTTCTCGTTATGGCAGGTGGTGCAATTGGTGCTGCAGCGCGCTATCATCTGGGTCGACTGATATTTCACCTCGGTGGCATCGGCTTTCCCTACGGGACCCTGGTGGCCAATGTCAGCGGCGGTTTTTTGATGGGCGTGCTGGCGGGTGTACTGGCCCGCAGCAATTTTGTCGACGAGCCGTGGCGGCTGCTGCTTGGCGTGGGTCTGCTTGGCGGTTTTACAACCTTTTCGACCTTTAGTTTGGAAGTTTTCAATATGATCGAGCGAAGCGAATGGGGCACCGCAACCGGCTACGCCTTGCTCTCCGTGATTGGTTCGGTGCTGGCGCTTGTCGCGGGCCTGATGACCGTCAGGGCGCTGGCATGAGCGGCTTTGACCCCACGGCCGAAAGCGGCTCCGAGGAAGAAGAACCCCAGGGTTCGGCGAAGGAGCAGAAGCAGGCGCTGAAGACGCTGGATGTGCGACAGTTCACCATTTCTGCCGATGATGATGATATCCGGGTCGATCGCTGGTTCAAGCGGCATATGGACGATGTGCCGTTCAACATCGTTTCCCGCTGGGCGCGGACCGGGCAATTGCGGGTCGACGGCAAGCGCGTCGCTCCCGGCGATCGGCTCCAGTCCGGTCAGATATTGCGGGTGCCGCCGCAGGAAATCGAGCGCCCGGGACGCGTCCCGAAAGCGAAGACGGATCTGTCGCAGGACCAGATCGACTTTGCCCGGGAACTGGTCATTCACAAGGACAAGTCGGCGCTGGTGGTCAACAAGCCCCCGGGTCTGGCGACGCAGGGCGGCAGCAAGACCACGACCCATCTCGACGGGCTGCTCGACGCCCTGACCTTTGACGCCAAGTCGCGGCCCAAGCTGGTCCACCGGCTCGACAAGGACACCAGCGGCGTGCTCCTGCTGGCCCGCTCGCCTGGCGCTGCCTCCTTTTTCTCCAAGCGCTTTTCCGGTCGCGATGTCCGCAAGGTCTATTGGGCGCTCGTCATGGGCGTGCCCGAAATCGCCGATGGCGTGATCGACCTGCCGCTTTCCAAGCAGCCGGGTTCCGGCGGCGAGAAGATGCATGTTGACGAGGAAAACGGCCAGTCGGCCAAGTCGCGCTACCGGATCATCGAACGGGCCGGCAACCGCGCCTGCTGGGTCGAACTGCAGCCGCATACCGGCCGCACCCATCAGCTGCGTGTGCATATGGCGGCCATCGGCCATCCGATCGTCGGTGACGGCAAATATGGTGGCAAGGACGCGTTCCTGACCGGCTCGATCAGCCGCAAGATGCACCTGCACGCTCGGCGGCTGCGGATCGAGCATCCCGACGGCCACACGCTCGACGTGACCGCCGATCTGCCGACCCATTTTGCCGAGACGATCGACAATCTCGGGCTCGACCTGATCCTGGGCGACCTGCCGCTCGACGAGAAGAAGCCGGCCGGAAAGATGGTGCGCAAGCAGCAGGCCAAGGCGCATGCGAAGATGATCCGCAAGGACAAGCGCGGGGAACGGCGCGGTCGCGGCGAGACCGAAGGCAAGCCGGCAAAGGCGGGCAAGCCGACCAAGCGGGAGCGCCCCAATGCCGGCAAGGCGACCCACAAGAAAAACATGCCGCACAAGGCCAAGGTCAAGCAGGCATTGCGCAAGAAGCCCAAATAATATGCATCCCGATCCCGCCTTCCGCTGGCCCCGGGCCGCCCATGACCTCAACGATGCCGACGAGCGGGCGGAGCTCGAGGCGATGATTGCCGAAATCGGTTTTGGCATGGTCTTCGCCGAGACCCCGGACGGGCCGCGCGTCGCCCATGTGCCGGTGTTTTCAACCGGCGACGGCGCGCTGCAATTTCATCTTTCGCGGCGCAACGCCCTGACGCCCCATATCGAGAGGAAACACGTCCTTTGCGTGATCAATGGCCCCGATGCCTATATCAGCCCCGACTGGTATGGCCTGGACGATCAGGTGCCGACATGGAATTATCTGGCGCTGGAACTCGAAGGCAAGGTCCGCCGGATGGAGCGGGACGGTCTGGTCAGCCTGCTCGACGATCTGAGCGCGCAGAACGAGGCGAAACTGGCCCCCAAAGAACCCTGGCATCGCGACAAGATGGACAGGGAAAAATTTGACAAGATGGTCGAGGCGATCACCGGGTTCGAGATGGAAATCCTGGCCTGGCGGCCGACCGCCAAGCTGAACCAGAACAAGCCGGCAAAAGCCCGCAAGCGCGCCGCTGCAGCACTCGAGGCTACCGGCCGCCGTGCGATGGCGCACCTGATGCAGGAGTTTGGCGAGCGATGACCACCAGGCTGGCCCTGTTTGACTGCGACGGCACGATGGTCGACAGCCAGGCCAATATCTGCATCTCGATGGATCAGGCCTTCCGGAAACATGGCTTGGTCCCGCCCGATCATCATCTGGTCCGGCGGATCGTCGGCCTGAGCCTGATCGAGGCAGTGACCCAGTTGCTGCCGGATGGCGATGAAGCGACCGTCGCGGCAGTGACGCAGGCCTACAAGGAGGGCTTTTTCGAACTGCGCCAGTCGGGCGGTGTCCACGAGCCGCTCTACGACGGCCTGCTCGAGACGCTGGAGGAATTGGAAGCATCCGGATGGCTATTGGGTGTGGCCACCGGCAAGTCGGATCGCGGTCTGCGCCATGTTCTGGAAACCCATGGCCTGTCGGATCGCTTCGTGACGCTGCAGACCGCGGACCGGCACCCGTCCAAGCCCCATCCGGCGATGGTTGAACTGGCGATCGCCGAAGCCGGCGCGACCCCGGAAACCACCGCGATGATCGGGGACACCAGCTTCGACATGGCGATGGCGGTCAATGCGGGGGTGCGCGCCGTCGGCGTGAACTGGGGCTATCATGACGAACAGGAACTGATCGAGGCCGGCGCCGAAATTGTTGCGGCGACGATGGCCGACCTGAACGGGATATTGAACCGATGAGCGAGCCGCAAGACGCACAGGCCGAATATGTGCCCGATCCCGAAAAGGAAAAGCAGGCCAAGGCGGTCCATTTCATGGTCAGCATGATCCGCCTGCTCGGTGTCATCCTGGTGATGCTGGGACTTGCCATTGTGCTCGATCGTCTGCCGCCGGTTCCGGCACCGGCGGGCTATGTGCTGATTGCGCTCGGCCTCGTGCAAATGTGGGTCGCGCCGGTCTGGATCATCCGCAAATATATTCGGGCCCGGGTGGCGGAGGAAGCGATCGCCAAGGCAGCGCAAGGCACGGACGCGCCGTGAAACGATTCTACAGTGACGTGTCGGTATCGCCGGAAGGCGGGGGCCATGCGATCACCCTCGACGGCCGCCCGGTGAAGACGCCGCAGCGCAATGCGCTGGCGCTGCCGACATCCGCGCTTGCCGAAGCGGTTGCCGACGAATGGGCGGCGCAGGGCGAAGATATCGTCCCCGCCACGATGACGCTGACCGGACTGGCGCAGGGCGCGCTAGATCAGGTTGCCAGCGAACGCGCCCGGATTGTCGGCCGGATCGCGGCCTTTGCCGACAGCGACATGCTTTATTATCGGGCCAACGAGGGTCAGCAGGCCCTGGTCGACCACCAGGCGTTGCGCTGGGACCCGCTGCTCGACTGGGCGCGGCAACGCTATGATGTCAGCTTCCATCTCGTCTACGGCATCCGCTATGAGCCGCAACCGACAGAGACGATCGAGCGGCTGACCGCGGCGGTCGAGGCGCAGGATGATTTCGCGGTGGCGGCGATGCTGTCGCTGGTCGGCCTGTCCGGCTCGCTGATCGCGACGCTGGCGCTGGTCGAGCAGCAATTCGACAGCGCCAGGCTCTGGCCGCTGGTCAATCTCGAGGAGCTCTGGCAGGAGCAGCAATGGGGCCGCGACGACCAGGCGGCTGCCACGCGCGGGATCAAGCAGGCCGAGTTCGAGGCCGCGGCCCGCTTTCTCGACCTGTCCCGTACTTAGCTTTTCCCTTTGGTCCGATTTTCCGGTACAGGACTGAAACTGTAACGGAGACTGCATGCCCAGCCAATCCACCACATGCGACACCCCCGCCCAGGCGGTGGCGTTGCTGGAAAAACTCTACGCCGAACAGATCGAAATCACGGCCGCCCGCTTTCGCCGCTATGCCACTTCCAAGCTGGCCGGCGATGACCGGCAGCAGGGCCTGTACCCTCAAATCACTGTCCAGATTCCGGCCGATCAGGCAACCGAGACCAGCCATCTGGCATCGGGACATCTGGCCGAAACCAATATCTATTGCACAACGATCACCGAACCGAAGCTGTACCGCACTTATCTGCTGGACCAGCTGCAGCGCATCGCCACCACCTTCACCGCGACAATCCGGGTCGAGCTGTCCGACACGCCGATTCCGCTGGCCTTTGTGCTGGAGGATGCCGGCGCCGGTCTCGACCGGGCAAAGAAGGAAAAGCTGCCGCATTATTTCCACACCCCCAATCTGGTCAAGACCAACGACGATATCGTCGACGGCGGCCAGATTTTCCAAGGCGAGGAAGCTTCTGCGCTGTCCCTGTTCACCGCCGAGCGGGTCGACTATTCGCTCCACCGGATTCGCCATTATTGCGCAACCGATCCCGAGCATTTCCAGCCGTTCATCCTGTTCACCAACTATCAGCGCTATGTCGACGAATTTGTCGAACATGGCCTGGCGGAAGTGAAGAGCGGCAAGGCCAGCAGGCTGGTCGAACCGGGCAACCGGATCACCGGCCATGGCGGCAAGCCGTCCACGCCGCCGATCGCCAAGCCGCCGCAGATGCCCGCCTATCATCTGGTGCGCAGCGACGGTCGGCCCGGGGTGACCCTGGTCAATATCGGCGTCGGCCCTAGCAATGCCAAGACCATCACGGACCATCTCGCGGTGCTGCGCCCGCATGTCTGGCTGATGATCGGCCATTGCGGCGCGCTGCGCCGGACCCAGCGGCTTGGCGACTATGTGCTCGCCCACGCCTATCTGCGCGATGACAATGTGCTCGATGATGTGCTGCCGCCCAGCATCCCGCTGCCGACGATCGCCGAGGTGCAGCTGGCGCTGACCCAGGCGGTGCAGGAAGAGACCGGGATCGACAAGTCCCGTCTCAAGCAGCAGCTGCGCACCGGCACCGTGGTCACCACCGGCGACCGCAACTGGGAATTGCGCTTCGAGCAGATCGCCCGGCGGCTCAACCAGGCCCGCGCCATCGCCATCGACATGGAAAGCGCGACGGTGGCCGCCAACGGCTATCGCTACCGCGTGCCTTATGGCACCCTGCTCTGCGCCTCCGACAAGCCGCTGCACGGCGAGATCAAGCTGCCCGGCATGGCCGATGCCTTCTACCAGGAACGGGTCGGCCAGCACCTGGCGATCGGCCTGCGCGCGATCGAGCTGCTGGCGGAGGAGGCCGATGCCGGGACGCTGCATTCACGCAAGCTGAGGAGTTTTGGCGAGCCTTTGTTCCGGTGAGCGCGATCCTCCCCGCTCGCGGGGAGGGGGACCGCGCGCAGCGTGGTGGAGGGGGCGTGCGTCTAAACGCCGCGCCTAGGCTAGAGTCCCCTCCGTCAGCCGTTCCGGCTGCCACCTCCCCGCGGGCGGGGAGGATTTTTGGGTGCTGGCGAGGGGTTTTGCTAACCCCCAATCCCCAGCGCCGCCGCCGCCTCCCGGATCCGTTTCGCCTCCGCCCCGTCATTCCTGAACGCCGCCAGCCCGCGGTCCAGCGCCTGTTTTGCCTGCACCGTCTGGCCGAGCTGCATGCGGCTGCGGATCAGCATGATCCAGCCGTTGGCGTCTTTCGGATTGGCCTGCAGGCGCTTGTCGAGGCCGTCGACCATATTGGCGATCATCGCTTCCTGCTGACCGGCCGGCAGGGCAGCGGCTTCCTGCATCTGCTGGCGGCTGGGACCGGGGATCGCGGCGGTGGCAACCGCGGGGCCGTCGGTAGACATGCCGCCGGTGGCCGCGGCGGGGGCCGTCTTGGCGAGGCGGGCGGCGACATCAATGCCCTCATTTTCCGCGACCTGCCCGATCACCCGGCGGATATCGGCGGCATAAGGCGCATCGGCGGGCGTGTCCTCGAGCAGGGCGAACCAGTCGTTGATCGCGCCCTGATGGTCGCCGGCTATGTCCTTCTGCACCGCCAGGAAATAGCGCGCGCGGGGATCCTTGGCGTCATGTTCCAGCGCGTTGCGGAAGGCGGCGGCGGCGTCGGGCGGCACCTGCTGGCCGTCGCTGGCCATCACCAGCGCCTCGCCGAGCATCGACCAATATTCCGGATTGTCGGGATCGAGCGTGGTCGCGCGTTTCATCGCGGTGGCCGATTCGGCGAACTTTCCGGTTTCGAAATAGCTCCACCCCAGCATCCGCCAGCTTTCGGCATCGTCGGGATTTTCCTGCAGCTTTTTCTCGAGCCCGGCGATGACTTCATCGACCGAGGGGGCTGCTTCGGTTTCGGTTCCGGCGACCGGCGCGATCACCGCAGAATCATCCTCCATGCTGCGATAAATCTGCACCGCGACCGCCCCGAGTGCCAGCAAAGCCGCTATTATCAGCGCGATCCGGCTGATATTCAACGAAGTAGCAGATCCGGCCATGGTCAATCCCCAAGCTGTAATATGTCCCGACAATTACGGGCAGAGATACGGAGCCAATTGCTCTCTGACAAGCGCCGAGATTGTTGTGACATTTTGCACTGGCAATGAAGAGCCATTTTGGTAAGATACTGCCAAAGTTCAATCTTTTGGGTCGCGCTACAACCGGGCATAGAGCTGAACCGGGTCTGGAAAACGTATGAGGGTGCGTTGGCCGGGGAAGCAATGGGGGGAAGTCAGCGCGTGGCGGACAAGTTTCGAGTAGCCATTGTCGGGTCCGGACCAGCGGGCATGAGCGCTGCCGGCCGCGCCGCGCAGCTGAAGCTCAAGCATATTTTGCTCGAGAAAACCGACCATCTGTCCGACACCATCTACAAATATCAGAAGGGCAAGCATGTCATGGCGACGCCGAGCCAGCTGGTGCTGCGCTCGGACATGGATTTTGACGCGGGCAAGCGCGAGGCGATTCTCGAAACATGGGATGCCCAGACCGCCGGTCATGGCGTGAATGTCATGTATAATGCCGAGCCGGTGAAGATCGAGGGCGACGAAGGCAATTTCACGATTCATCTGAAGAACGGCGAGACGGTGCAGGCGGAAACCATCGTCATGGCGATCGGCACCCAGGGCAATCCCAACCTGCTCCGCTGTCCCGGCGGCGACAACAAGATGGTGCAATATCAGCTCGACGATCCCGGCGAATATTATGACGAGCATATCACGGTGATCGGTTCGGGCGATGCGGGCATCGAGAATGCGCTGGGTCTCGCCGCCGATGCGGCCCAGAATAATGTCGTCACCATTCTCAACCGTTCGGCGGACTTCGCCCGCGCCAAGAAGGCCAATGTCAAGCTGCTGATGGAGGCGGGCGAGCAGGGCAAGGTGATCATCCGCAACGAGACCACGCCGGCCGAGGTCAGGGACGGCGAGCTGGTGCTGGAAACCCGCGATGGCCAGGAAACCATCAAGTGCGACCGGATCATCGCCCGCATGGGCAGCGCACCGCCGCGCAAGTTCGTCGAGGAATGCGGGATCGAATTCACCAGCGAGGACCGCGAGGCCTATCCCAAATTGTCGCCGGCCTTCGAGAGCACCAAGAAGGGCATCTACGTCATCGGCGCGCTGGCCGGCTATCCGCTGATCAAGCATTGCATGAACCAGGGCTATGACGTGATCGAGTTCATCAACGGCAACAAGGATCTCAAGCCCGCCGACGAGCCGATCCTGGAGGCCAAGTTCAGCGGCCTGCCGCAGCGGCGCTCGGTCGACGAATGGCTCGAATTCTTCCGCTCCAATGTCACCATCCTCAACGATCTGTCGCCGTTGCAGATGCGCGAGTTCATGCTCGACAGCGAGCCGCAAAGCTACAGCCGGGGCGAGGTGATCTTCGAGAAAAATGATCCGGGAAGTTCGCTCTTTGCCATTGCCGAGGGTTCGGTGGCGGTGGAGATCAATCCCGACGATCCGTCGATCACCGTGCCGATCGAACAGGGCTCGATCTTCGGCGAGGTCGGCCTGATTTCGGGACGTCGGCGCGGCGCCACCATCAAGGCGGCGGAAGATGTCATCGTCGTCGAGATCTCGCGCACGGCGGCGCTGAAGCTGCAGGCCTCGGTGCCGGCGGCCAAGCGCCGGATCACCCAGATTTCGACCGAGCGGCAGTTGCTGCAGATGTTCGGATCGGGCCTGACCAAGGAAGATATTGCCGAGGTGGTCGAGACCAGCGAGATCATCAATGTCCGGGCCGGAGAATCGATCATCGAGGAGGGCGGCGAGGGCAATGACATCTATGTCATCCGGGTCGGATCGATGGTGGTCGAGAAGCAGATCGGGGGCAAGCCGGTGTTCCTCTCCTATCTCCCGGCCGGGTCCTACGTCGGCGAGATGACGCTGATCGCCGGCGGCTATCGCACCGCGACGGTCAAGGCGGCGATCAAGTCGGAAGTGATCAAGATCAACGGCGACGCCTTCAAGAAGGTGCTCGACGCCCATCCCGACCTGATGCGCAAGGCAAAGAAGGAAATGGCCGCGCGCCAGGATATCAACGCCTTTGTCGAGGCGAAGAAGGACAGTTTCTCCGGTGTCGTCGACATGTATTCGGGGATCGCCAATTTCCTGGTCGACAATGGCATTGGCGAAGCCACCGACGTGCTGCTGATCGACGAGAATCTGTGCGTCGGCTGCGACAATTGCGAAAAGGCCTGCGCCGACAGCCATGAAGGCCTGTCGCGTCTCGACCGCGAGGCGGGGCGCACCTATGCCCATCTGCACGTGCCGACCAGCTGCCGCCACTGCGAGCATCCGCACTGCATGTCCGACTGCCCGCCCGATGCGATCCATCGCGGCCCCGACGGCGAGGTGTATATCGACGACAGCTGCATCGGCTGCGGCAACTGCCAGCGCTATTGTCCCTATGGCGTGATCCGCATGGACAAGGTGCCGCCGAAGAAACCGGGCCTGCTCAGCTGGCTGTTCTTCGGGGCCGGTCCGGGGCCGGGCGAGCCCGACAAGCTATGGTCCAAGAAACATAGCGATCCTGCGGTGGAGAAACCCAAGAAGGCGATCAAATGCGACATGTGCGCCGGGATCAAGGGCGGCCCCGCCTGCGTCCGCGCCTGTCCGACCGGAGCGGCGATCCGGGTGGCCCCGGAAGAATTTCTCACCGTTTCCAAGCTGGAAGGGGAAGAGGTGTGATGCCGGTGCTTTCCCTCCGCGCCGTTCGTCCTGAGCCTGTCGAAGGACATGTGGCAAGACGCCATGCTTCGACAGGCTCAGCACGAACGGGGATCAAGGTTCAATCCCATGCGCCGGGAGGACATATCTGATGGCCAGCAATGCCATCGCCGCCAGGTCCGGCCGCAAGAAGGTCGCGATGCACGACGGCTTTCTCAAACATGCCGGCTATCGCTGGCTGAAAATTTCTTCCGCGATCATGCTGGTCTGCATCGTAAGCTATATTTTCGTCGACGTATCGCCGCGCCACAATGGGGGCAGCTGGTATGGCTATACGCTCGGCACCATCGGCGCGCTGCTGATCCTCTGGCTGACCATGCTCGGGGTGCGCAAGCGGGCGATGACGCCGGGCCAATGGTCGCTCAAGGCGTGGACGTCGGCGCATATCTATCTCGGGCTGAGCCTGATCGTGATCGGGACACTGCACACCGGCTTCCAGCTCGGCTGGAACATCCACACCGCGGCCTATGTCTTCATGATGATCGTGATCATCTCCGGCATCGTCGGCATCTATTTCTATGCGAACATCCCCAGGGCGCTGTCCGACAATCGCGACGAGATGACCGAGACCGAGATGCTCGAAAACCTGCGCTCGCTCGACCGGCAACTTCACGAGGCGGCGCAGCCTTTGTCGGCGGAACATGCCGGCCTGGTATTGCAGTCGCTCGAGCAGGATCCGTTCGGCGGCGGCTTTTTCCAGCGGATATCCGGTCGATATCCGGATTGCGCGACCCGGCAGGCACAGGCGGACCTGCGCCGCGAGCGGGCCTATCAGCCGAAAATGGGCGGCGATGATCCGCTCGACAAGGTCGATGCCTTGCTCGAGAAAAAGGAAGCGACGCTGGCCCGCGTTCGCCGCCATCTCAAGCTCAAGGCGATGCTGCAGGTCTGGCTGTTCATCCATGTGCCGATGACTTTTGCCCTGATCGCCGCGCTGACCGCGCATATCATCAGCGTGTTTTTCTACTGGTAGGATGGAGAGCCCGGCATGACTTTCATCGTTCGCCAGATAGCGACCACAGCCGATGGCCGGGAAATCATCCGGTCCAACCCCTTTGCCACGGATGAAATCGGCATCGGTCGCAGCACCGAAAATGCGATCCACCTGCCCGATCTCGCGGTTAACCCCGATCATGCCACGATCCGCAAGCGCGATGATGACCAGATCATCGTCGAGAGCAGTTCGGGCCAGAATTTCACGCTGGACGGAAAACACCGGATTTCGGTCACCATCGATCCCTCCGCTGGCGCGGAACTCGGCTTTGGTGGTCATGTCATCACCGTCAGCCAGGAGGGCGACGATATCGTCCTCACCGTCAAGCGGGTCGAGGCCCTGTCCGATTCGGCGGAGGTGCGCAGCGAATCGACACTCTACACGCTCAAGGGCCTGCTGCCGGGCAAGCGGATCAGTGCATGGACCTTTGTCGTGCTGGTGCTGGCCGCCTTCCTCGTCTGGCCGGTCTACACATGGGCAACCTGGCGCGGCGTCGAGGAACGGCCCGACCAGTTCCACGCCGACACGATGTGGTCGTCCGGCGCGCTGAGCAGCGCCCATCATGCGCTGGAGAAGGATTGCCAGGCCTGTCATGTCGATGCCTTTGTCACGGTCAAGGACGAGACCTGTCTTACCTGCCACACGGAGGATGCGCATGATCACGCGGCCAAGCCGCGACTGCTGACCGCTCGTGGCGAGCCGGAAGGGCTGAAGATGATCGGGGCCGCGTTTGCCTCCGCCTTCAACAAGCCGCCGGGCAGGTGTGTCGAATGTCACAGCGAGCATGAAGGCAGTGGTGCTATGGAACCGACGGCGCAACAATTCTGCGCCGATTGCCACGACGGGATGGATGGACGTTTGACCGATACCAAACTGGAAAATGCGTCGGATTTCGGCATTGCCCATCCGCAGTTCCGGCCAGCGGTGCTGGTAACCCCTGGCGGCAAGAATCCGCCGCGCAAGCGCATTTCGCTCGACCGGAAACCGACCGAAAACAACGGCCTCAAATTTCCCCATGACGTGCATCTGTCACGGACCGGCGGTGTCGCCCAGATGGGCCGGCGGCTGTCGGCCGATTACGGATTCGGGGATTCGCTTGCCTGCAAGGATTGTCATACGCCCGACGCCAAGGGCGTGCGTTTCGAGCCGGTCGACATGAAGGAGGACTGCAGCATGTGCCACAGTCTCGCCTTTGACGAGATCGGCGGCACGGTCCGCACCCTGCGCCATGGCGAACCGGCCATGGTCCAGGCGGATTTGCGGGCCTATTATCGTTCCACCCGTCCGACCCGGCCGATCAATCTCGGCGGAATGCAGCGCCGCCGTCCCGGGGCCGGCAACGAGGCCCGGGTCGCCAGCGACTATGCCCGTGCCGTCCGCTTCCGGCCGAGCCGCGCCAATCTGGCGATCAGCCAGGTCTTCTCGCGCGGAGGGGCCTGCTACGACTGCCATGGCGTGACTCCGCCGACCGCCCCCGGCCGCGTCGATTATGGCATCATGCCGGTGACGCAGACCGATCGCTATATGCACAAGGGCTGGTTCAGCCACGAAGCGCATAATGACGAGGACTGTTCCAGCTGTCACAACGCATCGACATCGAAAGTGGCCGACGATCTGCTGTTGCCCGGAATCAAGACCTGCCGCGAATGCCATGGTGGTGAATTTCAGAAGACGTCCGATGTCCCGTCGACCTGCGCCATGTGCCACGACTATCACGCCGATGATGGCGCACCCTGGCTGATCAGGGAAGAGCAGAAGGACAAGCAGCAAAAGCCGGGCAAGCAGATTGCTCGCCAGTAACGCCATCGAGGAAAAGGGGGGGCGTCCATGTTGATCGCTCAGATCACGGATATTCATCTGGGTTTTGACCCGGACAATCCGGCCGAATTCAATCGCAAGCGGCTCGATCAGGCGATCAAGGCGATCTGCGCCATGCACCCGCAGCCCGACCTGTTGCTGGCAACCGGCGACCTCGTCGATCGCGGCGATCTGGAAAGCTATCGCCGGCTGGAAAATGCCTTGTCCGTCGTGCCCTTTCCGGTCCACATGTGCCTGGGCAATCACGATCTGCGGGCGCCTTTCCGCAAACAGTTTCCCGAGGTTCCGGCGCCAGACGGCTTCATCCAGTATGAAGTCGATATGCCGGCCCTCCGCTTTCTGATTCTCGACACGCTGGAGGAGGGCCGGCACGGCGGTGCCTTCTGCGAAACGCGGGCGGCATGGCTGGCGGACAGGCTTGCGGAAAAGCGCGACAAGCCGACGATCCTGATCCTGCACCATCCGCCGGTGGATAGCGGCATCGAGTGGATGACCACCCATCCGGACGAGCCCTGGGTGACACGCCTCGCCGGCACGATCGCTGGCCATGACCAGGTCAAGGGCATGATCACCGGCCATCTGCACCGCAATATTTCCACCTGGTGGGGCGATATCAGCCTGGCGATCTGCGCCTCCACCGCGCCGCAGGTGGCGCTCGACCTGAGTCCGATCGATCCCGATAATCCCGATGGCCGCAACATGATCGTCGCCGACCCTCCGGCGATCGCCCTGCATTACTGGAACGGCCGCCAGCTGGTCAGCCATTTCGAAAATGCCGAGGAGCATGTCATGCTGGCCCGCTATGACGAAAATCTGCAGCCGCTGGTGCGCGCCTTGCTGGCCGAGCGGCCGCAATAGTCATTTTCCGGGATGTCGTTCATCGCTGGTAAAATGTCGTTCGTCTAATAATTGATTTCCCGCGAAACCTTTTTTGCGTTTCCGCCCGGCTTTGGCTAGACCGTCCACAATTGCGCCTCGTGCGTTTTTCTCGGCCCGCAGCCGCGGCCCATATTTGGAGAAATTTTAATGCGATTCACCTTATCCACCCGCAGGTTCTTTCTGGGCGTATCCAGCGCCGCGCTGCTCGGCGCGACCGCGACCCCCGCTCTGGCCGACCAACATGGAAAAAAAATGACAACAGCAGAATTGAACAGGATGAGCGCGATGCAATCTGCGCCATCCGGCATGACCGAGAATAGCATCCTCCAGCCTTGGACCGGACCCTATGACGGCGTGCCGCCATGGGATGAGGTGAAGGTCTCCGATTTCCCCGAAGCCTTCCAGGCGACGATGGACAAGATCCAGGCCGATGTGAACGTGATCCGCGACAATCCGGCCCCGGCCACCTTCGAAAATTTCACCGAGCCGATGGAACTGGTCGGCAACGAAGCCAATAACCTGTTCGCGATCTGGGGCGTGCACAGCAGCAACCTGTCGAATGACGAGGTCCGCAACATCCAGGGCGAATGGCTGCCCAAGATTTCCGCCTTCTTCGACCAGCTGACCCTCGACCCGAAACTGCTCGCCAAGACCAAGGCGGTCTATGACAACCGCAACTCGGCCGGGCTCGACGCCAAGCAGATCCGGCTGGTCGAGCGCAATTACGAGCAACTGGTCCGCGACGGCGCCCTGCTGGGCGACGCCGACAAGAAGCAGCTGATCGCCTATAATACCGAATTGTCGAAGGCGTTTAACGAGTTTTCGAACAAGGTATTGGCCGACGAGGAGACCTTCATCTACCTGACCGACGAAGCCGATCTGGCCGGATTGCCGGACAGCTTCGTCGCTTCGCTGGCGGAAGCCGCCGAAGAGCAGGGCAAGACCGGCTGGGCGCTGAAAAACACCCGCTCGGTGATGCAGCCCTTCCTGGAAAATAGCACGCGGCGCGACCTGCGCGAGAAGGTCTATACCGCCTATGTCAACCGCGGTGACAATGGCGGCGAGAATGACACCAACGCGACCATCGCGAAGATCCTGAAGTTGCGGGCCGACCGCGCCAAGCTGCTCGGTTTCGAGACCCACGCCCATTACCGGATGGCCGACACGATGGCGAAGGAGCCGGACGCGGCGATGGACCTGATGATGAAGGTCTGGCCGGCAGCCGTCGCCCGGGTGAAGGAAGAAGTTGCCGACATGCAGGCGATTGCCGATGCCGAGGGTGCCGATATCACGATCGAGCCGTGGGATTACCGCTATTATGCCGAAAAGGTGCGCAAGCAGAAATATGACCTCGATTCCGCCGAGATCAAACCCTATTTCCAGCTCGACAAGATGATGGACGCGCTGTTCGACGCGGCGGGCAAGCTCTATGGCCTGACCTTCAACGAAACCACCGGCACCATTCCGGTCTTCGATCCCGAGGTCCGGACCTTCGAGGTCAAGCGCGGCGACGAGGTCATCGGCGTGCAATATTTCGACAATTATGCCCGCAACGGCAAGCGCTCGGGCGCGTGGATGACCACCTACAAGGACAAGTACAAGCTGGGCGGCAACAACAATTATGTCGCGACCTCGAACAACAATAATTTCGTCAAGGGCGGCGACGGCGAACCAACGCTGATCAGCCTCGACGATGCGACGACCCTGTTCCACGAATTCGGCCATGCGCTGCATTATCTCAACTATGACATCACCTATCCCGGCCTCGGCGGCACGCCCCGCGACTTCGTCGAATATCCGAGCCAGGTGAACGAGAACTGGCTGATGACGCCCTATATCCTGTCGACCTACGCGACCCATTACAAGACCGGCGAGCCGATCCCGAAGGAACTGGTCGACAAGATCCAGGCCTCGCAGACCTTCAACGAGGGTTTCTCGACCGTCGAATATCTGTCCAGCGCGATCGTCGACATGAAGCTGCACAACCGCGCCGAACCGGTCACCGATCCCGACGCCTTCGAGCGCGAGACCCTGACCGAAATCGGCATGCCGAAGGAGATCGTGATGCGGCATCGCCTGCCGCAGTTCAACCATCTGTTCTCGTCGGACGCCTATTCGGCCGGCTATTACAGCTATCTCTGGTCGGAAACGATGGATGCCGACACCTGGGCCGCGTTCGAGGAAGCGGGCAGCCCGTGGGACAAGGACACCGCCGAGCGCTTCCGCAAGATCCTGCTGTCGACCGGCAACGAGACCGACCGCAAGGAAGCCTATCGCCAGTTCCGCGGCCGCGATCCCGAGGTCAAATATATCCTCAAGAAGCGTGGCTTCCCGGTACCGGGCGAAAGCGCCGATGCGGGCAGCAAGGACGACGCCAGCAAATAGGCGGCGATTGTCAAGCACAAGATTGGAAAGGGGAGTGCGGTTGCGCTCCCCTTTTTGCTGCAAGAGCGCTTGCATCGCAATTGCGGCCACGGTTAGGAACGAATGGCGGAATTGGGAAATTATTATGCAAAATTCATACGAGATATCAGTTGGTTCAGCTACGGATTACAATGATCTTATTGCTGAGATTAAATTCGGTTCAGTTGCAGGGGCTATAGTGAGCAAAGAGCCGTCGGATGGAGATTTCATGATATCGCTTCATTCATTCAGCAAGGATGCGGCAGATAACTTTGATTATGGTCGCAACATATCCAATCAAAAAGTTTCTTTGAGTGTTTTGCTGACGGCGGTGAACGAAGCGAAAGATCGATTGGAACAGCTCGGCTAATCGTCCCGCCGCCGCCGCGCGATCAGCGCCTGGATTTGCAGCAGGTGCTGCTCGGTCATCGAGAAGCGGAAGGTGAAGAAAAAGGCCATCAGCATCAGCGGGACGATCCCGGCGGCGCCGATCCAGACCAGCGCGTCGAGCGCCGACTGCTCCACCGCCCCCGGCCGCATGCCTTCCTGCAGCCCGACCATGTCGAGCGCGAAGCCGCCATAGAGCGGCCCGACCGCGCCGCCCAGCTTGGAGGTGAACTGCAGCACCGCATAGAAGCCGCCCTCCTGCCGCAGCCCGGTTTCGGCCTCATGCTCGTCGGTCAGGTCGGCGGTCAGCGAGCTGATCGCGACGATCCGCAGGATGAAGAAGCTCATGAAGATCGCGTTCTGGATCACCAGGATCGCGAAGATCACCGGATCGCCATTGTCCGGGATCAGGTCGAACCAGCGCAGCAGATAGGGCCAGGACAGGTCGAGCAGCATCACCACCACCGCCCATCTGACGATATCATGCTTGGGCATCCGCCGGCCGACCGTCTTCAGGAAGACCATCGCGATCGGCACCGCGATCAGCACCGAAAGGCCGAGCACCAGCCCCGTCTCGGTCGCCTCCAGTTCCCAGAAATAGGTCCAGAAGATGATGTTCAGCGCGACGGTGATGCCATAGGAGGCGGTCGCGCCGAGGTCATAGCCGAGCACATTGCGAAAATTGCGGTTCTGGAAGGTGGAGAGAAAGTCGCTCCACAATCCGGCAAATCCCGGCGTCGACGGCGCCCGCCGCGGGTCGATCTGGGTATGGCCGATGAATTTCCAGGTGCCGGCGATGCAGGCCGTCGCGGTGATCCAGACGATCAGCGCCGACAGCCAGCCATAGGTCACGTAATTGCTGGCGACAAAGCGGCCGTCACCGCCCGCGCCCTCGTCGAACAGGAAATAGAGGCAGGTCGACGGCAGCAGCAGGGTGGTCAGGAACAGGAACGCCGTCCGCTGCCCCATCAGCGCGCTGCGGTCGTGATAATCCAGGGTGATCTCCGCGACCAAAGTATAGTGCGGGATTGAGAAAAAGGTCAGCGCGGTGCGGATCCACACCGAACAGGCGAGCAGCCACCCGGCCAGCCACAGCTGGCTGTCCAGCACGAATTCCGGCGGCGCGAACAGGGCGATGAAGCCGAGGCCCAGCGGCACGGTGCTGTAGATCATGAACGGATGCCGCCGCCCCCAGCGGCTCTGGTAGCGGTCGGACCAGCTGCCGACCATCGGGTCGGACACCGCATCCCACAGCAGGCTGAGCGACAGCACGATGCCGGTCGCCGTCCCGCTGAGCCCCAGCACCTGCGTGTAGAGCAGCAGCACGAACATGATGAACGCCGCTTCCTTGACCGCATAAACCGCCCCGCCGAGGCCGTAGGACAGGCGGTTGGGGAGGGTCAGCTGCAGGGGGGCGGGGTCGTGGTTTTTCAAGATGGGGGAGCGTCGCACAATCGGGGGGCGGAAGCTACTGGAATTGCGGGGGG